>ERZ773260.2907-NODE-2907-length-17680-cov-10.311660_pt1 | contig 17680 bp, 15 predicted proteins | sample MGYA00511387_ERZ773260 | MGnify/ENA primary metagenome ERZ773260 (study PRJEB29015, sample SAMEA2737745) | human gut metagenome | biome: human gut; feature: human-associated habitat; material: faeces | place: China | collected 2012 ... | reverse complement strand
TCGACTGGTCAACATGGCCACCTCCTCAGTTACCTGTTTCTATCAGCTTGCCGAATGAAAACCCAAAGTCGAAGTCAAAAGTGTAGTACCATTGACATATACACTTCCACCAATATAATTTACGCCAGTAGCGTGATCCGTCGATGTGCTATATACCACACCGTAAGAATATGTATTGGTTCCAGCCTGAATTTTCTGTGCAATCGTGTACGATCTCGCACCACCCACTATGGTCTGATATCCGTTACGGTATGTTTTGAACTCCACAGTCAATGTTCTATGGTCAATTTGTGTCTCTGCGAGCGTCTCGCATTTGCTCTTGGCCACATACGAATTATCGAACTGTAAATAAAGCGTAGCTGTATATGGCAAGCCATTAAAGGTAAACTGCTTCTGGTCATACCCCGAACCGGGAGTACCATACGGCTCAACACCTGCATCAGCTGCAAACGCCGGGATAGAAAGCATGGTCAGCAGGCAGAGAAGCGCCAGAATAAGTGCAAATAATTTTTTCATGCTATATGCCTCCTTAATATATAGAGTGGATGTGGTTATCAAATTACGAACACCGTCTGAACATGGGAGTCAACAGCGAACTATCTCTTCTCTGCCGCTCCCGCCTCTATTCGACCATTGGAATCACCTTTGCCTTTCGTACAGAATTCCCACTGCGGAGGACTCCGCAGAATTTTCAGTTCTTGATACATTTTGTAGCCTGAGTATATCACTTCTGAATTTCCAAGGCAAGAGGTTTTAGCGAAGTTTTTCACAAATTTTTGTAGATTTTGTTGGAAACGTTTTCAGTTTTATCTCTATTCTTGTATAGTTTAACGAATATTCATTGTGCTCTATCAGCGGAACGCCGCGTCATAATTGCTTCGGTAATAGTCCTCCTTGCTGATGTAATACTGATCAGCGTTATTCGAAGCATGCAGAAGACCGACGAAGTAGCCGTTGCACTCATAATGTGCAGAAAATGCCACCACATTTTCGCCGTAGGTGTCCAGCTCAACGACAGACCCATCCATAATATCGATTGCCCATGCGCGGCAGGTATCCTCCGTTCCACCAATAACCATCACATGTCCATCCTGAATCATGTAATTATAAAAATCCCAGCCCGGTTCATGGGTAAACAGTTTTTTCGATGTCTGCGTCTCCATGTCATAGACGTATACGCTACGGTCGACCTGATACACGGTATACTGCCCCCAGCTGACATGTGGGTCCGCCGTCCATATGAAATTTTCCGTCACATCCACGATCGTTTTCTCTTCGCCTGTTCTGAGATTTTTGGAATACAGGCGGAAGTTGTAATCCTCCGATCCGTCCCGCTTCACCGGCGTTCCATCCGGCCGGTCCGCATACCAGTCCTGAAAAACAGCGACATCGCCCCAGACACCGTGCATATATGGGAGATATCCGTCCTCGTCGGCCATATACTCCACGAGCTCGCCTGTTTCCAGATCAAGGCTGCACTTACTGTATTCCTCCTTGACTGACTCCGTCTGCCCGTCCTTCATCGCATAGGTTTCTTTTGACACCGTGAGGTAAGCCTTTCCGAACGAAAGGCCATAGAAGCCGCACCGGCATTCCTCATTCTCATTTTCCGGTTCCCAGCTTGCGAGGACCTTGAGCGGACCGCCGGAGACCGGCCGCGTGACGAACGCCGAAGCGGTTTCGTCGTTGTAATAGATCATGGCATAGAAATTGCCCCGATACTCTGCAAACCCGGAGATCACCCCGCCGAAATTCGCCGTACAGGAGGCATCCGTGTGCTTGCAGCCTGCCTGATAGCAGGGGAAATAGGCCGTTTTCGTCGTCGGGTCATAGGCCTGGATCGTTTTTGCATTGAACACTGCGCATGTCCAAAAGCCGCCGGTCGAGGGAGACGGAACATATATGATGTTCGCCTGAACATTTTCCTCCGGAATGCCATAAGTCCTGATCTCTACGGAATTTTCTGCGGCGCTGCCGGAATTTGACTGCATGGTCTGCGAGGATGATAGAGTCGAGGGACCATCCTGAGCAGAATAACAGCCCGTAAAGGAAGCCAGCAGCACTGCCATGCAAACCATAAAGGCCAAAAAGCGTTTTTTCATATGTTCCGCCTCCCATTCAGCTAGACTATACCAGAGTATATAACAAAACTACTGCTATTTCTGGAACCCAAGCGTAGCAGAGGTTGTAACCCCCGAATAGCCATTAAAGGTCGCATTCCCGCCCATGTAGTTGACTCCGGTTGCCACATCGAATGCACTACTATATTTGTTGATTATGTTGGAAACGATTGCAGTATTATCTATAATCTTGTATTTTTTAACAAATATTCATTGAAGTTTGTCAGCGGAACGCTCCGTCATAATTGCTCCGGTAAAAGTCTTCTTTGCTGATGTAACACTGCTCGAAATCTCCACTCGAATTGCGCTTCAAACCAGCGAAGTAACCGTTGCATTCATAATTCGCGCCAAATGCCACTACATTCCCGCCGCGAGTGTCCAGCTCAATGACTGATCCATCTGCAATGTCGACCGCCCATGCACGGCAGGTATCCTCCGTTCCGCCAATAACCATCACATGTCCATCCTGAATCATGTAATTATAAAAATCCCAGCCCGGATCATGGGTAAACAGCTTCTTGGATGTCTGCGTCTCCATGTCATAGACGTACACACTCCGGTCAATCTGATACACGACGTACTGTCCCCAGCTCATGTGTGGATCCGCCGTCCATACGAAATTTTCCGACTCGTCTACGATCGTTTTTTCTTCTCCTGTTTTGAGATTTTTGGAATAAACGCGATATTTGTAATATTGCAGGCCGTACTGATACGACGTTGTGCCCTCCGGCTGCTGCGCGAGCCAGTCTTCCAGCTCCGGCGCGCCCTCCACTGTTTTCACCGTCTGGTAAACAGCGATATCCTCCCAAACACCATACATATATGGAAGGATACCGTCAGTATCGGTCATAAGTTCCACCATTTCCCCCGTTTTCAGATCAAAACTCCACCTGCTGTACTCCTGACCGACACATGCCTGCTGGCCATCCTCCGTCATCGTATAGGTTTCTTTTGCCACTATGAGATAAGCCTTTCCAAAAGAAAGTCCATACAGGCTGCACCGGCATTCCTCGTTTTCATTTTCCGGTTCCCAACTTGCAAGGATTCGAAGCGGGCCGCCGGAGACAGGACGCGTAACAAATGCCGATGCAGTATCATCGTTATAGTAGATCATAGCATAGAAATTGCCCCGATACTCTGCCAGCGAGGAAATATCTCCGAAATAAGCCGAACAGGAGGCATCATTGTGCTTGCAGCCCGCCTGATAGCAGGGATAATAGGTCGTTCTCGTCACCGGATCGTAGGCTTGAATTGTTTTTGACGTGAAGACTGCCCATGTCCAGAAACCACCGGTTGAGGGAGACGGAACATATATGGAATCCGCCCGTACATTTTCCTCTGGAAGCACATAAGTCCTGATCTCTACGGATTCCTCTGTTCCGCTGCCGGAACCCAACTGCGCAGTCTGCGCGGACGATGCAGTCGAGGGGCCATCCTTCTTAGCAGAATAGCATCCCGTAAAGGAAGCCAGCAGCACTGCCATGCATACCAAAAATGCCAAAAAGCGTCTCTTCATATGTTCCGCCTCCCATTCAGCCGGATTATCATTGCTTCTGTGAAATATGGTCAGTAAAACGCCGCAGAGAAGTTTCCGCTGTAGTAGTCCTCTTTGCGAATATAGTAGTTTCTGGCATCATTTTCACTTTTACCGTTTACACCGACAAAATATCCATCTGATTCATAGAGTGGGGAGTATTCCAGAAGTCCTGCGCCGTGATTATCGATTTCAGATATTTCACCGGTAGCCACATCGACCGCGAAAGCACCGACCGCATCGTCCCATCTGACCAGATAATTGACGCACCCGTCCATGATCCAGTAATTTCTGACAGACTCCTTCGGCGTCACCAAAAGCTTAGAAGCTTTCTTCTCCATATCATAGACATACAGGCTGTTGTTGACCTGATATACAACGAACTGATTCCAGCACCGATTGAAGTCTACCGTCATCACAAAATTCTCCGAAGTATCCACGAGCACCTGTTCCTCGCCCGTCTGGAGATTTCTGGTAAGAAAACGATACCGGATGAACTGCCGGTCGTACTCATCCCATGCTGTTCCCTCTGGCTGCTGCGCAAGCCATTCCTCAAATTCCGGCGCATCTTCTGCCATCTCCGTCACGCGAAAGATCGCAGTATTTTCCCAAACACCGTACAAGGCATACTGCGAAGCTTCCTCGATGGCGGTCGATACCTCGCCCGTTTTCAGGTCCACAGAGACCAGCTTGCTCTGCTTCTCCTCTGTATAACTTCCGTTCTCCGCAATATCGCCGCGGATCAACTTTATCACGCCTATATAGGCCTTTCCGAAAGAAATGCAGCGCAGGTTACAGCGATAGTCTGTGTTTTCATCCGTAGCTTTCCAGCTGGCAAGCGTCTGCAGTGCTCCGCCTGAAACTGGTCTGGTAACCAGAGAGATGGATGAGAAATCGTCTCCGCTGACAAGCGCATAGAAGCTGCCGTCATACTCGGCCAGATCCTCAATTGTGCCAAAATACGCCGAGCAGGTCGTATCCGTGTGCTTGCAGCCAACCTGAGAGCAGGGTGTATAAGTTGCGCCATTCGCCGGTTCAAATGCAGTGATCTGTTTCCCGCCCATTGTCCATAGCCAGAATCCATCCTGCGTCTGCATGCATGCACACATGATGCCTGAAGTGACATTCTCCGTTGGGACAGGATATCCGCCAAGCTTGACCGTTGAGGACGCATTGCTTTCCTGCGTTGATCGTTCTGCGCTCGTCTCCGTGCTCGCGGGTGCATAGCAGCCGGTCAGGAGCACTATCGCGGCAGCTGCTGCAAGCAGCAGGCTCAGCATTCTTCGACTGGTCAACATGGCCACCTCCCTTGTTTTGTAAGGCAGATCAGCGGAACGCCGCGTCATAGTTGCTCCGGTAAAAGTCTTCTTTGCTGATGTAATACTCTTCAACCTTGCCAGTCTGATTGGCAAGTAATCCAACAATGTAGTCATTGCACTCATATTCCGGAGTAATTGCAATTGCATTTCCACCGCGGGTGTCCAGTTCGACCACTGATTCATCAGCAATGTCAATTGCCCAAGCACGGCAAGTGTCGCCCGTTCCGCAGATGGCAATCACATGGCCATCCAGAATCATATAATTATAATTTTTCCAATCTTGATCATAGGTAAAAAGCTCTTTTACGGTCTGTGTTTCCATGTCGTAGACATAGACGCTGCGCCCGACCTGATACACGACGTACTGTCCCCAGCTCTTATGCGGGTCTGCTGTCCATACGAAATTCTCCGACATATCCACTATTGTTTTTTCATCGCCTGTTTTAAGATTTCTCGAATAAAGGCGGTAATTATAATACTGTCGACCATACAGATCCCACGGGGTTCCCTCTGGCTGCTGCGAGACCCAGTCTTCAAACGCAGGCGCTCCTTTTACAGTTTCCAGTGTCTGATAGACAACACTGTCTTCCCAGACACCATACATGTATGGAAGGGTGCCGTCGACATCTCGCATAAGTTCCATCATTTTCCCTGTTTTTAGATCAAAACTACAGTCGCTGTACTCCCCACCGACGAGTTCCTGCTGACCGTCCTCCGTCAACGTATAAGTTTCTTTTGACACTGTGAGATAGGCTTTCCCGAAAGAAAGGCCGTAGAAGCCGCACCGATATACTTCATTATCATTCTCAGGCTCCCAACTCGCAAGGATTTGAAGCGGGCCGCCGGAGACCGGCCGCGTGACAAAGGCCGAAGCAGTATCGTCGTTGTAATAGATCATGGCATAGAAATTGCCCCGATACTCTGCCAGCCCGGATATCTCACCAAAATAAGCCGAGCAAAATGCATCGCTATGCTCGCAACCTGTCTGATAACACGGAATATAGGTTGATTTTGTCACCGGGTCGTAGGCCTGAATATAATTCTGTATGAACAATGTCCACATCCAAAAGCCGCCTGTTGTGGGAGACGGAACATATCTGGTACCCGCCTGAACATTTTCCTCCGGAATGTCATAAGTCCTGATCTCTACGGAATTTTCTGTGGCGCTGCCGGAATCTGACTGCACGGTCTGCGAGGACGCTGGAGCCGATGGGCCATTCTTCTGAGCGGAATAGCAGCCCGTAAAGAAAGCCAGCAGCACTGCCATGCAAACCGAAAAGGCAAAAAAGCGTCTCTTCATATGTTCCGCCTCCCATTCAGCTAGACTATACCAGATGGGAGCCAACAGCGAACGATTTCTTCTCTGCCGCTCCCGCCTCTATTCGACCATTGGAATCACCTTTGCCTTTCGCACAAAAACTCCACTGCGGATGTCTCCGCAGAATTTTCATCTCTTGATACATTTTGTAGCCTGAGTATATCACTTCTGAATTTTCAGTGCAAGAGGTCTTGGCGAAATTATCCACAAATTTTTGTAGATTTTGTTGGAAACGTTTACGTTATTGTCTTAAATCTTGTATATTTTAACGAATATTCATTGCAGCCTGTCAGCGGAACGCTCCGTCATAATTGCTTCGGTAAAAGTCCTCTTTGCTGATATGACACAGCTCGTAATTTCCGGGCGAATTGCTCAGCAAACCGGCGAAATACCCGTCGCACTCATAATGCGCAGAGAACGGCATCGCGTTCTCGCCGCGGGTATCCAGCTCGATCACGGAGCCGTCCGCAAGGTCGACCGCCCAGGCATTACAGGCGTTCTCCGTTCCGCACAGGACGATCGCGTGGCCGTCCAGAAGCAGATAGTTGTAGAATTTCCGTTCCTGCTCGTGGGTAAAGAGCTTTTTGGTCTCCTGCGTCTCCATGTCGTAGACATAAACGCTGCGACCGACCTGATACACGGCATATTTTCCCCAGCTCCTATGCGGGTCCGCCGACCAGACAAAAGGCTCCGACCCGTCCACGATCGTCGTTTCCACCCCGGTTCTCAGGTCCCGCGAAAGGATGCGATAGCGGATATAGAGCCGCTCGTACTCGTCCCACGAGGCCTCCTCCGGCTGCTGCGCGGCCCAGTCCGCAAAGTCCGGCGCGCCCTCCGCCGTTTCCTGCACCTGAAAAACGGCGCAGTCGCCCCAGACGCCGTACAGGTCATAATTTTCGGCATGTTCGAGGATCGTCGCCTCCTCTCCCGTCTGCAGATCAACGGAGACAAGGCGGTTTTCCTGCTCGTCCCGCGTCAGCTGGCCGTCTTCCGGCAGATAGGCGGCTCTGGTCACGGTGAGATAGGCCTTCCCAAAGGAAATGCAGCGCAGCGTGCAGCGGTATTCCTCGCCCTCGTTCTCCGGCTCCCAGCTTGCAAGGACCCGGAGCGCCCCGCCGGAGAGCGGCCGCGAGACGAGCGACGCTGCGGACTCGCCATCCTGCTGGACGAGCGCATAGAGGCTGTCCCGATATTCCGCCAGCGCGCTCAGGTTGCCGAAGCAGGCGCTGCAGGTGCTGTCATTGTGCCGGCAGCCGCTTTGATAACACGGAACATAGGCTGTGCGGGTCACAGGATCGTAGGCCTCAATATAGGGATGGAGCATCATATCCCACTGCCAGAACCCGCCGGTCGACGGCGAATCGGCCATGTTGATGGAGACCAGAAGATTTTCCTCCGGGACCGGGTAAGTCGTGATGGCGGTCTCCGCCGCGGGCGGCTGAGTTGGCTGCGCGCTCTCCGGCGGCGTGCTCCCCTGCCGGACGCTTTCAGCCGCAGGCGCGGCATAGCAGCCGGTCAGAAGCAGAACGCCAGACAGGAGCAGAGCCAGCCGTTTTCCGATCGATGTGTTCATCTGTTTTCCCTCCCTTTTTTGCAGCCTGAGTATACCATTTCCGCCCCGGCAGAACAAGGGAGATACCCGTAAGGATTTCTTAAGATTTGTTTAATTTGAATAAAAATATACAGAATTATTTTTCACATTTATTCACTATTCTCTGCCGAGGGGTACAAAAAAGCGGAAGCCGGGCGGCTTCCGCTTTAGGAAACAGTATTACTCAGTCGACAAGACGCTCGAGCCAGGTGATGTAGGAATCGGAATTCAGCATGATGGGATAGTCCAGCACGATGCAGTCGTTCACGCCCTGCTCCTTTGCAAAGGCGGCCAGATCGAGGCTCGGCTTGCCGTCGCGGTTGAATTCGCGCGGATCGATGGCGATAATCTTGCTGTAGTGGCTCGTGAGCCACGGCGTGAAGGCGTTGCCGTAGGACTCCTTGAGGATCATGCACACCGGGCCGTCGACATTTGTCTTGATGACGGTGATGGGATGGTCGCCGCCGAGGAATGTCAGGTATTTGTTCGACGTGTCGTCCACCTTGCAAAGCGTGCCGCCGAAATATTCCATAGAGAACTCCGCATCCGGGTACCACTTCGTGTCCAGATCGACGAACGGGCGCCAGAACTGCACGGTGTCCGGGTTATCCGCAAGGGCCTGACTCTGGGGATAGGCCTTGATGGCGCTGTAGAGCGAGCCGAGGAAGCCGGTGTATTCGCCGCTTTCAAACTTGCTCAGCGGCTCGGCCTTGAGGCCCGCACTCTCGCAGAAGGCTGTGTAGGCATAATAGGCGCCGAGGGCCGTCCAGTGGTGGTCCGAACGGAAGTAGAGGTATTCGTCCTTGTGTGCCTCAAGCTTGCTGTAGGCATCGACCGCGATCGCCGTGCTCTTGAGCTCCTTCAGGCGGTCATAGCACGCCGCGATCATGTCCGTCTGCAGCATGTGCTGGTTCTCCGCCGGGGCGTAGAACGCGGCCGCATTCGGCACGGCGATGGAGAACGTGCGCACGCTGCTGCCAAGCTTCGCAGCAATGTCGTTCACCGCATCGGCATAGGAGCGGATGGTGTCCTTGTCGCCATAGGGGACCTCCATGGCGCGGTCGCCCACGACGAGCACGGAGCCGAGCTCCTCTGCAGCAGCGTCGGGATCCTGCGTCTGGGTGGGCTGAGTCGGCTCCGTCGGCTCGGTGGAGTCGGTGGCCGTCCCGCTCGTCCCGCTGGGCTGGGTCGAGGACGAGGGCGTCGTATCGTCCGTCGACGGCAGGGCTTCGCCGTGGTTGGCTGCGCCGCCGTTCATATTGATGACGAGCTGCGCGCCGTCCTTCGAGCCGCCGCTGAAGTAATAGAAGCCGTTGAGCGAGCGGTTCGCATTCATCAGCTTTTCGCGGTTCGGGAACGTATCGGCAAAATAGTCGCGGTAATCCGAGGCGTAGCTGCCGTCGAGCATGGCGGAGAACGTCAGCTTCGGGCGGGTCTTCAGCTTGCGCCGCTCGGATTCGGAATAGGTCGCATCCTTGTCCAGCAGGGCATACAGGCCGATGCAGAGCATGCCGGCCAGCAGCAGGCAGGACAGGATGGTGTAGATTCGTTTCATGCAGAGCACCTCCGGGGGTCAGAATTGCGCATACATGGACGGCGAACTCGTCGAACCGACAAGGGACACCGTGCACAGCCACAGCAGCAGGATGAGGAACAGAAAGACGCTGGCAAGGTAAATGCCCTTTTTCACCGTCACGGCGCCGCGGCGGTCGGAACGCCCCATGCCGAACAGGCCGCTCCAGATAAAGCCGAACCAGCGCGGAAGCACGGACGAACCGATGAGGCAGGTCAGGAGCAGCGGCAGCGAGTTTTTGAGCTGCAGCGAAACACCTGAGCCAGCAAAGCTCGTTCCGCCGCCGAACATGGCGGCAAATGCCGAGCCGATGCCGGAGAGCGACGTATTCATGAACAGCACCCAGCCGATGAGCACAAAGAACATCGTCACGAGGTTGCGCACGATAAACGGGAGTGTTTCCAGCTTCGGGGCGATCTGCTTTTCGATGGACAGCAGCACGAAGAAATACAGGCCCCACAGCACAAAGTTCCAGCTTGCGCCGTGCCACAGACCTGTCAGTGCCCAGACAGCCAGCAGATTGAGGATCTGACGAGCCTTGCCGCGGCGGTTGCCGCCGAGCGGGATGTAGACATAATCGCGGAAGAAGCTGCCGAGCGACATATGCCAGCGGCGCCAGAACTCCGTGATGGATGTGGAGATGTACGGCAAGTCAAAGTTCTCGCAGTAGCGGAAGCCGAAGATGCGGCCAAGGCCAATGGCCATATCGGAATAGCCGGAGAAATCGAAATAGATCTGGAACATGAACATCAGCGCAGCGAGCCATGCGCCGACGAACGTGCCGTTCCCGCCGCCGGTGCTCAGCGACGCAACGACCTTGCCCGCATAATCGGCAAGCAGGACCTTCTTGGCAAGGCCAATGATAAAGCGCTGCGCGCCCTCGAAGGCCGCGCGCGGCGTGGTGCGGCGGTCCATGAGCTGCCGGGCAACCTGCTCATAGCGCACAATGGGGCCCTGCATCATCTTCGGGAACATAGAGAGGTAGAGCAGCAGATTGAAGAACGAACGCTCCGCCTTGACCTTACCGCGATAGACATCCGCCACATAGGAGATAACCTGGAAGGCATAGAACGACAGGCCGAGGGGCAGGGCGCTCGTCGGCGACCGGAAGGCAAAGCCAATGGAATTCAGGCCGTTCGTAATGCCGCGCAGCGCGGCAAGCATCACGCCGCCGTCCGCGACGGTGATGCCGAAGATGCCGAGGAAGAAGTCCAGATATTTGAACAGGCCCAGCACCGCCAGATTGACGACGACCGGCAGGAGGAGCGTATTGCGCTTCCCCGGCCGGATGCACCGCGCCATGGCGAAGTTTGCATAGGAAAGGCCAACGAGCAGCAGCACATAGACCGGCTGCCCCATGGCATAGAACAGCAGGCTGGCCGCCAGCAGGATGATATTCTTCAGCCGCAGACCGGGCACCAGAAAATAGGCCAGCAGCGTCAGCGGCAGAAACAGATAGAGGAAATACAGGCTTGAAAATTCCATAGGCAGTCCACCTCTTTCGACAGTTTTTTCTCTCTCATTCTATCAGAATTCCGGCGGATTGCAAGCACTAATTTACATAATTACGTTTTTCCCGCAGGACGCCTGCTCCCTTCGACGACCTGTCTCCAGAGCAGCAGCAGGGCTGTGAGATTCGGCAGGGCCATGCACGCATTGAGGATATCTGCCAGCTCCCACGCCGCCTTCACGGACAAAAGCGGCGCAGTGCAGAGCGCGGCAAGATAGCACCATCGGTACAGGCGCTGCGCCCGCTGCGAGCCGCCCGTCAGATAGCGCAGGCACTGCTCGCCATAAAAATTCCAACCGATGATCGTGGAGAATGCAAAGAAGACCAGGCAGGCCAGCAGCAGGAACGACGACAGCCCCGCAGGCCATGGCAGCGCCGCGCGCCACGCCTGCTCCGTGATGCGGAAGCCTGCAAGCCCCGGCGCACACCACGCGCCCGTCACGACAAGGCACAGGCCGGTCAAGGAGCAGATGACGATGGTGTCGAGGAACGTCCCCGTCATGGTCACAAGACCCTGCCGGACCGGATCCTCGTTGCTGGAGCAGGCCGCTGCGATCGGCGTGGAGCCGAGGCCAGCCTCATTCGTAAAGACGCCGCGGCCGATCCCCATGCGCAGGATGCGCCGCATTGTCAGCCCGCCCGCTGCGCCGGCGGCAGCGCGCGGAGAAAATGCTGAGACCGCGATCAGACGCAGCGCCGCCGGGATCTGCGCCCGGCAGCGCACAAGGATGAGCAGGGAGCAGAGGACATACACGGCGGACATCAGCGGAACGACGAGCGAGCACACACGCGAGATGCGGTCCGCTCCGCCGAGCAGCACCATGGCGGAGAACAGGACCGTCAGACCGCCCGCGATGACAGCCGCCCAGGTCACGGCGTTCCCGCCGGCCGTCATGGCGACGCTGCGCTTCAGCGGGTCGAAAAAGCCCTCGACCGCCGTCGTGATGCTGTTGACCTGTGCCACCGTGCCCACGCCGAGCAGGCCGACCGCCGCTCCGACAGCTGCGAACGTCACGGCGAGCCAGCGCCAGCCCAGCCCCTGCTCGATGTAGCAGAATGGCCCCCCGAGCCACTTCCCACCCTGCCGCCTGCGGTAGCGCACCGCAAGATAGCCCTCGGCATACTGCGTCGCCATGCCGAACAGCGCCGCGACCATCATCCACAGCAGAGCGCCCGGCCCGCCCGCGGCCAGCGCCGTGGCCACGCCGACGATATTGCCCGTGCCGATCGTGGCGGCAAGGGCCGTGCACAGCGCGGCATAGGGCGAGATGCCGTCCGCGCTCTCCCCGCCGCGGAAGATCGCGCGCAGTGCCTGCCCGAGCCGCCGCAGCGGCAGGCCGCGCAGGCGGAGCATGTACCAGATGCCCGTCCCCAGAAACAGTGCCATCATCGGCCAGCCCCACACAGCCTCGCCCACGCGCGCCAGAAGTGAATTCTGCATAATTTCTCCCCCGATTCTGAACAATCCGTGAATTTTGGCCGCGCAGTTTGCCTTTTCCCCGGGCGGCCGGTATAATAATATGATGTATTCTATGGGAAGGGTATCATAATTTATGCTGGAACTCCAAGCAATCACAAAGGATTACCGCAGCGGCACAGAGTGCGTGCACGCGCTCCGCGGCGTGAGCCTGCGCTTCCGCGACAATGAATTTGTCTCCATTCTCGGTCCGTCCGGCTGCGGCAAGACGACGCTTCTGAACATCATCGGCGGTCTGGACCGCTATACGGCGGGCGACCTGCTCATCAACGGTGTCTCCACAAAGCAGTACCGCGACCGGGACTGGGACGCCTACCGCAACCACACCATCGGCTTTGTCTTTCAGAGCTACAATCTCATCCCGCACCAGAGCGTGCTGGCAAACGTCGAGCTGGCTCTGACGCTCTCCGGCGTTTCGCGGAAGGAGCGCCGTGCCCGCGCCATTGCCGTGCTGGAGAAGGTCGGCCTCGGCGATCAGCTGCACAAGCGGCCAAACCAGATGTCCGGCGGCCAGATGCAGCGCGTCGCCATCGCCCGCGCCCTCATCAACGACCCGGACATTCTGCTGGCGGACGAGCCGACCGGCGCGCTGGACTCCGAGACGAGCGTGCAGGTCATGGAAATTCTCAAGGAGGTCGCGCGCGACCGCCTCGTCATCATGGTCACGCACAATCCGGAGCTGGCCGAGCGCTATTCCACCCGCATCATCCGCCTGCTGGACGGCAGCGTCGTGGATGACACGCAGCCCTGCACGGCAGACGAACCGCAGGCCCCGCGCCCGGCCCGCACGGGCAGGACGTCCATGTCATTCCTGACGGCGCTGTCGCTGAGCCTTCACAACCTGATGACGAAGAAGGCCCGCACGATCCTCATTGCCTTTGCAGGCTCCATCGGCATCATCGGCATCGCGCTCATTCTGTCGCTCTCAAGCGGCGTGCAGTCGCTCATCGACCGCATGGAGCGCGAGACGCTCTCGTCCTATCCCCTGACGATCCAGAAAAACACCGTGGACTTTTCGTCCATGATGAACATGCAGGCCGATGTTGAGCAGACCACGGATGAGCAGGACCCCGACCGACTCTATTCCGTCAGCGTCATGGGCAGCATGATGGACTCCATGATCCAGGGCTCCAAGACGAACAACCTGGCCGACTTCAAGGCATGGCTCGACTCCGGCGAGAGCGGCATGGAGGAGCTGACGACGGACATCACCTATACCTACTCCACGCCCCTGACGATCTACCGCACGGACAACGGCCTGCAGAAGGTCAATCCCAGCACGCTGTTCTCCGACCTCGGCGTCATACCCGCCGATACCTCTGGCACACTGCTTGGCCAGAGCATGCAGATGGACGTCTGGACGCAGCTCACGGGCAACGAAGACCTGCTGAAGGCGCAGTATGACGTCGTCGCGGGCCGCCTGCCGGAGCAGTACAACGAGGTCGTGCTCCTTGTGAACGAGGACAACCGCATCACGGACTACACGCTCTATACGCTCGGCCTGCTCGATGCGCAGGCCCTGCAGGACGCCGTGGAGGCCGCGGCCCGCGGTGAGGATGTCAGCATCGACACCCAGGTGCACAGCTATTCCTATGACGACATTCTGTCGCTGCGCTTCCGTCTGCTGACAAACACGGACTGCTTCGTCCGGCAGGACGGACAGTGGGTGGATAAGTCGGACGACGAAGCCTATCTTCTGAACGTGCTGAACAGCTCAGACGAAATCGCCGTTGTCGGCATTCTCCGCCCGGCCGAGGGCGCAACGACCGGCAGCAGCCAGAGCGGCGTGATCGGCTACCGCGCCGACTTGATGACACATCTGCTGGACAAGGTCACCAGCGCGGAGATTGTCCGCGAGCAGCAGGCGGACCCCACAGTGGACGTCTTCACCGGTCTTCCCTTTGAGCAGGAGGAGCTGAAGGACGCCTACACCATGGAGGAGCTGCAGGCCTATGCCGCGCAACTGCCCGCAGAGGCGCAGCAGGGGCTCATGGGCTATGTCAGCTCCATGCAGGCCGCCGGGATGGACGACGGCACGATCGCCACGCAGCTCATGCGCGCCGCGCTCTCGCAGTCCGACGGCGCGACCTACACCGGCAATCTCAAGCGCCTCGGCGTCTCCGACCCGGACGACCCAGAGGCCATCAACCTCTTCCCGAAGGACTTTGAGGCGAAGGACCGGATCGCCGACCGCATCGCGGAATACAACAAAACCCTGCCCGAGGACGCGCAGCTGGCCTACACGGACTATATTGGCCTGATGATCTCGTCCATCACGACGATCATCAACGCCATCAGCTACATTCTCATTGCCTTTGTCGCCGTTTCGCTCGTCGTCTCGTCGATCATGATTGGCATCATCACCTATATCTCCGTGCTGGAGCGGACGCGCGAGATCGGCGTTCTGCGCTCCATCGGCGCTTCCCGCCGCGACATCTCACGCGTCTTCAACGCCGAGACGCTGACCATCGGCTTTGCGGCAGGCGCCATCGGCATCGGCATCACACTGCTGCTCATTCTGCCGCTCAATGCGATCATCCACGATCTGAGCGGTCTGAGCGGCGTGGCCGCCCTCCCGGCCGGGGCTGCTGTTATCCTCGTGGCGATCAGTATGCTGCTGACATTCCTCGCGGGCCTCATCCCGTCGCGTATCGCCGCGAAAAAGGACCCCGTCATCGCTCTGCGGAGCGAATGATCAATATACGCAAGGCAGGCTGCGCGGCATAAACCACGCAGCCTGCTTTATTTTCACTTTTGGGCATATTTTGAGACACGGCTGGATTTACCGCGTGATCAGTGCAGCATACCAGTGATCCGCCAGACGGCAGACAGCTTCGCCGTAACCGATTTTCCCCTCGTCTGCATCGTCCGCCCGCCAGTACACAATGGTCGGGTCCCATGAATACTCACTTTCATCTTTGAGATGGAATCGAACTGCCTCCTGCGAGAAGGAGATGGATTCAATATCAACGTTTTCCATCAACGCAAGCGCCGCTTCAGCGATATGCCGCAGCTCCGTATCCGACATTTCGCGCTGCAAATGGATGTGAAGCCCGTCAGCTTCCATAAGCTTGCAGCCGGAATCGCCGCACTCCGTTTCCTGCCCTTCCGCATCTGGCTTGTGGATATAGCCGCTGTTTTCACCAACTGCCGAGACCGCAACATTTTCAAAAGTGCTCTTGTGCCTTTGGAATGCCCTGCCGATCTCCTCATTACTATGATAGGTCGTCTCGGAACAGGCGGTGCACAGTTGGAGGAGTATCAACAGCAGGGCAAGAACGAGCTTCTTCATAAAATTTTTTCCTTTCGCAACGCAGTCACTGTGCTGCACAGGAGCCGCTTTCTTTCATCCAGCTCCCGCTGTGAAAGCGTGGGCAGTTCCTCCACGATGCCATCCGGGTATCCGATCAGATGGATATCCGCCGTCCAGCTCAGGAAAATCCGCCACATTTCTTCGCACAGTCCCGGCGTGGAGCGTGTGTGCAGCTCCAGCCCATTGTCAAAAATCACATGCAGCAGATACGCCTCGTCATAGGAAAGCCTTTCCAGCCGGAATGCGTCTCCGGATGCCAGCAGAGCCGCCGCTTTTTGATCGAACTCGCACACGCCATACGGCATATCATCGTTGATCTCAGCCGAGGATGTATACGCCACGCCGTTCAGCAGGATCGACACGCCCGTATCGATATGGATCTGATACTCCGGCTCATCCTCCGCACGCGAGAGCAGCGTGATTGAGATCATCGCACCCGCTCTGCCGAGGAAACCCAGTGTGCGCCCTATGCCGTTTTGCAGCAGCTCCACTCCGGTCATTTCAGGGCTCCGTCCTCCGCAAAGCAGTCATAGTCCAGCCTGCCATAACGCGCCTGCACATACGGCAGGATCTTGTCGGCATTGCGCACATCGGTCAGGCGGATGACAAACCGATCTCCCCTGATCCAGCCGGGCACAAACTGCGGATAGAACAGCTTTGACCCGGCGAAGGCATCCTCGCGCAGGACCTTTGCGCCCTTCCGCGTAATGACGAGCACCTGCTCCTTTCCCTGCGTGCGCTGCGGATGCCTGCTACGCATCACATCGCCGATCTCGTCCCACTGCGTCGTGCGGTAGCGAATGCCGAGGAACTTGTGCTCGATGCCCTGATCTGTCAGGACATAGTACTTCCCGAGCGCCCAGACGTTCAGCAGCGCCATGCATTCGCACAGCGCGAACACGATGTAGGCCGGCACCGGATAGACGAAAAGGCCCTTCCCCGGGAAAAGCACCAGAGCGCCAGTGAACACGGCAAGCGTCACGACCGCCGGGATCATGTCCGAAAACTTCGATACGCGCATCATTTGCCTCCTTTTGTCCATTTGATTCTGTGTTTCATTATAAGGGAGGCACGGGATGATTGTCAAGATGTTCTCCGCGCTCCCCGGGGCAGTCGGCGCTTTTCCGGAAGCTGCCGCGGCTTCCCGCCGCAGCGGCAAAATTGCAAAACAATTGCAAAATTTGATTTTGCAATTTTGAGGCGGCCTGTCGAAAAAAGCCTGAAGGGCCTTCTCGGCAAGCTGCTATATCGTCCATCCTGCGTCGCTTTCTGTAATATAATTTATGGAATAGCCATCCCAGCCATGGATGCAATGGATCAGAGTCGCATTTGCCGCAAGCGCAGCCCGGCAAAGGTCCGACGGACGCATAGAATCAAAGAGATCATGTTCGGAGATTTTCATGATCAGCGAAGCAAGGTCCAGCCTGCCCACAAAGAATGCAACGGAACCCGCATACTGTGGGAACATCCGGAAGGCTGCCTGCTCCGCGTGCTGCGGGAGCAAAAACAGACCGATTCGTTTTTCCCTACTGTGTGCGTTAAATTCATAAACACACGTTGCATCAAGCCAGCCATATAAGCGCCTCACAACAGAAGCGAGGGGGAGCCGCTTCTACAATGCAGACACACTGACAGAGAGCAGACAATATACTGGTGCAATTTGCGGAAGAACATCAACTTTAACTGGTTCTCCTGTTCTGAAGAGAAAAGTCTGACAATCGGCAGATCGATCTTCGACCCCATAGTACACGAGGACGGAGGCGTTATTGCGTTCCATTTCCATTTTCATGATTAATCCTTAGGAGTTTTTCGCGCTCATAGCGATACGCTTTCTTCAGCTTCAATTGCTATTGGCATGTTCTCCACAGATAGCTACGTCAATCCGTTGGCAATACAGGCGGAAGCGAATGTGATTTGCTAAAAGA
>ERZ773260.2899-NODE-2899-length-17696-cov-17.906865_pt1 | contig 17696 bp, 20 predicted proteins | sample MGYA00511387_ERZ773260 | MGnify/ENA primary metagenome ERZ773260 (study PRJEB29015, sample SAMEA2737745) | human gut metagenome | biome: human gut; feature: human-associated habitat; material: faeces | place: China | collected 2012 ... | reverse complement strand
CATGTTGTTTCGCTGAAAATTTTATTTTCAGCGGTTGGCTTATACAAGATGACTAAGCGTTCTTGACAAGGGTACAATGCAAAGTGAAAAGTTTTAGATCTTCCATTCAATAGCAAGCTCGGTGCGAGTGGCTTCAACTTTAGAAACCAGCGTGTCAAGAACGCGCCGTTTGTCATCGAAGCTCACATCTTCCCAATGACTTAAATACCCCGTTATGCTATCGACCTGTGAGGAAGAAACAGAGTTAGCGGTGAGGTCGGCCACCAGCTTTAACTGCTTTTGCCGTTCCGCGTCCAGTTCTTCAATCCGGCTGTTTGCGTATTGCAACAAAAGCGGGTTTGCCCCAGTCAGCGTGTCAATGAGCTTTTCAATCTCGCCCTCAATTTTGGCAAGTTTAGCGCGGGCGGCGGTCAGTTTGGGATTGTACCCCTCCGCCTTATTACTACCTTTCAGCGTTTGAAATTCCCGCATCTTCTTAACCATTTCCTCATAGACCGATTTTTCCAAGTCGTGCTTTGTGAGAGTGCCGGGCCCTTGACAGCTTTTGTTTTCCAGCCGTTGCTTGCACCGCATATAAGTGACACCGTTTGGAGCGTTCAGACTGGCCAGCGCATACCCACAGCATCCACACTTGATTTTCCCGGCCAGCCATGTATTGTGGCATTTGCGGCCATTCTGGAACGTGGTATTTTGGGACAGCTTGTGCTGGACGGCCAGCCAGAGGGACGAGGGGATGCGGCCCTTGTGGGGCGCAATCACCAGAATGTTTTCCTCCCCCTCGCGGCCCTGGTACAAGTAACAGCTAAATTCACCTGTGAACAGTTCCGGTGGGCTTTCGATTTTCGCGCCCTGGGCCTTGAAATATTCGTAAATATCCATATCGGCCTGAACGTAAACCGGATTTCTCAAGAGCTGGCCCACAAAACCGCGCTTCAATGTCTTTCCATACACCATGATTTCATTCTCGGTAAAATACCGGGTAATGTCGCCGTAGGAGTTCTCCGGCTCGGCATACATTTCATACATAAGCTCGGCGTAGTCCATCTCAGCGTTTTCAACCAGCCGCTTTGTTTTGATACCGTCCATGACGATGGGCTCCGTATCAAAACCGTATGGAGCCCGGCCCCGCATATAGTAGCCCTTGGCACACCGGGAATAAAAAGCGTCCTGCACACGCATCTGGATGCTTTCCCGTTCCAGTTGGGCGAACACGATGCAGATATTAAGCATCGCCCGGCCCATCGGGGTTGACGTATCAAATTTTTCGGTGCAGGAGACAAATTCCACGTTGTACTGCTTGAACAGTTCCATGAGCTTTGCGAAGTCCACAATGGAGCGGCTAATTCGATCCAGCTTGTAAACAATCACCCGCCGGATCAGTCCGGCCCGGATGTCCCGCAGAAGCCGCTGGAAGTCGGGGCGTTCTATGTTCTTCCCGGAATATCCCTTGTCTTTGTATTCTTTCGCTTCACCGCCTTTTAGTTCATATCGGCAAAATTCAAATTGACTTTCAATGCTGATACTATCCTTTTTGTCAATCGACTGCCGCCCGTAAATTGCATCTATTCTATTATCCATAATTAGCTCCCTTCTGTTTATACGGGAGCCAACCTACAATAATATTATACCTCTGCCGCCCCCATCCAACAAGGATGCCTTTGACTACCCCCTCTGTCCGGCATATTTGCGGAACACATCAAAAAGCTGTTGTTCCACCTCGCGCCTGCGATTTTCCCGTTCCTGCGGGGGCAGAATGGGAGTAAGATTTTTAATGGTAATCGTCCGATCACCAAGTACAGCCGTTTTCATTTCGCTTTTGTATTTGGTCTGTGCGTGCATAGAATACCTCCCATTTCAGAAATGACAAAAAGGCCAGCACCGCGAAAGTGCTGGCCCTTGTCTTGACCGGGACTTCGGGACAAAATGTCTCGAAGCCAGCCGGAGCCCTGCTCATAAAGCGGGCTCCGCTTTCATAAGATAGAGGGAGGCCGCGCCCGTTTCCTTGACCTGTCCAAAGACAACCACACTCGGCTCAGCACTCCCACACAGCAGGGGACGGAGGCCTGGAGGGACAGGCGGCCAGCCTGTCCTGTGACGGATCGTGGCCGTGGGATGGCCCGGCCCACCTGCGGCGCAGGTGTTTGTCGCTCGTTCTCTTGTGGAGAAGTCACCGCGCACCCGCCGCCCGGCTCCCCGCGCTATGCTCGGAGCCGCCGCCGTTCTGCTGTGGAGAGGTAGGCAACCTACCTCTCATATACCACCAGAAAAACAGGGGGTAATGGAGATGCTTTTTAGAAATTTTCCCGCAAATATTTTTTCATGCGTTTGATCCCGCAAAGGACGGAGCACCTAACGGCGCTTTTATTCACGCCCTCCTCGCGGCCAATCTCCCGGTAGCTTTTACCGAGAATAAGGTGGGCATCCACCCGGCGGCCCTGGAGCTCCGGCAGGGAGTTGAGTGCGTTCCAGAGTCGGAAAAACATTTCCTTGCGATCCAGGAGCTCCTGGGGGCTGGGCTCATGCTGGCAGGCGGAATATTCGATCCCGTCATCACAGTCCAGGGAATAATATGCCTTGTTGTACCGGGCCCGCTCCACATAGGCGGCCTCCTGGCGTCTGCTGGCGGTGAGAGCCTCGGCCACCTCGTCAGCAACCTCGATAAATTGATCTTGTATGTACCAATAATAAAAATCTTTCAGATTGATGGTTGTCATAGCTTGTCCTCCATTTCGTTTTGTTCGGGTTGAGGGGAAACGAAATGGAGGGCAGGCGGGGATCGGCACCTGGGAGGGCCGCCCCGTACCTTGGGACACTTTGTCTCAAAGTAGACATAACAAAATGCGCCTGTACGACATAAAGCCGCACAAGCGCATAAATTGAGATATTCACCTACATTATAACAATTTTCGCAGCTACGATTAAAATATCCTTGTCCGGGGCCCTGGCTTTTTTTGATAAGTTAGGGGGGCGGGTAAGGATTGTGCGGGACACGGCGTACCTCCTTTGTTACCGCCGTGTGATATAAAAAGGCGGCGGCCTTGAAATGGTTAATTTCAAAACCGCCGCTTAACTTTAGTTTAGGCGCACATCAACACAGCCGCCAAGCCAACGGTTTTTTTATATGCCGTTTCCGTTGGCGACTGATGAATAGCAACAAATTTCAAAAAGATTTATAATGTGAAACCAATTTTTCTCTGTGCAGGCCAGGGGCAATCACGCCATTGTCCGTTGTCCTGCTCTGCTTTTCCGGTCAATAGGTCTGTGGCGGCGTCTGCAAGATAACCCAGGTAACTTCCTGCGGAGCTGTCACCGCATAGCAATTTCCACATTAGACCGCCAAAAAGATAAGATTGCGCAAATTCGCGCCAGCTATGCAGTTCCTCAACAACCTTTTGGGAGAGATCCCACAGAATACCAACTGCCTCGCTTTCTGTGATCCAGCCTAAATAGCATCCCCAGCGGGTCAGCATGGCCGCCCGGCCAACATCCCACCCAGCCATAAAGCCAGGGGCATATTGACTTTTATACCGTTGTGCAAACCTCCATACCCGGCTGGTAGACTCGCGGTCGTCCTCGTCCATCGTTTCGTCCATCAATTCCTCCGGCGAAGATGCCTCACTATAAAGCTGATACCGCAGGATATAACCCTCCTGCGCCAGATAACGGATCATATCCAAAAGATTACTCCGGCCATCTATCCCCCAGGAGCGGCGCACAAGGGACACGATTTTCTGCTCCATAACAGGAATATGTTCCTCCACATCCATACCATCCAGATTATGACTGTTAAGGGTCGATAAAATCCCGGACAGCAGGATGCCAAAGTGTTCCCATTTTACATCGTCTTTTTGATATGGGATCGCTTCTGGCTCAGGCATGGCCTCAAGCCGGGCCATTGTTTCTTCCAAGGTAGTATAAAGGTTTTCTTCCAGTTCCAGATCGAATGAGAGTTCTTCCTCATCGTCCGCATCTTCCATTTCCAGCGTTTCCAGAGCAGCCGCAAGTATGCCCATATCTTCTCCGAAAAGTTGTCCCATCAAGTCCCCAGCAGTAGCCGAAGTTGCCTCGGCAACTTTATCATTTACCATCTTTTGCAACAATTCCTCATTAACAGCCATTTGAGCCATACTGTCTGGCCCAAACATCTGTCCAAGAATTTCTACTTGACGTTGAGTATTAGCGGCAATCTGTTCTTCCACTTCGGCGGCAGATACAGATGCGCTTTTTTCAGAACTGGGAACCTCGATTTTACTAATTCGTTCTTCGTTTTTTTCCATGGTTTCTTTCATAGAAGCGAGTGCCTGCTCTTTTGCTTGCCGTGTCTGTTTCATAATCTCGTCTATATCGAACATTTTCAATCCTCCTTGTCCGGGGGGAGCGGATGCCATGCCGGAGGTTTTTTGTGACGTGTAAATAGCTTTTTAATCTGCCGTAGTATTGCTTCTATGAAATGAAACCATAGATTTCCAACTATAAACACGATCACAAGAAGCAGCAGGAACGCTCCAATTTCTCCAATAGGCATCTTTTACCTCACTTTGTTGCAAAGCGATTCATAAAGAAATCGGTAAAAGCGGCCAACTCATCATCCTGTGATACATAAACATATAGCTTTTCATCTTCCAGCCAGTCATAGGCATTGATCCCAATGTACCCTTTTTTGTCTGGATAAATGATAAAAGCATCGGTAGGGTATTTGTTCCGATAGGCTTTCAAAATTTCAGAACGGCGATAGTAGGTCGGATCGCCACAGCCGGAAAGATCGGGTACTGTGGGAATGACCACAATCGTCTGGCTGGCTTCGTTCCAGCCGACAATTAAATTTCCAATCTTTGTTTTGCTCCCATGAACAAACCCATAGTTAAACCGACTAACATCCTCGGTATATCCGAAAATCAGTCTGTAATTGTCCCCGTTCTCTACAACCTGATTAAATAGAGCACGCATTTTCTTTGCATTTGCGTTGCTCTTTTCCATGTCAATTTCAGGGCCCTTAAATAACTTGCTAAAAAATCCCATGATTTTTTCCTCCTAAATGTTTGAATATTTTTATATGAAACTGAATGGGATAGTACCCACAGCATCATAAATGAAATGATTTTGATAATAGCTATATCACTTCGGGACACTTTGTCCCAAAGTAGCGGTAAAGCAAGTCTATTGCTCTGTCAGAATATGCTCCATCTCTGCCAAACTCAAGCCGCGAACTAATATGTGATCTCCTCTCGCTTCTACAATGTAGGGTTGTAATTGTTTCAAAGCCTTGCGGTACTCCAAAAAGCCAAGGTTTTCATCTTTTGTTAAGCTAACAAAAGTCAACGCCCACAGCGAAATAGTCTCTCCCTCAATCTCGTACATTGTTTCTGGTGCTAACGGCAGGATGGTATCCACAGTTTCCGAAAGGGTGAAGCTAACCATAAGCCCACCGTTATCCAGTTCAAACACATGGGGATTTGCTTCATAGGCTTGCGACCACATATCATCCGCTTCTGTGTCATCGGAATGATCCACCCCCATTTCAAACAACAAGTGCTGATGAACAACGGCATTTCCCTTTTCGACATATTGAATGGACTCAGTTCCCCCAAAAGCCAAAGCCGGAGCAAAGAAGAAAATCTCGTTTTCTGAAAGGCCGCCATGTTTAGCAAATGCTTTTTGAAATAGACCCACTCTCAGAAACTGCGCCGCAAAATTTTCGGCAGGAATAATACGCTCAAAAAAATCGGAAAAGCTGGTAGAGAAACTGCCCGATCTGCGGTTGTGAATATCAAGCAGGCACATATCATCGGCTGTATCAGACAGCTTGCGGTAAATAAAAAGCGTTCCAAATCCAGTCATTAGAATGGGAAGGCACCCCTCCTGTTCGCCCAGCCAAAGAGTGAGCGTATCAATATAATCGGTTGGATCAATAATTTTTAGCAAACCTCCGCCATAATTTCCGAAACCATATTCCTGCCAAAAGTTCAGAAGCTCCGCTGGCACTTTCCCTTGAAATTGCTCCAGCGTTTCCGCAGTAGGTTTTCTCAAATCATTACCCGGTGGATATTTGCTTACGAACAGATCAAATACTTTCATCGCGTGTTCTCCTTTGCGTTTTATTTTAGGTTTTATCTCTCAAAAATAAGAGCAAAAAACCAAATTTGTTTTTATCCTGGCTAAAATGAAATCCGTCTGAATATATGGCCGAAACATGATATTCGGACGGATTATCTCATTTCAATCACTCAAGCGGTAGGTGTTGCTTTTAATTTCTCCAGGGCATCCACAATAGCGTTTATTTGAAAGTCAACTGTTTCATCGGCAACTTCGGGAACAAACAGAGGTAACGTATCAGGAATTGCCTTGCGTACAACCATCGCTGTCAGACTCAAATTCGTAAATAAATTGATCCTTGCCGCGTCCGCCTTTATACCAAAGTTTTCTAAAATTTCTCCAAAAAGACGGAGCTGCTTTTGACGGAATATTTGATAGCTTTCCTTTGACAAACGTTTGAAAATGAGTTGCTGTTCTTCAATCGTTAAAACAGCGATGCCATTTTTCTCTCCGTAACAACAGGCATAGAGAAATTGTTTCACGGCATCACGCCAGCTTAAAGCAGGATCGGCCATCAGTCTTTGCACTTGCTCAATAATTTTAGGCTGTTGCAAGTACAGCGTTTCAACGATCAAATCTTCTTTCGTTGCAAAGAAAGAGTAAAAGAAAGTTCGTGAAATACCAACCTTTTTATATATTTGCTCCACAGTAGTATGCTGTATGCCCTGTTTTGCCATCAGTTCAAGACCAACTGCAACGAGTTCCGTTCTGATGCGCTCTCTATCCTCCTCAGAATAAGCTACCTTTGGCATCCCGTCACCTCTTCCCTGCAAAATAAAAACAAATTCTAAAAATCAACTTTATTTTAGCACATCCAATAGAACAATACAAGAGTGAAATGACATAAGTCCGATGTTTTAACGCGGGTACTTCCGAGGCCCGCACGTTTTGGCAAGCAATTCGAGTGTGCCCACACTCGAAATTTTTGCCAGGCCGCAGGCCCGCAAAAATGCTTGTTGGGGAGCTCCCCAAACCCGCAGGACTTCGGGACAAAGTGTCCCAAAGTCCCGGCGCTATGCGCCTGTTGTCTGCGGCCTGTCGCTACCGCTCCTGGGCCTTATTTTCCCGCCCGTCCGTCACGCCGAGCAGATGGTCAATGTTCGCCTTGACCGCCACGGCCTGCCGCATATCGGCCTGGGCCTGGCGGTACTCGGCATAGAGGGCCTTTTTCTTTTCCGCCAGCTCCCGGCGGGATTTTTTCAGCGTGTCTATTTTGGGGAGCTTTGCCCCGTCCAGGATTTCATTCATGGCCGCCTTTGCCGCCCGGTAAGCGGCCAGCTCCGCCTCATGCTGGGCCAGGTATTTTTTACTGTACCGGGCCGCCTTGTAGCCATCGAACACAGGCCGGGTCTTGGCATAGTCCACCGTGGCCTCCATAAGCCGGGCCGTTTTGGAGAGGGCGGCCTCCGTGTCCCGCAGCTCCCCGGCCAGCTTGTGAAAGCGATCCACCGCCGCCTCGGTGCTGGCCTCCAGCGCGGCATAGTCGGCCAGTTCGTGCTCCCGCAGATACTGGAGCGCGGCGGCCATCTGCTTTAGATTGTAGACCTTGGCCCACCGCGCATAGGCCGGGCCCTTGCCCTGGGCCATGCGCTGTTGAATGTCAATCACCAGATCAACGCGCCGGGGCGGAGCCGGAGCGTCCTGGGGGAGCTCCGGGATGGGCCGCTCCCCGGCAATCACCGCCCGGATGTCCTCCGGGTCAAAGCCCGCGCCCAGGGTAGAAGCCCGGAGCCGGGTCGGTTTATCCTGGCCGGGAGCCAGGAACGAGATCACGCCGCCCCGCCCATGCTTGACGGCAAAGCCGGACTCCTCCATGAGCCACAGGAACGCCGCAAAGTCGGCGGGCTTTTTCTCCAGGGCCGCGATGACAGCCAGCCGCACCCTCTGCTGGGCAGAGGGCGGCTTTTCCCCGATCCATTGACCGTAATGGAGAAAACGGCCCTTGCTGTGCAGTTTGGGATTTTGGATATAGGACAGCTCGTGCTCAATGCACACCCGGTCAGACAGCCGCCGCAGGGCAAAGGACGAGCCGATGAAATTATGGAATTTCCGGGAGCGGTCAAAGGCCGTGGAGTTGTAATAAATGTGATTGTGAATATGGCCTTTGTCGGTATGCGTGCAGACGAAAAACTGGTATTTGCCTTTCGTCCAGCGCATCGCCGTTTCATAACCGATTTTATTTGCCTCCTCCGCCGTCACCTCGCCGGGCGGGAACGCCTGCCGGATCTGAAAGAACAGGGCCCCGCGCTCCACAGGCCGGGCCATTTCCGCCTGGTACTGGCTTTTTACCAGCAGGAACTCGGCGGGAGCTGTGGACGGGTCGCAGAGATAAGAGGACACGGCCCCCAGCTTTTTGGGATTGAGCCCGTAATCAAACCGATCCTCCATCGTTTGGATTGCGTTTTTTCCAGCCGCTACCTTGTAAGGCCGGATGTAGGTTGTGGCCGTGAATACCCCTCCTCTCTGTATGCGGCTTTCGCCACCTTGGGACAAAGTGTCCCAAAGTCGTGAAAACCGGGGAGCGGCACAGCACCGCTCCCCGGAGGGTCTAAAGCTCCACCACGGCGGAGAGCTTTTCTAACAAATCAGACAGCGGCCCCCATAAGGCCGCATAGTCCCTTTGCAGGGCGGCGATCTCCTCCGGGTAGATGCCGCCGTAGGTGTTGGCCTGGATCGCCACCTGGTTTAGATTGTTTGAGCACCGCCGCTGGAGCGACACCAGCTCCCGGACGGGCGAGAGGTCAACGTGGAGCACATAACCGTTAAGGGCCATTTTCCGCATATAGGCTCCCATGTTGCGGATGCCAGCCTCGGCCATGCGCTCCCGGATCAGCTCCTGCTCCTCCTCGGACACCATGACATGAAGATGGACAGGGCGGCGGCGTTTCTTTGTCACCGCTCCTCCCGTTCCCGGCTCCGATAGGGGCGGGGCGGCTCTTTGACCTTATCCACGGGCTTTTCCTCCACAGGGGGCAGGGGCGCGCCGAACACGCCGCAAAGACGCTTGACCTCCAGATGGGCAAATTCCTGGTCGTTCTGTTTTTCCATAGATACCTCCTCAATCATAACAGCCTGGGACTTCGGGACACTTTGTCCCAAAGTCCCGTTTTTCCATGTTGACAGCATTTCGGCCATTCCGGGGCAGGGCATATAAAACTACGGCCCGCCCCAAAAGCGGCCCAAAAAAGCCTTGAAATCAGCGGGTTTTCCGGGGGCTAATTGTCAACAGATCACCCCCCGTTTCCGGCGCATATATTCCCGCTGTTGGCGGCGGTGGGCTTTTAAGGCACAAGCCTCTGAACAATACGCCTGCCGCCTGTCCGGGGCCACGGCCCCGCCGCAGATGGGGCAGGGCTTGAAATCCGGCCTGGGGCCCTCGGTAGTAAGGGCGGCCTCCAGCGCCGGATCAAGGGGCAGGACGGTCTCCCGGAAGTAGCGGCAATAGGCACCTGTCCAGCACTTTCCCAGCATATAGCACTCACAGTCCAGGGGCAGGCATCCACAGGCCCGGTCATAGTTGGCGCACCATTTCACCACCAGGGAGCGGATGGCCGCCTTTTCCTCCCGTGTCAGTTCGCGGGCCAAAGCGTCACCTCCCGCCGCCCGGCCTGGGAGAAAGTTTCTGATAACAGCAAACACAGCGCAGGCCCCGCCAGTAGGGACAGCCGGAGCAGGCGGAGCCCCTGGGCGGTTTGGCCGGGCCGGGAGCCTGGGGCCGGGGCTTTTGTTTCATCATCCGTTCAAAAGAGCTTGCTGTGAAATTCATTCCCCGTCCTCCGTATCCTCGTTTTCGTCCTCGTCTTCATCCTCGTCTTCATCCCAGGGCGGGCCGTCCTCCTCGCCGTCATAGTCCTCCAGTTCCTCGCTGTAGTCCTCCTCCGGCTCTGTTGCCGCCTGCTGTTTGGGGCGGTACACCTTAAAATAGAACGCGGCCCCGCCGCCCAACACCGCCACGGCCAGCACCAGCAGGAGCATCCCGGCGTTGCCTTTTTCTGTTTCCGGCTCCGGCTCGGCGTCGGGCTCGGCGTCGGGCTCGGCCACAGGCTCCGGTTCTGGTTCCGGCTTTTGCTCCACACCCGCGCACTCGGTCATATTGGCGGCGCACACCGCGCAGTCGGTATTGACAGCCCCCGCCACGCATTTGTCCGAGCAGGAGCAGGAGGCCAGCTCCGCACCAGCGGCCTCGGCAGCGGCCAGCAGATCGGCCTCGTCCACCGTATTCAGAAAATACGTCTGGTACTGTTCGCCGTCCTCGTCCACGGGCTTGTCGTAGTCAATGACAATGTAAAAGGTGGCCCCGCCGCTGGTCTGGACGGTAATAAACTGCTTGTTGGTATGCTTGTCATATAGCAGATCACGGGTCACAAGATTACCGTCCTCAGAAAAGCCCTCGCCGGGCTCAATCACCGGCTCCTCCGTGACAGTGGGCTCCACGGGGTCAAGCCCCTCCCAGTCCTCGCCGCCCCCGGCGTAGGCCGTTACGGGGGCAAAGCCACATAAAAGAACAGCGGCGCAAAGCGCCGCCGTCAAGACTCGAAAGCGTTTCATATTCAGTTGTCCTCCTTTCCCTCGGTAACAGGCGCGGGCTCGGACTTCGGGACACTTTGTCCCAAAGTGCCATCGTCCCGGAGCTTCTGGAGCACCAGGGAGAGCTCCGTAAGAGGGATGCTCATGCCCCGCACGATGTCCACGATCTCGCTGTTTTCGGCCTCCAGTTTCTTCTGCTCCAATTCTTTCAGCCGGGCCTGCTGTTCGCTGATTTTGGCCTTGACCTTATCAATCTCGGCCTGGATTTTCATACTTTTTGCTGTTGCCATTCAAAACCTCCATTCAAGGCAAACGCCCGTAGGCGTAAAAATGAGACTGCCAGTAGCTGGTATTTAAGTTTGCATAGCTGATGGGATCGCCACAATGGATCATCATTCCGTCCCCCACATAGATGCCCACATGGGAAACGCCCGGCGTGTCATATGTGCCCTTGAAAAAGACCAGATCGCCGGGGCGCGGGGAGCTGGTGCGGGTGCAGATGTTATAGAGCCCTTGGGCCCCCAGGCGGCCCACATTCCAGCCAGAGTGATTGATTACCCAGGACACAAAGCCGGAGCAGTCAAAGGACGTGGCCGGGGAGCTCCCGCCCCATACATAGGGATAGCCCAGGTATTTTTCCGCCTCGGAGAGCATAGCGGCGAATGTTTCATCGTCCAGATACTCCCCCGGCACCTCATATCCGGCGGGCGGGTTTGTCACATAGCGATCCACATAGGCGGAGCCGGGGAACAGGTCGGGGCGGTTTCCCAGGGTAGACATATAGAGGGAGTATCGGGCCAACTGCTCCTCGCCCATGAAATACACAGGCAGATGGGACAGGTAAAAATTTTCCAGCGTCACATAACAGATATACCAGGAATAGGGCTCGTCGTCGCTGTCATACCGTGTCTCCACCACCACGCGCTCTGTAAGAATATACTGGCGGTCAAAGAGCATCCCCAGCGTACCCTGCACCTGGGCCGCCGTCCATTCCCCCTCGTGGAGCACACAGAGAATGGAGATCAGCACATAGGGATCGTGTTCGATTTCATCCAGGTCAAAATGGTACTCGTCATAATTGTGGGTGCTGGTGTAGGTATCAAGATAGTTTTTGAGCTCCGCCTCCAGATCAAGGTAGGCCGCCTCCGCCGTCAGGATTTCCCCGTCCGGGGATGGGTAGGTGGTAGCCCCCACAGCCCCGGCCCCGGCGTTGCCGAGCAAAACCAATGCAGACGAACAGGACTGCATAGACAGAATGAGCAGGACACAGGCCAGGGCCAGGAGCATACCCAGGGGATGCCGCTTCACAAAGCCCACCGCCTGGGCCGACAGCTTTTCGGTGGCGGCGGCGGTCTTTTCAGCGGCCACGGCCCCCTGGCGGGCGGCCTCCTTTGCCCGCTTTTGGTACTGCTTGCGAAGCCGCCGTTTCTGCCAGTAGCGGGACAGGGCATTTTTCGAGAGCTCCGGGTGCTCCTGGGCGGCGGTGTAAAATTGATAGTCCGCCGCAGCCTTACCATACCGGGCCTCGGCCCGCCGGACGGCCCGCGCCGGGTGCTCCCGTATGCGCCGCCCCACGAAGCGGGAGCCCTGGCGGAACGCGGACTCGCCCAAAAGCTCGGAGTGATGGGCCCCCTCGGTGCCTACATTTTCCTGCTCCACCTCGTAAATCTTCCCATGCACAAAGCCGTGGACGGAGCCCCCCAGGGCCCCGCCCGCCCGTTTGACGGGGCCGGGCTTTTTGGGGGGCTTCTGTTTTGCCAGTTTGCCCTTTGCCGCCTCCAGTTTCTCCCCGCGTTTTTCCATGCGGAGCTTGGACGCGGCGGCCTGTTCCTGCCTGCTCTTTTGCCGGAATTTGGACTTTGGGACACTTTGTCCCGAAGTGCCCCCGGCCTGTTCTTTCGTGCCAGCCCCGGCCTCCGGGCCCGGAGCCCCGTGGGGCGCGGCCTGCTCCGGGCGCACACGGGGCCCAAGGCCAGCCTTATCCCGCCGCGCCATCTTTTAAATCCTCCGGGCGGGTGGTCAGAAGATCGTAAATCTCCCCACGGGGGAAACGATCCATAAAGGGGATGGTCACATTCCCATAGAACAGCAGGCCCTCGCCGGAATTGCTGTGTGTGATATAGGAAAGCTGATGCTCGGAAATGCCGAGCTGTTTTGCCAGAATCGCCCGGTCACTCTGCGCCTGGGACAGCAGGATCATAAAATCCGTGTTGTCCAGAATATTCTGGATTTCCGGGCTGGCCAGCAGGTGCTTGACGTTCTGCGTCAACGCGCTGGGCACACAGCCCCGTTTGCGGAGCATCTGCCAGATGGAAACAAAATAGCTGGCGGTGAGCTGATCCCGGAGCAGAACATGGAACTCGTCAAAGTAGCACCAAGTCGAGATGCCGCTCTGATAGTTGGTATTGACCGAGGAATTGACAAACTCATTTGTGACGTGCATCGCAATTTTTCGGAGATTGTCTCCCATGCCCTTGAGCACGATGCACACCACACGGCAGTCGGTTTTGACATTCGTGGGATGGTTGAACAGGTTAAGGGAGCCTGTGCAGTAGAGCTCCAGGGCCGTCGCCACGCGCCGGGCCTCCGGCTCCGGCTGTTTCAAAAGCTCCTCGTACAAGTCCTGGAGCAAGGGAATCCTACCGTCCCCCACGCCCAGGGCCAGATCCCGGTAGACCAGCCGCACACAGCGGTCTATGACGGTTTTCTCAATCGGCTGTAAGCCCTCCTTGCCGCCCACTACCAACTCGCACAGGGACAACAGAAAATCCGCTTTCATGGAAAGGGGGCTGTCCTCGTCGTTGCCGCCCATCTGGATGTCCATAGGGTTAATGTGATTAGGGCTGTCCGGGGCAATTTCAATCACCTGGCCGCCCAGCCGCTGCACCAGCGGGGCATATTCGCCCATCGGGTCTACAATGATAATCCGATCCTGGGGAATGGTAAGAAAGACGTTGAGCAGCTCCCGCTTTGCCGCGAAGCTCTTGCCGGAGCCAGTAGAGCCCAGGTAGAGCCCATTCGCGGATTTCAGCTTTTTCCTGTCCGCCATAATGACGTTGTGGGAAAGTGCGTTCATGCCATAGTAAAGGGACGGCCCGGCCATGCGGAGCTCCCTGGTCATAAAGGGAATGAAGATCGCCGTGGAGCTGGTAGTCATGCCCCGCTGGATTTCCACCTCGTTCCCACCCAAGGCCAGGGAGGATACAAAGCCCTGCTCCTGTTGCCAGTCCAGCCGCTTCAATGTGCAGTTGTATTTCTGCGCGATGCCGCCCACCGTGAAAATATCATTTTCCAGCCGCTGGCGGGTGGGGGCCAGATTTACCACGGTAAAGGTCAAGAGGAACATCCGCTCGTTGCGAGACTGGAGATCGGCCAGAAGCTCCGCCGCGTCTTTGGAAAATGTGATAAGGTCGGGCGGCAGAATGTCCGGGTCATATCCGGCCCGGACAGCTTTGCGCTGTTCCTCCACTTTCATTTTTCCAATGTCAGAAATTTTCCCCTTGATGGTTTTAATTGCCTTTAGCTGATCCACGGTCTGGATATGGAGGGTCACGGTCATTTCCGCGTCAAGCTCCAAAATTTCCGCCAGGAGCTTGTCAGAGAGCTCCGACGCCAAAATCTGCAAGTAGGAGGCCGCGCCCCAATACTGGCCCATGCGGAACAGCCGGGGCTGGCGGAAGTCAAAGCTGTCGGGGGCAATAAAGTCCTTTGTGCCAAGCCCCGTCTTTGCAATATCCCCCCAGGAGAAGCGGAACGGCTCCCGGCTCCCAGGATGCATCTGGCCGTGAAGCAGGGCCAGACGTGCCCGCCCGTCCATAGGCTCGGAGGGCACGCCCAGCCGCTTAAAGTTGCTCATAACGTCCGCCTCCACGCGCTCCAGCCGGGGCCGCGCCTCGTCCAGACTTTCCGCCGGGATGCCAAAGGTAATATATTTTGAGCGTTCAATCCCATTGTTTGACCGGGCAATCTGATTTTTCAGCATCCCGGTAAACTCGGCCCGGACGCTGTTAAAATCATCCTCGGCCTGGGGGATGTTCACCTTGTAGCGGCTCCGGGAGTGGGAACGGCGGTTAATGAAAGAAAGCTGGAACGGCAGAGAGCTGTCAAAGTAGTTGAGGAATGAGCTCCAGCTGCTAAAGATAGCCGTCTGATCCTCGGTGCTTGCCACAGAATAATTGATGTCCTCATATTCCACGGTTTTTGTATAGAGCCCGCCGGGGAGCTGGCACACGCCGTCCGGGAGCATCCGCACATAGGGGATCGTCTGCTGGGCGGACAGGGCCGCCCGGTTTTTACCCTTTGCGGCGGGGCCGCGCCTGGGTGTTTGCTTTTTTACTTGTTGCAATCGCATCCTCCTTTCCCACAGAGCCCCGCATGGTAAACGGGGCGTATAAATTCTGCGTCTGATAGGGCCTCGCGCCGGGCCGCAGGAAACGGGCCCGGATGATATTTCTAACCACCTTTTCAAAGGGGAGCCCGTCACGCTCATACATCGCCAGCAGAAACGCCGGGAGCATAACGGCCAGCATAAGGAACATGGCCCCGGTGTTGCCGATAGAGCTGCGGGCCAGCAGGTAGGACGGGATGCCCACCGCCGCCGCGCCGCCAAAGCAGACAAGCTGACGTTTGGTAAGGTTAAAGGCCATTTTCGTTTTGATTTTGGATAAGTCGTTGGGTACATTTACATAGGGCATGAAAGACCTCCTTTCGGGCCGCCCACCTTGGGACAAAGTGTCCCGAAGTCCGGGACGGTGCTCTCCACCTCGTTCCCCCACACGTCCCAGCCGGGCGGGGTCTGTCTTGCAAAGAGCTCCACGCGGGGCAGGTCGCCCAGGAGGGAAACAATCTTGTCGCGGGCCTCGTCCGGCTTTTTGCTGTGGACTTCAACGGGGGAAATGATAAACTGATGGATATTTGCGGCTTGCCGTTTGGGATGGCCCCTGGTCGCCAGCAGGCAGATTTCCGCGTTGCCCCGCGTCCAGAAGCCCAGGCCGTAAAACCAACTGTCCGCCTTTTTGTTTTTCTTCAGCCAGACAAAAGCCACGGTTTTATAAGTGAAGCCCCACGCCTTAATGAGCCGCAGGGCCTCCGGCAACTGCGGGAACGTGGCCCACAAAAAAAGTGCGCTGTCCGGGGCCGCCAGATCAGCCACCGGGAGCGCACATAGCTCCTCGATCCCCATTGTGGGGTAGTGATTTTCCGCCGCCCCCTGTACGTTCTTTGCAGAATATCGCCAGGGCGGATCGGCGTAGATGATAGAATAGTTTCCGATAGTCAGACTCCTTTCCCCCCGGCCTCCACCGCCGCCTGCGCCAGCCGGATGCGCTCCGTGGCCGGGGCATAAAAGGCCGGGGCGGTTTCAAAGCAGATAAAGCGGCGGCCCGTGTTGACGGCGGCCACGGCAGTTGTGCCGGAGCCCGCGCAGATGTCCGCCACCACCTCGCCGGGGCGGGTGTAGGTCTTGATGAAATACTCGCACAGTTCCACGGGCTTTTGCGTGGGGTGGACGGTGCGCTGTACCGATGGGAATGTCAGCAGATTTCCGGGAAAGCGCAGGCCGTCCTCGGAGCCGCCGCCGGAACGGACAAATTTCCCATAGTTGGAGCTGTTGCCGCCCCGGTCAGCGGTTTTCTTGTAGGGCTTGCCCTGCTCGAACTGCGGATCGTAGTAGGGTAGTTTCTGATAGAATACCAGAATCGTCTCCGTCCGCTTGAGCGGAGCGCGGCGGGCATTGAGAAAGCCTGTGCATCTGCTCTTATACCATATCCACTCATAGCGGAGCATGGACAGGTTAGAGGCCCCCAGCACCTTATCATAGGGGCATTGAGCAAAAAACAGCACCGCGCCCTCCGGCTTGACCGCCCAGCGCACCGCCTCCCAAAGCTCCGGGAGCGGCAAGGGCACATCCCAAAAGTTGCGGGTTGTGCCATAGGGCGGATCGGTCAAGAGCATATCTACCGAGTGCCGGGGTAGGGAGCGCAGGCCCTCGATGCCGTCCATAAGGAACAGCCCCTCCGGGGGAGTCGGAGACTTCGGGACACTTTGTCCCAAGGTTGAATGTTCTGCCATACGCGCCTCCCCTCTAATGCGCGCCGAAAATGCGCTGGGAGATACCGCCCGTTTTGAACAGCATATAGCAAAGCAGCACCGTATAGCCAACGGTGCCCCATATCGCCCCGATGGGATCTCCGCTTGTGGCGATCCCCTGGACAAGCACCGCGTAAATTGCCACACACACCAGAATGAGCATCCCCTGGAATCCCACGGCGAACAGCGAGCGCAGATAGTTCTGGCCCGTGTGTCCCAATTCCCGGTTGGCAAGGGTCGCCACAGGGATGGGGGATAGGCTGGTGAGCAGATATATTTCAATCATGCGGCCATAGACCAGCACGAAAATAATGATATTCAGCGCCCACATGGTAACGCCGATAATGGAGGACTGGAGCCACAGCCCCAACAGCGGCCCTAAATCCATACCCTCCAGCGTCGTCTCAAGCTGGGTCAGCATATCCGGCGTGATGTCCGTGGAGCCCTGGATGAGCCCCGCCGATTGTGCGATCACGCTCTGGGACACGTCAAACACAGCCATCACGATATTAAATGTGTTTGACAGGATAAGAATGGCACAGGACGTTTTGAACATCCATTTGTAGATATTCGCCACGTCAAACTCGTGCATATTGTTTTTTTCCAAAAGCATCTGGATCAGTTCATAGGTCGCAACAAAGGTCAGCACCATTCCGGCAATCGGCAAAATTACCGTTTCGGAAAGCTGGCGGATAAGGGAGAACACCCCGGCATGCCATGCCGCCGGGGTCGTTCCTACCTGTGCCGCAATCTCTCCGACTTGGGTATTGACGGTATCAAAAAGCCCTTCGAGGTTTCCCATAATCCCGCCAATCAGAAGCTCTTTGAGCCAGTTTGTGAGCCAGTCGGTGAGAAAATCCATAAGCGCCTACCTTAAAACAGGCCAGACAACAGAGGGATCAGTGTGGTGCCAATGACGATGATGCCGCCGCCCGCCATGAGCTGTTTTATCCCCAATTAGGTGTAAAACTCTGCTCGATGGCGGGCGG
>ERZ773260.2896-NODE-2896-length-17718-cov-2.824265_pt1 | contig 17718 bp, 8 predicted proteins | sample MGYA00511387_ERZ773260 | MGnify/ENA primary metagenome ERZ773260 (study PRJEB29015, sample SAMEA2737745) | human gut metagenome | biome: human gut; feature: human-associated habitat; material: faeces | place: China | collected 2012 ... | reverse complement strand
AGGGTGCACGGATAGCCTCCCATCGTCATCCCGCCCCACAGCCTCTTCACCGGCGACGGCGGCAGCGGCCCGAACCCGTTCCTCGCCTGTGTGCCGCGGGTGCTGGACCGGGTCATCATCCCGAAGAACATCACCGTCCACCTCGGCAGGCCCGCCGCCTCGGCCCGGAATGTCACCGTCTCGTTCCGCAGCTATATCGCCAACGTGGCGTCCAGTGAGGTGTATCCGACCTGGGCTGACGAAAACAGCCCAGCGGGGCAGTCGAACTGCCTGCCGACTCAGAAATTCCATTCGATCGTGATTTTTTGTTCTCCGGTAAGCGGATCTTTTGGGCTGACGATGACCCGATGGACCAACAGCACAACAAGTTCGCGGGTCAGCCGCGAAACCTGTGCCAGTTCACGGACACGCTGCCTCTGCGTCTGGACTCCACCGGTCTCTTCCTGCCGTTGTTCCAGTTCCGTTTCCAATGCATCGATCCGGGTCTCTGCCTTTTTCATTTCTTCCAGAAAGGTCTGGTTCATTTCAGAAAACTGAACAGCATCAATCAGACCAGACACCTTATCCAGATACAGTTCCTGCATAGCTTTGCGCCGCCGGGCTGCTTTGCTTTTCAACCGTTTCAGCTCGTCACGCCTGGCCTGCTCTCGCCGCCGGATGGGGTCATCCTGTTCTGGAAGGGTAACTTTTTCAGGGTCAAAATAGTCTGCCGCATACGCCCGGATACGTTCCAGTACCGCATTCTCCAACGCGTCCATATCGGTACAGGTCCTGTTGCCGCACACTTCCGGTGCGCGCTGGTGCATCCGGCAGCGAACATAGCGTCTTTGTGTTCCATCTGCTCTCGGCTGACGGCCAGTCTGCTCCATGCAGCTGCCACAGCATCCACAAACCACTTTTTTTGCCAGCGGATGGATCGTTCCCTTCTCGCCGCTCCGGGTGCGCTCCTGCATCATCCTCTGGACCGTTTCAAACATTTCCCGCTCAATAATCGCTTCATGCGTATTTTCTACAACGATCCACTGCGATTTTGGAAGCCAAATCGTCTTTTCAGACTTGTAACTTATCTTTTTATGCTTTCCCTGCACCATATTTCCGATATAAAGCTGATCATGCAGTATTTGATATACGGTGGGACTGCTCCAAAGAGCCGCATTTGTATTCTTTAATGCACTGCGGTAATGGATGCCATGCAGCTGCTTATAGGCCGTTGGGCTTGGAATTTTTTCGTCATTCAGGATGCGTGCGATCTTGTGTGCGCCGATCCCGTTAAGAGCCATGGAAAAGATCCGCCTTACCACTTCGGCCGCTTCCGGGTCGATGATGAGTTTTCCTTTTGCATTTGGGTCTTTGCAGTATCCATACCGTGCAAAAGAGCCGATGAACAGCCCCTCTTTCCGCTTGTGGTCAAGCACCGAGCGGACATTGGTGGACAGATCTTCCAGATACCATTCGTTGATCAGGCCGTTGATCTGGCGGGATTTTTTGTTCGCGGTATCGTTGGTATCCACATGGTCTACCACCGCAATGAAGCGGACGCCCCACTCCATGAACTTTCCGTGCAGATATTTTTCCACGAGCTCCATGTCACGGGTGAAACGGGATTGCGTTTTGGCCAGTACCACATCAAACTGATGTTCGCTTGCGGCTTGCAGCATCGAATTGAATGCCGGGCGGTTCCGGTCGATGCCGGAATAGTCCTCATCCGAATAGATCTGGTAAATCTCAAATCCGTTCTCCAGGGCGTACTGGAGCAGCATCGACTTTTGATTCTGAATGCTCTCCGATTCACCAATTTTATCTTCATCTTCTTTGCTCAGGCGGCAATAAATTGCTGCTTTCATGATCTGCCCCCTTCTTTTTGTACACGAGCATCCATGCGCAGCATAACGCGTCTCTCCTTCCAATTCAGGGATGCCGCATCAGGCGCAGGATCTTGAAGGAACTGCATTGAGCAATCCATCGATGATATATCGCTCAAATTCCTTTTGAAACCATTCTTTGCGCTGTTCGTTGTTGTCCGAACGAAATTTTTCGTGCAGAATAAAAGGAGTTTTTTTCATCGAATCCCCCTTTTCGGTCCATCTGGTCGTGATATGTGTCACTTCAGTCTATTTCCAGCCAGCGAAATTCAGAACTTTCCATATTTTTCATGCAAAATATTGCGAGACGTTCAAAATCAACTTGAAACGCCTTTGCCGCAATGGTACAATTATACTGTCATTTTATGGAAACTCGGCGCAAAGCCCCGTGCGGACAGGCCGCAAGCGCCGGAGTTCCTGTGGGATGTGTAAGAATAGCTAAGGCAGCACTGCGCTACTGCACCTGCGCAGTATTGTTTTCCGAAAATGTGAGAAAGTATATTTATATGATGAAAAAGATCTCCCGCCGCTCGTTTTTGCAGGTCTGCGGCATTACTGCGGCAGCGGCAGCACTGACCGCCTGCGGCGGCACTAAGACCGAAACGGCTAAAAAAGACGCTGCTCACGAAGCCATCACCTTTATGGCACCTTATAAGGAGATAGAAGCCTTTATTGAGCAGGTACACAGCGTTTACCCGGAAGTGAACATCGAGGTCGTGCCCTACAGCGGCGATAACACCACCACCTGTCTGCAGAATATGTTTGCGGCGGGCGACCTGCCGGACGTCTGCACCTTGACCTATTACGACCCCCGGAGCGATCTGGTCTCCGACAAGCTGCTGGACCTTTCCGGCTACGATTTTACGGATAACTATGTGGAGTCCCGTCTGCAGGACGTGTTCGACAACGGTGCCATCTACCTGCTGCCCTCGACCTACAACTGCTACGGCATCACCTACAACAAGACCCTGCTGAAGAAATACGGCTGGGAGCTGCCCAATTCCTTCGCTGAGCTGGAAGAACTGGCTGCAAAGGCAAAGGAAGCCGGGGTCGATCTCTGTCTGCCGCAGATCCAGTATCCGGGCTACGGTTTCCAGTACCTGTGCAACATTGCGGAAGCCGATTTCCTCGGCACACTGGACGGCAGGCTGTGGCAGCGGGATTATCTGTCCGGTAAGGCAAATGTCAGCAACACCCCCGGCATGATGCAGGCGATGGCCTATGTCCAGAAGTGGAAGGACATCGGGATGCTGAACGACTCCGGCGATGCTCTTGACGACAATGTGACCCGGCAGAGGATGACCGAGGGGAACACCCTGTTTTTGATCGGAAACACCAACGGCATCGTGGAGGCAGACGGCAACGCCGATAAATACGGGCTGATGCCGTTTCTCTCGGAGGACGGCACCCAGAACGTTTTTGTGCTGAATGTGAACCGCTTCTACGGCCTGAATAAAAAGCTGGAGCAGGACCCCCAGAAGCTGGAAGATGCGCTCAAGGTGATGCGTGTGCTTTCCACCGTTGCAGGCACCAGCGCTCTGCAGCCCGCAACGGCGCTGAAAAGCAGCCTGCTGCCCTTCAAGGACGCAAAAGCGGACGGCACCTACTATGCCGACATCGCCGATGCCCTGAACGCAGGCAGCACCGCGCCCTTTATCTACTCCGGCTGGGAAAACACCGTCGTGACCACCGGCCTTAAAATGCTGGATTTCATCAAGGGCAACGCCACCATGGAGGATGTCATCCGTCAGCTGGACGAGGATCAGGACAGTGTGGTGAACAACACCCCGGATGTCATCACTACCGTTACGGAGGAGCTTTCGCAGGAGGACTGCGCCATGCTGGTGGGTCGCTGCTTTGCACAGGCCACCGGCAGCGACCTTGCGCTGGTCTCGCTGAGCACATGGATCCCCGGCAACCCCACCGATCAGAACCACCACGGCGTAGCGGCCAAGCTGTACGCCAAGGATATTACGGATTACGACCTTTCGGTCATTCTGCCCACCGGCTGGAACCGCACCATCCAGACCGTTTCCCTGACCGGGCAGCAGATCAGCGGCCTGCTTGCTTCTGGTTACGATGCCTACGGCAACGGCAAGGGTTACCCCTATGTGCTGGTAAGCCCGGTGCAGCCGGAGGCGGGCAAGACCTATCAGGTGGCCATCTGCGGTGTGAGCGACCAGCTGGCTGCGGAGACCACGGTCACAGACAGCGGCGTGGTGGGCATGGATGCCGCAAAAGCCTTCTTTGGCGCATACACCACCATCAGCCGGGCAGATACCGCATGGAGCTAGGGTGCACCTGAAACAAAACGGACAGGAGATACCGGATGTGAACAACAAAATCTATAAAAGGCTGTTTGGCGGCTTCGGCTTTGTCATCATCGTGTCGCTCCTGACCCTTTTTGTCATGAGCCAGACCTACATCCAGAACCTTGTCTACCATGAGCGGCTGAGCCAGATGGAGGAAGTCACCCACCAGATGTTCCGCAGTCTGGAAGATGTCATCGACACCCACTGGGACGAGGTGGATGTGCAGTGTAATTATTTGTACAACAGCCCGCTGGAGACCGATACCGACCTCTACCGCTATCTGAAAAAGCTGTCGGAGCTTTCCAATTACCATGAAAAACAGATCGAACTGGTAGCCGTGGATACTGCCGGACATTATTATACCGAGTATGGCCGCATGGGGCTGCTGCGGGGAATGAACTATCTGGAAAGCGCACCGGAGCGGGTCAACTATGTTTCCAACTCGCTGACCAAGGACGACTCCCGGATGGTGTTTCTGGAACAGCTCTCCACCCCCATCACACTGCAAAGCGGAGAGAAAGCGATCACCCTGCGCTACTTCGGCATCTCCCAGAGCATGACCCAGCTGAACGATTATTTCCGCTGTGACGCCTACGAAAACAACAACAGCGTCTATGTGCTGGATAACGATGGCTTCAAGCTGTTCAACGCCAATGACACCGAACTGCTGAAGGGACACAACGTATACACCGTCCTCTCCCGGATGTCCTATCTGCACGGCTCTTCCTTTGCGGGGGCAAAGGAGCGGCTTGCCCGCACAGGCTCCTGCTATTCCAACGCCGTGCTGGATGGGACTGAGTATTTCTACGCCCTGAAGCAGATGGAAAACGCCCAGTGGACACTGGCGTTCCTTGTTCCGGCAGAATATGTGGCCGTGAATACGCAGAAGCTGGTCAACATCGTCATGGTCATCATCATCGTCATTGCGATGGTGTTCTCGGTCATAACAGTTTTCGTCGGCTGGTTTCTCCTGCGGCAAAAACAGCAGCAGGAGCTGCGGGCTGAAAAAGAAGCGAACCTCCGTCTGGAACAATACAACATCCATCTGACGCAGGTAAACGATGAGCTGCGGCAGGCGCAGGATGCTGCCGCAGAGGCGTTACAGTCCGCAGAGCGCGCCAGCAAGGCCAAGACGGACTTTCTCTCCAACATGAGCCATGATATCCGTACCCCCATGAACGCCATCATCGGCATTACCACCCTGATGAAAAACGAGCTGCACCAGCCGGAAAAGCTGGCCGAGCATCTGGGCAAGCTGGAAAGCTCCGGCCGGCTGCTGCTGGGCATCATCAATGATATTCTGGATATGAGCCGCATCGAGAGCGGCAAGACCACCCTGAATGTGGAAAAAATGAACCTGCCCCAGCAGGTCAGCCAGCTGGACAGCATCATCCGTCAGCAGGCAGGCCAGCGCCGCCAGACCTTTACGGTAAACACCCATCTGCAGCACGAAAACGTACTGGCAGACCCCAACCGCCTGAATCAGGTGCTGATGAACATCCTCTCCAACGCGGTCAAATATACGCCCCAAGGCGGACACATCCGGTTGGAGGTGGACGAGCTGCCCCGGAACGAGCACTTCGCCCGGTACCGCTTTGTGGTGCAGGATGACGGCATCGGCATGAGCGAGGAGTTCCAAAAGACCCTTTTTGACCCCTTTACCCGCGAGGAAAAATCCGGCACCAATAAGGTGCAGGGCACGGGTCTGGGCATGGCCATCACCAAGAGCATCGTTGACCTGATGGGCGGCTCCATCAGCGTGGAGAGCGCCCCCGGCAGGGGTACCCGCTTTGAGGTCGTGCTGGAATTTCCTATTGATACGGGGTCGGATCATGCGCAGAAGGTGCAGGCTCTGCCGGAGGAAGCAGAAGAAACTTCTCCCCTGTTCGGCATGAAGTTCCTCTGCGCCGAGGATAACGCCATCAACGCCGAGATCCTGGAAATGCTGCTGGAATCCAAGGGCGCAAGCTGCACCGTCTGCTCCAACGGTCAGGAGATCGTGGATGCCTTTGCCAGCGTCAAGCCCGGCGAGTACGACATGATTTTGATGGACGTGCAGATGCCGGTGATGGACGGCCTGGAGGCCACCCGCCGCATCCGCAATGGCGAAAATCCGCTGGGTAGGATCATCCCCATCCTTGCCATGACCGCCAACGCCTTCCTTGAGGATATGCAAAAGAGCAAGGAAGCCGGCATGGACGAACATCTCTCCAAACCCGTGGACATTGCAGCACTGGAACAGACCGTAAAACGCTTCCGCGTTACCCCTCCCCATTAAAAAATAGCGGAAAAGCGCGTTTCCGCAGATGAAACACACAAATGATGTAAATGATGTAGAAGAGGGTCAGAACGTGAATACACTTTCCGAGATCGAGGAATATTACAAAGCGCGTGAGCAGCAGCTGTTGAAAAAACTTCATCAACAGGGAGCCGCTCTTGCCGCAGCGGAGCAGGCGCTGAAACAACTGACCGAAAATCAGAAAGTATCGGAGGACGAAACAGCCCGACAGCGCGCCGCACGGGAGCAGCAGCTCAAAGACGAGCTTTATCGGGATCCGCTGACAGGAATTTATAACCGCCGCTATTACGAAGAAGTTGTCCGTAAATCCACCGGCCCGGCAGGCATCGCGCTGATGGATGTGGACGATTTCAAGATCTGCAACGACACCTATGGACATTACGCCGGAGATATGGCACTGAAAACGGTGGCAAACGCTATCCAGTCCTGCATCCGGAAATCGGACCTGCTCATCCGCTACGGCGGGGATGAGTTTTTATTGGTTCTGTCCGGCATTCCGAGCGACATCCTGCAAGCCAAGCTGGAGCAGATCAGAGCCGCCGCGCAGATGGCATCTGTACCCGGCTATTCGCATTTCCGCCTCTCGCTGAGCATTGGCGGAACGATACAGTCCCTCGCCGACCCTATGGATAGCATCGTTCGCCGGGCGGACCGGCTGATGTATCAGGCAAAGTGCCGCAAGAATGCCGTCATGGTGGAGGTTCCGGGGCATAACATGGCGGCTTTGGAAAAACTTTTGCAGAACAAGTCACAGATCTTACTTGTGGATGACTCCGCAATGAACCGCATGATGCTGACAGAGATCCTGAGGGATAGTTACCATGTCCTGGAAGCAGAAAACGGACGGGAATGCATGGAAAAATTGCAGGCAGAAGCCGGAAACATTGCACTGGTGCTGCTGGACATCAATATGCCCGTTATGGACGGCTTTGAAGTGCTGAAAGCCATGAATGCCAACCACACCATCGAGGATATCCCGGTCATTATGATCTCCAGCGAGGACTCCGATGCGACGATCCGGCGTTCCTATGAGCTGGGCGCAAGTGATTATGTCAATCGCCCCTTCGATGCTCGTATCGTGTACCGCCGTGTGACCAACACCATCAAGCTGTACGCCAAGCAGCGGCGGCTGGTGCAGATGGTCTCTGAGCAGATCCGCGCCCGTGAGAATAATACGGATATGCTGGTGGGTGTACTGAGCCATATCGTAGAATTCCGCAACGGCGAAAGCGGCGCCCATGTGCGGCACATCCGTATCATCACCGAGCTGCTGCTCCGCCGTCTGTTGGAGAGCAGCAGCAGATACTCGATCACTGCGGAACAGCAGGATATGATCCCGCTGGCTTCCGCCCTGCACGACATCGGAAAAATCGGCATTGACGAAAAGATCCTCAACAAGCCCGGCAGACTGACCCCGGAGGAATTCGAGGTCATGAAGACCCACAGCATGCTGGGAGCCCAGATGCTGCATGATCTGGATAATTTTGCAGAGCAGCCGCTGCTGCAAACGGCCTACGAGATCGCCCGCTGGCACCACGAACGCTGGGATGGGCGCGGCTACCCGGATGGGCTGAAGGGCGATGAGATCCCCATCAGCGCACAACTGGTCTCGCTGGCTGATGTGTACGATGCACTGACCAGCGAACGCTGCTACAAAAAAGCCTTCTCCCACGAAAAAGCCGTGCAGATGATCCTGAACGGCGAGGGCGGAGCGTTCAACCCGCTGCTGCTGCAGTGCCTGACGGATATTCAGGCTGACCTGAAAGAAGAATTACAGCAGCGCAACTGAGCAATGGATGCAATAAAACAGGAGAACAAAAAGCCCAAATGAAACATAGAATCTCACGCCGTGCATTTCTGCGCGGCTGCACGCTGCTGGCGGCATCTGCTGCCGTCGGCAGTCTGACTTCCTGCGGCGGAACGAACGCGAAGGACAGCAGTCTTCCGCAGCTCATTGTGGGAAGTGATACCTATCCACCCTATATTTATCTGAACAATGACGGCGTTCCCGCCGGGATCGACGTGGAGATCGCCACCGAAGCCTTCCTCCGCATGGGATATGCTGCCCGGTTTGAACCGATCGATTGGGAGCAAAAAACAGCTCTGGTGGAAAGCGGCACCATCGACTGCATCTGGGGCTGCTTTTCCATGGATGGGCGCGAGGAGGTATACCGCTGGGCGGGACCCTACATGGTGAGCCGTCAGGTGGCTGCGGTGGATGCCGACAGCAGCATCCGGACACTCGGCGACCTTGCCGGAAAGACCATCGCCGTGCAGAGCACCGGCAAGCCGGAGGAGATCTTTCTCAGCGGCTCCGACCCGCGCATCCCGCAGACCGTCGAGGTGTTCAGCACCGAAGACCGCAGCGTGCAGTATGCGATGCTGGCCTGCGGCTATGTGGATGCCATCGCTGCCCATGAGACGGCCATCCTGCAATACATGAAGGACAATTCCGTGGATTTCCGCATCCTCGAGGAACCGCTGCTGGTCACCGGGCTGGGCATCGCCTTTGCCAAAAACGACAGCCGCGGGCTGGACATCCAGCTGAACGCTGTTCTTGCGCAGATGCGCACAGACGGCACACTGGAGCAGATCCTTGGCAAGTATCTGGAACATCCTTCGCAGTATCTGGAGGTGGACACCATTGGCATGTAAAAACAGAACCGTCTCAGATACATGGAGATGGGGGCTCTATCTGGTCATCGGCGTGCTTTTTATGGCCGGCGTCGTTTTTTTCTCGAGTTGGCAGGCACTGCGTGCAACGGAGGCTCGTTTCTGCCAGATCCTTGATTTTGTCAAATCCCAGTCCACCAGCTTTGAAAAGCACAACGATACGGTCGTGGCCAAAGCGCTCCGCCGCACGGCGGTATCGGTGCATCAGCTGGCACAGGACCCTGCGCTCGACCTTTCCGACCCGCAGTGCCTGAGCAGGCAGGCAGAGCTGCTCTGGCTCACAGGTATTTCGGTTCTGGCCCCGGACGGTACGCTCCTGTGCGAATCCACAACCAACGGCATCGGCTATGCCCGGTTTGGAGAACCGCTCAAGAATGATGCCGTTCTGGACGTTTTCTCTTACCCGCAAAAAACCTATCTGAAGCGGATCCTGCTGGAGGATGGGTCTGCCGTGGATGTTGCGGCACACCGGGCAGAAAGCAAAGAGGTCATCCTGCTTGCCTACCGCTATACCCCGGCAGAATTTGTAGAGGGAACGGCCTTGTCCATCCAGAGCGTACTGGACGGCTACTCGGTTGAGACCAGCGGCACACTGTTCATCGTGCAGAACAATCAGGTCATTGCCTCCAACCGCCCGGAGCTCATCGGGCAGGATGCTGCGGACAGTCTGCCGGTGCGGGAGATCCGCAAAGCCGGGGCTGCCGAAACGCTGACCCATACCCACGATTGGAACGGCTCCGGCTGCTATGTTGGAATGTACTGCCACGGAAGGTCTTTCGATCTCTATGCGTATACGGATGAAAGATCCGTCTTCCGTGAATCGTTTCCGTTGATTTTGATGGCGCTGGCCGGTTACATCCTGCTTGTAATGGTCCTTCGGGTGCTGCGCAGACGCTCCGTGCAGGAGATGGAGCAGCAGAAGAAAGAGCAGGAGAAGAAGTATCAGGCTCAGCTGGAGGAGCAGAACCGCAAACTGGAGATCGCACTCCAGCACGAGGGTGCGGCAAACCGTGCCAAGCGGGAGTTCCTGTTCAATATGAGCCACGATATCCGCACCCCCATGAACGCCATCATCGGCTTCACCTCGCTGGCTGCGACCCATATTGATAATAAGGAACAGGTGCTGGACTACCTGAAAAAGATCTCTACCTCCAGCCAGCATCTGCTTTCCCTCATCAATGATGTGCTGGATATGAGCCGCATCGAGAGCGGAAAAGTAAAAATTGAAGAGAAAGCGGTGCATCTGCCGGACCTCGTCCACGATGTGCGCTCCATCATCCAACCCGATGTTTCGGCAAAGCGGCTGTCGCTTTTCATCGATACCATGGACGTGGAGAACGAGGACATCATCACCGACCCGCTGCGGCTGAACCAGATCCTGCTGAACATTTTGTCCAACGCCATCAAGTTCACTCCCACAGGCGGTACGATCAGCATCCGCATCGCCCAGAAGAACGGTGCGCCCAAGGGCCGTGGCTGCTATGAGTTCCGCATCAAGGACAATGGCATTGGTATGAGCGAAGCGTTCCAGAAGCACATCTTTGAGGCGTTCAGCCGGGAAGAAAGCTCCACCGTCAGCGGCATTCAGGGTACCGGCCTGGGCATGTCCATCACCAAGAACATTGTGGATATGATGGGCGGCACCATTGCGATCGAAAGTGAACCGGGCAAGGGCAGCGAATTCATCGTAGATCTCTGCTTCGCACTCAGCGGACAAAAGGTGGAGCCCAAGCAGCTCCCGCAGTTGGAAGGGCTGCGCGCATTGGTAGCAGACGACGACACCGACACCTGCCTGAGCGTCAGCACCATGCTGTCCAAGATCGGGATGCGGCCGGAGTGGACGATCTCCGGCCGGGAAGCGGTGATCCGCACCCGATACGCCATGGAGCAGGGCGACGAATTCAGCGTCTACATCATCGACTGGCTCATCCCCGATATGAACGGCATCGAGGTCGTGCGGCAGATCCGCAAGGTGATCGGGAAAAGCTGCCCTATCATCATTCTGACGGCCTACGATTGGACGGATATTGAAGAGGAAGCCCGCGCTGCCGGAGTGACCGCCTTCTGCGAAAAGCCGCTGTTCCTTTCCGAACTGCGCAGAGTGCTGGCGGAACCGTACGGTGCAGAGCCTGCCTGTAAGCCAGCGCAGCCAGATGCCTCCGAGCTCAAGGGAAAGAAGCTTTTGCTGGTGGAGGACAACGCCTTGAACCGCGAGCTCGCGCTGGAGATTCTGAAGGAAGCGGGCTTTGCGGTAGACACTGCTGAGGATGGCGAGATCGCTGTCCAGAAGATGAAGCAGGCGGCCCCCGGGCAGTACGATTTGATCTTAATGGACATCCAGATGCCCAAGATGGACGGTTACGAGGCAACGCGGCAGATCCGCGCCCTGCCGGATGCTGCAAAGGCAGGCATTCCCATTTTTGCAATGACGGCAAATGCCTTTGAAGAAGACCGTCAGAATGCATTGAAGGCCGGTATGGACGGCCACATTGCAAAGCCGCTGGATATTCCGCATCTGCTGCAGGTCCTCGCAGATGTACTGAAATCATAACGGCTGCCAGCCGACAAAAGCAAAAGCACCCGCATCAGTCGCTTCCAGAGGTCAAGAGCCTCTGCGAAGCCTGCTGCGGGTGCTTTATTTCTTTTCTGTCTGACAGGCGTTTGGCTCACAAAATTTTGCGCAGCTCCTGCACGAGATCGCCGATCACGATGGGCTTGGACAAAAAGCCGTTCATGCCGCTTTCCAATGCGTTGCGGCGGTCCTCGTCGAAGGCATTGGCGGTCATGGCAAGGATGGGGAGCTTTGCCCGGGCAGGGTCATCCAGTGCGCGGATCTTCCGGGTGGCGGTGTAGCCGTCCATCACCGGCATCTGCACATCCATCAGCACCAGATCATAGCTGCCCGGCGCTGCGGTGCTCACCTTTTCCACCGCCACTTCACCGTTTTCCGCCGTATCGACCCGGAAGCCGTACTCGCGCAGGATCTCCTGTGCGATCTCGCGGTTCAGCTCGTTGTCCTCTACCAGCAGGATGTGTCTGTCCTTGAAGTCGGCGTTCTTTTCCGGCAGAAGCTCCTGTGATGCATCTGTCAGCTTCTGGCCGAGGGCGCTCATCAGAGTCTCGCGCAGGTCGGACATGAACATGGGCTTTTCGCAGAAGGCGGTCACACCGGCGGCCTTTGCCTCCACCTCAATGTCAGACCAGTCATAAGCCGTCAGGATGATGATGGGGGTATCGTCGTTCAGGCTGCGTATCTGGCGGGTGACCTCGATGCCGTTCATATCCGGCAGCCGCCAGTCGATGATATGGGCGTGGTAGGCATCGCTCATCTCGATGGACTGCCGCGCGCGCAGCACCGCTTCCTTGCCGGAAAGGGTCCACTCCGCGCGCATTCCCACCTTGACCAGCATCTTTGTCACGCTGTCGCAGGTGTTGAAATCGTCGTCCACCACCAGAGCCTTCAGACCTTCCAGCTCGGTGATCTTTTCCACCGGGCGGTGCTCTGCCTGCACCCGCAGCGGCACACGAATGATAAACTCGCTGCCCTTGCCCTGCGCTGTCTGTACCTCGATGGTGCCGCCCATCATATCCACGATGTTCTTGGTGATGGCCATGCCAAGGCCGGTGCCCTGGATACGGCTGACCGTGGAGGTGCGCTCCCGCTCAAACGGCTCAAAGATTTTTTGGGCAAATTCCGGGCTCATGCCGATGCCGTTGTCCTTGATGCGGAACTCGTACTGCCCGCAGCCGCGCACCTGCCCGGCAAGCTGGCGCACCCGCACCGAGACCGTGCCGCCCGCCGGGGTGAACTTGATGGCGTTGGACAGCAGGTTCAGCAGGATCTGGTTCAGCCGGGTCTTATCGCAGTAGACGTCCTCGTCGGTCACATCCATCGCGTCCATATAAAGCTCCAGCTGTTTTGCGTAGATCTGCCCGCTGACGATGGTTTTCAGATCGTGCAGCACCTCCGAAAGGTTGACTTCCACCTCTTCCAGATGGAGCTTTCCGCTTTCGATGCGGCTCATATCCAGCACATCGTTGATGAGGGAGAGCAGATGGTTGCTGGAAGCAAGGGTCTTGGCCAGATAATCCTTCACCCGCTCCTTGTCGTCGATATTGCTGATCGCCAGTGTGGTAAAGCCGATGATGGCGTTCATGGGGGTGCGGATGTCGTGGGACATATTGGAAAGGAAGGTGCTCTTAGCGCGGTTAGCAGTCTCGGCGGCGGCAACGGCATCCGAAAGCGCCTGATTCACCTGTTTGTCGGCGGTGCGGTCAGACATGACAAGGATGTATTTGGTCCTGCCCTCCACCTCGCTGCCTATGGCGATGTTATGGAACCAGCGGCGCTCTTTGGTTTCCAGATGCTCAAACTCGAGATCCCATTCGTGCTGCTGCCCGCGGAGAAGCCCTTCCAGAAAGTTTTTGTCGCAGTCCGGGGAATCCTTCGGGTGCAGCTGTGTCAGAACACGGACATCCTGCCGGACTTCTCTCCACGGGATGCCCAGCAGCCGCTCAATGTTCGGGCTGACATAATCCACCTTGGAGGTCTCTGCGTCCAGCATCAGGAAAACGTCGTCCACGTTCAGCGAGAGCTTCTGGAACAGTTCGTCCCGGTAGGAGATCTCGGTATTCTTCCGGCGCAGGGTCGTATGGCTTCTGCGCACAATGAGCAGAATGGCCAGCACCGCAAGACCTGCGGCGATGCCCGCTGCGATCTGTATCGTATGGAACCACAGCTTATCCAGATTGGCATTGACGATTTTGACCGGGACAAGTCCCAGCATCGTCCAGCTCTGGACAGCCGTACCCTCGTAGACCAGATAATAACTGGTGTCACCCAGCTTTACCCTCAGGTTTCCGCTGCTGCCCTGCTCAAACGCATCCGAGAGGGCAAGGATCTGCTCCTCTGAAAGGTCGGAATGGTCGCGCAGCATCGCAATGAAGTTGTAGATCGTTTCCGTGCGGTTTACAGAATTGTCGATGACCACCCGCCCATCCGGGTAGATGACATAGTTGCTGGCATTGCCCTGAAAGGCAGAATTGTCCAGTAATCTCAGCACCTCATCGTTGTAATAGGTGATGGCAACGGCATCGTAGGCAAAGCCCCGGTAGCTGCCCTGCGTTTTGGGACAGATGAACGCCAGCATCTGGGGCTTGCCGGGCAGCGCCGTGTTCACGACGACATCCTCATCGTGAGCGAGCTTTTCATCCAGATTTGTCTGCAGGCCAAGGTAGCCCGTTTTCCCGGTCACGGTCATGTAGTTGCCGTCATAGGTAAGAAAGTAGAATTCGGCAAACCCAGCCTCCTGCTGTGCCGCCCCGATATACGCCTGTATTTCGGCCTCATCCGAGGTAGTTTCCAGAAAGCCGTTGTACAGATGCAGATAGGTCAGGTTCTTGCGCACCATCTCTTTCAGCATATTGTTGGATTTATGCAGCACCTCTTCCAGATGCGAGGTGCTTTCCTGATAGATGGTCTGGGACACAAACGAGATGTACCGAACGCTGAAACCTGCTATCAGCAAGACCAGAAGAAGGCTGGCAGCAACAGGAAGCCATTTTTGCCGGGGATGGCAGTTTCGTTTGGATCCATGCTTTTCGTCTTCCATCCCGCTCACCTCAGTGTCATGTAGTTTTCAGGCTCTGCAAGCACTGCGCCGCCGCCGGAGAGATGATCGCGCCATCTGTTTTTTACCCATGTATCTCCGTCCAAAGACCTGCCGCTTTCGCTCGCAAGCAGCGCTTCCATCTGATTTTCCGCTGCCAGACAGGTCACGGTAACGGTGTCGTCGTCCCCCAGCGGCTGTCCGTTCCGGGTGATGCCGGTCAGGGTATAGCTGCCGCCTGCCTCTTTGACCTCCACGGCAATGCCGCTGACCACCGGCAGAGAGCCGCGGTTGAAGGGCACAAACCCGCCCTCGCAGCCCTCCACAAAGGCGCGGACGGTCTCCTTCAGCTCTGCGCCGGTCATGGTGCGCTGGCGGGACATCAGACCGTTGGGCATAATCATGAAAGCGGCCATTTTCTTGTTATAATCTGCCCGCAGCACACTGCCGGTAAAGCTGTTTGCGGTGGCAAGCAGCACATCGGTGCCATAAACGCCCCGCAGCGTGTTCGCCATAACGGAGAAGGAGGCGCTGCCGCCGTTTGCGTGGAAGACATTGGAATAGCTCTTCCCGGAGGTCAGCACGATCTCGTCATCGGCAGGCGTTTCTTCGGCAAGAAGCTGGGCATTGAACGCGCGATAGGCCTGCTGTGCCGTGTACTCGCCCGCGATCATTTTGGAGACAACGTCCTTGGAGACGGCAAAGAAATCGTTGGAGGCGATGCGGATATACATGTGGTTTTCTTCCACCACATCGCGCACGTCCTTCATGTACTCGGTCAGGCGCAGGGGGACGTTCTGGCTGTAGCTCAGCAGGTCCTGCCCGTCGGCAACGATGCGGCTCTGCGCCTCCTCGGAGAGCATGACGTTCAGCACCTTCATGGCTTTTTCGCGGCGCGCGGTGTCCTGCTCGAGGTCACGGTTCAACGCCACCTGGAAATAGGGGGTGGTCATGATCCACTTTTCGCCGTTCTGGCTGAAGAAGGGCAGGAAGATCGTGTCGATGCCCTCATCCCGAAACATCTTGACACCGGCAGAGCTGCCAAAGTACATGGCAGCTTCTCCGTTCCGGAACATCCTGGTCACATCGTCGTAATTCAACGCAAGATCGTCTGCCGTGAGGTGGGCATCCTGAATGAACTGCGCCATCCGCTCAAACGCCCCCGGCCACACGGTGTCGTCCAGACCCACCCGTGCGGTGTTGGCAGGGTCGCTGTAAGCAGTGCGCCACTTGCGCCCATCAGTCGTGGTAAGCTCGGCAGCGGAAAGCCCCTGCAGCGTTTCCATGCAGATGTAGTCGTAGGTATAATCGGCGGTAAAGCCGCGGATGCCCACCTTTTCAAACGCCTGACAGGCCGAAACGAAGCTCTCGTAATCGGTAGGCAGGGGGATCCCGTACTGCTCAAAAAGGCTGCGGTTGACCACAAAGCCGTGGGCATCGGCGCAGACCGGCAGCCAGTTCACGCTGCCGTCCTCGTTTTTGAAGCTGTTGAGGTAGGTGTTGTACACAGCGCCCGCTTCGTTGGTCAAGGCAAGGTTCATCAGGCTGTCCTTCAAGGGAGCCGCATCGTGCAGCGAGAAGCGGCAGCAGGTGATGATATCCGGCAGGCCGCCGTTCTCCTGCAAAAACTTGTAAAAATCCAAATCGTTGTTTCCTGCGATGAATTCAATATTTACATCCGGCAGCTGGGACTGGATATAAGGCGCATAGGTTTCGTACAGGTTATTCGTCCACAGATACACCTGAATGGTCTGAGCATCCTCCTGCTTTTCCACATTTTCGGCGGTTTTTGTTCCGCAGCCGGTCAGCACAGATAGACCTATCACCAATGCCGCAAATGCAGAAAGAAGGCGGTGCAATGTTCTTTTGTTCATTAAATCGTTCCCCTCACAACTCTTGGGCAGCTGCCGTTCTGCACTCCCGAATACCACAAAAAGGCATCGGTACAGCATGACAGAACTATAGGATTATTTTACCACCGCCATGATGGATTTTCAATAAAATTTCATATGTTGATTCATAAAAGCAGCGCGTGTCCGATTTCTTTGCGCCAGTCGATGCAGCTTTTTTGAACAGTATATATACCAACACATACAGTATGTATATGTAACATTATAACAGAGGCATTTCAAGGGTTTATGCTTGTGAATACTGCTTACGTTCTATGATTATCACTTGATAAAAAGGCAGCTTTGGCCTGTTGGGTTATTTTGCTCCCCGTGGCCCGAGCAGGCCCTGCGGGCCAACATCCACTGCCAGATCTCGCTGGCTCTCAACCGCATCTACACCGAGTGGTACCCCAGCAAGGGCTACAGTTTCAACATCACCAACTCCACCAGCTACGACCAATACTACGTCCATGGCCGGACGGTGTTCGACGTCATGGTGCGGCTGACGGACGACATCTTCAACACCTATATCCGCAAGACCGGCACCGTGAACCCCTACTACGCCGAGTACTGCGACGGCAAATCGGTCACCTGCCCCGGCATGAAGCAGTGGGGCACCAAAAGCCTGGCCGACCAGGGCTACAGCGCCATCCGCATCCTGCGCTATTACTACGGCAACGACATCGAGATTGTACGCACGCAAAATATCCAAAGCATCCGCGACAGTTACCCCGGCACACCGCTGCGCGTAGGTTCCAGCGGCAAATATGTGCGCATCATCCAGCGCCAGCTGAACCGCATTGCGCAGGATTATCCGTTTTTCGGCACCCTGAATGTGGACGGAAACTTCGGTACTTCTACCGAGGCAGTTGTAAAAAAATTTCAAAAGCAATTCAACCTCACCCAGGACGGCGTGGTTGGCCGCAGCACCTGGTATAAAATCAGCTACATCTACGTGGCGGTGAAAAAGCTGGCCCAGCTGACAAGCGAGGGTGAAATGCCGTCCGGCGACCTTGTCACCGGCACCTGGCCCGGCACGCTTCTGCGCCGGGGCAGCCGCGGCGATGATGTAGA
>ERZ773260.2881-NODE-2881-length-17784-cov-23.030853_pt1 | contig 17784 bp, 15 predicted proteins | sample MGYA00511387_ERZ773260 | MGnify/ENA primary metagenome ERZ773260 (study PRJEB29015, sample SAMEA2737745) | human gut metagenome | biome: human gut; feature: human-associated habitat; material: faeces | place: China | collected 2012 ... | reverse complement strand
CGCTTTCAGGCGCGTGTGATATTTGGCTGTGGATCAGCCGGGAAAGGCTCCTATCGGGTGATAAGAACCTTTCCTCGCGGATGCACGAATGGCCCGTTGCAGAAGCGTGGAAAGGGGTACACGCTCCTGCACGGGCTGCTATGGGTTTTAGGCTGTTTTGTTTACCTTGAAGTCAAGAATCTTGGTAATCAGCTTGGTTCGCATTCTGCATACCTTTTCTTCATCGAGGCAAAGGTGCGGAACACCGTTTTCGTCATACAGGGTTCTGGTTGCCAGAGCCGCAATATAACGCTCATAGTGCTTCAGCACAGCATTGATCGCGTCCACATTGCCGGACGCTGCCGCTTCGATGGTCGAGTAAGGCAGCAGAGATGCAGCGGCATTACTCAGATTGCGGGCCATCTTCCGTAACCTCCATTTCTTTTTTCAATTCCTTGAGGGACTGAGCGCGCTTGTATTGCACGGTACGGCGTACCATGTCCAGCTTGTCCGCGATTTCCTGATCGGTCATATCAAGGAAATACGCAAGCAGAACAATGTCACGCTTATCATCCGGCAGCACCGTCAGGGCATTGGCAAGATCTTCGTTTTCGATTGCCACATCATAGCCCTGCACATGAAAATGCGTCTGCTCGGACGGATACTCGTCCAGCACATACATTTGGCGCTTCTGCTCCTCTGACAGCTCCGAAAGGGATACCTCATGGTTGGAACGCCACGCGATATGACGCTCATAATCGCGGGCTTCTTCGCGCAGAACCTTCCTGCAAAAGCTGTCGAACTGATGTCTAACGGTTTTCTTTTGGGATGGTGTCAGCTCCAAGAGTCGTTCACCTCCTCTCATGCACCGAGAGGTCGGCTTTCTTCCCCTTTCGCTTCTATCCCGAATGGAAGGTGCGGTTTTGGCAAAGTTTCGGCAAAAATTTTCAAAAAAATTTTCCAACGGCATAATGAGCCGATGGAAAAAGAGAATATGGTAATTTAAGCAATACAAAGCGGTGTAGTTGAATACACCGTTTAGAACCGTAAAAGCTATATGATAAATAGCAGTGCTTCTATCAATTTGACTAAGGTCCGCTATCCGCATCGAACCAACAAACGCGGTCTTTTACTGGAAATTCCTTAATTTAGAGATTTGCTTCAAGAAATACAACTCCTTTCCAGTGGTGAGTTACGATACATCACAATACTGCCCTACATACCGATTTAAGTGAGCTGAAGTACACACTAAAATGGTAGTAGAGGTGATGAATGTGTATGTTGCGCTCGATCTTCTGGCAAAGGCTGTGAGAGAGGCCAGAGAGGAACGGGGTCTTTCTCAGCGAGAATTAGCCCGCAAGCTAAGCATGAATACAAGAACGATCATGGATTTGGAGATCTGTCGCAGCAATCCGAAGGGCGAAACTATTTTCCTTATTGCCCGTGAGCTGCACATCAGCTTGGATGCCATTGCACACGCTGGCACCTCTCGTCCGAATTCCGTCAGCGCCGATGTTCTGGAATTCTTCTCCGGAAAAAACGATGCTGAATCAAGGGACTATATCGACCTCTGTCGTCAGGTAGAGAAAATGAAGAAAGATCAGTAACGGAGAAGTGGGGGTTACACCCTGCTTCTTTTTTGCTCCAAAAGATAAAAAGGCGGCGGCAAAGGACATGGTAATCCTTTGCCGCCGTTCTTATTGCGGGGTTAGTATACGGTTACTTGCTCTGATAGTTACGATAGAGGAAAGTAACAATCTGAGCGCGGGTGCAGGTGGCGTTGGGGTCGAAGCGTCCGCCGCCGACACCGGCGGTGATGCCGTTTTCCACAGCCCAAGCCACCGCCTGCGCGTAGTAGCTGTCGGTGGGGACGTCGGTGAAGCTCGCCGCGCTTCCTGCCGCAGGCTGGCCCATGGCGCGCCACAGCATGGTGACCATCTGGGCGCGGTTGATGGTGCCGTTGGGGTTCGCGCCGTCAGAGATACCCTTCTCCTTGGCCCAATTCTGGGCCTTTTCGTACCAGATGCTGCCGCCGGCCAGGTCCGCGTCATTCTGCCGTGCCAAAATTGTCCACAGCTGCGCCCGAGTGGTGGAGGCGTTGGGCGCGTAGATCGTGGCGCTCATGCCGTTCACCAGCCCACGGGCGCTGACGAAGTCAATGGCGTCCTTGGCCCAGTGGTTCCGGGTGTCGATGAAATCCTTAGAATTATCAACGATTTTGACCGTCGCGCCGCCGTTGACCGTCAGCTGGATGCCGTCCTCGGTGGGCAGGGAGTTCTTGACGATCTCCTCGGTGCCGTCAGGATGGACGAGGACTGCCACCGTGCCGGGTTTCACGTTGGAAACGGGGATCTTGACCTTGGTGTCGCCGGAATTCTTGGGCAGTTCCACCTTGACGGTGGGGGCGGTGCTGGAATCACGGGTGGCCTTGACCTCCACGGGAGCCTTCACCGCCTCGCCGTTCTTCTTCGCGTCCTCCACGGCCTTGGCGCTGACCTTCGTCTCCGCCGTGGTCTGGCCGTTTTTGTCGGTCTTGACGGTGCCGGTGGAGCCGTCAGCGGCCTTGGTCTCGGTGACGGAGCTGCCGTTGGGGTTGGTGGTGGTCTTGGAGACGCTGCCATCCTTGCCGGTGGTGGTCTCCACCTTGGTGCCGTCCTTCTTGGTTTCCGTCTTGGTGACGGAGCCATCGTTATTCTTGGTGGTTTCGGTCTTGACCGTGCCGCTGCTGGAGGTATCCCGGTCAGAGGAGGAACCACCGCCGCCGCTGGAAGGCCGATCGGAAACGGTCAGTGTTCCAGGAACATAAGTGATCTCATAGTTGTCATTTGACAGCGTACCAGCAATGTTGATTGCAGTTTTGCCGGGTTTGCTCATATCCGGTGTCTGCGCGTAAGTCAATGTTACCGTGCCGCTCAGGGTGTCTGCACCAACCAGACCTTCCACCTTGTAATTCTTATCTGCTTTCGGGCTGCTCAGATCGGGCGCGGTGCTGCCGGTGTAGGCACTCTTGTCAAGCGCTGTAACGGTAACTGACTTTTTCGCTGCACTCACAGTCAAGCTCTGTTCTGCCACATCTGCGTACTCCGCGTCTCCCTGCACCTTGTACCAAACGGTGTATTCCCCGGCATTTTTCGCTGTGGGGATCTGCTCGCTCCATTTGGAATCGCCAAGCCGGTAGAGCATCGTGCCGCCAGTGGTCTTGCCTGCTGTAACCAGAGCCTGTTCTGAACCGTTGTAGGTCATGGCGTTTGCCGTAGGTGCCGTAACAGTGGGGATAAGCTTGTTGGTCGCATTGACATTGACGGTCAGCGTGATGTCCTCATAGTTTGCGCTCTTGATTACCACGGTCACTGTGCCCACAGAGCCGGTGGTTTTCACGTCATTTTTCTGAATGGGCAGGGTCAGCGCGCCGTTTTCCACCTTCGCGCCGCTGGTGTAGTAGCCGTCATTGAGTTTGATTTCGCCCAGCTCATAGGTGAGCGCACCGTACTCTTTGGGCGTTTCCAGCTTGGGCAGGGCGGGGAGCGTCACAGTGTAGGTCTTTTCGTGGCCGTTTACAATGACGAGCGCGGTTTCCTTGGTGAAGTCAGGCGCGGCGGCCTTGGTGATATTGCCAGTCGTGTTGAAGCTGCTCTGCTCCAGGGCGTAATTCTTCGCGGTCTGCTCCATCAAGGTCACTGTGGCAGTGATGTTCTTGACGTTGCCCGCACTGGCATCGTCAAAGCTGGCGGTCACGGTGTAGTCTGTGCCTCGGTTCAAGGTCACATTGTCGAATTTCACGCTGGAGATGTCCGCGTTTGTCGTGCCATCATAAGTCTTGGACGCAGCCGTTACCCCGTTGATTGTCAGCGGCTTCTTCCCAATGCTGACCGCCACGCTGGCGGGTGCGGTATCGTTGTGGTTTGCATCGCCAATCACCCGATACCACACGGTATACGTTCCGGCATCGGTGCCGGTAGGGATGTCCTGGCTGTATGTGCCGTTCTCGGTCAGGCTGTACTGCATGGTGCCACCGCTGGTCACGATGCCCGCAGTAATGAGCGCCTGCTCCTGGCCGGTATAGGTCAGGTTTTCCCGCGCTGTGGGAGACGTGATGAGGCTTGCGCTGATGTTGGCCCTTTGTACCGTCACAACAATATCCTTGCTCATCTTCTCGTAGCCGTCGCAGGTGGCCGAAAAGCGGAAGGTGTGCTGGCCTGCGGACAGATTTTGTGCGGAAAGATCAAATCGATTGCTTGTTGTCGCACTGCCAACGGCTGTCTCTTTGCCGTCCTCCACCTTGTACCACTGGAAGGTTACAGCGCCAGTGCCCTTTACATTGACAAGAAGCGTCCCCGTACCGCCATAAGTCATGCTCATCTCGGTGGGATAGTTCATGCTCTTGATGGGGATCTTGGCCATAGAAACATTGGTCAGCTTCGTACCGGTAAGGTCGGTGATCCAGGTCCTGCCGCTCTTGAACGCGTAGCCCTCCGGCAGCAGGTCGGCCAACGTCAGGCCGAGCATGCTGTCGATTTCCAGCCCGGCGATGACACCGCCGCCCTTGGAATCGATGATCTTCGGCGTACCGGCATACACCGCCAGACTGATACCGCCGCTGTTCTTCCGAACCGAATGGCCGTTCAGGTCGATGGTGTACGCACGGTCGACATTTGCCGAGATATTGGTGACCGCAGAGTAGTTCCGCAGCAGCGTAATGGTTCCGCCGTCTGGAACATCGCGAATCGCATCGCTCATATCCCGATAGCCAGCCGCCCCGATTCTGCATCGAAGCGCTCCACCACAGTATTCGCAGGTCTCGCCGCACGCTTCCGTCAGCTGTTTATCCGGGCATCCAACCACGGTCACATTTTTCAGCGGCGTTTCAGATGGAATCCTCTGGTCGTACCGCGCAAATGTGCCGTCCTGCTTTTGGAATGCAAAGTATTTTTCACCGGTTACCGTATTATAATTCAGCAGTGTCCCCGCCTTCTGTCTCGAGCCGGTGATGGTTCCATACGTACCGCCGCTAAGTTTGACATCTGCCGTCTCCGAGACGGTCAGCGTCTGGACAGTTCCTGTAAAACCATCGTCGACCATCAGCGTGCCGCCGTCCTCCACTCGAATCGCGCCGGCGTTTCCGGTTTTATTGAGAACCAGCCTCTTGCCGCTGGGCACCACGATGCTTCCGCCGCCGCTGACGGTGTGGCCGTTCGGGAAGAACATGATGTTTTTGATAAGCGTCACATTCGCCGACAGGGTATCGTCCGCCAGCAGGGTCACATCATCAACGTTCTCGCTTGCCAGGGCATCGGACAGATGCTTGTAATAGGTGCCATTCGCCTTCACCGTGAACTGGGTGCCGCAGGTCATGCACACGCCGTCCCCGCCGATTTCCCCGTGGGAGCAGGGAAGATGACAGACGGTGCATTCGCCGTCCTTCCATTTGTGGTCAGTGTGTTCCCGTCCGCAGGCACATTTGCCGTTCTCCCAGGTGTGTTTTTCGTGGTCGGCCAGTACGTAAAAGCCGGCAGCCGTATGAATTGTCTTTGCGCTGGCATCCGTAATCTTGCCGTTCCTTTCCAGGGCTTTCCCCTCCGGGATTGCCGACAGCCAGGAGCCAGCCGTGCTGTTCAAGGAGCGGAACGCCCCGCCCTGAAGCGAGACCGTACCGGACTCCCAGTGAAGCGCGGACGGGAAGGAGCCGCCAAGAATCGTGACGTTCCCGCCGCCGCACCAGACTGCATTGCCGTCGCTGCTGGTGCTGCTGATAACGCCGTTGCCCGCGCTGTCCTGAATGGTCAGGCTGCCGTCTCTGACGACCAGCGTAGTGTTATATCCGCTCGTCAGCGTATGGCCGTTCAAGTCCAGCGTAAACGTGCCGCTGTTGATGTCGGTTGGTGTCGTGGTCACGTTGTTCAGCAGGGTCAGCGTGCCGCCCTGCGTCTGTTGTGCGGCGGTCAGGGCTTCTTCAAAGGTGCCGTAATGGGTCGCGGTTCCATTCACCGTCAGCGAAGCCAAAGCGTTCACGGTCTCCTTGGAGACGACCTTGACGTTGGTCAGGGCAGCTACCTGCGATGTAGAGACCTCCGCGCCGGTGTTCCTCCGGTCGACAAAGGTATAACCGTCCGCTAACAGGTCTGTGGGCGCAATGGTACTGCCGTTCTTGCGACGCTTCACCGTGTCAAAAGTACCGCCGGACAGGGTCACCCGTTTAGAATCGCCGTTGACGCGCAGTTCATGGAACGCACCGCCGGAAATCACGGTCTTGCCGCCGCTGGCTCCAATGTTAACGTATCCGGTTTCAAACGACCCGCCTGTAATCGTCAGCGTTTTGCAGGCATCATTATCACCAAAAACCAATGCCTGCGCGTTCTCGTTCTGTGTGGCAAGGGTGCCGCTCTCGATGGTGACATCTCCGCCGTCGGCCCACAGTGCCGGCCAACTGCCGGTAGCTTGGATTTTTCCGCCTGTGCCGGAATCCTTGACGGTCAAGGACGTGCTGGTTTCGCTCAGATTCAGCCATCCCGTCAGCGTGCAGCCGTTCAAATCCAGCGTGTAATTGCCGGAAATATCGAATTCTTCACTCGTATTCGGTGTTCTGCAATCCGCCAGCAGGGTCAGCGTGCCGCCGTTAGACTGCTTCACTGCGGCAAAGGCGTCCGTAATGTTGGCGTAGTTCACATTCCCCACCTGTGCCACGGCGTTCTCCGCCGGGACTTCCGCCGCCTGCACCGCCGCCTGGGGCGCAGGCTCCGACTGAACCGCAGGCTGTTCGTCTGCGGCGGGCGGTTCCGGTTCAACGGTGGGTGCTTCGTCCTGGGCGGGTGCGTCCGCGCCTGCGGGCGGTTCGTCCTGGGAAGGTTCCTCCGGCTGGTCGGGGGTTTCCGTGTTCTCCCCTTGGTCCGGAGTCTTCGGCTCCTGGGGGACGGGGGTGGGTTCGGTCAGTTGGGTGCTCGGCTCGGTGGGGTTCTCCTCCGCCAGCGCCGCCGTGGGCAGCAGCGTCAGGCAGAGCGCCAGTGCCATGAACAGGCTCAATACTCGTTTCTTCATATGATCCTCCTCCGGAATATGTGTATACCTCTATATAAAACCCGCTCTGTGCGGGCATTGTTTTATTGGTCCTCGGAAATGAGCCACAGCTTTTTCGCGGCTGTCCTGGCCTCGCTGCGGCGGTTCACACCCAGCTTACTGAGCACGCTGCTCACATGGCTCTTGACCGTGGAGACCCGGATGCTCAGGATCTCCCCGATCTCCGCGTTGCTCTTGTCCGCGCAGATCAGCCGCAGCACCTGCATCTCCGCTGCCGTCAGTGCCTCGCTCATGGAAAGCCTTGGCTGTAAAAAACGGGGATATATAGCGGCCTGTGCCCGCACATCCGCCATCAGCCGTTTGTGCCATTTCGCATTTCCCGACCATTCCAGCGCGTCCAGCAGCGGCAGCACCGCCGCGCCGTAAACGCTGACGGTGCGGATGAAGCGGTATTCCTCCGCCAGCGCCAGTGCCGCTGTCAGCGGCTCGCGCCACGCCTCATCCCTTTTCTGATACAGGGCGATGGCGGTCAGCACCTTCAGGTGGATGGTGTCGATGTAGCGCATACAGGCGGTGCAGTATGGCTCCATGGGCGTAAGCGTCAGCAGGGCGCTGTCCGGCTTGCCGTTGGCAAGCTCCACCATGGCCTGTGTGAAATACTGATAGCGCTTGAGAATATTGATGTGCATCGGCTCCCGCGGCGCCTTGACGCGGTACCATACGTCGGCCTCGTCCAGATCGCCGGTGTGCAGCGCGATACGGCAGAGCATGGCGTCCATGTTGGGAAGAAACCGCGTCAGCTCCCGTTCGGTAAATTGACTGCGCAGGTCGGTGATGGTCTTTCGCGCGTCCGCGCTCTGCCCGCCTGCCAGCAGGCTTCGCACCAGCAGACCGTTGGCGGCAAACTCGATGTCCGGTGTGCCGCCGCGGCGGATGTCGTTCATGCGCTGCACAAGGGGGAGCATCCGGGGCGAGATGTCCTCGCCCTTTTCAAACTTGCTCTCCGCGATGGCGCAGTCCGCAAGACCCACGCCGTCCCGCCCGAGAACGGCCTCCACCGGGATACGCATGGTGCGGTAGAGCAGGTCATCCTTTTTGCTCCACGGGGAAAAGTCCTTGCCGCCGTTCATGATGCTGGGCAGCGCGCTGGTGACGGAGAAGGACGGCAGCGACAACTCCTTATTTGTCAGCAGTTGGAACACCGCAGGGATGGTGTCCGTCAGGCGTTTCACGCCCCGCTGCGGCAGCGAGATGTCCAGCCATGCCAGACGGCCGCGTGCCTGCCGACCTGCGGCGTCCTCCTTGCCGCAGCGCTCCACGAACTGTTTCAGGCATCCGTACCAGCGCTCCGACCCGTCATAGTCCGCGCTCAGGGCGCAGAGCATACTCATGCCCTGCATCAGCGATGGGGAGGCGAGTATTTCCGCCTCCGGCAGTGCGCGGTAGTACTGCTCCATCTCTGCATAGTGCCCCATGCCGGGATGCAGCTCCGCATTGCGGATCAGCAGCTCGGAGACCTTGGCATGGTCGCCGCCCCTGGTATAGCAGTCCAGCGCGCTGGAGAAGTCCTCCTTTAACTCATAGTAAAGCCCGCCGCGGATAAACAGGGCGCGCTGCTTCTCCATCGTGTATTTCAGGTCCAGCTCCCAGAGCAGGAATTGGCGAAACTGCGGCCAGAAGCGGTAGCTTCTCATATCGCGGCTTTGCAGCATGGTCGTGCTCCGCCACAGCGTATCCAGCAGCGCGGCGGCGTTGTTGTCGCCGCTGACCATGCGCGCCAACTCCAGATCAAAGCACTCAAAGGGCGACAGCTCCAGCAGAAAGCGGCGGATCGGCAGGTCGAAGCGCCGGTAGACCGCCGTTTCAAAATAAAGAAATACCTCGCCGTATGCCTGTGCGGTCAGCTCCGCGCCATAGGGCTGCCCCGCCGCCATGTGCCGCGCGAGGATCGCCGCGCACAGCGGATAGCCGGAGGTCTCCTTCAAAATCGCGCCGATCTCGGGGTCCGTCGCCTCTGCGCCGCAGGCTTGCAGCAGCCGACGGATGTCCTCGCGGTCAAACAGCAGGTCCTCCGCGCTGAGAACGGTCATCATGCCCGCGTACTGAAACGCCATCAGGCAGGCGGGCGGTATGCCGCATGAGAGCAGCACGAAGCGTCGGCCGGTGCTTTCTCGGATCAGCGCGCACAGAGCCTGCCAGTCCTGGTCCTCCTGCATATCCTGAATGTTGTCGATCAGCAGGACGTCCCACGCATCTTCCAGAGAGGGCAGCGCAAAGCCGGTATCTGCCGCGTTCAGCCGCAGAACGGGCCGCCCATCCAACAGCGTATCGGCCAGCACTGTCTTTCCGAAGCCGCAGGGTGCGCTGAAAAAGAGCACCCTGCCGCGTTTCCAAAGGGTCTCAAACGCCTGTGCGGTAGACGGCTTGACGATGATGGCACTTTTGTCGGTCACGGACTTCCCTCCCTGCGGCAGAGAGGAATTGTCCCACGGGGAACCCCGTGGGACAGCGAGGGTACCCTCGCTGTCATAAGCCTCTGCCCTATAAATTTCTTTTCGTTTCATTGTAGCAAAGTCCTTGAAAAATGTAAATCCGTCCAAAGTATGAGACGCGATGCGCTATGTTCCTGTCGATGCACTATCCTCCTAAAAATAAAGTTGAGGTTAGTCTTTGCAATTTAGCAGATTTTGTCTCTGGAATTCTTTTTTAGTGACCGCGCAGCAAGAGAAACAGTCCAAGTCCGCGGATAAAAAAACAGCGCCACTCGGACGAAAAACCGTCCGAGTGGCACTTTGCTATTTGCTGTGAAATTACTGGATGGCGTCCTTCAGGGCCTTTCCGGGCTTGAAGGCGGGGGCCTTTGCGGCGGCGATCTCAATAGTTTCGCCAGTGTGGGGATTGCGGCCCTGACGGGCGGCACGCTCGCGCACCTCAAAGGTACCGAAGCCGATGAGCTGCACACTGTCACCAGCCTTCAGCGCGTCCGTGACCACCTCGGTGTAGGCGTTCAGCGCCGCCTCCGCGTCCTTCTTCGTCAGGCCGGACTTTTCCGCGATAGCGGCAACGAATTCATTCTTGTTCATCTGAATTCTCCTTTTTCTGTTGATTGCCGCATGATACCATACCTTGCGGTTTTATGCAAGTTTTTCCTTACGCCGCTTGATTCCGCCTTTCTCCAAGGCCGGGAGTGTTAATCGTAGACGGATTCAGCGTCCCACTCGGTAACGGTACCGGTGGCGGCATTGATGGTATAACACACCGTGTCAATAGGGAGTATCTTTTGTCTTGGATAGCACTACCTATTCCTACCGATTTGTTCACTGTAGTATTTCGGACTTCCAATCGAGGCAAAGCCGCTTTTCCCCGTCACCACCACATTGTTCGCTCCGCTGGCGCAGTGGATGATCAGTAGCTCTCCGTTTGCGTTCCTGCCGCCAACAATGCCCACATGGGAATTATCCGGGTAGAACACCAAGTCACCGGGCTGTGCATCCGCCCACGAAATATTGGTACAATGGCTGTGCTGCATGGTAGCCCCGCCGCCGTGGCCGATGACATAGCTGCCGCCAGACTGATTGAAGAAAACCCAATCCACAAAGCCGCTGCAATCCAATCCGTAGGGGCGGTAGGTCCCCGTGGTGGAGCTGCCTGCCGCCGTGACCTGCCGCAGCTCGCCCCACCGGACGTCCCAGCCGATCACAAGGGATTTTCCTCCCCAAAAATAATTCACCTTGCCGACAAGAGAACAGGCGGTGCGTACCACCGCCTCGCGCTCCGGCGACAGATCTTCCGGCAGATCGCGGAGCAGCGCCGCCGTGTCCCCGCTGACGGAGTACACATCCTCAATCAGCTCCCGCAGGAGGTCGCGCTGCTCCAGCAGCTCGTCCAGCGCCGCGATTTGGTTACGGTTGAAATGATACGCGGTTTTCATCTCCTCTGCCGTTTTTGCAGTAATGGTGATATAGAGGTTTCGCTCCGTCCAGCCATCGTCGTCACCGCTGCCAGGATGTTGAATGACCTCAATGCGGTGGGTAATGGTGGTCATATCCCAAAAGACTGCTTTCAGGCGGGCAATGCGGTCGGCATCCATGGTGGCCACGTCCGCGGCGTCCGCATCGTTACTGCCTGCCACCTTCACCGCGAACACCGCCAGCACCTCGATCCAATCGGCAGGCTGGCCGGTCACGGAGATGGAATCATAATCATCTGCCGTTTGCAGGGTTTCCAGCCGCTCATTGAACTCATAGTTGACCTGCGCCACCGCAGCAGAGATCGGCACAACGCCCGCCTCCCGGCTCTCGTTGGAAAAAAGGATACCGAAGGGGGACGCCACGATTGCCGCCACAAGGATCACCGTCAGTATCAGCACCAGCACCACCGCACCGCCGCCTGCCGACAGGATTGAACTGGCCGCAGACGCGACGCTTTTCCCAATCACTTTTGCGGCTTGCGTTGCGGTGCCGCTTAACTTTTTCGCAGTTTTGCCGCCACTCTGCGCCGATTTCTGAAGCATCTTCCGCTGCATCCTTCGCTGGGCTGCCGACTTTGCTTTCTGCATGACACTTTGCGCAGGCTGTGCCTGCCGAAAGGCTCGGCTTTTTGGTGCGTGAACGCCGTCCTTGCGGGGTATCTCTCCGATTTTTGGTGGGGAGCCTTGCTGCTTTGCAGCCTCGGAGATCTGGAACGGATCTGCCGCTGTGCGCCCGCTGCCCTTCGGGGCAGCAGAGGTGCGGCGTTCCGTTGTTCTTTTTTCGGCCAAGTTCCGCCGATAGGCGGCTTTCGCATTTTTCACGGCTTTCTGCCGCCCACGCTCACGCGGGGCGGCGAGCGGCTTCTCTGTACGGTTGGAATACTGCGGAAAATCTTTCGTTATTCCGACGTCATTTCGTGCAGAAGTTGGCGCGGCAAAATCTTCATATCTCAACGGCGTGTCGGTAAAACCGCTTATGGGCGCATCTTCCGAAAATGGCGCTGTTTGGACGATGTTCCCGTTCTGCAAATCATTTTGTTCTCCACTCAATCTTTGCTTTTCCCTGTGGCGCTTTATCATGCGCCGGGAACTGTCAGCGGCCAGAGCCGCGCCCCGGCGCATAGTTTTCTCCACGCGGTCTGTGGCGTAGCGCACGGGATCGCGGCTGTCCGGCTCTTTTTCCCGCTGTCGCTTGTCCATGTGCTGTTTCAGAAGAGAATCTGCGTCCTTGGGCGCGGGATTTTTCAGCTTTGCCTTGGGCGTATCCATGCCGGGTCTGATCTTCAAGTCCCGCATGGCGTCAGTCCTCACCGGGGCGTGTTGACATTAGGCGATACAGCTCCGTATTTTTGGGCAGCTCATTGGCGAAAGGCACGATGGCCCCGCCTACCTTGATGAGTCCATGACCGGCAGGGGCATTGTCCACATAGCTCATCTGCGTATCCGATGCACCCAGCAGTCGGGCAAGCTGCTCCCGGTCAGTGGTGGCCTGATTGCGCATCAGCAGGAACTCGGAGTTTGCGAACATCATCCGCGCCGTATTGGATAGCAGACATTCCTCCACATTCTGTGTGATGCCGGTGAGCGTCGCGCCATATTTACGGAAGCGCTTCCAGCACTTGTAGAGAAATTCGCTGCTGTAATTGGTAATACTGTGTCCACTGCCGCTCCCGTTGGCGAAAAACAGATAGATCTCGTCGATGTAGACATGGGTGTATTTTCCCGCCTTGCGGTTTTGAATGACACGGTTATAGATGGCATCCAGCATCACCAACAGGCCCACCGATTTCAGATTTTCACCCAAATCCTGAATGTCAAAGCAGAGGATACGGCTTTTTGTGTTGATATTGGTCTGGTGGGAAAAAACATTCAGACTGCCCACTGTGAACAGCTCCAATGCCAGTGCGATCCGGTGCGCCTCCGGGTTGACCTGCTTCATCAAATCGTCATAGAGGTCTTTCAGCGTAGGCAGCTGACCTTGGAAATTCTTGATGTACTCTCGGTAGATATTGCCCACGCTGCGGTCAATGATGGACTTCTCCTGCGGCTCGATCTTATCCGAGCCCATGAGCTGCTCGTAGAGCGACATGATAAACTCGGACTTCATCACCAGCGGCTCTTTGCCATCGCCGTACCCCTCGGACAAATCCAGCGCATTGATGTGGCAGCCATTTGGGTCAGAGGCAGAAATGGTGATGACCTCGCCGCCCAGCGCTCGGACCAGTTCTCCGTATTCGCGTTCAGGGTCCACGATGATAATGTCATGGTCGGTAGAGAGGGCCAGCGCGGAAACCTCCTGCTTGGCCGCCATCGACTTGCCTGAGCCGGACACACCGGTAATAAAGCCGTTGCCGTTGAGCAGGTTTCCTCGGTTGCAGATGATGAGGTTATGCGATACGGCGTTGACGCCGTAGTAGATACCGCCCGCGTCCTGAATCTCCTGCGATTTGAACGGCATGAGAACGGCAGTACATTCCGTGGTCAGGGTACGGGTGGCGTCAATGCGCTTGAGGCCGAGGGGCAGCACTGTGTTCAGTGCGTCCTCCTGCTGATAGCGCAGAATGTTGAATTGACAGCCCCGCGCCCGCCCGATGGCTTGTAAGGCTTCGGTGTCCTGGTCGAGCTGTTCGAGGTTATCTGCCAGGTGCGTCAGCGTCACCAAAGCCAGCATCATACGCTGGTCGCGGCTCATGAGGTCGTCCATAAACTCCTTCGTTTCGCTCCGCATCTGCTCCAAGTCATAGGGGATATTGGCAGTAAAATTGTTGTTTTGATTCTGCCGCTGCTGCCAGCGGGTAATATCCGATTCCACGGACATAATGCGCTTGCGAATATCGCTCACCGCTTCGTCCATCGCCACGGGGATAATGTCAATGGAAAGCATCATGTTCCGGGGATAGTCCATCAGCTCCGTGATCATCGCGTCGGAGATAAAGCTGGCATACTCCCGCAGGAACAGAGTGCGCCCCACATGATTGCCCAACTCATAGTGATTTTTCTGAAAGGAAATACAGTCCGGGGCGATGCAGTCCCGGAAGTCATGCCCCTTGCGTATGGTGTCCTCCAAATTGAAGCGGAATAGCTGTTCCTCGCCGGGACGATAGAAGTCATGCAGAAGTCGCAGGCGGTCATTGACCGTGATCTCCCGGACGCTGGAGGACATACGGGAAAGTCCCGTGGTGAGGTCAGTCCCGACACGGGAGAAGAACGCGCGGGCCTCCTCCACGCTTTTCTTTTCTGCCGAAACGGTGATATACTTCTCCTGAATGAGATTGTTGCTCTCCGCCGCCTTACCCAACACAAGCGCATTATACTCGTTGCGGTAGAGATCGCGGCGGTCGCCCTGCATGGGCATGAGCAGCGTCCGACCGAAGTCCTTTTGATTGAGCTGACGGTTAAAGAGCGTGATCTTTGCCGTGGCTCCGATGGGCAGCGAGTTTAGGAAGGCGCAGTAGGTCATAAAGAGTTCCCTCTGCTTTTCCGGGGAGGCCACGGCATAATTGACATCAAAAAAGCGCCAAGTTTTTGAAAACTTGCCGCTTACCTGAAACACGCCGTCTTGATAAATGCGTTTGATGGGAATGGACTTTTGAACGCTGCGGGGAACGGAAAAGGCGTCCCGTTCCGCGCTGCGCCGATGCTTGAAAAAGATCAATGCTTCTTCACCTCGCGTTTCAATGCTTCTTCATAGTAGTTTTCCGCTTTCCAGACACGCTTGCCTGCCATGATGACCTCTGATTTCAGCCATGCCCACAAAAATCGCTCCAGCGTTAGGCCGTTATACTGAAAAAAGCCCGCAGCGGCCACGGGAGCCGCGCCGACAATACACACCCAGCTCACCGTTTCCCGGTCCAACACTTGGCTCAGACTGAAATACAGTCCCACCGCAGTACCCACCGCCAGCACCGAGCAGATAAACTGCCGCGTGGATAGGCCGAAAAAGAGCGTTTCCCGGTAGGTGCGGATTTCTTTGTTGATTTTGATTTCCATAGATTCCTCCGTATTGTTTTGCTGTCTGTGATATGATACGATTAGGAAAATAGTGAAAGGTCGATATGCGCTATGGCATACAGTGAACAGCTCTGGCAGGACGCCAAAAAGAAATGCCGCCTGACGGATGATGACATTGCCCGTGCAAAGCGGCTGGGGCTGAATCCCCGCAGTCTTATTAAGAATATTCCCAGCAAGAGCGAACCGTGGAAAGCCCCGGTCAGCGAATGGCTGCGGGAAATGGAAGAAAAGCGTGACCGGAAGGCCGCTCGGCGCAAGGCCAGAAAAGCGCAATCATAATCCCAGCATTTCTTTTGCAATATGGTCGGCGGACTTCACCAATCCCACCAGCACCAGCAGGTTGAATATGACCTCGCCCAAATAGCTTCATACCTGCGTCACCACGGATGCAGTGCTATCCACCACCGGCGTACCGCTGGAGGAAAAGGCTGAAAAGATGATGCAGGCCAGAACGATCACCGCACCCTCCATGCACACACCCACATAGCTTCTGAGAAATGCCTTGCCAAAATGGGAAGTCCCCTCTCCGGCAAAGGACGCCAGTGCCACCGGGGACAGTGCGGCATACATATAAATCTTAAAAAAGCGCCCATAAACGGTGAGGATCATAATGAAGGCCAGCACCGTAATAAACAGGCTCCCCAGCAGCGTCACCAGCCAGAGCGGGATACTCTGCCAGAAGCCTACATCCCCAATGGCGTCTGCGATCTCCTGCGGCAGCGTCACGGATGCGCCGGTCAAGCCGCCGATGCTGCCCGCCGCCGTTGCCACAATGCCGCTGCACACATCAAATATATTTACCAGCAGGTCCATGCCGTAGGTGATACCCAGCTTTGCCAGCACAAAATAGATAAAGTGCCGCAGCAAATGCTCCGGCCTTTGAAAGTCCCGAAAGCCGGAGGCACTGTGAAAGATACCGATGGCAAAGAACAGCACCAGCAGCCCGTAGCCGATGGCCTGCATCCCGCCGTTGATGGTCACAATGGTCTGCCAGATGGTGCCGCCTTTGAAGGTCTGGGGCGATTCCGTCAGCAGAGACCACATTTCCGTCATTTTACTGTTCCAGACGCCAAAGGCGTTGGTCAGGTTTTCTACGATCCAGTTGTTATCCAAATGAAAATCACCTCCCGCAAGGGAGCCGGGAGATCCGCCGCAAGGCAGTATCTCCCGGCTCTTTTCATTAGATCGCGCCGATGGCGGTCAGAATTTCCTTTGCAAAGGCGATCATTAAGCCGCCAAACAGACAGAGAAAGCCCTGCGTTCTCTGGCTGGCATCATGGGACTGGATCGACATACCCACCTGCACGATGCCCCAGCCGAGAATGATCACGCCCAGCGCCTTGATGATGCTGAAGATAAAATCGGAAAGGTTATTGACAATATCCAGCGGATCGCTGCCCGCTGCCATTGCAGGCGTGGCGCAGCAAAGGCAAAGGACGGCAGCACCAGCCGCCGTCCAATAGCATTTTTTCACCTTACTCAGTCTTGTCGGGTTTGAAATCTTTTTCTTTTTCAGATAATTCATGTTCAGGTTCCTCCACGTCAATAAAATCATAATCGTCCAGTGATTTGAACGCATAGGGCAGGTCAGGCAGTGCGTAATCCGGCGCGCCCTGCGGCTTATGGATATAAGGCTTTGCCTTACCGTCCGTCGTCAGCTTAATGTTGGGATGGCGCTTGATGTTGTACTTTTTGTCCAGTACAGGATCTTCCCCTCGTATAAACAAGATCGCTTTATGGGTGTCCAATTTTCGTACCTCGTCAATGGTCATCAGGTCGCGGCCCGTCTGCTGGAAGTTGGTAGAGCTGGAGCCGCTGCGTCCCTTTGTCTGCCCGCGTGTGCGGGTGGCGATGGTCTCCTTGCCCAGCAGCTTCACGATAAATTCCAACGAAGTCGGCTCGTTGCCGCCGCCGAGGAAGAGCAGCGTGTCGCAGTTGCCGATGATGCTCTCCCATTCCTTTTCATACAGTGCCTTGATCTGCTGAATGTTCTGCACGATGATGTTCAGCCCAATATTGTAGCTGCGGCAGGTGGCAAGGATCTTCGGATAGCTCTCCGGCTGGGCCACATTCGCCCATTCGTCCTGAATGACACGCACCGGCACAGGCAGACGCCCGTTGTGTTTCTCGTCCGCCCTGCGGTAAAGTGCCTGAAAGCATTGGGTATAAAGCATTCCCACAAGGTAGTTCATGCTGCTGTCATCAACAGGGATCACGCAGAAGATGGCTTTTTTCTTCTCACCCAGGCTGCCAAAGTCCATCTCATCCACCATTGTCATTCTGGCATACTGCGGGATATTGAAGGTGGCCAGCCGCACGGCGGCGCTTACCAAAATGGATTTCGCGGTCTTGCCAGAGACGAAAAGTCAAGGACTTTTTCATCAAATTCAAGAAGAAGTCACATTTTGCGGACTTCTTCACGGAGCATACGCTTGATTTTGTCCTCCATCGTCTCTTTTGCGGTCTCGCTGAAATGGACACGGACGATATAGGTGGTCTTGCCGATCTGCTTTCTGACAGTCGGGCAAGTGGCGGTGTTGGTTGCGGTATTGTTCATTCAAAATCCTCCTGTAAATGAAAAATGCCCGGTGACTGTTCATCATCGGGCGGTGTCGGTATGAGGGAACAAGGCAAGGCGGCAACATTAAGGTATCTATAAAAACCTTGCCGTCTTTGCCACGCTTGCCGTGTTCCTGTTGTCAGTCTCGGAGATAGCAGACCCATGCTGTGCCGTCTTTCTCGGTCACAAGTCTGTCCCCGATACGGCTCTTTGCCGTTCTCATGGTGCGTGAGGAAATCCCACGCTCATTGAC
>ERZ773260.2869-NODE-2869-length-17823-cov-3.269586_pt1 | contig 17823 bp, 8 predicted proteins | sample MGYA00511387_ERZ773260 | MGnify/ENA primary metagenome ERZ773260 (study PRJEB29015, sample SAMEA2737745) | human gut metagenome | biome: human gut; feature: human-associated habitat; material: faeces | place: China | collected 2012 ... | reverse complement strand
TTCTCCAATCTGCGTTTTTCGCTTTTCCTCGTCTATGCCACTTAAAGCCAACGACAGCCACAACAACTTGAAACTCAAAACAAATGCTCTATTTTACTATTTTTTGCCTTTTTAGGCGTTCTTTTTTGTAAATAAACCTGCAATAAGTTTACCCACCGCAGGCTACTATCCGATTACCGCGAAGCAAAAACAACATTACCACGCAACGGTAACAATATTATATGTGCGTGGTAATGCCTTTACACGAAACATGTAATGGCATTACCACTTAGATATTGCATTTCTTTTCTTTACATTATCAATGTCAGCTCTCTACATTCTCTCTTTATCTTCCTCATTAGAATACGTCTTATCGTGTCGACTCGTGCGTTTTGTTCCTGCCGAGAAGCTATACGTAAGACTAACGAATAACTTGCGCGAAAGGAAATGAAAGTCGGAATGATGCTCAAAATTGCCATTTCTGAATATCTGACGGTTCTTTCCTCGGCTGTTTAGCAGGTCCTTCACACCGAAATTCACATTCAGCTGATCCTTGAAAAAATTGTAGTCGCCCTCAATATCGACGCCTACATAATCGGTTTTCTGAATGAGGTAGAGTTGCTTGTAATGTCTCACATAGCGTACGTTTGCCATCGCCGTGAATTGCTTAGAAAGGCGGAAACGATTGAAGCTGGAGAGCACAATACCGAAGTCGTTGACACGCTTAGCGCTATTCTCGTACCAACTCTCGGTCAACTCCACATTGTTTCTACAGTTCCATACGCCCCAAGTGAACGGAATGCCCATGTACAGCGTCAGGCGCTTCGTCGTACCGTCGTTCTTCAACGTATAGCGTGTCTGCCGCTCGCCTACCTGCTCATACATCTCATTGATTTTTCTGTCTATGAAGAGTGCTGAAATAGAGAAGACATAGCGCGATTTCAGAACGAACTGCAACGCGGCGTTGTACAGCAACTCGCCTCTCAGATTGGGGTTGCCCTCCTTATATGATGTTTCGGAGAGGTGGAATACAAACGGATTCACCATCTGGTAGGACGGGCGGTTGATAGACTGCGTGTAGCTTAGCGACAGAGCGTTGCCCTCGCCCACATCTCTCCGCACGAAGAACGACGGAAAGAGCGTATTGTCGGTGCGCTTGTTGCGCAACTTGTCTTTCACTCTTTGGCAGGTCTCCCACTCGGTATATTCATCGCGCACGCCCATCTGCACTTCCCACGGACGCGCGGTGTAGCGATACATTCCGTAGACAGCGTAGCGACGTTCAAAGTATTTAAAGTCGTCTCGCTGGTCAATGTCTTCTGACAACACGCCACCTAAAGTGGTGTTTCCGAGGTGCATCCTGCTATTGTAACCGATGTCTGCATAGACATACTTGGCGCCGATGGTTAACTGATGGCGTTTTAGAATCTTCGCAAAATCGACCTGCGCGCTGTAAATGTCAATGCATTCGTACGAGGGTTGCGACTTCGAAATAATACTGTCCGAACCTCCGCTTAAGTTATAGTTGTTCTCGTATTTGTATACATCACGCTCACGTTTACCTGCATAATCAGCAACAATGTTCAGTCTGCTGCCCAACGTGTCTGTCTTCCATTCATAGTTGAATGTGACGTTATTGTTGTTGTCTCGCAATGTGTACGGAGCGAAACTTCTGATGTTCGCAGTATGTGCGCTACGGTCGGCAACCGTAGAATTAACCCGACAGTCGTTGGAATAGTCCTTCGAATAGCTGCCCGACCACTCTACGCCTAAATACTGTTGGGGAGAAATGTTGAGGTCGAAGCCCAACTTCGGCATATAGTAATGGCCTTTGTCCGTGCTTTCCGACATACTCTCAACAGTGGCATCGCGTCCGTAGTCGTTCTCTGCGGTCTTGGTTCTACTCTCAGATCGCCCGAAAACCATGTTACCATAAATGGCAAGCTTGCCCCACGAATATGTAAGACCAACAAAGTCGGAGAACGAGTTTCGACTTTTGTGCTCGTATTCGCTGCCAACATACCCCGAAAGTCCGTACTCGTGCTTCTTCTGCCTATTGATAACAAGAATCGCCGTAGCGCCTTCCGCGTCATACTCTGCTGTGGCTTGAGGCAGAATCTCCAGACTCTTGATGTCATTGCCACGCAAAGAAGAAAGGTATCTCTTGAGTTGTGCCCCGCCCAGCTTCACCGTTCTGCCGTTTTCGTATATCTTTACGCCGTTGCCCATCACGCTGATGCCTCCTTCACCATCGTAATCGACATCAGGAATAAGGCTCAGGATGTTGGAAAGCGAGCGCGACTTGAGCAGTTTGCTATGCTCCACACTCACAATCATTCGGTCTGCCTTACGCTGAACCATCGGTCTTTCTGCAACAACGGTTACGTCAGAAAGCTTTATGGTGTCTTGCATAGAGGTATGCTTGCCTTGTGCAAAGCCCGATTGCTGGCATTGCAAAAAGAATAAAGAAAGTATGTACAAATACTTTTTCATAGGCTTTCCGAACATTTTACGTTTATCTGCACAACAATAATAATAATCTGTTGAGGAATTGCTGCTTTTCGCTTGCAAAAATAGTTTTTTTTATTTGCCTCACAAACGTTTGTTCAGAAAAAAAATCGAAAAAAGGGTTACTGCAATAAGATTGGCTGGAAGATGGAAAGAAAAAGCTGGAAGATAGGCTGGCAGATAAGCCGTTCAAAAGAAAATCTTCCAGCCTTTAAAAGCCTTATAGTTAGAGAATTGCGAAGAAACTGGAAGATATGGAGGATTTTTCAGCTATCTAAAAGGGGGTGCAGCGGTCTCCGCTGCACCAACCAAGCTGCTTAATACATTCTACTTGATTGGTGCACTTCTTGCTCTGGCAAGCGGCAAAGCCGAGCGGAGACAAGTGCACCCCCTTGTGAGTAAATGTTATAACTTGGTTGGTGCACTTGAGACAAGTGCACCCCCTTGTGTTATCTAAAGTTATTCGGCTTCTGACGGTTGCCTGCAGCGTCGTTGGTGTCGCTAACATCCCACCAGAGGCGTGTACCCTGAGTGTTTGCAGTCTTCAGTTCGGGATGCTCCTGGAAGAACTTGTTCTGCGACTCGTTGTTCGGATATTGCAGACGCTTTATCAGTTTGCCGTTAGGCACATCGCCACCCGAGAAGTTGCTCAACTGAGTGCGCAGAGCCGGATAGTCGGTGCGACGGAAGTCAGCCCAACCCTCGTTGCCATTCGGGAACACAGCCATCCACTTCTGAGTGATTATAGCCTCGAGGATGCGCTCACGGTCGCCACTCTCGAATGTGCCGTCTTTGAGAGCCTTTATACCGTTGATATAATTGTCGGCATCCTCCGCAGCAATGTGGTAGTAGTCCATCGATGCCTTAACGCCAGCACGGAAGTACTGCTCAGCACCCATAGTGAGGTCGGCACCTGCCCAACCGCGCAGCGCTGCTTCTGCCTTGAGGAAGAGCGACTCAGCGTAGCCAAGCCATACCGTCGGACGAGAGTAGTTGAACCAGTGGTCATCGGGCAGATCCTTTGAAGCACCATCCTTAACGGTACGTGTAAGACTATACTGTAGCGGATCCATAGAGATCTGCGGAGCCTGAGCACCACGCTCACAACCTACGAAGTCGTTGCGCAAAGCATCCTTACCTTCTGCCAATGTAGAAGATGTCATATTACTGCGATACCAGCAAATGAGGCAGCGCGGGTCGATCTGCTTTGTAATCTCCTCCTTACGTCCCTTCTTTATTGTGTACTCCTTGCCACCGTCCGAGAGGTTGCGATAGAAGTCTTCCATATCCTTCGACAGAACGCTCTCGCCACCGTATGCTACAGAGCACATAGCCAAGCCGTTCTCGTCGCCGCCGGAATCCTCGCCGCCCATCTCAACCGGAGCATGGCGTGGCACGGTCTGCATGTTGTCGGCGTTGGAAGTCATCAAGCCGTACTTGTTGTTGAGTGCAGCCTCAGCCTCCTTCTTTGCACGCTCAGGAGCCACATTGCTTATGCGCAGCGCAAGGCGCAGACGCAGCGTGTTGGCAAAGCGCAACCACTTGTTGGCATCGCCGAAGTAGCAGATATCGTCCTTGTCAATCTTGTACTGCGAAGCATCGTCGGGCTTGATGCTGTCTACAGCCTGCTCGAGCATGAGGAACATCGCGTCGTACACCTCCTCCTGAGTGTTGTATGCAACGTTGTTAGTCTCCGGCACCTTAGCCTGCACGTACTCCGTAAACGGCATATCGCCGTAAGTATCGGTATTGGCAAGAGCGAGGAACGCATAGTAGATGCGCGTGATGTAGAACATGTTGCGATACTTCTCCGGTGTCTCGTTGAACTTGTATGCACGCACGAGGTCACGATACTCTGATGAGCGGTCGTTGTAGAAGAAGCTCCAACGCAGAGCCGACCAACCGTCGGTGTAGTTATAGTCGGGAGCCTTGCCTGCATGTTTCGGCTGGTTGTTAGCCACATAGCCGGCATAGATGTCGTGCGAGAGGTTGGTTGTGCGCTGATAGTCGTTGTAGTAGCCCTCATAGAGGAACTTGCGGAACTTAGCCGGAGCATCTGCCAGCTGCTTCTTGTACGCAGCAGAGTCCTCTTTGCTCACACGATAGTTGAGGTTGATGTTGGCATAACGTGTGTCGGTAGGCTCCTCGGGCGTAATCTCTCCGCCCTTGTCCGTATCCTCCACTCCGTAAGGGTCGCGGTTCATGTCCTCGAGGTCATAGCACGAACCGAGTGTCAGCAGCGTTGTAGCTGCAATCAGACCAGTATATAATATATTGCGTTTCATTTTGTCGTTTTAAATTTAGAATCCTACGTTAACAGAGAAACCGAATGTGCGTGTGTAAGGCACAGCCATATAGTCGATAGCCTGCGAGAACATCGTTGTGTCGTAGCCGCCGTCGGGGTTGCCCGGTGTGTGCTTCATGAGGAAGCAGAGGTTGCGAGCCACGAACGAGAGCTTGAGCTGTGTGAGCGGAGTGCGGCGCAGCATCTTCTGCGGGAAACTGTAGCCGAGCGAAAGTTCCTTCAGCTTGATGTACGAAGCGTCGTGTACGAACTCCTCTGCATAACCCTTCTGCGAGCTGTAGAGACCGATGGTGGAATAGTAGGCCTGTGCGCTAACCTCCTGTGTGTTCACGCTGCCGTCAGCCTTCACGCCCGGCACAACCATGTACCAGTCCTGAACACCGTTTACGGTCTTGTACTCGCCACGATATGCTGTGCGCTCCGATGTACCTACAGATGTAGCCATACCCTCTGATACAGAAACGATGTCGCCACCGAACTTCATGTCGAACATTGCGGTGAGCGAGATGCCCTTGTATGTGAAGGTCGGAGTGATAGACATGAGCAAGTCGGGCTGTATGTTGCCGATAGGATGGTCGAGAAGATACTGCTCAAGGTTACCGTCGCCGGTAGCAGCCATAGGCAGACCATCGTCGCCGATGATTACACGACCCTGAGCATCGCGCTGCATGAGGTTGTTGGCGAAGATGTCGCCGAGCTTGCCACCCTTCACAGCACCCACCTTCACCGGCATGTTCGAGTCGCCTGCGAAGTAAACGCGGTTCACGCCGTCAGCCAGTTCCTTCACTGTAGAGCGGTTGTGAGCGAGGTTTGCGGTGATGTCAAACTGGAAGTCGCGTGTCTTCACCGGCGTACCGTAGAGCATGAACTCGACACCCGTGTTGTTGATCTTGCCAGCGTTCACCCACTGCTGTGTCCAAGGCGACGAAGCGTCTACGAGCATAGCCTGGTTCTTCGTAGTATTATAATAATAGGTGAAGTCGAAGCCGAGACGGTTGTCGAGGAACTTCATGTCTACACCCACCTCATACGAAGTCTTGATCTCCGGCTTCAGGTTGGCGTTGAGCTTGATGGTGTTGTTGATAGGCTTGCGGTTGCCCATCTCGAACTGATACTTGCGCACGTTGTAGAGGTTGTACGGAGCCGGATCCTTACCCACCTGTGCTGCCGACACGCGAAGCTTTGCGAACGTAATCCACGACGGCAGCTTATGGTCGATAGAGCGCATGAAGTCGGAGAACACCCAGCTGAGCGATGCCGACGGATAGAAGAACGAGTTGTTCTTCTTAGGCAGTGTAGACGACCAGTCGTTGCGTGCTGTCAGGTCGAGCGAGAGCCACTCGTCGTAAGCCAACTGAGCCGAAGCGAAAGCCGAGTACATGGCGCGGCTGTGTCCGTCGTCGAGAGCCGATGTGAGCTTGTTGCCGGTGTTGAATATCCAGTTGTCCTTCTCGAGCATGTTCTGCACCGATGCCGAGAGCTGCTCATACTTCAGATACATTATGTTAGCACCGGCTGTGTAGCCTAAGCGCCACTTCTTTGCCAGCTGGTTGTCGCCCATAAGGAGGAACTGCACGTTCTGCTCGAAGTGGTTCTCCTCAGCGCGTGTCATGCCGTCGTTTACGAGCTTGCCCTGCCATCCGGTGCCGTCGGTAGAGATAGCGCCGTCGCCAAGAGAGAGGTCGGAGGTCTGAAGACGTGTACGATAGTAGTCGAACGAGTACTTGGCGTTGAACTTCAACCACTCAGTGATGTTCACATTAGCAGCATAGTAGCCGAATGCACGCCAACGCTCGTCGCTGTTCTTGAAGCGGTGACGAGCATAGTAAGGGTTAGAATAATGCTGGTCGGGACCGAACCAGTTGCGGTGCAGCTGATTGGGCGATGTATAGTTCTCCTTCAAGTCGCGCAACGACACGTTGCCCGGCATGAGGAGCAGCTGAGCCACCTCACCATTCAGACCGGTGTACGGACGGTTCTCCGCCTTAGTGTTAGACACCGAAATCTTGCCGTCGAGCGAGAGCCACTTGTTCACGGTAGCACCGGCGTTGAGATCGACGTTAATCTTGTTGAGCGACTCGTTCTGGAACAAGCCGTCGTTGCCGTTGTAGCCTACAGAGAGGCGGAAGTGCGACTTCTCTGACGATGTGCCCACAGCCACGGTGTGTGCCTGCGAGAAACCCGTGCGGAAGTAGTCCTTCAGACGGTCGCCAGTGTATGAGTAGGGAGCCTTCTCACCGAGCCAGTTGGTCTGCATCGATCCGTCGAAGCGCGGACCGAACGCCAGTTCGCCCGTCATGGTAGTGGGGTTGCCGTGCTCGTCCTCGTTGAATCGGAACTGGCCCTGCGAACCCTGACCGTAGAGCTTCTGCATCTTCAGAGTCTCTGCAGCCTGGCTCCATGTGAAGTTGCCGCTATACGAAACGCCGAAACCCTGCTTGTGCGAGCCGCGTTTTGTAGTGACGAGGATTACACCATTGCCGGCACGCGAGCCATAGAGCGCAGCAGCGTTCGGACCCTTCAGTACAGAGATCGACTCGATGTCCTCGGGGTTGATGTCGAATGATGTTCCGCCACGGTCGTAACCGCCATATGTAGAAGCCGAAGAAGTCTGGTCGTCGGTGAACGGTACGCCGTCCACAATCCAGAGCGGCTCCTTGCCGGCGTTGATCGAACCGAAGCCGCGGACGCGGATCGAGGGGGTCGTGCCGAGGTCTCCCGACGTGCTGGAGGTCTGCACACCCGCCACGCGGCCGATCAGCGCCGTCGCCACGTTGGAAGTCTGCACCTTGGCAATCTCATCCGATTTTATGACGGCGGCCGAACCGGTGAAAGCCTCTTTCTTAGCCGTACCGAAAGCCACGACGATCACGTCGTCGATCGCTTGCGCATCCTCCTTCATCGTGACGTTGATCCGGGTTTTTCCGGCGATAGGCAGCTGCTGCGGCTCAAAACCGACAAACGTCACCACGAGCGTGCCGTTCGCCGGAGCCGAAAGCGTATACTCGCCGGCCGTGTTGGTCGTGGTCCCCAGAGAGGTCCCATCCACAATGACGGTCGCGCCTGCAACCGGATGTCCGTTTGCATCGGAAACTGTACCGGAGATCTGCCTATTCTGGGCCGTGGCATATGCCAAGAACACGAATACGGCAATTAACGATAGTACAATTTTTCTTACCATAAGCGTTAATTTTAATTGATTTTAAAATAAAAAGTCAACAGGCACAGTCCGGACACCATAAACACTTGATAATCAGCAAATCAGACCAGAATCAGCCCAATCCAGCAAAAATCAACATAACCAGCTGTAAATCAACAAACTACCGTAGGAAGAAATATTTTTGCGCCCCAAGTTACGTTACTACGCCGTAACCGGTCGGAATATGGCAACACGGGGAAAATAAGCTGTTTAGGCGCAATCCTGCGTCATATGGTTGTTACTTAATCATTACCTTTAAAGCGGTTTGTGTATTGTATAGGTTAATGAAAAAAGGTTGTTAAAAACAATGAGAAACACGTTTAAGGTTCTATTCTACATCAAGAAGAATGCGCCTCTGCGGAACGGATACGTCCCTGTCATGGGACGTATCACGATCAACGGACAGCGGACGCAATTTTCCACACGTCTCTCGGTCACTCCCCTCAGTTGGGACACTGCGCAGGGACGGGTCGCGGGGCGAAGCAGCATGGCCGTCCGCATCAACGAACAGCTGGCCAATATCCGGTTCCACATCGAAAGATGCTACAACACGCTCTTTTACGAACAGGCCTTCGTTACTCCGGTGATGGTCAAGGAGATGTATTTCGGCGGCAATCACAAGCAGGAGACCGTGGTCGCCTTCTTCAAGCAGCACAACGACGAATTCAGACGCATGGTCGGCGTCAGCCGCAGCAAGACCACATATTATAAATATAGGTGTGTATGCCGGCATCTGGCGGACTTCGTCTGGGACAAATACAACCGGAAGGATTTAATGTTCAAGGAACTCAACCGCGAATTCCTCACGGGCTTTCATTCCTACATCGCGCAGGAGTGCGCCCATAAGAAAAATACGACGTGGATCTACATGATCGCGCTCAAACATATCCTGATGCTGGCACGCAGCAAGGGATACATGAACAAGGATCTGTTTGCAAATTACAAATTACAGAGCGAATTCGTAACACGCAATTACTTATCCATGAGCGAGATAAACAAACTGATGCAGTACGAGGGCGACACTCCCACCTTACAACTTATCCGGGACGCATTTCTGTTCAGCTGCTTCACGGGCTTGTCTTATATTGATATAAAGGACCTTACGCTGGAAAACATCCAGCAGGTGAATAAACAGTTATGGATCAGTACGACACGCCGCAAGACGGGTTCCGAGGTGAATGTCCGGCTGTTCGAAGTGCCTTACAACATCCTGCTCAAACATAGGCCGATGACCCGCAACAAGCGGATTTTCGCCCTTCCGAGCAACGGCTGGTGCAATGCCTGTCTCGACAAAATCATGTCCGAAATAGGCATTATGAAGCAGATTACATTCCATTCGGCCCGCCATACCTTCGCCACGACGATCACCCTGTCGCAGGGCGTAGCTATTGAGACGATCAGCAAGCTGCTGGGACATAGAAACATACGCACCACGCAGATTTATGCCACCATCACGCACTCGCAGCTCGACGGCGAAATGGAACGTTTGTCGAAACGAATCAACTCGCTTTACCGCAATTTGATCCCTTCGGATGCGCCCGAAACGGGGACAAAGCTCATCTGAGTGCCGTCATCCGCCCCTTGCGCCCCTTCCCGGAGGGAAAATCACCGGAAATCACCGAAAAGGCCGAAAACAGGCGGTTACAATCTGTAACCCGTCCGACACTTTGTCGAAAAAACTGTAAGTGAGCAATATTAATCCGCAGAATATGTGTAATAGTAGTAAATTATTTTAAAAATTTATTTGTATATGAATCGCCAAACGTTTATCTTTGCTTGTGAACTTTTTATTTTAAAAAATTAACTAATAGATTAACGCTTATGGTAAAAAAAATCCTACTATCGTTAATTGGAGTACTTGTGTTTGCAGCGGGGGCATTCGCCCAAGCCAAACAAGTGCGCGGTAGTGTCGTTGATGAAAACGGAGCGGCCGTGATCGGCGCTTCGGTTATCGTCAAAGGTACGACCATCGGTGTATCCACCGATCAGCAGGGATTTTTCGTTATGAACAATGTTCCGGCGAAATCCGAGGAACTGCAAATCTCCTATTTGGGGTACAAGACTGCTACGGTAGCCGTTGCGCCTGAGGTGAAGGTCACGCTCGAGCCGGATTCTCAGACCGTGGAGACGGTCGTGGTTACGGGTATGACCAAAACGGATAAACGACTGTTCACCGGTGCATCCGACCAGTTGGTTGCCGACGATGTGAAACTATCGGGTCTGGCCGATATCAGCCGCGGTCTGGAAGGCCGTTCGGCCGGTGTCTCGGTGCAGAACGTATCGGGTACGTTCGGTACCGCTCCCAAGATCCGCGTCCGCGGTGCGACGTCGATTCACGGCAGTTCGAAACCGCTTTGGGTCGTGGACGGCGTCATTATGGAGGATGTCGCCGATATTTCGGCCGAGGACCTCTCTTCGGGTGACGCCACGACGCTGATCAGCTCCGCCATCGCAGGTCTCAACGCCGACGACATCGAGAGCTTCAGCATTCTGAAAGACGGTTCCGCAACTTCCATATACGGTGCGCGCGCTATGGCCGGCGTGATCGTCGTTACGACCAAGAAAGGCCGCGCAGGCGAAAGCCGCATCAGCTATACCGGCGACTATACGTTCCGCATGACGCCGCGCTATGCCGATTTCAACATCATGAATTCTCAGGATCAGATGTCGGTATATCAGGAAATGGCCGCTAAGGGCTGGCTCAACAACTCGACTATCGCAAACGCCTCTTCGAGCGGTGTTTACGGCAAAATGTGGGAGCTGGTAAATACGGGCAAACTCGAAAATACGGAGGCTGCGCGCAACCGCTACCTGCGTAAGGCCGAGTACCGCAACACGGACTGGTTCAAGGAACTTTTCCGGAGTACGTTGATGCACACGCACTCGATCAGCCTCAGCTCCGGTACCGAGAAGTCGCAGTACTACGCTTCGATGAGCGCCATGTTCGATCCGGGATGGACCAAGGCCAGCGAGGTGGAGCGTTATACGGCGAACCTCAACGCTACCTACAATATTTTCGACAATCTGACGCTGAACCTCATTTCGAGCGGTTCTTACCGTAAGCAAACGGCTCCGGGTACGTTGGCCGCGACGACCGACGTGGTATTCGGCGAGGTAAAGCGCGATTTCGACATCAACCCCTACTCTTATGCGATGAATTCGTCCCGGACGCTCGATCCCGATGAATTCTACACGCGCAACTACGCTCCCTTCAACATTATCGACGAACTTGGGCGTAACTACATCGATCTCAACGTCGTGGATACGAAATTCCAAGCGGAGCTGCGTTACAAGCCCGTCACGGGTCTCGAACTGAGCGCACTGGCCGCCATCAAATATTCGGCTACGACGCAGGAGCACAACATTACGGACTATTCGAATCAGGCCCGCGCCTACCGTGCAATGGCTACTACGGTGATCCGTGACAACAACCCGTTCCTGTATACCGATCCCGACAATGCGTATGCAGTGCCTATTTCGATCCTGCCCAAGGGCGGTATCTACAAGCGCCGCGACAACAACATGCTGTCGTACGACTTCCGTTTTGCCGCTTCGTACAATACGGAGATCAACAACCAGCACATTATCAACCTCTACGGAGGTATGGAGGTCAACCAGAGCGACCGTCACGAATCTTGGTTCAACGGCTGGGGTATGCAGTACTCGATGGGCCTGATCCCCTTCTACGCCTATGAGGTATTCAAGAAGGGCAAGGAGGAGAACACCGACTACTTCGGTCTGGCCGACACCCATTACCGCAACGTCGCTTTCTTCTTCAACGGAACCTATTCGTGGAAAGGCCGCTACACCCTCAACGGAACCTTCCGTTACGAAGGAACGAACCGCATGGGTAAGAGCCGCAGCGCCCGCTGGCTGCCGACATGGAACGTCGCCGGTGCATGGAACGTACACGAAGAGAATTTCTTCGAGGCGCTGCGCCCCGCTCTGTCGCACTTGTCGCTGAAGGCTTCCTACTCGCTGACCGCAGACCGCGGCCCCAGCTTCGTGACCAACTCGCGCGTCGTCATTACGAGCAACACCCCGTGGCGTCCTTCGGCCGGCGTTACCGAGTCGGGTCTGACGATTTACGACTTGGAGAACAGCGAGCTGACTTACGAGAAGAAGAACGAGGTGAACGTCGGTATCGACATGGGCTTCCTGAACAACCGCATCAGCCTCGCAGCCGACTGGTACAAGCGTGACAACCACGACCTGATCGGTGTGATCAACACGCAGGGTATTGGCGGTCAGGTGATGAAATACGGTAACGTCGCCGGTCTGAAATCTTCGGGTGTCGAGCTGACTCTTTCGACCCGCAACATCGAAACCAAGAATTTCAGCTGGTCTACGGACTTCATCTATTCGCACCTGAAAGAGGAGGTGACCGACCTGATGTCGTACAAGCGTGCCATCGACCTCGTATCGGGCACCGGTTTCGGTATGGAAGGCTATCCTTCGCGTTCGATCTTCTCGTTCGACTTCCAAGGCCTGAACGACGAGGGTATCCCGCAGTTCATCAACGAGAAAGGCCAGCTCACGACCACCTCGATCAACTTCCAAGAGCGTAACAACCTCGGACATCTGAAGTATTCGGGTACGGCCGATCCGACGGATTTCGGTAGCTTCGGCAACATGTTCCGTCTCTACGGCTTCAAGCTCAATGTCTTCATCACCTACTCGTTCGGCAACGTGATCCGTCTGGATCCGGTCTTCTCCGAATCCTACAGCGACCTGCTCTCCATGCCGCGCGAGTTCCGCAACCGCTGGATGCGTCCGGGCGATGAGAACCATACGGATATTCCGGTTATCGCCAACAAGCGTCAGGTCGAGAAGGACAACTACCTTTCGCGCGCTTACAATGCCTACAACTATTCGACGGCACGTATCGCCAAGGGCGACTTCATCCGCATGAAGGAAATTTCGCTGACCTACGACTTCCCGAAACGCTGGATCAAGAAACTCCGTTTCTCGAACATGTCGCTTAAACTTCAGGCTACGAACCTCTTCCTGATCTATGCCGACAAGAAGCTCAACGGTCAGGATCCCGAATTCTTCAATACCGGCGGTGTTGCGGTTCCGGTGCCCAAGCAATTTACGCTGACGCTGAAAATCGGTTTATAACAGACGCTAAAGATGAAAAATATGAATACGAAAAAAATAACCACGCTAATCGTACTCGCGGCTGCCCTCGTGGCGCTTCCCGCTTGTAACGACTTTCTGGATGAGATGCCGGACAACCGAACCGAACTCGATTCGAGCGACAAGATCACCAGTCTGCTGGTTTCGGCATATTCCGAACATACCTACCCCGTAACCTGCGAATACGCATCGGACAATGTCGATGAAACGGCATTGGTTTCACCGGACTTCGAACCCGAACAGGAAGAGTATTACCGCTGGCAGGACGTTACGGCGGCCGTTACCAACGAAGCGCCGCAGGCCGTATGGAGTCAGTACTACATGGCTATTGCCGCCGCCAACCAAGCGCTCGACGCCATCAAGGAGCTGGGCGGCGCCGACACCCCGCAGCTGAAGGCCGCCAAAGGCGAAGCGCTTATCTGCCGTGCATACGCTCATTTCTGTCTGGCCAATATGTTCTGTCAGGCCTACAATCCGCAGTATGCGTCGGAGGACCTTGGCATTCCCTACATGGAGAAAGCCGAAACGATACTCGACCCCAAATACACCCGCGGTACGCTGGCCGAAGTCTACTCCAAGATCGACGCCGACCTGATCGAGGGTCTGCCGCTGATCACCGACGAGTTCTACTCGGTGCCGAAGTACCATTTCAACCAGAAGGCCGCCTATGCCTTTGCAGCCCGTTTCTACCTCTTCTATCAGAAGTGGGACGAGTGTATCGCCGCCGCGAAGGTAGTGCTGGGAAGCGCTCCCGAAACAATGATGCGCGACCTTGAGGCGAACGGCAAACTGGGACTGCAGTCGGCCGACGGACAGACCCTGCTCCGCACGATGGACTATATCGACTACTCGCACAAGTGCAATCTGCTGCTGCAGACCTCGATAACCGATGCTCCCGGCATTTCGTTCGGTCCTTACAATGCCTACACCGGTTTTTCTCACGGCAACTGGCTGGACCAGACCGAAACCTTCCGCGCTCCGACGGCTCCGTGGGGCAGCAGCTACACGCTCTACTCTGCGCCGTATTCAATGAATACCGGTAAAGCCGACAAGTGTTTCGCATGGCGTGCGCCCTACCTCTTCGAGATCAAGGACCCGGTGATGCAGACGGGACTCGCGCATACGGTTTTCCCCGCATTTACGGCCGAAGAGACGCTGCTCTGCCGCGCCGAGGCTTACATCATGAAGAAGGAATACGGACCGGCTCTGAACGACATGAACCTCTGGATCAGCAAATATGTGAAGTCCGGCGCCCAGACGCTCACCGAAGCCAACGTCAACCAGTGGGCGCAGAACACGAGGGAGTATACCCCGGCCAATCCCACGGTGAAGAAACCTTTCGGCGAGACGGCTTTCCCGCTCGAAGCCGGCACGCAGACCAACATGTGCTATGCGCTGCTGCATCTGCGCCGTGTGGAGACCGTACACCTCGGTTTGCGCTGGTTCGACATAAAACGTTACGGCATTACGATCTATCGTCGCAAGCTGGCCAGCTACAACACGCTCGGAAGCGTTACCGACGAACTGCACGCCCGCGACCCGCGCTGCGCGATGCAGCTGCCGATGGATGTCGTTGCCGCAGGCCTGACTCCTAACCCGAGATAATCAGATGCTAACGATAAAACAGGATATACGATGAAAAAGAATATTATATTACTTATGACGGCAGTGTTCGGAGTGTTCGTTTTGGCGGGCTGCTCCGAGGACGACCTGAACAAGACGAGTGCTGTCCTCGACTCGCCTACCGTCGAAAACGATTTCGACAGATGGCTTGCCAAGAACTATATGGAACCCTACAACATCGATTTCAAATATCGTTTCAAAGATGTTCTGGGCGACATGGACTACAACCTGACTCCCGCGGATTACGGACAGGCGATCAAACTGGCCAAGCTGACGCTGCACCTGACGCTGCAGGTTTACGACGAAGTGACGGGCAGCAGGCAGTTCATCAGCGAGAACTTCCCGAAGATCGTCCATGTTATCGGTTCACCGGCCTATAACGAAAACAACAACATCGTACTCGGTGTGGCCGAAGGCGGTAAGATGATGACCCTTTATCAGGTCAACATCATCGACTATCTGCTGAACACGAAGGATATCGACCAGCTCAACGAGCTATTCTTCAAGACCATGCACCATGAGTTCGGTCACATCCTCCACCAGACGCGGCCCTACTCGACCGACTTCAACGCCGTAACGCCTTCGAGCTACGTCGGCGACGCATGCTTCGACACCTACCGGACGGATGCAGCGGCTCGTCAGGCCGGGTTTATCACGCGTTATTCGTCGAAGGCTCCCGATGAGGATTTCGTGGAACAGCTCTCGCTCTACGTAACCTCGACGGCAGCCGAATGGGAAGCCATTCTCGCACAAGGCGGCAGCGCCGGACGTCCGCTTCTCGAACAGAAAAACGATATCATGCGTGCATACATGCTCAGCACATGGGATATCAATATCGATGAACTGCGAAAAGTGGTATTACGTCGGCAGAATGAGATTTGGTCGCTCGATTATAACATTTAATTCGTAAAAGAGATGAAAAAACTTATCATATTATTAGCGGTTTTGCCGCTTGTCCTCTCTTCGTGCCTTAAAGATGACAAGGACGCTTTCGGCAAAACGGCCAGTGAGCGAATCCGCGAGGTGCAGGAGGGCACCGAAAAGGCGCTGACCGGAGCTGCCAACGGCTGGCTGATGGAGTACTATCCCAGTGCGACGCAGGAGTACGGAGGCATTGCGATCTACATGAAATTCCAGAACGGAACGGTTACCGTAACTTCCGAAGCGGGAGGCGCCGGCAAGACCGCCGAGAGTCTCTACTCGTACGATCAGGATTACGGTCCCACGATCAATTTCGACACTTACAATCCCTACTTCCATATCTATTCGGAGCCGAACTCCGGTGTCGGCCCGACCAATACGGGTATGGGAGGCGACAGCGAGTTCATCATCATGAGCTATGCGGCCGACAAGGTCGTTCTGCGCGGCAAGAAAACCCAGAACACCATCGTGCTGACTCCCCTGCCGGAAACCGCATGGAACACGATGTTCGGCAAATATTCCGCGGATGTGAACAAGATGGACAATTTCCGTTCCTACGAACTCGTTCTCAACGGCAAGACCTACGACATTTCGCGCGAGGTAGCGGCCGGTTATAACTCCCGTTATTTTTCGGTTGTAACTGAAAACGGAACGATTCCCGCAAGCTTCATCTACACGCAGGATACCGGCCTCAAGTTCTATGAGCCGCTGGTTGTCGACGGAGTTTCGATCGAGGAGATGACTTGGAGCGGCGGCATGTTCACCGACGAGGTAAGCGGCGCCCGGATTCAGGAGACGGTATCCAACAATAAGTTCACCTTCGCCGTATCGGATATCAAGGCTACTTCGGTCAACGTAGAAGCGACGCCGACTGTTGCAAACGAGTACTACTATTTTGACGTCGTACCTTCGAGTGCATTCGCAAACGCATCGGACGCGGATATTCTGTACGAACTGATGGACGGAATCACGTCGATGAACCAGTTGTCCCGCGGCAAAATGAAGAAAACGCTGACGGTAGATTCCGATACGGAATACATTCCCTGCGCATTCGGTCTTAAAATCGTAAACGGCTGGGTTTATCCGATCACGGAACTGGCAAAGGGCACCGCTTTCATGAGCGGTCAGGGCGATCCGATGTCGCCGGAATACCAAGCATGGCTCGGTACATGGACCGTCACCAGTACGTCGTCCGAAAAGAGCAAGCAGCCGATTACATTCGACATCACGCTTGCCAAGAAGGTCGCCAATACCTCCTATTCGCTGACCGGCTGGGATATTTCGGTCCGCCGACTGACTTGGGCGGGAACTGCCGACTTCAACACAACCGACAATTCGTTCGTAATCATGAACGGGCAAGAGCTCCCGTATTCGGATCCCAACGGTACGCCGTATCTTATCGCCCGCGGAATCGCAGCATCAGGCACCTATATCGTCTCTGGCAGCTACCCGGCACTGACCGGCGTTATGAATTCCGACGGAACAGCCTCCGTTTCCTGCTATAAGGGCAAGTTCTCGGACGGCGAGGAGTTTACCGTAGGTACGGTAGGATATTTCATAGATACCGGAGGCAGCTACGGATCTTATGGTCCCGCAGCAGGATTTACATCGGGAGATCATCCGGTCGGACCGTTCAAGATGGTTAAGAAATCGGCTGCCGGCGCTCCCGCCAAAGCCGCTGCTCTGACGAACGTCAATACTGTAATCCGGTACCATAAATTATCGGATACTCCGCAGTCGTTTCAGATCGACGTCAATGTAAAAGCTGCAAAGCTCGAATAAGGAGCGCTTGCATTATTGATCAATAGGGGTGGGAGGGGTCATTCGATAATGACTCCTCCCAAATTTTAGAGGGATTACCATCGTTTCATCTGCATGAGTTCGGTATTGCACCGGACTCATGTCGTCAATATACTCTTCATCCGCTTGCTGCCGAAGCGCAGCCGATTGCCGGAGAGGTCTGCGATCGGGATGCAGGCAGGGCGGTTCGTCACCATAAAATAATAAATAGAATAATAATTTGCATAAATCCGCACAAAATCGCATATTTGTATCTTAATCTTCCGTTACGAACCATTTATGGAATCTTTTTTGAACCATACGCCGGCGGCATATACTCCCTGTAAATCCGCTCCGGAAGATCTGCAGA
>ERZ773260.2843-NODE-2843-length-17953-cov-5.126271_pt1 | contig 17953 bp, 15 predicted proteins | sample MGYA00511387_ERZ773260 | MGnify/ENA primary metagenome ERZ773260 (study PRJEB29015, sample SAMEA2737745) | human gut metagenome | biome: human gut; feature: human-associated habitat; material: faeces | place: China | collected 2012 ... | reverse complement strand
GCTGAACAGGCCGGACAGCAGGGGAATGAGCGTTGTTCCAATCAGGATAATCCCGCCGCCGCTCATAAGCTGTTTAATTCCCTGGCTCTTGGCTCCCGGGTTGTCCGAACCGTAACCTTCCAAAAGATTGACCACGCCCCAGACCCCGAGGCCCGCGCCGATAGCGATTACAAGGATTTTCAGGGTGTCGATAGCAGAAGCAAAAAATTCCATATAGTTTCCTCCATTCAAAATGTTTGTTGTTGTGGGGCAAACGCCCCGGCTACGAAAAAAGCCGCCCATTTCAGGCGGCGGGAGCTTCGGGCCAACTTGGCCCGAGGTCAAGCGAAGGCGTCCGGGTCGTCCAGATCGTCATAATTTAGAATATCGTCCTCGGCGCTTTCCCCGGCCCCGGCCCCGTAAACCTCGTAGACTTCTTCGGGGTTCAGTTTCAACCGGGCGCTTATCAGCTTTTCCAGACGGAAGGCGTTGCGCTTCTTGTCTGTCTCCGCCGTGTATTTATAGTTCGGGTGCTTTTTCAAATCGTACTTTGGGGACAGGAAGGGCCGGAGCCCCCGAAGCTGTAAGATACATTTGCTCCCGTCCATTGTGGTGAGCTCGTCCATTGTCATCAGCTCTTTGCCGAGCCGCTGGAGGTTCTGGCCGTAGCTTTCCGACTGGCCCCGTGTCCGGCTCTCGGTATACATGGAGATTGTCTCTTTTCCCAGTACCTCCGAGATTTCCTTAATCGTGGAGTGCTCCCGGCCCCCGAGGAAGATAACCGAATCCATGTTTCCTAAGATGGTTTCGGAATTGTCTTTATACAGGGCCTTGCACTGGCTCATGGCCTGATAGAACAGGCACAGGCTGATTTCCCGGGAGCGAATGACAGCGACCATTTTTTCAAGCTGCGGCACCTGTCCCGTGTTGGCGGCTTCGTCCCACAGCACCCGTACATGATGGGGGAGCCGCCCGCCGTAGACGTTATCGGCCTTTTCACACAAGAGGTTAAACATCTGCGAGAAGGCCAGCGCCACGATAAAGTTGTAGGTGCTGTCCGTGTCGGAAATGCAGAAGAACAGGGCCGTTTTCTCGTCCCCGAGCCTGTCAAGCTCTAACTCGTCATAGCTCATAATCTCCCGGAGCTCCGCAATATCGAATGGGGCCAGACGCGCCCCACAGCTAATCAAGATACTTTTCGCAGTCTTGCCGCTGGAAAGGCGGTACTTGGCATATTGGCGCACCGCGAAGCATCGGGGCTTGCGCTTGGCGAGGCCGTCAAACATATAATCAACGGCGTTCTTGAAACTTTCATCATCCTCCCTTACTTCCATGCTGTTAATCATTTCAACTAACGTGTTCATGTTCCGTTCTTCCTCCGGCCCCTCAAATACGATATAGGCCACAAGGGCGCAGTACAAAAGCGTCTCGGCCTTCGTCCAGAACTCGTCCCCCTCTTTCCCTTGTCCCTTTGTGTTGGTTATCAGGGCGTTTACGAATTTCAGAACGTCGCTCTCTGTCTTGATGTAGGCCATCGGGTTATAGTGCATACTCTTTCGGAAGTCCACCGAGTTGAACACCTTAATTTTATAACCCTTCCTCTTTTGCAGGAAATGGCCCACTTGGGAGAGGACACCGCCTTTCGGATCTACGCACACATACGAGGAATGAGCTTGAAGGAGCTGCGGGGTCAGCCAGAACCGGGTCTTTCCCGAGCCGGACGAACCGATAATACAGCAGTTGAGATTTCGGGCGTTGGCCGGGATTTTGGGCCGGGTGTTCATAGTCAAAAATTCCGTCCCGGTCAGTATCACGTTGTTTTCAAACTTCGGGTCTACGAATGGGGCTATGTCTTTGGCCGTTCCCCAACGGGCCGAGCCGTATTCCACGTCCTTCCTGAATTTCTTTGCGTTCTTCACTTTGTTATAGACCACCAGCCGGAGCACCACGGCCCCCACAAGGCCCACCAGCAAATCGAAGCCAGCGAGGTCCGGCGTGATTGTCCCGAAAGCCGGGCCTATGGTTTTCATCATACCTATGAGCTTCGCGCCGAAGTCCGCACCTTCCGCGAGGCGGTAGGCCGTCCCCACCTTGCAGAAGAACCAGAAAATGAACAGGTACGGGAGGTTGGGAACCACATATTTTTTGATTTTGGCGTTCACCGTTCCTGCACCGCCTCTCTGGTCTTTTCCCGTTCCTTCTGCCGGGGCTTGACGCGGCCCATAGCCTGCTGGAGCCCGCGCCGGATAGAGGGCTTGTCGTTCTGGCGGGCCATCACCCGCTTGGTATACTCGGAAAATGCCGCCGTGATGGCGTCGGCCTGTCCCGCCTTGAAAAACAGGAGATAGTCCTTTGGGCCTACTTTATGGAACGCATAGTCTACATTGAATTTCCGGGCCACCCGGTCAAACAGGCGGGCGTCTCCCTTTAGCTGGATACTGTTGGACTGTCCGGTGTGGCCCATGAGCTGTTTCACGGTCTGCCGCCCGTGGGGCGTGAGCGCGTCCCGGTTGTGTTTCTGCATTCCGGCCAGAAACTTCTGGCACGCCATGAACAGCACCCGGCCCGTCAGCTTTGCCGCCTGTACGGATATAGCTACGGTTTTTCTTGATACTTCTTCTTCCATTGATACCTCCTTCCTGTCCGGGAGCCGCCAGTTAAAACCGGAGGCCCCCGAGGTCTACCGCCCGTCATGTGCCGCCGCCGGAGCTGTCTTTTCCTTCTTCGGCGGGTTTGCTGTCTTGTGCTCCTGCATGGTTTTCAAGATAGAAGGCTGTCTTTCGGCGGCACGTTCCAGCCGTTCAAGACTGGCAACCGCCTTATCCAGACTGTTCCGGGCCGCAAGGAAACAGGCCCGTTCCGCCCGGTAGGGGGCCTGTACCGTCTTTGCCAGCTTGCCGGGAGCCTTCGCCTCCTGTACGGCCTCCTTCCCCATCAGGGCCCGGCCTATGTTTTTCACATGCCGCCCGGCTTCGTGGTACTCGGCGCTTACGGCCTCTATTCTGGAAATGGCCTTCTCGTCCGCCTGTATGCCTTCGTTGATGTTGTTTCGCAGGGCTGTCAGCCCCGGCTTGATATGGAAGAACCGGGCGGCGTGATCCAGCGCGGAAATTCCACGCTCCTTCACAGCGGTCAATGTGTTTTTACAGCCTTCAATGATACCGGCTTTCAACTCCGCGAGACTGTCACGCAGGGCAAGAATACGGTCTTGCAGGACAACGATTGATTTTTGCAGGGCTGATTTTAACGGGTGGTTCTTCATTTTCTCCAAATCCTGCCGCATGGCTTTCAGCTCGTCAACCGCGCTGGCAAGCTGTTTTTCCATTTCGGAAACATGGCCGATAGCCTCTAACAGTTCCTTTCCTGCCGGAGATTGGTTTTCTTTCAGCAGGGCCAGCAGTTCCTTCACATACTCGTTTTCAGCAATCGGCGTTTCCACGGCGGGCGCTTTCTTTTTTGGCAATATTCACACCTCCTTTCGTCCGGCCAGCAAAAAAACTCGGGTCAAGTTGGCCCGAGGTCTACCGTTCCTCATGGATCGCGGCCTTTGCTGTTTTGCCATGTTCCGGGGGCGGGGCCTCCCGGAATTGTTTCAATGCTTCGAGAATGGAGCGGCGGGGTTCATCGGGATAGGAAAATATCTGGTATTCCTCTGGAACCTTCCCGTCATAGTGTTCCATGAAGGGACTCCCGTTGTTCTCGATATAGCCGCCCCCCGCAAAATCGCTTGTCGTATTTAAGAACATATCCCTTCCGTATGCCTCATAGTCAAAATAGTCTTTGATATGTTCTGGCACGTCAAGGGCTCCGCACTCGTCAATGAGATACCGCCCCAATTCTTCCTCATTCTGTACCTCTGGGTAAAATTCGTAGCAGTCAAGGTTTTGGGTCAGGTTGATTAAATCCTTAACGCTCCCGGTATATTCTCCGAGCGAGAGGGCGGCTTCATATTTTGCCTTCTGGCCGTTGTCCAGTTCGTCCAGTAGGGAGGCAAGATAATTCAGTTCGTCAATACTTTCGCCTTCTCCCAAATGGTTCCGCAGCCCGGCAACATTAGTTTCAAAATCGGCAATAAAGATTTCCTCATACCGTATACCGTCCACGCCAATCTTGGAAAGTACGGCCTGTACTTCCTCTGTTGAGGCGGGAAATCTCAACGGTTCCACCGCGAGAATCCCCTCATTGTATTTGCCGAGATTGCCAATATAGGCGCTAATCATCGCACCGAGCCTCCCGGCCCTTGCCTTTCACGGTCAGTATGCCGTCCAGGGTGGTTGCTGTGATGTTGAGCCGCCCGGCAACGGCAATATCGTTCTTCACATCTTCTGTCATACCGTTGCCGCACACCACCAGAACATGAGCCCGGCGGAGCATATCACGGGACATGTCAATCCCGCTTTTGTGTTCCTCGGGAATATCGTCATTCAGGAACAAATGCAGGTAGACCAGAGGGCAGACCGGGGAAAATCCGGCCTCATAGACCGCCCTGCAATACTGCGCCGCCTGTTCCGTGTCGGCCTTGTGTTCGCCTGTCCACGCGGCGGTGATGTATGCTAAAGGTCGTTTCATGGGGTTCCTCCTTCCTGTTTGCGCTTAATAGATAGCCCATCCCCTCCGCCCCTTCCCGTGGGAAGGGGAACGGCTCAAAGGAATATATATCCCCGTCGCTTGACTACTACAAGCACAACCGGGAAAGGCTGTCAAGGGCTTCGCCGCCGCAGGCGGTGGCGCAAGCGCCACCCTTGACTGCCTTCCCCGGTTGCGCTATACAGACCACGGCGACGGGGAATATATTATATCCTTTGAGCCTCGGGGCGCGGGGCAGAGCCCCGCATTTAGGCAGGAACCTCGGGGCAACTTGGCCCGAAGCCCTGTCTTATTTCTCCTTCTCCGCCTTTTTCTCGGGTTTCGCGTGTTCCTTCTGCTTGCCCTTCCAATCGTCCAGCAGTTTGATGATCTGCTCCTTCATTTCCTGCGGGGTCTTTTCCTTCCCGAAATACTTTTCCAGCTCTGCACCGTTGATAATCACTTTGTCTACCTCCTTCTTTTCTTCCAGCATAATTCCATCAATCACATCACCGTTGAGCACGCCTTTTTGGTCGAGCTCCCGCATACGTTGTGCCTGCGAGAGAGACGGGGCCGACTGCTGCGCGTCAATGGCAACGGCGATATACTGCTGATTTTTCGGTGCGATATAGGCAAGCTCCACAGCGGGAGTGAATTTTATCCGGCCCTCGTCCATGACCTTTGAGAGTTCCGGCACAAGGTCGTTGAGCTTAATATACCGCTGAACCTGTTTCACCGTCATTTTGTTGCGGAGGGCCACAATCTCATTGGAGCGTTTTCCGGCCTCCTTCGGGTCAATTTGGCCCGAAGTCTCCCGCGCTCCCTGATGTTTGATGGCCTCCAACTGCATTTTCAGGGCCTTCGCCCGCTCACTGGGAAGGATATTTTCACGCTGGTTGGTATTGTCCTCCACCATCTGCGTGATGGCCTGTTCGTCGGTAAGGTTGCGGACGATACAGGGCATATCCAAATATCCGGCAAGCCGGCTTGCCTTCTGGCGGCGGTGGCCGGACACGATTTCATAGCCGCCGCCCTCGCGGGGCCGCACAATGGCGGGCTGTGTTACGCCCTTATCCTTAACACTGGCAACCATCGCCCGCATTTCTTCATCATCACGCACCTGAAATGGGTGGTTTTTGAAGGCGTGGAGTTCGGACAGGTTGATGTGGACAATCTGTTCCGGCTCCCCGGAACGCGGGGCCGCCACAGGCCCGGCGGGCTTTTCCGGCTCCTTCGGCTTCTCGGGGATCGGAGCCTCCTTTTTCGGCTCGGCCTTTTGGGCGGCGGGCGGCTTATCCGATTTTTCAGGGGCCTTTTTTACCGCTTTCGGAGCGCGGCCCGCCTGCTTCTCCGGCTCTTTCTTATCCTTCTGTTCCGTTTTTTCAGGCTCGGCGGGTTGTCCCTTCCCGGCCTCCGCCACCTTTGCCGTCTTTTCTTTCTCCGCAACGATTTTATCAATCATAGCGCCGGAAATATCAATGACGTTTCCGGGGCGGCTTTTATCCGCGGGGCCTGCCGCGTCCGTCTTTTCCTGTTTCGGGCCGCTGTCCTTTTCAGGGGCCGGGGCCTCCTTTACCGGGGGTGAACCTGCGGCTTCTTTGGTGGGCGGTGCGTCCTTGCCGGGGGGCTTCTGTTCGGGAGCGGCGGGGCCGCTCTTGGTCGGTTCCTCCTGCTTCAAATCTTTTTTATCATCAGCCATTCAATTAACCTCCTTCATTTTGGCATAAAAAAAGGGCCTAACTTTTTCAGTCAGGCCCAGAAGCGGCCTCGGGCCATGTTGGCCCGAAGCATGGGAATTGTCCTCCTTTCCGCCTCACAACGGAAAACGCCGCCCGTAGTCTCTACTTGGGCGGCGCTTGTCCGGTAACGTGATAAGCTCTTATTTTATTTTTCCTGATACAATGGATATATAGCCGTTTTCTTATTATGGTGGGTCCGGTGGCACCAGTTGGTCCGGTGGTCCCGGCTAAGCCGGTGGCGCCGGTTGCCCCTGCGGTTCCGGCCGGCCCGGTTATGCCAGTTGGCCCGGTTGCTCCAGTTGCGCCGGTGGCGCCGGTTGCCCCGGTAGCTCCGGTGGGCCCGGTTACTCCGGTTGGTCCGGTTACTCCTGCGATACCCTGAGGCCCGGTAACGCCGGTGGCTCCCTGAGGTCCTTGGGGCCCCTGGATGCCCTGGATGCCCTGAGGTCCTGTTGGCCCGGTCGGGCCGATGGGGCCGGTAGCTCCGGTCAGTCCCTGAGGCCCTGCGGCTCCGGTGCTGCCCTGAGGTCCCTGTGGCCCCTGAGGTCCCTGTGGCCCTTGAGGTCCGGCAGGTCCGGTAGCTCCCTGTGGTCCCTGGATGCCCTGAGGTCCGGCAGGTCCGGTAACTCCCTGAGGCCCCTGTGGTCCCTGGCTTCCGGTGGCGCCAGTGTTGCCGGCTATGCCCTGTGGTCCGGGAAGTCCCATTGGTCCCTGGGGTCCCTGAGGCCCTGTCTCACCGGTGAATCCTCTGGGTCCCATTGGCCCGGTCGGCCCGGTGGGGCCTACATAGCCCTGAGGCCCCATGGCACCAGTTGGTCCGGTAGGACCCTGTGCTCCGGGGCATCCTCTGGGTCCCATTGGCCCCTGAGCGCCTGTTGGTCCGGCTGGCCCCTGTGGTCCTCTGGGTCCTGGGCAGCAGCCCGGGAACCCGCCGCCTGGAAAATTGCCGCCTGGATTGCCGCCTGGAAACCCGCCGTTACCTGGGCATCTGTTATCTGTCTGGGCTGTGCTGTCGCTGCCACAGCCGTCGCTGTCCGGGCAATCATCTTCCGGGTATCTTCCGGAACCTGGGAAACCATAGTCGCCGTGGCAGCCGCCATTACCTGGAAAACCGTTGTTTCCGGGGTATCCGCATGGTCTGCGTTGTTCTATATTATCATTTCGATTCATTCCGTTGGGAAAATTAAAATACATAATTACCTCTCCTTATTTTATTGTGCGGAAGGCTGCCCTTCCGCCGGACGTTTCAGTATGTGTTCAAAGTAGGTCTGGTTCTGCCTGACAGATGGGTGTTCAGGTTTCAGCTTTTGTGACTTCAAGTGATAATGCCATGCTCTTCGGTGGTCGCCCAGACGGTCATAGCATACACACAGCTGAATAGAAGGCAGGAAGCCGTAACAGTCCTTTCGGACAAAAGCGCCTGTCTGTTCTGCGGGCCGGGAGGATAATGCCTGGGTATACCAATAAGCAGCCTCCCTGTATTTTTCCTCCTTCATTTTCATCCGTCCCAGTTCACAGCAGGCTTCACCGCGGGGGCTGTCATATAAGAAGCTTTTTAAAAGTGCCTCCACGGCCTTTTCCGTATGTCCCAGATGCTCCTGGCACAGAGCCAGATGGAGGCAGGCGTCTATCTTGTTTTCCACCCATCCATCCGGTTCCTGCAGGAATGCCCTGAACACCCGTACCGCATCTTCATAGCGTTCGTGGTAATACAGCTCCCTGGCGTAGTAGAACTGGTGTCTGGGTTCCAGAGGTTCTCCCTGGCTCAGCATGGTTTCGTATATCCGAAGGTTGCGGTCCTTATCCCCGGCGCCCTCCTTCCGGTGCTGAATCTCAATATCGGTGTATAGGATATTGCCGGCAGGGGGGACAGCTTCATGCACCCGGCCCTGCCACCGGAACCCCTTGTGGTTTTTTAAGATACGCTCCCTGTAATAGGAAAAGGAGGTTCTCCCGTTTTCGTCAAAACCAGTGAGATATTTCATCATCACCACATCCACAGAGGGGTCCAGGGTTTCCTTCAATTTCTTTAGGCGGGCAGCCTGTTCAGGCTCCATTACATCGTCCGCGTCCATCCACATCCAGTAGTCCGATACCGCCTTCTGGCAGGCGGCATTCCTGGCAGCGGCAAAATCATCCGTCCATGGGAAATCGTAGACCTCATCCGTATAGCGGGCTGCGATTTCTTTTGTCCGGTCCGTGGAGCCGGTATCCATAATTACAATCTGATCCGCCACAGTGGACATGGTCCTTAGGAGCCGTTCCAGAACAGCCTCCTCATTTTTTACAATCATACAAAGACTAATGGTTATCAAAAGCAATCCCCCTGTATATCTGTTTCATTATAGGCCGGATGTCCATTAACTCCCCGGCATACTATACTATATGAAAATGGAACAAGTTTGGTGTGCCGGAGGATGACAGAAGCCGATGATATGTGCTATAATAGGAAAACAGACGCAAGCGGGAAGGAGGAGGTTCAAATGAGGAAAAGAGGAGCATATGCCGCGCTGGCAGGTGCGGCTCTGTTTATGGCCTGCACCCTGTCCTTTACATCCTTTGCAAAAGAGGAAAGGACACCGGTGGGGAAAATTAAATTGAATTTCACATCGGATATCCAGGCAGGAGAAATAGGCGGAAACGTGGACGTGAGCCTGGAGGATGGGGAGTGTTCCATTGAGAGCGTGGATATTGTCAATGAGGGTGACAACTGGGTAGGCGGGGATAAACCCAAAGTGGAGATATGGCTTTCCGCTGACAGTGATTATTACTTTAAGAAATCGGGAAAGAGCGCGTTTTCATTTTCCGGCGATACGGTCAAGTATGTATCCAGTTCCACTAAGAATGATAAGGAAGAGATGGTCCTGGTGGTAAGGCTGGATAAGCTGGACGAGGATGACGAGGATCTGGATGTAAGCGGTTTGATGTGGGATGAAGATAACGGGGTGGCCCACTGGGACGATATGAGCCTGGCAAAGAATTATAAGGTCCGACTGTGCCGCAGGGGAGGCAATTCCTATGAGGACGGCATCGGAGCCACCTATACGGTAAAGGAAAACAGCTATGATTTTTCCGGCAAGTTTCCAAAGGCAGGCACCTACTATTTTAAAGTCAGGGCCATGGATTCCAGGAACAATGCAGGTGAATGGCAGGAATCCCCCTATATTGAGATTACAGAGGAAGATCTGACCAGGGTGAACGGCCAGTGGCTCAGAGATGACCGGGGCTGGTGGTACCAGAAGGGAGACGGAACTTACACGTCAAACGGCTGGCAGTATATCAACTACAAGTGGTATTTCTTTGACCAGGAGGGATATATGAAGACCGGCTGGATATCCTGGGGGGATAAGCTGTATTACTGTGATCCGTCGGGAGCCATGCTGGTATCTGCGGTCACACCGGATGGATTTACCGTGGGAGCAGACGGGGCCAGGATAAATTAGAAATGGATAAGCCTGCTGAAATGACTGATTTCCATACATATAATGTTAAAAAATGGCTATCCTTATATCAATGATAAGATTGATATGAGGAGGTCATTTTTTTATGGTAAACGAACTGGAGATAGAGGCGGTAACAGGCAGAGAGATACTGGATTCCAGAGGGAATCCTACGGTGGAGGTGGAGGTGTGCCTGACAGGAGGCGCCACAGGCAGGGCGGCTGTTCCCTCCGGTGCATCCACCGGAAAATTCGAGGCCGTGGAACTTCGGGACGGCGGGAATCGGTACAACGGACTGGGAGTCCGGGGAGCTGTGGAACATGTGAATACTGTTCTCAGTGAGGCGGTTCTCTTTGAAAGCGCATTGGACCAGAGGCACATCGACCGTCTGCTTATGGAGGCGGACGGAACAGAGAATAAGGGAAAGCTGGGGGCCAATGCCATTCTGGGCGTGTCCATGGCCGTGGCCAGGGCTGCCGCCAATGGGCTTAGGATGCCTCTTTACAGGTATCTGGGAGGAATCCATGCATCCGTCCTGCCTGTTCCCATGATGAACATTCTAAACGGAGGAAAACACGCGGACAATACAGTTGATTTGCAGGAATTCATGATTATGCCGTTCGGGGCCTGCTGTTTTGCGGAGCGTCTGAGGATGTGTGCGGAGGTCTATCACACCTTAAAGAAGCTTCTTAAAGAAGAAGGCTACAGCACAGGAGTAGGGGATGAGGGCGGATTTGCGCCGGACCTTAAGGACTCTGAGGCCGTGCTTGAATTTCTGGTGAGAGCCATGGAAAAGAGCGGCCTGAAGCCGGGTGCCGATATGAAGATTGCCATTGACGCTGCGTCCAGTGAGCTTTACGACGAAGCCAGCGGCATGTACCTGTTTCCGGGAGAAAGCCGTATGGCGGGAAAGGAAATCCGGCGCAGTGCACAGGAGATGGTGGATTACTACCGCCGTCTTGTGGATGCGTTTCCCATCTGTTCCATAGAGGACGGACTCCAGGAGGAGGACTGGGAGGGCTGGAAAATGCTGACCAAGGAACTGGGAGGACGTATTCAGCTGGTAGGAGATGATTTATTCGTCACCAATACGAAACGGCTGTCAAAGGGCATTGAGCTGGGAGCAGGAAACGCCATTCTGGTGAAGGTGAATCAGATAGGTACGCTGTCTGAAAGCTTTGAGGCTATCGAAATGGCTAAGAGGGCCGGATTCGGCACCATTATATCCCACCGTTCCGGTGAGACAGAGGATTCCATCATTGCGGATATTGCAGTGGCTGTCAATGCAGGACAAATTAAGACCGGCGCTCCCTGCCGTTCTGACCGCGTGGCCAAATACAATCAGCTGCTGCGTATTGAGGAAAACCTGGAAGGTTAAAAGGCGATTGGAAAACGCATTTATGCTGTCTTCGCACTTCACAGGGACCTGCAATGACAGGAGATGCAGCGTAGGAGATGCAGTGCAGGAGATGCAGTGCGGGAGATACGGTGCAAAAGATGGGAAAGGGGATGCTTCCGGGCGGTAATTCGTCCGGAAAATCCTTTCCCCGTCCCATTTAAATCTTGACAACCGGAAAAAGCAGGGTATGATGTAAGAAGATGCATTATTGCATTAAAAAGGGGAAAAATAAGGAGAGAGACATGAGAGAATTACTATTTATGGAACCTGTTTTCAAGGAGGCCATCTGGGGAGGAACACGTCTTAAAGATGTGTTTGGTTACGATATCCCAAGCAGCCGCACAGGTGAGTGCTGGGCCATCAGCGCGCATAAGAACGGGGATTGCCGTATTGCAGGCGGAACATGGAAAGGACAGAGCTTAAGCTCCCTGTGGGAGAGCCACCCTGAGTGGTTTGGGGCTGCGGCAGGCTGTCATAAGGAATTTCCATTGCTGGTAAAGATTATTGATGCCAGGAACGACTTAAGCATACAGGTTCATCCGGATAATGCCTACGCCGGGGAGCATGAAAACGGATCTCTGGGCAAGACAGAATGCTGGTATATCCTGGACTGCGATCCGGATGCCACCATTGTGATTGGGCACCATGCAGGTAATAAGGATGAAGTAAAGCAGATGATAGAGGAAAAACGCTGGAAGGATTTCATACGGGAAATTCCTGTCAGTAAGGGAGACTTTTTCCAGATTAATCCCGGATGCGTCCATGCCATAAAGGGCGGCACCCTGGTGTTGGAGACCCAGCAGAGCAGTGATATTACATACCGCGTTTATGACTACGACAGGCTGTCCGGCGGGAAGCCCAGGCAGCTCCATATAAAGGAGAGCATTGATGTGATAGAAGCGCCTTTTAAGGAGGACCAAAATGCAATGCCGGCAGTTGTGAAGGAGACGGACAGCGGTAGAAAAGAACATCTTGTGACCTGTGCTTACTATACTGTGGACAAGATAGACATGACAGGCTGCTGGACGGAGAATTATGGGGACAGCTTTGCCAATGTGAGTATTCTGGACGGAGAGGGAAGTGTAAACGGCATCCCGGTATCAAAGGGACAGCATTTTATTGTGCCTGCCGGATTCGGGGATGTTATCTTTGAGGGCAGCCTTTCCATGATTTGTTCCCAGGCGGTTTAAATGCGATGCCTGAATGAAGCTCCTGCAATGTCTTACCTATAAAAATATAGGAAAACAGGTTGTGTTTTAGGACAAAGTATGGTAAAATATTTTTTGTTTGACTATAAGAAAATGGAGAGGTGCAGGCGGATGTCAGTAATACATGTTATTTTGTCAATCATATATGTAATTCTTGGTGTTGCAATATCAGTGGTTATCCTGATGCAGGAAGGTAAGTCCAACGGACTGGGGAGCGCAATTGGCGGAATCTCCACAGACAGTTACTGGAGTAAGAACAGAGGCCGTTCCATGGAAGGTGCGCTGGAGCACTTTACCAGGTATGGAGCCATTGCATTCATGCTCATTACCATTGCCCTGAACGTGATACTTAAGGTCATGGGGTAATTAAGATAACAGAAGGATAAGTGACGAAAACACCCTTGTATTCATATAAGGGTGTTTTATTTCATTCAGGCGGGTTTTGACCTGTTTTCGGACAGGCAGGACATTTATAAGAAAGAGGTTATATGGAAAAAGAAATATTGGAACAGAAGGCAAAGATGCTGGAAGAGGTGATGAACGACAAGTCCTACGTGCCCATGAAGGCAAAGGAACTGGCCATGCTTTTAGGCATTCCAAAATCACAGAGAGATGAACTGACACAGGTATTGGACTATCTGGTATCTGAGGGCAGAATCGGAATTTCCAAGAAGGGAAAATATGGGAAACCGGAAGTTTTTTCTGTCAACGGTATTTTTTGCGGACATCCCAAGGGCTTTGGTTTTGTGACCGTGGAAGGCATGGAGCAGGATGTGTTTATCCCTGAGGACAGGACAGGAGCGGCCCTTCACGGAGACAGGGTCCAGATTGTGGTGGAATCCCAGGACAGGGGAGGCGGCCGGAGGGCTGAAGGCTCGGTGCTTAAAGTGCTGGAACATGCCAACAAAGAGGTGGTTGGGTATTACCAGAAAAGCAAGGGCTTCGGGTTTGTGATTCCGGATAACCAGAAGATTTCCAAGGATATTTTCATTCCCCAGGGCTGCGATATGGGTGCTGTCACCGGGCATAAGGTGGTGGCGCGGATTAAGGAGTTTGGAGACGCGAACCATAAGCCGGAGGGTGTAGTGACTGAGATTCTGGGCCATGTCAATGATCCGGGAACAGACATACTGTCCATTGTAAGAGCCTATGGACTGCCGGAGGAATTTCCGCCTGAGGTCATGGACGAGGTGGAAGGGTGTCCGGATGAAGTGGCTGTGCCTGGCCCTGGAAGGGATGAGGAAACCTGGGACGGACCTTACGGCATTGGTGATTTGACATCGCCGGCAGACTGGACCGGTGATTTGGCCGGCCGTCTGGATTTACGGGGACTGCGCACGGTCACCATTGACGGCGAGGACGCCAAGGACCTGGACGATGCGGTAACCCTGTGCAGGGACGGACAGGGCGGCTATATCCTGGGAGTTCACATTGCGGATGTGAGCCATTATGTAAAAGAAGGCCGTCCGTTGGACAAGGAGGCATTAAAGCGGGGCACCAGCGTTTATCTGGTGGACAGGGTGATTCCCATGCTGCCCCATAAGCTGTCCAATGGAATCTGTTCCCTTAACGCAGGCACAGACCGCCTGGCCTTAAGCTGCATCATGGAACTGGATGCCCAGGGAAACGTGCTGGGTCACAAAATCGCGGAGACAGTGATTCATGTGGACCGTCGAATGACATACACGGCGGTGAATGCCATTGTCACGGACGGAGACGAAGCTGTCATGGCTGAGTATGAGGGGTTTGTGCCCATGTTCATGCTGATGAAAGAGGTATCTGACATACTCAGGGAAAAGCGGAAGAAACGGGGAGCCATTGACTTTGACTTCCCGGAGAGCAAGATTATCCTGGATGCCCAGGGAAAGCCCCTGGAGATCAAACCTTATGAGCGCAATGCTGCCACAAAAATCATAGAGGATTTCATGCTGGCAGCCAATGAGACCGTGGCGGAGGATTACTTCTGGCAATCCCTGCCCTTCCTCTACAGAACCCATGACAATCCGGATCCGGAGAAGATGAAGCAGCTGGGAACCTTTATCCATAATTTTGGATATTTCATCCGGCTTCAGCAGGGGGAGATTCATCCCAAGGAATTACAAAAGCTTCTGGATAAGATAGAGGGAACGCCTGAGGAGGTGCTTCTTTCCAGGCTGACCCTGCGCTCCATGAAACAGGCAAAGTACACCACCCTGTGCTCCGGCCATTTTGGCCTGGCTGCCAGGTATTACACACATTTTACTTCGCCCATCCGAAGATATCCGGACCTCCAGATTCACCGTATCATAAAGGAAAGCCTGAAGGGCGGACTGGGAGAAAAGAGGGCCGGCCATTACGAAGCCATACTGCCTGGGGTCGCCATGCAGACATCGGCTCTGGAGCGCCGTGCAGAGGAAGCGGAGCGTGAGACGGACAAGCTTAAAAAGTGTGAGTATATGTCCAGATTTATCGGGCAGGAGTTTGACGGCGTAATATCAGGCGTCACCAACTGGGGGCTGTATGTGGAGCTTCCTAACACGGTGGAAGGACTGGTCCGCATAAGCGAGCTGAGGGATGATTATTATATATTTGATGAACAGCATTACGAACTGGTGGGAGAGATGACCAGGAAAACATTTAAGCTGGGCCAGCCCATACGGGTTCAGGTGGCGTCCACGGACCGTCTGCTTAGGACAGTGGATTTTATCCTGCCCCGAGACTGGGACAGGAGCGCGGGTAAGGGAGCTTCCGTGTAAGGCTGTAAGTCATACATGCAATCATGACTGGAAAGAAAGGGAAACACCATGGGGAAGGAAAGTATTAAACTGGTTGCGAACAATAAGAAGGCATACCATGATTATTTTATTGATGAGAAATACGAGGCGGGCATCGAGCTCTTTGGCACAGAGGTAAAATCCATTCGCATGGGAAAATGCAGCGTTAAGGAAGCCTTTGTGAAGATTGACAGAGGTGAGGTGTATGTGTGCGGTATGCACATCAGCCCCTATGAGAAGGGAAATATATTCAATAAAGATCCTCTGCGTGTCAGAAGGCTTTTGCTGCATAAATACGAAATCATGAAGCTGAACGGCAAGATTGCGGAGAAGGGCTATACCCTGGTGCCTCTCCAGGTTTATTTTAAAGGCAGTCTGGTGAAGGTAGAGGTGGGCCTGGCCCGTGGTAAGAAGCTCTACGACAAGCGGGCAGACATTGCCAAGAAGGACCAGAGAAGGGAACTGGAAAAGGAATTTAAGGTAAAAAATCTGTATTAGGGATAGGAACGAGAGGATATTATGAGGATTGGCAGTAACAAGGGGAGTGAAGTGGAAGCATACACAGATTTCATAAAGGAGGCTGAGGGCCTTAAGTCCACTCTGCGCACTGCCTGGACTGCTGAGGGACGGCAGGAGAGCACTGCGGAGCACTCCTGGCGCCTGGCTCTGTTTGCCGGGGTGATGTGCAGGGAATTTCCGGAACTGGACAGGGAGAAAGTACTGATGATGTGCCTTGTTCACGACCTGGGGGAACGGTACAGCGGAGACATATCGGCAGCATTGCGGCCGGATGCCGGTGATAAACTGAACCAGGAAAGGGAAGATGTACAGCGGATATGCGTTTTTTTGCCAAAAGGAGAGGAAGGGGAGGTGTCAGGGCTGTGGGAGGAATACAGCCAGGGCATTACCCCGGAAGCCAGATTTGTAAAAGCCCTGGATAAGGCGGAAACCATTATCCAGCACAGCCAGGGAAGAAATCCTGACGGGTTTGACTATGGATTTAATCTGGAATACGGAAAGGAATACTTTGAGCAGGATGAACGGCTGGAAGCCCTGCGCAGCCTGATTGATGCAGAAACAAGGACGCGCATGGAAATAAAATGATGTGGAAGAAACGGTGAGGAATAGAACAACAAAAAAGCAAGCAGTTTCATCTGCTTGCTTTTTTCATGACCTGACCGGGAATCGAACCCGGGTTTACGCCGTGAGAGGGCGTCGTCTTAGCCGCTTGACCATCAGGCCTTTGTTTTGCTGTCTCATCTCCGACAGCTCGTTTATAATACCATATGTTTTTGGGTTTGTCTATAGTTTTTTGAAAAAATTTTAAAAAAATTCATTCTGAAAAAAACGGGATGATGGGAATCATTATTGTTGTCAAGATCTGCCGCTTTACGGTATAATAGGGAAGTGGTAAGACAGCGGAAACATAAGAGGGGGACATCATGATGCATTGGTCGTTTGAGGGAGAGTATATCGCGTGTATTATTATTCTGATATTGGCTCTGTACTCCAGGGAGCGCGTAACTCATGTGGAACAGCAGAACGCTCTGTATTATGAATGCCTGTCCGCCTCATTCTGCTCGATCGTCATCAATATCGCCGCCATCTGGCTGATGGGACGGCCGGGGATGGCGCCGTACTGGCTTTTGTATCTGTTGAACATTTCGTACTTTGTCTCCATGGCCGCGGTGGAATTTCTTATGGCGCGGTATTACCTGTTGCTGATCCATAGAAACAGCGCGGACAAGCGCTGCTACTACCGGGCGGAGAAGGTCTCGGGCGGACTTTTGATCCTGTACCTGGCCGTAGCGGCGTTCAACATGCGCACCGGGATCATTTTCACCCTCGGAGCGGATGGGTCCTACGTCAGAGGGCCCGGCAACCGGCTGATTTACGTCCTGTTTCTGATCTACTGGCTGATGGTGCTGGTCTGCTTTGTGCGGCAGCGCCGGTATGTGGAACGTTCCATGCGCCAGGTCATGAAGCTGGCGCCGGTGATCGCCCTGTTTCTGGGAACCTTTCAGGGAATGTACCCGGAGATGATCATGTCCGGGACCGTGATGGCCGTTTCCCTGCTGATCCTCTTTATCAGCTTCCAGAGCCAGAAGATCCACACCGACGATCTGACGGGCCTGTTTACGCGGGAAGTATTTTACGACCAGATGGAACAGCGGCGCCAGGAGCGGCAGCCCTTTAAGACCGTGATCATCAGCGTGCACCAGTTCAAAATGGTGAACGAGAAGTACGGCACCCGGGTGGGGGACGCGTTCTTGCGGCAGATTGCGGAATATATCAGGGAGGCCAGCAAAGAGGCCACGGTGTGCCGGTACGCGGGCGTACGATTTGGGATTATTTTTGGAGGAATTCCCCAGCAGGAGTTTGACCGCTATCTGGCGGCGGTCCGGGAGCGGTTTGAGCGCGTGTGGATCTACGAGGGGTATCGCTGCCGGCTGCCGGTGAGCATGGCCTATATCGACCAGTATTATGAGATGGAGGATGTGGGAGGATTGAGCGCCTGCCTGGACTACGCCATCGGAATCTGCAAGGAGCGGGGAGGCGGGCAGTGCCTGTATTTCTCCCGGGAGATGTACCTGGCCTTCCGCCGGCAGAACCAGCTGGTGGAATTAATCAAGCGGGGGATGGAAGCAGAGCGGTTCTATCTGGATTTCCAGCCCGTCTACAACTGCGCCAAGGGGAAGTTTGACAGCTGTGAGGCGCTGCTGCGCTTAAAGGACGAGAACGGCAGCAACGTGTCCCCGGCGGAGTTTATCCCGCTGGCGGAGAAGCGGGGGCTGATCAACGGCCTCAGCTGGATGGTGATTGAAATGGCCTGCCGGTTTATCCGGGACCACCCGGATTATAGCGGCTC
>ERZ773260.2832-NODE-2832-length-18018-cov-3.502867_pt1 | contig 18018 bp, 20 predicted proteins | sample MGYA00511387_ERZ773260 | MGnify/ENA primary metagenome ERZ773260 (study PRJEB29015, sample SAMEA2737745) | human gut metagenome | biome: human gut; feature: human-associated habitat; material: faeces | place: China | collected 2012 ... | reverse complement strand
AATCCCAGAGCCGCTTTGTCTACAGTCTGAGGAGACATCCGGAAGATTCCGGTGTCTCCTGTTTTTTCCGTATTGTTTGTTTTAATCCAGTGATAACGCGTGTCTGGCCACGGTCATGTCCTGTTCCACAGTGCCGCCGGATACGCCCAGACCGCCGATACAGCGTCCGTTCTTCATGATGGGGATTCCTCCGCCGAAGATACAGAACTTGCCGGGATGGGTCTGCTGGAGCCCGTATAAGGACTGTCCCGGCAGGATATCCCTGGCGGCTTCCCCGGTTGGCGCGCGGAGCGCCGCCGCCGTGTACGCTTTCGAGTAGGAGATGGAGATGCTGGCCAGGAGGGAGTCATCCATCCGGTGCATGGCAACTGTATTGCCACCCTCATCCACCACTGTGATAACCATGGGTACATGGATGATCTCTGCCATTTCTTCGCCTTTTTCAATCATCTGCAAGGCTTCTTTTAAACATAATCCCTGATGCTTCAGCGCGTCCAAAAGGGCGGCTGTTATTTCTTTTGCTGTATGTGTTTCATTCATAATGTTGTCTCCTTTATCAAAGCAGGCTGCGGTACAGTTCCTTGTCCGGATGGGCAATCACAACCTTTTCAAGCAGTGCGCCGCTGTTTTCTGCTGTCTTTGCACCTGCCTCCACGCTTTCCTCCACCGCGCCCACATCCCCTGTAAAGGTTACAAAGGATTTGCCCCCAATCCCTGTTCCCAGGCGGATTTCGATTAGGGATACATTGGCCGCCTTGGCCGCTGCATCGGCGGCGATGATTGCGCCTGTGACGGAGAAAAACTCCAGAATGCCCAGCGCCTTTAGGCTGGAGGGCATGGAGGACATGTTGATGGCCTCAATCACCTGCGGGTTTACTCTGGGGATGAGAAGCCGGTCCACCACATTGGTTTTAGCGCTTTCCTCACCGATCCTCAAAGCTGATTCCACGGCTGAAACTTCCCCTGTTATTAAAATCTGATACTTGCCGGGACAGCTGGGCCTTGCAGAGACAAGCTTGATTTCCGCTGCCTTGAGCATCATGTCTGCGGCCAGGATTCCTTTGGCAATGCTGTTTAATTCTAAAAAACCGATGGTAATCATATGATTTTCCTCCTAACTACTGCCTGTCAGCAGAAATAACAATTTCAGTATCAGTAACCTGTACGACGGTTCCGGATATACTCGCATGAATGTTGGCACCCAGCGCCTCCGCAGGAATCGCTCCGATCAGCTGCCCGCACGAAACCGTGTCACCTGTCTGTACCACAGGTTGGCTGGGGGCGCCGATGTGCTGTCTTAGGGAGATCCGAACTGTGGCGGGATCAGCGGCTTTGCAGCTGTCAATATGATAGTCATAATACTGGTCGACACCCAGGCGGACCGCCATGCGCTTGGACGGCGCTTTCCGGTAGCTTCGTTCCTCCAGCTGTGTAAATGTCTCTGAAGGCTTGGGATAGCGGTATTTATTCTGCCGGAGCAGATTCTTGACATAGATATTGACCTGGCGCGGCTGAAGTCCCATGGGACAGGCATATGTTTCACAGAGTCCGCACTCGCTGCATATCATGGCCTGCCTGACATGCTCGTCCTCCAGAACCTCCTCGGGAGACTGGGCATAGGCGAGCTTTCGCATAATCATATGCGGCTTTAACGGATGTCCCGTGAGGTAACGCGGACACATCTGGGTGCAGTAAGAGCATTGGATACAGCACATTTTGGCCCGCTTCAGCGAAACGGATATGGGAATATTATGCTTTTCCACCAGGGGCGTATCGTCAGCGACAATGATGTAGCCGGAAGTGGTTTTTGTGACGGTCAGTCCCGCGGCTTCCTCCTTTCTGTAGCATTTACCCATCATGGGGCCGCCTGCGATTACGTGAAAGGAGGAAAGACTGCTTCCTCCGGCCAGCAGAAGGCACTCTGCAAAGGAAGTACCCAGAGGAGCGCGGACAATGCAGGGGGAGTTCACCGCCCCGGTAACCGTCAGGTATTTTTCGGTAAAGGGCTGTCCCTGGGATGCATTGTAAATGGAATAAACGGTGGCCAGATTGGATACCACGGCACCCACGTCAAGGGGGATTCCGGAAGGCGGAACCGTGCGCCCCGTAACGTCGCAGACCATGATCTGTTCATCGCCGGCCGGGTAGAAGTTCTTCATCTTATAAAGCTTGACAGGACTGTGAAGTTCTGTAATGGCAGCTTCCAGTGCGGCAATCTCTTCCGAGTATGTTTCTTTCAGTGCTATATAACGTTTACCCGCCTGTACCATATCTCCGATCATACCGGCGGCCGTGACGATCTCCCTGGCCTTATGGAGCATAAGAAAACGGTCGGTCCGCAGGAGCGGTTCACATTCGGCGGCATTGATAATCAGATATTCCACGGTACAGTTCAGCTTGACATGGGTAGGGAAGCCGGCCCCGCCGCACCCGACGATTCCCGCTTCTTTTATTTGTTCTAACAGCGTCATATATACTCTCCCTTCATATATCACTCAAATCCCTTTCTTTTTAATTATAAAGAAAAAAGATATCCTATACAATGAATGGGCAGTCTAAAAAATGGTATTATCCAATACTGTCCGACTCATTGCGTACAAGTCTGTATAATACAAAAAATCAGTTTGTCTAGTACTAAAGGAAACTTTTATAAAATGTTACAATATAAAAATAAAGGCGGAAAGGTGATGGTGATAAATGGAAATAAAAAACTGGAATGGAAGCCAGGGGGACCTGATGAGGATTATACAGGAATCAGTGCCCGGCAAACAGATTACCATGGCTCATATAATAGCCAGCCCGGATGAGGTGATTTACAAAAAACTGGGACTGGATCCAAAGGTTGATTATCACCGTTCGGCCATCGGAGTACTGACCCTTACTCCCAGTGAGACAGCAATCATAACAGCGGATCTGGCCATCAAGGCTTCTAATATACAGATTGGTTTTATCGACCGGTTCAGCGGTACGCTCATTATCACGGGAACCATTTCTGATGTCAATATCGCCTTTGAGCGGATTTTGGAGTACACGTCCTCAGAACTTGATTTTACGGTATGCAGGATCACAAAGGCCTGATTACATGCTGCTTAGCCGGGAAGGAGCGTCAATGAAAAAGATCATGCTGGTGGGGCGCAGCGGAGCGGGAAAGACCACGCTGACACAGGCGATGAAGGGTAGAAAGATAACATACCATAAGACGCAGTACATTAATAATTACGATGTTATTATCGATACGCCCGGAGAGTATGCGGAGAACAAAACCCTGGCAAGGGCGTTGATTCTGTATTCCTATGAGGCTGACATTGTGGGACTGCTGATGAGCGCCATTGAGGACTATTCACTGTACAGCCCCAATATTGTATCCATGGCAACCAGGGAAGTCATAGGGATCGTGACACAGATTGACCAGCCGGAGGCAAGGCCGGACCTAGCCACCATGTGGCTGGAACTTACGGGATGCAAGAAGATATTCTATGTCAGCTCCGTGACCGGCGAAGGGGTGGGAGATATTCTTAATTACCTGCGGGAAGAGGGCGATACCATGCCATGGGAAAGAGAGGAGGAAACGGATGAAGCGAGTTCTGATGCTGGCGGGCGACTATACGGAGGATTATGAGGTGATGGTGCCGTATCAGGCATTACTGATGGCGGGGGTGGCGGTGGATGTGGTCTGCCCGGACAAGACTGCGGGAGACACCATAAGGACAGCGATTCATGATTTTGAAGGTGACCAGACCTATTCTGAAAAACCGGGGCACAATTTTGTGCTCAATGCTTCGTTCCAGTATCTGAAGCTGGAACAATACGACGGACTGTTCCTTACCGGGGGAAGGGCGCCCGAGTATCTCAGGCTGAATTCCAGGGTAATAGATATGGTACATTACTTTATGGATCTGAAAAAACCGGTGGCGGCCATATGCCACGGAGTACAGATCCTGACCGCGGCCAGAGTGCTGAAGGGAAAAAAGGTGACTGCTTATCCGGCGGTGCGGCCGGAGGTACTGGCAGCCGGAGGCATTTTCATGGAAAAGGAGCCGTATGAAGCGGTAATCTTTGAAAATCTGGTAACTTCCCCGGCCTGGCCCGGGAATGTGGAAATTCTAAAAGGGTTTCTCAAGCTGCTGGGCGTCACAATTTCGTGATGAAAAGTCTGTATTTTACATCTATTACGTTTTAATAATATGTCTTCTTTTTCGTCCGTATAGGATATTATGAGGAGGAGGAATGTCCTGGGGGAAATGGGCAGGGCATTCTTGGAAACCGGAAACCATAAATAGAAAACAAAATAAAGGAGGATATTTGTATGATAGCAAAGGGGTTTACAGAGCCAACCGAGAGAGTGAAACGTCTTAAAAGAGCAATTGTCGATGCAATTCCGTACGTTGAGTCTGAGAGGGCGGTTCTGGTAACAGAGTCCTATAAAGAGACAGAGGGACTGTCTCCTATTATGCGCCGTGCCAAAGCAGCAGAGAAAATTTTTAACAATCTTCCGATTACCATTCATGATGACGAGCTGGTTGTAGGCGCAATCACAAAGAATCTGCGTTCAACAGAGATTTGTCCTGAATTTTCTTATGACTGGGTTGAGAAGGAATTTGAGACAATGGGCACCAGAGTTGCCGACCCGTTCCAGATTCCAAAAGATACCGCAGCAGAGCTGCATGAAGCATTCAAATACTGGGAAGGAAAGACCACCAGCGCTCTGGCAGATTCCTATATGTCACAGGAGACTAAGGACTGCATCGCAAACGGAGTGTTTACGGTAGGCAACTACTTCTACGGCGGCGTTGGACATGTGTGTGTAGATTACGGCAAGGTTCTGGATATCGGTTTCACCGGAATCATTAAACAGGTAATCGAGACCATGGAAAAGCTGGATACAAGTGATCCGGAGTACATCAAGAAGAAAAATTTCTATGAGGCTATTGTAATTACATATACGGCAGCAATCAACTTTGCACACCGCTATGCTGCCAAGGCAAGAGAGATGGCAGCTTCATGCCCGGATCCTGTAAGAAAAGCAGAACTGCTCCAGATCGCTGCCAACTGCGACAGGGTTCCGGAACGGGGAGCAACCAATTTCTACGAAGCATGCCAGGCATTCTGGTTTGTACAGATCCTCCTTCAGATCGAGGCCAACGGCCACTCCATTTCACCAGGACGTTTTGACCAGTACATGTATCCGCATCTGGCCGCAGATAAAAACATCTGCCCGGAATTTGCACAGGAACTGGTTGACTGTATCTGGGTTAAATTAAATGATGTCAACAAGACGCGTGATGAGGTCAGCGCACAGGCATTTGCCGGATACGCAGTATTCCAGAACCTGATCGTGGGCGGCCAGACAGAGGACGGCCTGGATGCAACCAATGACGTATCCTATATGTGTATGGAAGCTGTTGCCCACGTAGCTCTGCCGGCGCCTTCCTTCTCCATCCGCGTTCACCAGAATACACCGGATGAATTCCTCTACAGAGCATGCGAAGTGACCCGTCTCGGACTGGGCGTTCCGGCTATGTACAATGATGAAGTAATTATCCCTGCACTGTGCAACAGAGGCGTGTCTCTAGCAGATGCAAGAAGCTACTGCATCATCGGCTGTGTAGAGCCGCAGTGCCCGCACAAGACAGAGGGCTGGCATGACGCAGCGTTCTTCAACATTGCAAAGGTTCTGGAAATCACCCTGAACAACGGCAAGGTGGGCGACAAGCAGTTAGGCCCGCAGACCGGTGATATGACTTCCTTTACCAGCATTGAGGATATTTTTGCGGCATACAAAAAACAGATGGAATATTTCGTATATCATCTGGCAGAAGCCGACAACTGTGTTGACTTCGCACATGCAGAGAGAGCGCCGCTTCCATTCCTGTCAGCACTGGTAGATGACTGTATCGGAAGAGGCAAGAGTGTACAGGAAGGCGGAGCAATTTACAACTTTACAGGCCCGCAGGCATTCGGCGTGGCCGATTCCGGAGACTCCCTGTGTGCCATCAAGAAACATGTATTTGAGAGCAAGGAAGTAACCATGGCTCAGCTGAAAGAAGCAATGGCAAACAACTTCGGTTATGCATGCAATGCCTCCGCACCTGCTGCTACGGCTGACGAGTGCACGGACGAAGCAAGGATTTATGAAGCAGTCAAGAGAATCCTTAGCAATAACGGCTCCATCAACCTGGCGGATCTTCAGGCACAGCTTGCCGGACCTGCACAGGCATGCCGCTGGCCGTCACCCGCAGAGCCGGCCAAAGCAGAACCGGCCTGCGTGAACCCTGATTATGCACACATTAAGAGACTGATGGAGAACACCCCATGGTTTGGAAATGATATTGACGAAGTTGATATGATCGCAAGACGCTGTGGACAGATTTATTCCTACGAAGTGGAAAAATACACGAATCCGCGCGGCGGACAGTTCCAGGCTGGATGCTATCCTGTATCTGCCAATGTGTTATTCGGAAAGGATGTAAGCGCTCTTCCGGATGGAAGGCTGGCTAAGACTCCTCTGGCTGACGGCGTTTCCCCGAGACAGGGAAAGGATACCAACGGACCGACGGCGGCAGCCATGTCCGTGGCAAAACTGGATCATGCAAACTATTCCAACGGTACGTTATACAACCAGAAATTCCTTCCTGACGCACTTGCAGGGGATGAAGGCCTGAAACGTTTCGCATCCGTGGTACGCGCATATTTTGATCACAAGGGCATGCATGTGCAGTTCAACGTTATTGACAGAGCAACCCTGCTTGCAGCACAGGAGCATCCGGAGGATTACAAGGATCTGGTAGTCCGTGTTGCAGGATACAGCGCACAGTTTACCGTTCTGGCAAAAGAAGTTCAGGACGATATTATCAGCCGTACAGAGCAGACCTTTTAGTGCGGTTCCAGTATAATACAGTGAAGGGAGTTCGGCATGGATTCAATCAATTATAATTTAATGGGAACCGTGTTCGACATACAAAGGTTTTCCCTGCATGACGGACCGGGAATCCGGACGATCGTGTTTTTAAAGGGCTGTCCTCTCTCCTGCCAGTGGTGTAGTAATCCTGAATCCCAGAGTATCAAACCAGTTATTATGTATAAAGAAGATGATTGCCTTCATTGCGGCCGTTGTATAACGGCCTGCAAGAGAGGGGCAATCAGTCCGGAAAATAAAACCTGGATTAACAGAGAGCTGTGCAGTGGATGCGGCGAATGTGTCAATGCATGTCCGGCAGGCGCCCTGGTGCTGAAAGGAAAGACAATGTCGATCCAGCAGGTAATCCGGGAACTGAAAAAGGATGCCACAACCTACAGGCGTTCCGGCGGAGGCATCACTTTATCCGGCGGTGAGCCGCTGATGCAGTATGAATTTGCTTCCGAGCTTCTGCAGGCATGCAAGGGGCAGGGATGGAATACCGCCATTGAGACCACTGGAGTGGGGAGCCGTGAAGCGATTGAGAAGGTAATTCCTTATGTGGATACGGTGCTTCTGGATATTAAGCATATGGACGGTGAGCAGCATAAAAAGTTCACGGGGGTTAGCAATGACCTGGTTATTAAAAATGCTCCCGAGATCTGTAAAATATCCAATACTGTAATCCGTGTTCCGGTGATTCCGGGCTTTAACTACTCGGTGGAGGATATTAAGGCGATCGCAGAGTTTGCCAGAACCCTGGTGGGTATACGGACTATACATCTGCTGCCGTATCATTCCTTTGGCGAAAACAAGTATGGTTTGTTGGGCCAGGATTACACACTGAAACAAATTAAGCCGCTGGCTCCGGAGGATCTGGAGGAATGTAAGGCAGTGGTGGAGAGTTATGGTTTTCAATGTATCATTGGCGGTTAGACAAGATTTTAGAATGGAGGAAGAAAAATGGATCAGCAGTTAATTGAGAAAGTAATGAAGCAGGTTTCCGATGAACTTGGCATCGGGAAAGAGGAGTGCAAGGCAGAGGCGCCAAAGGAAGAATGCTGCGGTAATATTGGATTAACCGAGTTTGTGGGAACGGCAATCGGCGATACGATCGGCCTTGTTATTGCCAGCGTGGATCCTATGTTAGTGGACGTTATGAAGTTAGGTAAATACCGTTCCATCGGTATTGTGGGAGGCAGAACCGGAGCGGGCCCTCAGATATGGGCAGTTGATGAGGCTGTAAAGGCAACCAACACAGAAATCATTTCCGTAGAGCTTCCAAGAGATACGAAGGGCGGTGCCGGACACGGCAGCTTGATCTATATCGGAGCAGATGATGTATCGGATGCCAGAAGAGCAGTTGAGATTGCCCTTCAGGTTCTTCCAAAATACTTCGGCGATGTATACGGCAACGATGCGGGACATCTGGAGTTCCAGTATACCGCAAGAGCCAGTTACTGTCTTGAGAAGGCGTTGGGTGCGCCGGTTGGAAGAGCATTCGGCATGACATGCGCGGGACCGGCTGCAATCGGCACGGTTCTGGCGGATATCGCGGTAAAGGCTGCTAACGTTGAAGTGGTAGGCTACTGTTCACCAGGTAACGGCGGAACCAGCTATTCAAACGAGGTTATCCTCACATTTACCGGTGATTCCGGCGCTGTACGCCAGGCAGTGAAGGCTTCCATCGAAGCGGGCAAGAAAATGCTTGGTGCATTAGGTGATGAACCTAAGTCTACAACAACTCCATATATCTAATAAGATAAATCTGGAGAATGTGAATCAATTAAGGAGGTTCTAATATGAATGCAGATGCATTAGGTATGGTCGAGACAAAAGGATTGGTCGGTGCAATTGAAGCAGCGGATGCCATGGTTAAAGCTGCCAACGTTACACTGGTTGGATATGAGAAAATCGGATCCGGACTTGTTACCGTTATGGTAAGAGGCGATGTAGGTGCGGTTAAAGCAGCTACCGATGCCGGCGCAGCTTCTGCGGCAGCAGTGGGAGAGGTTGTATCTACCCACGTTATTCCACGCCCTCATACGGATGTTGAGAAGATTCTTCCACATCTTGAATAAAGGCAGCAGATAGAATCAATTATCTGGCAGCGGTTGCAGCGGGGAATGCCCCTATCCGTTGGATAGGGGCATTCCTTGAAACGAGGTGAAGGAATTGAAAATCAGCGAAGAACAGTTGAAAGAGCTGGTGCTGCGTGTACTCGGAGAGCTGGAGGCAGAAAGAAAAGCAGACAACGCGAACCATCCCGGACAGAAGCTTTATATGCTGTGCGTGTCGCCATGGAGCGACCGGTACATGGAATTTCTAAGGGAAATGGAAACGTCGGATCAATATGAGATCGTACCTGTGATTCCTTCCTCGTGGAAGGACATGGGATATGAAGCAAGACTCATGGAAACGAAAGCCTGCAGCCACATTCTGCACCGCTCCTGTGAAAAACCTGCGGATCTGGAAACGGCGATTACAGTGATGCCGGTGGTTCCGAGAGATGTTCTCGTAAAAACTGCATTGTGTATCAGCGATACATACGAAACCTCCTGGATATCGGAATGCATGGATAAGGGGAGCCGCGTAGTGCTTCTGCGTTCTGGCCTTGCGAGATTTTCCGGAAAGGAAAAACCTGCTTACCGGAACCGGGTCATGAATTATTACAGGCAGATTCTGGAGTATGGAGTCGAGATATGCAGCGTGGATGAATTCACAGGCAGAGCGCCCTATGAATCCCCTGGTCATTCTCCGGCCGGAGAGACGGCATCGGGAAATGATACGCAGCATCCTGATACAAAGAAAAAAAGGGTTATATCATCGTCCAATGTGGAACAGTTTGCATCCGGCGGTGTTATATTCCTTCAGCAAGGCGATATTGTAACGGACCTGGCTAAAGACAGGGCGAAGTTTCTGAATATCGTATTCAAATAAACAGGAGAGCGAGGTGATAGGATGAAACAGGCGTTGGGATTAGTTGAAATCAGTGGACTGTCCACTGCGGTTGTGGTGGCCGATACCATGGCCAAAGCAGCCAATGTACGGATCCTGGAGATTGAAAACACAAAAGGTCTTGGATATATGACCATTAAAATCGTCGGGGATGTAGGCGCTGTCAATGCTGCTGTCAATGCAGGAAAGCAGATTGGAACCGCAAACGGAAAGCTGGTTTCATGGAAGGTCATTCCAAGGCCGTCCGACTATGTCGATCAGACATTCTGTTGTCCCGATCCACCGGTACCGCCTTCCCCTCCTAAGAAAGAAGCACAGGAGGAGACGGAGGCTGAGGTTGAAGTAAAGGCTGAGACAATGGAAGCGGTTAAGGCGGGAGAACCGGAAGAGACTGGGCTGGAAGAAATAGCGCCGGAAGATACGGAGCAGGAGACTGAAGCGGAACCCGCGGAGAACGCAGCGGAACCGGCAGAGGCCAAATCGGAGCCGATAGAAATTAAATCGGAGCCTCTGGTTGAAGCAGAACCGACCAGGACCGGGACCGTAGATCCGGCAGAACCGGAAGTCCCGGATTCTCCGGAAACGCCGCCCGAAAGGCCCAAAAAGACGGCTAAACGCACGACATCTGCGAAGAGCACCAGTACTACAAGGCACAAAAAGAATTAATGGAGAACAGGAGTTCCGGTAAGAAATATTTAAACACGCTCCTGAGACAGCCGGATTCTCCGTGAAAGGAATGTGAAGAGTATGAGATTGGCTAAGATAATAGGCACAGTAGTAGCTACCAGGAAGGACAATTCGCTGGTTGGCTACAAACTGATGATTATCAGACGGATTGATGGACACGGTAATTTCATTGATTCAGAGGAAGTGGCTGTGGATTATGTCGGAGCCGGAATCGGTGAGACGGTCCTGATTGGTTCGGGCTCTTCTGTCCGCGTGGACCAGTCCAAACGGGAGGCTGTCATCGATATGGCGATTATCGGAATTGTAGATACAATGGATATTTAGTGTAAAATGAATTATTTTTAAGGAAAGGAGGTAATGAATGACATGAAAAGCAGTATTTACTCCAGTGTGACCGATGCGGTGGCTGCTGCAAAGGGAGCTTACAGCAGATATTCAAAGCTGACTCTGAATGAACGGCAGGAAATTCTGGAAGGAGTGAAAAAAGCACTTCGTCCGATTGCCAATGAACTGGCAGCCATGACCGTTTCAGAAACAGGCATGGGAAATGTCTGTGATAAGGCACAAAAAATAAAGCTTGCCATTGAGAAGACGCCCGGCGTGGAGGACCTGATAACAGAAGTGAATACAGGTGACCACGGTATGACGCTCTATGAACTTTCCCCTTTTGGTATTGTTTGTGCGGTACAGCCATGCACCAACCCCTGTGCGACACTCATCAGTAACACCATTGGAATGCTGGCTGCAGGCAATGCGATCATCCATTGCCCACATCCGAGAGCAGTAAAAGTTTCACAGTTTTTGACAACGATTATCAGTGAGACGATCCGCAGCATCAGCGGTATAGATAACCTGGTAGTTACCCTTCACGTAAGCCTGATGGGATTTACCACAGAGGTTATGAGCCACCCGGACGTGGATTTGGTTGTCTGCACAGGAGGTAGCGGCTCGCTGCGCCAGGCCATGACTTCCGGCAAAAAGGTAATCGGAGCCGGACCAGCCAATCCTGTCGCCATCGTGGATGCCACAGCGAATTTCGAAAAGGCTGCAAGGGACATTGTCCGTGGAGCTTCTTTTGACAACAATCTGATGTGTACGTCGGAAAAGTGTATGGTTGTGGAAGAAAAAGCAGCGGATCGTTTTATATTTGAGCTTCTGAAAAATGGAGTTTATTATGTCAAAAATGAGGAAGAGATTCAAAAACTTCTGGACGCGGCAGTCACCGGGGATTTTGTGATTAACAAAAAACTGGAAGGTCGGAGCGCCAATGAAATTCTTGAATATGCAGGTATTCCCTGTAATGGAACCATCAAACTGATCGTAGCAGAGACAGAGCGGATTCATCCGTTCGTTACGCTGGAGCTTCTGATGCCTCTTGTGCCTCTTGTGAAGGCGGCTGACTTTGAGGAAGCTCTGGAGATTGCTTTGGATGTGGAACAAGGTTATAAACATACGGCAACCATTCATTCAGAGTCCATCGAACATTTGAACCAGGCGGCAAAAGAAATGCAGACCTCTGTATTTGTAAAGAACGGCCCCTCCTTTATGGGAATTGGATTTGACAAAGAAGGTCACACCAGTTTTACAATCGCAACAACAACAGGAGAAGGGACGACCACAGCAAGGCATTTCGCCCGTAGAAGAAGATGTACGTTGACAAGCGGATTTTCGATCCGCTGATTGCAGTAAGAAAGCAGGTTGATGGAATGATGGAAGGACGGGATGACAGATTTTATTATGTGACATCGGAATCTGTAACAGAGGGCCATCCTGACAAGGTATGTGATCAGATTTCAGACGGTATATTGGATGCATATCTGGGAAAGGATCCAAAATCCAGGGTGGCGATCGAGGCTATGGCATCTGCCAATACGCTAATGCTGGCGGGTGAGGTTACATCAAGCGGTCATGTAGACGTTGTTGCAAAGGCCAGAGAGATTATCAGAAACATAGGATACACGGAACATGGAAAAGGGTTTGATGCCGATACATGTATGATTTTTACCAATATACATAACCAGTCGCCGGATATTTCCATGGGAGTTACCAGAAGCGCCGGAACCGGCAAAGAAGTTCTGGGCGGAGGAGATCAGGGTATCATGTATGGCTATGCTGTCAATGAGACGGAAAGCCTGATGCCGCTGTCCTGTCATCTGGCCAACCGCCTGGCGGAACGTCTGGCTTATGTGAGAAAGGTTCAGAAAGCAGACTTTCTGTATCCTGACGGAAAAACCCAGGTTACAATGAAGTACAATGAGGCGGGAAAGCCGGTTTGCATCCACAGTATTGTTGTATCCACACAGCACAGTGAAAATATTTCACACAAGTTGCTGGAAGCATTTATACGCTGTACTGTCATAGAGCCTGTGATTGATCCGCAATGGATCACGCCGAAGACAAGGATCCATGTGAATCCCACGGGGCGTTTCGTCATAGGAGGGCCTGCCGGGGATACAGGTGTCACCGGAAGAAAAATCATGGTAGACACCTATGGAACTGTGGGAAAACACGGCGGAGGCGCTTTTTCAGGAAAAGATCCGACCAAGGTGGACCGTTCGGCCGCTTACATGGCCCGTTATGTGGCCAAGAATATTGTAGCCGCGGAGCTGGCGGACCGATGTGAGGTTGCACTGGCTTATGTGATCGGAGGCATTGAACCGGAAGCAATTACAGTCAATACTTTCGGAACCGGCAGGATACCGGACAGCAGTATTGAGGAGCTGGTTAAATCCGTGTTTTCCTTTGGAGTAGCTGATTATATTTCAGAACTGAACCTGAGAACGCCACAGTTTTTAAAAACAGCAGCATACGGCCATTTCGGAAGAGATGACCAGGGCTTCCGTTGGGAAGAGACCGACAAGGCCTGGCTGTTGAAACAGTTAGCATTTTAAATTTTACTATAATAACTAAAACATATCATTCAGGAGGAAAAAAATATGTCAAACGAAGCATTAGGAATGGTTGAGACCAAAGGTTTGGTAGGAGCAATTGAGGCGGCAGATGCAATGACAAAGGCTGCTAATGTAGCGCTCATCGGTTATGAGAAGATTGGTTCCGGACTTGTAACAGTTATGGTACGCGGCGATGTAGGCGCAGTAAAGGCTTCCGTGGATGCAGGCGCAGCCGCTGCGGCCAATGTAGGCCAGGTAGTTTCCCAGCATGTAATTCCAAGACCACACACAGACGTAGAGAAAATCTTACCAAAGTCATTATAATGTATCAGTAAGTATATACCGGCCAATACGGCCGGTTTATAAACTTCCGAAAGGGGTTGAACATGATGGTAAATGAAGAACTGCTGAAACTGATTACTGAACGGGTAATGGAGAAAGTTGTAAACTATAATACTTATAAAATCCCTGTAGGAGTATCCAATCGGCACGTTCATGTGACTCGGGAAGATCTTGAGACCTTGTTTGGAAAAGGATATGAACTAACTGTAAAAGGCGAATTAAAGCAGCCGGGGCAGTTCGCCAGTAACGAGACAGTGACGATCCGTGGGCCAAAAGGAGAGTTTGAACGGGTACGTATCCTGGGCCCGGTCAGAAAACAGAGCCAGATCGAGATATCCAAAACGGACAGCTTTCGGCTTGGAGTGAAAGCGCTGATCAGAGAATCAGGAGATTTGTCAGGAACGCCTGGCCTGGAGCTAGTGGGACCAAAGGGAACGGTCCTGCTGCCGCAGGGAGCGATTGTCGCGCTTCGCCACATTCATATGACCCCACAGCAGGCGGAGGCCATGGGAGTATGGGATAAGGATATCGTGGAAGTGGAAACATTCGGAGAGAGACATGGAGTATTTGGAGATGTATTAATCCGGGTGTCGGATCAGTTTGAATTGGAGATGCATGTGGATGTGGATGAAGCCAATGCATGTGCGCTGAAAAACAATGATTATGTAATCATCCGGCATTAAATTAAAGAGATAGAAAAGAGGGGTTATATGCTCATGACCAAAGAAGTGCTGTCTGAATTTGCAGAACTGATTAGGGAAAACAAGTGCAATCCTTATTCAGGGAACCTAAAGACGGGCGTGGATTTGGGAACAGCCAATATTGTGATTGCTGTCACAGACGAAGATAACCATCCCGTTGCAGGTGCGACTGCGGTTTCCAAAGTGGTAAAGGACGGCATTGTGGTGGATTTCGTCGGCGCGATGCAGACGGTCCGCAGACTGAAAGCTCAGCTGGAAGAACTGCTTGGAGTAACATTGGAGACAGCGGCCACCGCGGTTCCTCCGGGTATTATGGATGGGAATGTGAAATGCATTTCCAATGTGGTGGAAGGCGCAGGATTTGAAGTGATCAATGTGATCGATGAACCGACTGCGGCAGCTTCCGTTTTGGAGATCACAGACGGCGCGGTTGTGGATGTGGGCGGCGGAACCACCGGAATCAGTATACTGAAAGATGGAAAGGTAATTTTTACCGCTGATGAGCCAACCGGAGGAACCCATATGACTCTGGTCCTGGCCGGATATTATGGAATCCCGATCGAAGAAGCAGAAAAGCTGAAAAAGGATAAGGACAAGGAAAATGATGTGTTTCCTATTATAAAACCGGTGGTAGAGAAAATGGCTTCGATTGTAAAGCGATTCCTTTCCGGTTATGATGTGGACTGCGTCTATGTAGTAGGCGGAGCCAGTTGTTTTGACGAGTTTGAACAGACATTTGAGAAGGCATTAGGGATAACAACTGTTAAGACAAATGATGCGCTCCTTGTTACCCCTCTTGGCATTGCATGGAATGCCGCTGCCGACTGCGCATAAATGAAAGAAGGTGTGATACGCTTGGATATGGATATAAAAGTAATTGAACAGCTGGTAGAACAGGCTTTAAAAGAGATTAAGGCAGAGCAGCCTCTGAAGTTTACAGCACCCAAATTAGAACGGTACGGTGTGTTTAAGACAATGGATGAGGCCATTGCCGCTTCTGAAGAGGCCCAGAAAAAGCTGTTGTTCTCAAAAATTTCAGACAGACAAAAATATGTGGATGTGATCCGGTCAACCATAATCAAGAGAGAGAATCTTGAGCTGATTTCCAGGCTGTCTGTGGAAGAAACCGAGATTGGTGACTATGAACACAAATTAATCAAAAACCGCCTGGCTGCCGAGAAAACACCCGGTACAGAGGATTTGCTGACCGAGGCCATTACCGGTGACAACGGTCTGACCTTAGTGGAATACTGCCCATTTGGGGTAATCGGTGCTATTACGCCTACCACCAATCCCACCGAGACAATCATCAACAATTCCATTTCAATGATTGCCGGCGGCAATACGGTTGTTTTCAGCCCTCATCCCAGAGCCAAAAAAGTTTCACAGATGACGGTGAAAATGTTGAACAAGGCGCTGATTGACAACGGCGCACCGCCAAACCTGATTACCATGGTGGAAGAACCGTCCATTGAAAATACCAATAAGATGATCGACAACCCAAGTGTCCGCCTCCTGGTAGCCACAGGAGGACCTTCTATTGTAAAGAAAGTCCTTTCCTCCGGCAAAAAGGCGATTGGCGCAGGGGCAGGCAATCCTCCGGTAGTGGTCGATGAGACGGCTGACATTGACAAAGCGGCAAAGGATATTGTGGATGGATGCAGCTTTGACAATAACGTTCCATGTATCGCGGAGAAGGAAGTGTTTGCAGTAGACTCGATCTGCGATTATCTGATCCACCACATGAAAGAAAACGGCGCGTACCAGATCACGGATCCAATGCTGTTAGAGCAGCTGGTAGCGCTTGTTACTACGGAAAAAGGCGGTCCCAAGACATCCTTTGTAGGAAAGAGCGCCCGCTATATCCTGGATAAGCTGGGTATTACAGTGGATGCCAGCGTGAGGGTGATCATCATGGAAGTCCCCAAGGATCATTTGCTTGTTCAGGAGGAAATGATGATGCCGATTCTCCCTGTTGTACGTGTATCCGATGTGGATACAGCCATTGAATATGCCCATCAGGCGGAGCATGGAAACCGCCATACGGCTATGATGCACTCTAAAAATGTAGAAAAGCTCAGTAAGATGGCAAAGATCATGGAGACTACCATCTTTGTAAAAAACGCTCCATCCTATGCAGGTATCGGCGTGGGAGGCGAGGGCTATACCACATTTACAATTGCCGGTCCCACAGGAGAAGGTCTGACATCGCCGAGAACCTTCTGCAGAAAGCGCAAATGCGTCATGACGGATGCCTTCAGTATCCGTTAATGTAAAGGAGAAGCGCATATGTCAAATGTATATATAAAAACAAAGATACGAAGCGGAAATTATGCAATGGAATACCTGCGTAAGATCCGTAAAAAACGGATTCTGGTTGTATGCGACAAATTTCTTGCGGAGAGTGGGGCAATCAATTATATACTGGATTCTCTGGACTCAAGCAACTCTGTGGAGCTGTTCGACCAGGCTATACCGGATCCCACCATTGAGATCGTGGGCAAGGGGCTTGGGGTGCTCTGCAGGGTACGCCCTGATATTGTTATCGGTTTTGGAGGAGGCTCTGCCATTGATACGGCAAAGGCAATGATTTACTTTGCCGGTGTGCGTGAGCTGGTTCCCAAACCCAGGTTTGTCACCATCCCCACAACCAGCGGAACCGGTTCAGAGGTTACCTCCGCTGCCGTGATAACTGATTCGGAAACAAAGAGCAAGCATCTGATCTCATCCGAAGATATCCTGGCCGATGTGGCGATCCTTGATCCAAGGCTGACCCTGTCTGTGCCTCCGGCTATCACCGCGAATACGGGTATGGATGTGCTGACACATGCTTTGGAAGCCTATGTTGCGAACGGCTGCAATGTGTTCTCCGACGCATTGTCGGAAAAGGCAACGGAACTGCTGATCAAAGCTCTCTTAAAATGCTACCGGGACGGAAAAAACCTGGAAGCGAGAACCCTGATGCATGAGGCGTCCACACTAGCAGGCATGGCTTTCAACACAGCGGGCCTGGGGTTGAATCACAGCATCGCTCATCAGCTTGGGGGAACCTTCCATATTCCTCACGGGTTAGCCAACGCTATGCTGTTAAATAAGGTGATTGAGTATAACAGCGTCAACCATGATATTATGAACAAGTATGCGACTCTTGCATATAAAGTTCAGTTAGTCGGTATGAACGAGGCCCCGGAGATGGCTGTTAAAACCCTTGAGGAGCTGATTCGGTCTCTGATGTGCTGTATGGATATGCCGGCATCTATCAGAGAGCTGGGAATCAGCAGAGAAGCGTATGAGGGGCAGCTTCAGAATATGACTGACAATGCTCTTATGGATAATTGTCTTATAAGTAATCCGAGAGAAGCTGGAACAGAGGCTATTAAGGAAATTTTATTAAGCATCTATTAATATACAGATGAAATACAGAACAGATGCCTTATGACAAGATAGACATAAGACCGTGCCGCCCAAAGGGATACAGCACGGCCTTTTGCCGTCCCATTCCACCCCGCCGAATTCAAAGAAGTTTGTTATAATAAAACAACAG
>ERZ773260.2826-NODE-2826-length-18033-cov-4.266047_pt1 | contig 18033 bp, 9 predicted proteins | sample MGYA00511387_ERZ773260 | MGnify/ENA primary metagenome ERZ773260 (study PRJEB29015, sample SAMEA2737745) | human gut metagenome | biome: human gut; feature: human-associated habitat; material: faeces | place: China | collected 2012 ... | reverse complement strand
ATAAATGATTGATGATAGATAATTATTGTAGACGTTGCCCTATTTATCATTTATCAACTATCAATTATCAGTTAATAGGATGCTACGTAACTGTTCAATTTCTTCTGCAGAAAGTCCGATTCCTTTTTTCAGATAGGTCTGTACACTCCCGTATTCAGCCTCAATTTGTTCTTTAGCAGCGTTCAGGAAGTCTTCTTTTGCAGAGTAGATGGTTGTAATGGCTTCTTGCGAATTGACCGATAGCTTATATGCATATTTAGAAGCTTTCGGAATATTAAAATAGTCATTACTCAAACGATAATCTTCCATAATGACGTCTTCGTTGACTCCAAGAGCGGCAAGCAATAAGGCGGAAACGACTCCTGTACGCCCTTTTCCGGATGTACAATGAATCACAACCGGATAATGAGTACGGTCGAGAAGAGCAGTGAACAACTTTTTGAATTCCTTTTGGTAGTTTATGACTAATTCCCGGTTCATTTGTTCTACCAAACGATAAATGGTGTCACTTTTTATCTTTTCCTCTTGAATTCCTTGCAGAATTTCTTCCATGTTTCCAGTAGGAATAGGGATATGTATGATGTTAAATTCGTCGTCATGTAGTTGCGGGTAGTTGTGACGTTCATTTTCAGAACGTAAGTCTATAATCGTCCGTACGCTCATATTCTTGAGTTCCCGGCGTGAGCAGGGAGGAATACTGTCTATTTGTGCGGAACGGTATATCATTCCCCAGCGAAGAGATTTTCCGGTACCGGCAGATTCGTATCCTCCTAAATCGCGAAAATTCTGTATACCGGGGATGTTAATGTTGCGGGTGGCCACTTTAACCCGGTATTTGTTATTAAATACCATCAAGTAGTAATAACGTTGAGACGGATCGTTGGTTACGATTGTCATTTTACCACTGGAAATGTTTGCCATTGCAATGGGAGAATCTTCCGGAATAGCTTCAGGAGAAGTAGAGGTGTATACTTTTACCTGTCCTTTTAATATCGGTGCTGTTTCCCATTTGATAATACAGTTTCCTACGTTATTTTCTTCACATACCACAGATATAGCAGGTGATGTGCCAGAACATGATGGGAGCACTAATAAAACAGTAAGCCAGCTTAACAGGTTTCTATACATAGTTTCTTTGTCTTGAATCGTATACTGCAAAGATAAGAATTACCCGAAGATGTGGTAATTCCTTTGCTATAATTAGCCAAAGTTAATAGTAATTTACGTGTTAAAAAAGGGCGCTTCTTCGTTATAGAAGAGCGCCCTGAATGAGAAGTAACCTAAGTTTGCTTTATTGAATATTGTTCAATAGATCTATTTTTCCTTCGTTGACCAACTTTAAAATGAGCTCACCAAATAAGGTGTTTTGCCATGCAAACCAGGCGCGTGTGAAGTTTTTAGGGTCATCCTTATGGAAAGATTCGTGCATGAATCCTGTTCCTGCGTCTGTATCCATCAGCATTTTTATGCAAGACTTAATTTCCTGGTCGTCCTGACTGGTGAATGCTTTCATCATGATACTCATAGGCCATATCATATCATAACCGATGTGAGGTCCTCCAATACCTTCTCCTGCCTTTCCTTTGAAGAAGTAGGGGTTGTCTTTGCTCCATACAAAACGACGTGTGTTTTGATAAATAGGATCGTTAATGTCTACATCTCCCAGATAAGGCATTGCCAGCAGGCTTGGTACGTTGGCATCGTCCATTAAGAGATGATTTCCGAATCCGTCTACTTCAAAAGCATAGATTGTACCATATTTAGGATGATTGTAAGTTGCATATTCTTTTAATGCGGTTTCTACTTCTTGTGCCAAATCTGTGCACTGTTTCGCCAGACTGGTGTTTTTGTTTACAACATTCAGAATTTCCGCAGCTTTCTTTAGAGAAGAAACAGCGAAGAAATTAGACGGTACGAGGAACTGTAAAGTGGTTGCATCGTCAGACGGACGGAAGGCTGAAACAATGAGTCCGACAGGATTTACAGGAGCACCTAGACCGTTATTGTTTAATGTGTCGAGTGCGCGTTCTGTCTTACGCTGGAATTTATAGGGACCCACTCCCTCTTTGCGCTGTTGTTCCTTGAAAGTTGTCAGTATGTTGGCGATGGCCTGTATCCATTCATTATCAAAGATGCTTGCATCACCGGTTTCTTTCCAATATTGATAGGCCAGACGTAGTGGGTAACATAGAGAATCTATTTCCCATTTACGTTCGTGCAGTTCCGGTTTCATATCGGTCAGGTCGGACATCCAATCTCCTCCCACAGCCCCGTCATTGAAAGCATTGGCGTATGGATCGATATTTATACATTTAAATTGTCTGCGTATCACTCCTTCGAGCATTTTCTTCAATTCCGGGTCTTTATTCGCTAATTGTATATAAGGCCAAACCTGTGCTCCGGAGTCACGCAACCACATGGCATGGATATCTCCTGTGTAGACGAAAGTATCAGGCTTACCATCTGTTGTACGGTAATGAACTGTTGTCTCAAGGGTATTTGGAAAACAATTCTCGAACATCCATGCCAATTTTTGATTAGTAAGTAGCTTTTTCACCCTGATGATTTCTGCTTCCACGGCTTTTGATGTAAAAAGCCGCTTGTTTACGGGTGGACGATTACTTTTATAAGCGGCAATTTCAGCTGCTTGATTGACCACATTGGTATGATCCTTAGCCAGGATAAGTTCTGTAGCTTTGGCAGGACCTCCCATTAATAGGGTGGTCGTGATAATACATATTCCGATATTTCTTTTCTTCATATCTCTATTGTTTTTAAGAGGGTTATTAAAAGTGATTATTGCAAATCGATTCCGCCTAGTCTTCCATACATTTCTATGAAAGCAGCTTGTGTCAAGAGCCATTTTTTCTCGTTTTTATCTGTGCCGCTCCAATCTGTCTGGAACAAGCCCCGTTCATCTCTGGCATGATGCCATGCGTAATCAAGACTTTTCTGGAAATCGGTTAGATAAGTCTTGTTATGGTCTATCTGATAAAGTTCAATAAAGCCTCTAAGCATAACGGCTGTGAACCAGATATTTCCTTTTTTCAGTAATTGGAATGTTTGTCCGTCTGGAGAGGTGAACTGAGTGAAGAAGTGCTTGTGACACGCTTCTGCTATATTTTGTGCATCTTCCAGATAACTTTTCTGTTTGGTAATTTGATAGAGTAGGGCAGCTGCCTGCATCATTTGTCCACTGTTATAGGCAAATTTGGCACGACCGATTTTCTTGTTGAGTGAGATGTTGTCAAAGTATAGATGATCTTTTGAATCTTCCAGGTTCTTTTTAGTCCATTCGTATAACTCTTTTCCTTCTTTTAAATAGGCATCATCTTGAGTAGCCTGAAATAGTTTGAGAGCGAATACGGCTCCCGGTGCATTAGAACAAGTATTTTTAGATTCCTTCTTTTGTTCGCACCAGTAGATTCCTCCGCCGAGTACGTCATCTTTACCACTAAGGATAAACTTCCATATTAGTTTAGCTTTCTCCAGATGAGCTTGTTTTCCTGTCATTCGATAAGAATCGGTAAAATCAATACCTAACCAGACATTATCATCATAAAAACGATCGGAGAGAGGTTGACTGCTGATATAAGATGAGTAAGCGAATGGTTCCCTTCGTGTGTCGAAATACTCTTCTAATCCGGGTAGTACTTTGTTTTCCAAAAGTTTTTTATACTTCTTATTTTCAGTGCTCTCCAGTAGTGCATTTACCGCAGAGAACGTGCCCGAATACGGCCAAAGGTAGGAATATTCATTGCGTCTTTTTGCTTGTTCTTCTGATGCCAGGTAAGTTGCCTTATTGTCTTGGTCAAAAGGATAATTCTCACGTAACAGACAAGTGTTGGGTGCTGCATAGTTTTGGTAAAGAGCATCCAGGGTCTGTTGAGCTTTTTCTACGTTGGGGTTGGCATTTGATAGAGTTAATGCACAAATAATGTTCACTAATAAGTAATGCATGGTTTTATTATTTTATAAATGATTATTGCATAAAGATATTTACTTGTTTCCATTTGTCTTCAGTGTCGTTTGCTACTTCTGCTCCTGGCGTGGAACGTCCTTCCTTTACATACTTCCTGATGAGTCGTGTCATTTCTTTTATTTCCTGTTCATAACGTTTGTCATGGATCATATTTTCTTTCTCTGATGGGTCTTTTTCAAGATCAAATAGCTGCATTGGAGGTAGTTGGGCCAAATCAGCAGGCTTATTGGGGTATCCCCACCCGCCTGAACCTCCATTAAAAACTAGTTTAAGTTGTGGTGTGCGTAGAGACAAATATCCTTTCCCTGATTCATAAACAAGGTCCTTCCGGGTAGAAGTCCCTTCCTTACTTAATATAGGCCATATGCTGTAACTATCTACAGCCTCTTCAGTTTTTAGTTTATGATTGACCATTTGTGCAAAGGTCGCATAGAAATCGGTAAGAGAAACAAGGGAATTACTTATTTTATTCGAGAACTTCCCTTTCCAAGATACTATCAGAGGAATTCTGTGTCCTCCTTCGTAAATATCTGTTTTATATCCTCTGTAAATATAACTAGGAAAATGACCTTGCTTTTCCATTTCTTTTACGCCGATATAAGGAGCGCAGCCATTATCCGAAGTAAAAATAATGATGGTATTATCCAATTGGTTATTTTTCTTCAGTGCTTCTACGATTTGTTGTACCATATCATCTATCATGACTACAAAATCTCCGTAGGATCCTATTGTTGTTTTACCTTGATATTTTTCTGAGGGCAACACAGGTGTGTGCGGTGCTGTAATAGGCAAATATAGGAAAAATGGTTTTTTACTGTTACGTTGTTTGTCAATATAGTCTATACTATGACGTATTATGTTTGGTAGACAATCCTGTGGATCAAAGTCGGCTCCTGCCACTCCTCCGTGCATTAAACCGAGCCCCTTCTGCGGTTCAATGATATGGTCGGGTAGAGCAGTTACTTTATTGTTTTCTACATAAACATAAGGAGCTATGTCAAGAGAAGAAGGTATACCATAAAAATAGTCGAATCCTCGGTCTGTGGGACCATTTTTTATAGGAAGTGAGAAATCCACATCCTTTTTATTTTGAGCATTTTGAGGATATCCCCAATCCCAGCCTAAATGCCATTTTCCAATACAGGCGGTATTGTAGCCATTTTCAGAAAACATTTGGGCGATTGTCCGACGGTCGGGTGTAATCATAGCAGGCGAGTAACCGTCAAGTACACCTTCTTTTAATTTTGTTCGCCAAGGGTATCTTCCAGTGAGAATGGAATATCGTGACGGTGTTGACAAGGCGGAAGAGGAGTGGGCATCTGTAAAAGTAATCCCATCTTGAGTTAGATTATCAATGTTAGGAGTAGGAATCTTAGATTCTGGATTGAATGCCGAGATATCTCCATATCCTAAATCGTCTGCCAATATAAATATTACATTGGGAGATTGTGCTTTTACGGTTGCTGTCGCAAGTAATGCGGATGAAAGGGTGATTAGTTTATGCATGTTTTTTTAATATGAGTGTAATATTTGCTCTAGACTTATGTTTTTAGGGGTTTGTAATAAAGGAAATTCTGGTAGTATGCACATGGGTATTGCAGGATCTCCTACTTTCCAAGCTGGTATATTTGCAAAGAGTCTTTCTAGTTTTCTTCTTGATTTTTCAGCTTCGGCATTTCCTTTTCCTTTTGCAATAGAATTCGTTTCTTTAGGATCCTTTATTGTATCGTAAAAATTACCATCTGAATAGAGCTTATATCGTATGTCTCTAAAGAATTGTTTTGCATTTTTACTTGCGGATGCGTTAAATCTTGAATCATAATGACAGAATACCCATTCGCGAGACTTACCTTTTTCTCCCCTTATTTGAGGTAAAAAGCTTTGTCCATCTATATCCAATTGTTTAGGTACTTTAATATTCATAGCTTCTGCAAAAGTAGGCATAAAATCGGTGAAATCTATCATATCTGCGCATTCATGCTTTGTATTGTTATTTTTTCCCCAATAAACTATCATAGGTACACGTACTCCGGTATCAATTGTTAGTCCCTTTCCACCCCTTACTATTGTTCCATCTTTCATGGTTGTTCTTATGTTACGGTTTGTTCCGTTATCTCCAATAAAAATAATAATGGTATTGTTCAATACGTTTGAATTTTCTAACTTGTTGAATATCATGTTTATGTTTTTATCCACATGTTCTACCATCTTTGTGAAATTGACGGTATTGCGTACTTCACGCATGGAGGGATCTTTCCATACATCACTTTGAGGAGTGGGGTAAAAGGGATCATGCACTAATACCATAGGATAATATATGAAAAAGGGTTTAGTTTTGTTCTCTTCAATAAAATCAATCACATATTGAGTGAATATATCCGGGCCATATTCATTGTTTGAGTAAAGCTTTATATTTCCATCTTGTTCTATTAGTGGAGCGGCATATCTTTCTTTTATCATCCTGTCATAGCTTAACTGCCAAAGGCAATAGTGATCGAAACCAAAATGATTAGGCAGATTTCTGTTTCTGCCTAATTGCCATTTGCCAGCTATCATAGTGGTATATCCGGCGTCCTTTGCTAAATGGGCAAAAGTTTTCTCCTTTTGATTTAAATGTCCAAAGCAGGAGTAATTTTTATTATTGTATTTACCTGTCATTAGTTGTACGCGCGATGGTGTGCTTAAGGGTTGAGAGAAACAGTTGTCGAATCTCACTCCTATTTCTGAAAGTTTGTCAAGGTTTGGTGTTTGATAGGTACTGCCATAACATCCTAAACATTCACGTCCCATATCATCGGCTAAGATCAACACAATATTAGGCTGTTTATTAGCTGTTTGGCCCATCAAAACGGAGGGGATTATAGCGAGGCATTCCCATAAGAAGCTATTAATGACTTTCATTTGTTGATAGTTTTAGATGGTTATATTCTAACTTCTAGGTTTTGTTTATTGCATGAATATTTCGATTTGCTTCCAGCTATTACCAGTATCATTCGCACTCCTCTTTCCAGGGGTAGAACGTCCTTCTTCTACATACTTTTTGATTATCTGTGTCATTTTATCCACATCTTTTTTGTAGCGTTTGTTACTGATGATATTCTTCTTCTCCGAAGGGTCTTCTTTAAGGTTAAAGAGTTGCATGCTGGGGAGTTTGGCTAGATCAGCAGGCTTATTAGGGTATCCCCATCCTCCTGAACCACCGTGGAATACTAATTTTAGCTGAGGCGTACGTAGAGATAAATAACCTTTTCCCGATTCATAGATAAGATCTTTTCGGGCAGAATTTCCCTTTTTACTTAGTATAGGCCATATACTATAACTGTCCACCGCTTCTTCATCTTTCAATTGGTAGTTCACCATTTGGGCAAAGGTGGCATAGAAGTCGGTGAGTGATACCAATGAACCGTTGGTTTCGTTCGTATATTTTCCTTGCCAGGAAACGATGAGTGGAATACGGTGTCCACCTTCATAAATGTCGTTTTTATAACCTCTGTAGATGTAACTTGGGTGATGCCCTTTATTTTCCATTTCTTCTACACCTATGTATGGAGCGCATCCGTTATCTGAAGTGAAAATAATGATGGTATTCTCTAGTTGATTGTTTTTCTTCAATGTTTCTACGATTTGCTGTACCATGTCGTCTATCATAACTACGAAATCTCCATAATCTCCTATGATTGTCTGACCTTGATATTTTTTTGCCGGCAATACGGGAGTATGCGGTGCTGTGATAGGAAGATATAGGAAGAACGGCTTTTTACTGTCACGCTGTTTATTAATGTAGTCTATACCATGACGTATAATATTGGGTAGGCAGTCTTGTGGCTCAAAATCGGCACCTGCGACTCCATTACGTATTAGTTTGATTCCCTTTTGCGGACCAATGGTGCGATTGGGAAGAGCTGTCACTTTATCGTTTTCTACATAAACGTGTGGAGCTGTTCCGAGTGAAGCAGGTATGCCGTAAAAATAATCGAATCCTCTGTCCGTAGGACCATTCTTGATAGGGAGTGAGAAATCCACATCCTGTTTGTTTTTGGCATTTTGAGGATATGCCCAATCCCAGCCAAGATGCCATTTTCCGATACAAGCAGTGTTGTAGCCGTTCTCAGAAAACATTTGGGCGATTGTACGGCGGTCGGGAGTAATCATGGCTGGAGAGAATCCGTTCAATACTCCACTTTTCATAGTTGTTCTCCAAGGATACCTTCCAGTGATAATGGAATAGCGTGAAGGAGTAGAGAGCGCGGAAGATGAATGGGCATCCGTAAAGGAAATTCCGGAGTGTGTCAGATTATCAATGTTTGGGGTGTGGATTTTGGATTCCGGATTGAATGCTGAAATGTCTCCATAGCCTAAATCGTCTGCTAATATGAATATCACATTGGGCGATTGTGCCTTTACGGCAGTTGCTGTAAGGAGTACAGATGAGATTGTTATTAGTTTGTTCATCACCTTTGTTTAATCTTTTGGGAGTTTTATTTTCTTTTCAATCGGTCAACGTGAGCTCAATGAACTTTCAGAATGATACAATATGAAAAATCATTGAACTCACGTTTGCTATTTATTCTTGTACTATAACATTTATAGGACAAGTGAATCCATTTTCAAATTTTGGGTATGCCGTACCCGAACTAGGCAGTGACTCGAATATGAAAGTGAATGTTCCCGCTTTATTCAATAAGGTACCTGCATCCGCATTGAAATCGACATACGATATGAAATACTTTTCATTTAGTTTTGAATCTTCAAAGAAATGAACGATCTCGTTACTTTTCTTGTTGGCTGTTCCAGCTCCAATTTTGGACTTGTCACCGGCTACCTTTACAACATCTGGTGTGTAGAATCCTCTGAACCAATTGTTTTTGTTATCATCATGTGCTTTGAAGTTATAACCTGTTGGTACTGTAGCCCCTTCTGATTTGTATGTTGCAAACCAAATGCGCATAGCAGTATTACCTCCAAGTGCCTCCCCTTTGGTCAGTATTTTCGTTTGCTGGTTACTTTTCTGTACCAATTCGCCTCGTATTGCTTTTACGGGATTGCTTTCTGTAGGTTCCCAATCTTCATTGAAAGTCGGTACATCAGGAGTATCGGTAGTAAGGTTGGGGTTGACTATAAATCCGGATACTGGATTTTCTGTAATTGTAAATTCAAAGGGTACCCATCCTGTTTCTCCTGTGACAGGATGTTTGGGAAAATACTGTATGATGTCATTACCGGCATCTGTATTTGTATACTTGATGTATATCTTATAGGTACCTGGTTTTTCGATATAAGATTTGGGCGTTGAAGCACTGATAGTCCAAGATGCGGATGACATGGGACGTGTGCGGTTTCCGCCATAGAGTATATCAGGTGTGTTTTCGTCCCACATGCCTACAGATATTGGTTTTGAATTTGTTCCATGAAAGAATATATCATTTTCTCCCCAAACGTGACTTAGAGTACCGTCTCTTAATGTAAAAGCCTCGGGGTATTGTTCCATATTTTCTGGGGTGGGAGTAAATAAGGTAAGCGCTTTTACACCATTATCTTCGGTAAAGCTGGGACGAATGGCATTATTGGCAATCATAATGGAATTGTAACGTAGATTAGCAACGCAGTTGTATGTAAGTCCTGCAGTTTTGATTTCTGTGGAGGGACTGGACATTCGGGCATACCAAAATATTTGTTCGTTTTGTGCTCCGGTTATTGGAGCAGATTGATTTACCCAGTTAATTTCTCCACCGAGAAGAACAAAAGGTTTTTCACTGGTAGGAATGAATTCGCGTGCAGGACGTTGAGTGCCCTCAGCCCAAATCGGAATCGTTTTAGTGATGGTAGTACCAATTTTTTCTCCATTTTCAAAAATGTCAAATGAGATGGGTACCGATCCGTCTTGTGTTGGGGTTCCGCTTATCGGGAAATAAGCATATTGTTTGTCTCCCTGAAAGGAGAGTTGTACTTCTCCGTCTTCTATTTTCAATCCGGTTTCGGATGACCGGTCAACAAACTTGACGAGTAGTTTCCGGCCAAACCCATTGACGAACGGAATCCCCAAGCGGTCACCGGGTTCATTTTCATCACCGGCAAAAGCGGGAGTACCTTTAGCAAGGAATCCATCTGTATTAAATCCATCTACATAAATGGTTGATTCTTGTACGTTCAACCCTTTTTCTTGTATAATATATTCCATTCCGGGGTGTTCGCAGGAACAGAACAGACCTGAAATAAACAATATGGATAGTAATGTGGTAATCTTATTCATAATCATGTTTCCTTTCGTTTATATAACATTTGTCATCTTGCACCATAATTCTGTGTCAGTTTAGGATTGGAACGTATTTCCTGTGACGGAATTGGGAATAAGGTACAGTATTGGTCAATCTCAAATTTTTCACTCTTCATATAGTAGTTGTTTACATTAGGAGAACTGTTGGAAGTATAGGCATTATAGAAATCTGTGAAGTGTTGATTCATCACTTCTACAGCTTTTCCTGAACGAACGAGGTCAAACCAACGGTGTCCTTCGAAAGCCAACTCCAGTGTTCGTTCGTCATAGATTGCCTGATAAACCTTTTCTGGAGTATCTAAAACCCATTCTTTATTAGGGTCTCCAGACGCAAGATACGGAACAATGCCAGCTCTTTCCCGTACAAGGTTGATTGTTTTATTCAAAACGCTTTGTGACAGAATTCCGTCACTGATATGTGCTTCTGCTTCTGCCAATAACAGCAGTATGTCCGCAAAACGGAGGATATACCAATTGTCATCAGAATCATTTACTTTATACTCTGATGAGCTCATGTATTTGCCGCACATCCACTGGTTATCTGCATTAAAGCCTTTTACAGAAGTCCGGAAAGAGGTGCCGGTATAAGGGTCGTAAGGATATGCAACGTCTTGCGGATAATCTTTGTTCTCATTAACCGGAAGATAAGAAATGCCGTCTGTGTCTAACTTGATATAACCGTTGCTAATGCGTGTATCAGTGTAGATAACATCATCAAATTTTCGTACTTCATATTGATAATCGGGATACATAGAATCCCATTTTTTTGCCATATCCATAAAATATCCGGTCGGTGAGCATGCGCCGTTTCCTTGATTGGAAATGGGAGACGGGATATATCCGTTTGAATTGGCTTTATTACGAGGTGCATAAGAAGCAGGTGAGAAAAGAGTATAGAACGGACTGCCCAATCCTTCCACTTGACCGGTTTTGTATTCCACTTCCCATATGGACTCACATGAATGTTTGTTGGTGGATTTGAACAATTCGCTGAAATTCGGATATAATTCATATCCTCCATTGTTTATCACATCTTCCAGATAATACTTGGCAGCTTCATATTGCGTAGTGGTTGTTTCCGGATAAAATACGGTAATATTCGGATTAATGGATATATCTTTCCATGTTTCTACATCGGGGTAAGCGGCTTCTGTGATGTCGTTTGGCATAGATAGGAGTACTTTTCCCAGTAAGGCTTCTGCCACATATTTGTCAACTCTTCCTGTCGGAGTTTTTTCTCCGCTATTTGTCGATCTATAGAGGTTATTCGATTCGATGGCAGAAGTCAGATCGGTGAGAATCCGTATATAGACCTCTTCTGCAGATGCACGCAGATGACCTCTGGAATCGGTGTATTCTTGTGGAATATCCATGATGATGGGTACTCCACCGTAAGCGCGAACTAAGTTGAAATAGAAAAGGGCACGTAGTACTTCGGCCTCTGCAATGTATTTCTGAACGGTTTCATCATTCCCGAAGAGTTCTTTCCCTTTTTCGATGACTGTATTGGCTCTTATGATTCCTTTGTAGTGATGAGCCCAATAGTTTTGGTTTCCACTATTGTTGGCAGATATGGTAAATTTTTCAATTTCATGTCGGAAAGTATTGGCATAGTAATTAGTTTGATTTGGAAATGCAACATCCGAACGCACATCACCAAAAAGATAGATGCTGGCCGAATACAGTCCGTTATCTCTCAATGAAGAGTAAGTTGAGTACAATGCCGAACGTATATCATCAGGTGACTTGTAGAAATTTTTACCCGTTAAAGTGGTTTCCGGCTCGATATCTAGAAAGCCGGTACAACCGGACATGCAGGTGGCGATCAATGCCACTGTAAATATATTCTTCAGATTCTTCATATTCTTTTTCATGCTTTAGATTTATAATGTAGCTTTCAGTCCTATGGTGAAATTTCTAGATAAAGGATATCCGGTACGGTCGATGCCCGGTGCGGTAGCCGAACGGAATGTGTTGGCTTCAGGGTTCATACCGGTATATTTAGTGAAAGTATGCAAGTTGTCAATATTGAAACTTAGAACTAATCCATTCAGAAAGGTTTTTCGGAGCATCTTCTTGTCGAATGTGTATGAAAGCTGGATGTTACGGATGGATAGATAAGAACCGTCTTCGAGATATCGGTTGGTAAATTTACTCATTTCCGTGGTTGGACGTACATCATTGGAGGTGTAAGTACGGTCTGCTAAGCCGTTACCCGGCGATTCGGGCGAACGCCATCTATCTACTACTTTGATGGAAAGGTTATTATTGTTGTTTCCGCGCAGTGTCTCACGTAATGTATAGTTGTAAATCTGATTTCCGTATTGTCCGTTTAACTGAAAACTAAATGAAAAGTTTCTGTATGAGAATGTGTTGACCATACCGGCATTGAAACGCGGATAAGGATTTCCTATAATAGTACGGTCATTGTCATCATAAAGTCCGTCACCGTTGAGATCGTACCATTTACAGTCTCCCGGCCGAACGTTCGGGTCGAAAGCCAGTCCTGAATAAGGGTCATTCCGCAATGCTTGAATTTCTTCCATTGACTGATAAATGCCGCCGAATACATTTCCGTAGAACATACCTATCGGATAGCCTACTTTAGTAATGTTTGATTCTGCCACTCCATCAGTGATGGCTTCAGAATCAAGTCCTAGTGCCAATACTTTGTTCCGGTTGGCGGAGATGTTGAACGTAGTTGTCCATTTGAATTTGCCGGTCAGGTTGCGGGATACAATATTGAACTCGATACCTTTGTTTTCAACGGAACCGACGTTTTGTAACATGCGTGAAACTCCTAAAGTGCTTGGAACGATTGTATTCAGAAGCATATCGGAAGTGATAGACTTGTACAAATCAAGTTGCATGAATATTCGGTTGTGGAAAAGTCCTATGTCTACACCTAAATTAGTCTGTTTGGACACTTCCCATTTCAAGTCTGGATTCGCAATGTTTGACGGAGCCCAACCACTTACGACAGAACCATCGACTATATACGATTGCTGCGACATTTTGGTCTCATAGTTGTAGTCTCCGATAGCATTGTTGCCAGACAGCCCAAAACTACCTCGTAATTTCAGTTCACTAAGTACTTTCTTGAGTGGCTTCATGAATTTCTCTTCCGTCATGGCCCATCCTGCGGAAATGGAGGGGAAATAACCGTATTTGTTGTTCTTTCCAAAACGACTTGAACCATCTGCACGAAATACTCCCTGAATCATATATTTTCTTTTGTAGTCGTAGGTCAGTCGGGCTATATAGGATAGCATACGATCTTCAGTCTTATCATAAGAACCTCCGTTGACTACACCTCCGTTGATGGAAGGGAGAGACTCTGTTGCAAAATGGTAGGCGGATGTGTAAAGCTTGTTGAGTTGGTTACTTTGTATAGTGACACCTCCTACAGCACTGATGTTATGATCTCCGAATTCTTTCTGATAGGTTAGTATATTTTCGTTAATCCACATGAGTTTGCGAGTCATAGTGGTGGAAGCCTCAGAGTCGGTACGGTTTTTGCCAATGGAAGCTGGGTACCATATTGAGTTCTCGGATGACATGAAATCAATGGCCAATGACGGTTTAAACGTTAACCCTTTAGCCAATTTCAATTCGAAGTTAAGCCCACCGATAATACGATTCTGACTCGTCTCGTTTTTGTATTCGTGAGCGATTCTGACTGGATTGTCTTGATTGTCGGCCAATGGCGAATCGGAAAGCGTTGGGAAGGCACCAGTTTCGGGGTCTCTTGAATCGGCTATGTTAGCTGGGGCCAAGTTGTACTCTAATGTAGAGAAATAATCTCCATTAGGAAGTTTGACCGGGAAAAAGGGATACATGGAGATTGCAGTTCGGATTACGCTGTTTGATCCTTCTCCACCTTCTCTTGTTCTTTTCTGATTGATAAATGTAGGAGCAAAGTTGATAGTTACTTTTGCCCACTTATTTAATTCGATGTCGAAGTTGGAACGGAAAGCGAATCGCTTCATTCCGGTACATATCAGAATCCCTTCTTGGTCGAAATATTCGCCTGAGATTCGGTAACGCATATTTTTACCTCCTCCCGCGATAGACAGATTGTATTTCTGCTGAATGGCATTCTGGAAGATGGCATCTTGCCAGTCAGTGTTGAGATTCTCGTCGAAAGGGAAATAGTCCTGATTTTGGTTTGTCGTGTAACGAAATCTTTCGTTCAGATTCTTATCCTTATAATATTCTAATAATTGGGCCGTATTCATTAGTTCGAATTTATGTTGTATTTGTGCTATGGTGGTTGAAGCATTGATGGTTACTGTCGGTTTGGTACTTTCACCGCGCTTGGTAGTGATAAGTATTACACCATTGGCACCACGTGAGCCATATACGGCAGTTGAAGCGGTATCTTTCAGAATCTGAATATTGGCTACGTCATCAGGATTGACAGCAGACAAACCGCCTTCCATCGGTATTCCGTCGACAATATATAAAGGTTCTGATCCTGCAGTAACGGTACCGATACCGCGGACTTCTACATTGATATCACCACCAGGAGTCGCGTCGGAAGTCTGTATACGAACTCCAGGGACTAAACCTGAGATGGTTTGTTCGATAGAAGAGCCTACATATCCAGATAATTCTTCGGATTTGATGGAAGTCATGGCAGATGTTATCGTTCTCTTTGTTTGGGTTCCATAGCCGATAACTACGGTTTCATCCAACATATAGCCATCTTCAATCATGACTACTTTAATAAGCTTTTTGGGGTCTTTGATTGTGATCTCCTGTTTCTGAAACCCGATGAACGAAAATTCAAGAACTGGATTCTTACCTTTTGTTTGAATCTTGAAAGTTCCATCGATAGTGGTGGTTGTTCCATAATTGGAGTTTTGGCAAAGGACATTCACACCTGGTATGGGTTGTCCTTGCTCATCAACAACTGTTCCTGTTGCAAATGTTCGGGCATTCTGTGCGTATGTATTTCCACCTGTATATGAAGAAACTTCAAATATGGAAAATACAATAGTTAAAAAGAGAATGCGGATAGAAATCATATTTCTCATATAGTAGTAAATTTAGTTATGCCACAAAAATACAATCAATATGTATATCTCCTATGGTATGTAAAAGCTAAAAGGAGAATTTGTAAAAGAGATAATATTTAACTTGCTTATTAGTAGTATGTTATCTAAAATATTTGATGATAAAATGTAATGACTATGTGAATTGTTTAATGCTGATGGATGTACTGAATATAAGATGGTGGTGCTTTTTTCTTTTCCTTTTTGTAGCTACATAATTGCTATTTAATTATATTTTATATTGCTGATTATTAGAATGATACCTTTTAAGCTACTTATATTTTTCATCAAAATAAAATCTAGGAGGTTTCAATGGAATGAGCATTTCGTATATTTGCATGAAATAAAAGTATTTGTTTTCCTTTCAACAACCAAATTCGCATAAAATTATGAAGAATCACTCGAGACATTTCGTAGCCGCTACTTGTGCTTTAGCAGCATTTTCTCCCATTGAAATGATGGCCCAAAAACAACCAAATTTTGTCATTATCGTTGCAGATGATATGGGGTATGGTGATGTGGGCATATACGGCAATGAGTATATAAAGACTCCGAATATTGATCAAATGGCCCGAGAGGGGATGATGTTCACAGATTTCCATTCGAATGGTTCAGTCAGTAGTCCGACGCGTTGTGGGCTTTTAACTGGGCGTTATCAACAGAGAGCTGGCTTGGAGAAAGTTCTTTTGGTACCCCGAGATGATAAAGATAAGGAGGTAGGACTTCCGTCGGAAGAAATAACTTTTGCAAAAATCTTGGGAGACAATGGATACCGGACAGCTTTGATTGGTAAATGGCATTTAGGATACTTGCAGAAACATCATCCGATGAATTTTGGCTTTCAGAAATTTGTAGGTTTTAAATCCGGAAATGTCGACTATCAGAGTCACCGCAACCGTTATGGAGATGTGGATTGGTGGGACGGTTTGGAAATGAAAAATATGCCGGGATATACAACGACCTTACTAACAACGCTTTCCGAGGATTATATAAAAGAAAATAAGGATAAACCATTTTGTCTATATATAGCGCATGCAGCTCCTCACTCTCCTATGCAGGGACCTAATGAAAAGGCGATCCGTACAGAGGCTACTCCAGAAGGGGATAAAAACTCCGACAGGCCAAATAAGGAAATTTATAAAGATATGGTAGAGGAATTGGACTGGAGTGTGGGACGGATTCTGGAAACGTTGAAAAAATATAAACTGGACAAGAATACGTTCGTTGTCTTTTTCTCTGATAATGGTCCGGTGATAAATAATGGAGGTTCTACCGGAGGGTATAGAGGTGCGAAGGGAGCTCCATGGGAAGGAGGACACCGTGTCCCTGGTATTTGTTATATGCCTGGAATTGTCAAAGGAGGAACAATGTGCAAACAGACCGTGATGAGTTTTGATCTTTTTCCGACTATGCTGGACATGGCGAACATTCATTATGATGACTCGAAGAAGAAGTTGGATGGAGCTTCTCTGGTACCTTTGTTTAAGGGGCAGGAGCTTTCTCAAAGATTTTTGTTTTGGGGAAATGGTAATAAGACTATCTCTGTGAGAGATGGCAAATGGAAGCTGGTTCGTTACAACCAAAAGGGAAAAATTACATTGCATTTGTTTGACCTGGATAATGATCCATACGAGGAAAATAATATGAGTGAGCAGGAACCTGAATTAGTTAAAAGACTGGATGAACAGATTACTCGCTGGGCCAAGTCTGTCTATTCAGAAGTTCCTGACCAGTTTGCTCGGAAAGTACGACGTACGAATAAAAATAACACTTAATATACATAGTAACTATGAAGATAGAAAAAATAGCCTTGCTGGCATTGGGAACTACTATGGCTTCCGGTGCAGCTTTGGCTTCGAATACGGTTGATAAAGCTACTCCCAATGTCTTACTGATTCTTGTAGATGATCTTGGATTGGGCGATTTGTCCTGCCAATATGCTAAAGATTTGAGTACTCCAAATATTGATCGTATCTTTGAAACCGGAGTACGTTTGGATAACTTTTATGCTAATTCATCAGTGTCTTCTCCTTCGCGTGCCGCACTGTTGACCGGACGTTTTCCGGCTATGGTAGGAGTACCAGGGGTCATCCGTCCTTCCATCGATCAAAATTGGGGCTATTTCGATCCGTCTGCCATTACCATGCCTGAAGTACTTAAAAATGGTGGCTACAGAACTGCACTGGTTGGCAAGTGGCATCTAGGTTGGAAAAGTCCAAATCTTCCGAATGAGAGAGGATTCGAGCATTTTCATGGCTTCCTTGCAGATATGATGGACGACTATTATACGCATCTGCGACAGGGAGGAAATTATATGTATCTGAACGATAAAGAAATTACCCCTAAAGGCCATGCTACCGAATTGTTTACTTCGTGGAGTGTGGATTATATTAAGAAAGAGGCAAAAGAGAAGAATCCCTTTTTTCTTTATCTTGCCTACAATGCTCCCCATTCTCCTTTACAACCACCGGTAGAGTGGGTGAACAAGGTGCAGGAAAGAGACAAGTCGTTACCAGTCAAGCGTGCACGGCTGATAGCCCTGATTGAACATTTGGATGATAATATCGGTAAAGTGATGCAGGCTCTTGAGGAAAGCGGTCAGTTGAGTAATACATTGGTAATATTTGCTTCTGATAATGGAGGGGACCGGGGAAGTATGGCGAACAATGGACCTACCCGGGGTGCCAAAGGCGATATGTTTGAGGGGGGTATCCATGTTC
>ERZ773260.2819-NODE-2819-length-18118-cov-7.184964_pt1 | contig 18118 bp, 16 predicted proteins | sample MGYA00511387_ERZ773260 | MGnify/ENA primary metagenome ERZ773260 (study PRJEB29015, sample SAMEA2737745) | human gut metagenome | biome: human gut; feature: human-associated habitat; material: faeces | place: China | collected 2012 ... | reverse complement strand
TCTTCGGCGACATGTGCGGCGAAGAAAATACTTCTCGGCCTGCAAACGTGCGCGCTGCAGTCAGGCCGCAAATCTCTTTGTCAAAAAAGTAGTACTTTTTTGACAGTCTCAAACAGCTCCGGAAGCGGTTGATGCTTCCGGAGCTGTTTTTGTTTCTATTTATTTCTATCGGTATTGGCTGCGCCTCAGCCCAGCGCCTTGTCGTAGTTCATGAGAATGGTCGCGACCTGCGCGCGCGTGGCGCAGCCCTCCGGTCTGAGGTACGAGACGCCGTTTTCACCGACGCCGGAGATCAGGCCGTTGCCGACGGCCCACGCCATCGCCGTGCGCGCCCACGACGGGACGCTGCCCGCATCCGGGAAGCCGGCGAGCGAGCCCGTCTCCGTCAGGCTCTCGGGCGCAAACTGCTTGGTGTAGTTATAGAGGATGACCGCAAGCTGCGCGCGCGTGATCGGATCGTCGGGCGCAAAGGTGCTCGGGCTCATGCCGGAGACGACGCCCGTGAGCTTCGCCCACCAGATCGCATCGGTGTACCACATACCGCGCTCCACGTCGTCAAACGGCGCCGCGAGCTTTTTGAGCTCATAACCGTTGACCTTCGCGGGCTCGCCCTGCACGCGGTAGAGGATGCTCACGATCATGGCGCGCGTGCATTCGCCGTCCGGCGTGACGGTCGTTGCCGACGTGCCGGCAATATAGCCATGATCGATGCAGTAATCCAGCCCCGCGTGCGACCAGATGCTCGGCGCGGGCATATCGCGGAAGGCGTAGCCCGGGCAGGCCGGGCCGCCGTTGCAGGTCTCCGGCACGCCGGTTGCGGGGATGGCCTCCGTCCTGGTCTGGCCGCAGACGGTGCAGGTATAGGTCCTGACGCCGGGCTCGGCCGCAGTGGGCTTTTGCGTCACGACGCCGGCATCCCACGTGTGGGTGTGCAGCTTCGGGATGTCCTCCCCCTCGCGGTAGCCGCAGCCGTCGCGGTTGCAGACATGATAGCGGTAGCCGACGGTCGAGACGGTCGGCTCGATCGACGTGACCCACTCACCCCAGTCGTGGCCGAGGGCGGGAACGACATCGTCATAGTCCTTGCCGCAGGTCGGGCAGGTGCCCTTGTAGTGGCCGGGCTCGGTACAGGTGGGCGCGACGCTGGTCTCGGCGTAGCTGTAGTCATGCCCCTTGGCGGGGATGACCTCATCGATCTGCACGCCGCAGCGCGCACACGTGCCGACGGCGCGGCCGGGCTGCGTGCAGGTGGCGGCCGGCTTGAGATCGCAGCGGCTCAGGTCATGGCCGAGGGCCGCGATCTTCTCGGTGCGGGTCGCACCGCAGACCGAGCACTTATAAAACTGCGTGCCCTTTTCGGTGCAGGTGGGCGGGTTCGTCTGCGTCTTGACCCAGGTGTGGTCGGTGGCGGCGACATAGGTGTCGTCCACGGGGGCATAGGTGCAGCCCTTCACCGTGCAGACGTGGTGCGTGTAGCCCTGCTCGGTGCAGGTGGGGGCGACGACCGTGTCCGTGAACGCGGCGATGTGGTCGCCGTGCCAGAAGCCGGTCTGATAGCCCTGCCATGTGCCGTCATCCTTGAGCTCGGCGAGCCACGTGTAGCTGCCCTGCGGGTAATAGACCACGCAGTCATCCGGGAAGGAGCGGTTGGAGTCCGCCGCGGCGTAGATGCTCTTAGCGGGGTCATTTTTAAAGACGGCGCGCTTGAGCTGCGTGACCTTTGCGATCTGGGTCAGGCCCGCAGCAATATCATCCGCGTGCTCTTCGTTCCCATCCGGATTGTCCGGGTCGAGAATCCCGTTGAGGACAGTCTTGATAGCGAGCTGCAGCGCGGCGTCCACACTGGTGAAGGCGCGGCCCTCGATCGTGTCGATCTTGTCGCCGAAGTAAGCCTCCTCGAGCAGCTCGCAGCCGGCAAAGGCGCACTTGTTGATCTGCGCGACGCGGTTGGAGAGGTCGACGGACTTCATGTGGTTATCGCCGGCAAACGCGGCCACGCCGATGGTGAGCTTCTTGTCGCCGGGGCTGAAGGTGAGGTTGTTCATGTAGTAATCGCACATGAACGCGTAGTCACCGATGCTCGTGACATTGGCCGGAATGTTGAGGTTCTTGTGGTGGTTGACGAACGCGAACGCACCCGTGCTGATCGTCTGCAGGCTCGACGGCAGGCCGAGCGTCGTGTCCTCCTGACCGAGGATGCGGTCCCACGCGAAGGCCCACGGACCGATGTACGTCAGGCCTTCCGGCAGGCGCAGCTCGGCGAGCATGGTACAGCTGTAGAATGCATGGTCCTCGATGCGGCGCAGACGGCTGCAGTTGCGCGCGCGCACGAACGTGAGCGTGTCGCAGCCGTAGAAGGCGTACTTGTCGATGAGCTCGAGCTTGCGCGGCATATTGATGGCCGAGAGGTACTCGTCTTTATAAAATGCGCGCTCGCTGATGGTGGTGATGTCGTCATTGAGGAACATGCACGTGAGATAGCGGCAGTCCTTGAACGCGCGCGCCGACATTCGTGACGCCGGAGTAGCGCTCGGTGCGGCCGTCCCATTCCTCGTCGGTGCCGTCGGCGATGTAGGCCAGCGCGAGATACTCCTCACCGAGGTTTTCCACGACCGTCGTGCCGAGGACCTCATCCTTGTCGTTATACTCCGTGACCGTCACGTTGCCCATCCACGGCGCTTTCTGGCCGGTCGCCGCGTAGTCCGCCATTTTCCCGTCGCCGAAGATGTACACGCCGTAATACTGCGCGTCCTCGCGGTAATCATGGATCTGCCAGATCTGCTGCAGGAAGGGGTTGTCCTGCACAACGGTGGGGTTCGTGACTTCGTAGATCTTATAATGTACGCTCGCCTCGTCCCCGGCGGGGCCGCAGTCACCGTGGGCGACCTCACGGCCGAAGAGCTTTTTGATCTGACCGGGCTGCTTGATAAACAGCTCAAACGCATCCGCGATCGTGCCCGCCTGCGCCGGCGGAGCACACACGCTCAGCAGTCCCGCCGCGAGCACAAAGCACAGCAGCAGCGACAACACTCGTTTTTTCATAAGGTTCCTCCCTCCTGGATCCGACACTTCAAAAAACATGTCTACAGAGCAAGTATACAGGACGCGCCCCGCCATTGCAACAGCCCGAAAGCGTTCACAGGCAAAAAAACGTGTAAAATTCTTGCTCAGATTTGTGGTTTCGTAACAAATCCGTCGGTTTTTGCGTCCTATCCATTGCACACTTTGCCGGAAGTATGCTATATTTTCAACAGAGAGATATTCCCGTTGTACACAGGAACATTACCGCAAGGAGGAAGAAACTATGAAAAAACGCCTGCTCTCGCTGGCGCTGTGTCTGGTTCTGGTCGTGGGACTGTTCTCCGGCCTGACCGTGAACGCATCGGCTGGCAAAATCGACGATATTAAAAAGGCTTACATTAAAGAAAAACTTGAGCAAATCAAAGATGAGTTCGAGATCCCGGATCTCGACACGGAGGCCATTCTCAACAGCTTTATGACCGCGGCCACTTCGGGCGACTTCGGTGAGAACAACTGCCTGCACTGGAATGTGTCGATCACCGGAAAATTGACCATCTCCGGCACCGGCGCCATGCCCAACTTTGACTTCCCCAAAGGCAACCTCGCGCCGTGGTGGAACTATGACGCGCTCGGTGTGATAACCAAAATTGGAATTAAGAGTGTAGACATAAAGGACGGTGTCACGAACGTGGGAGACTATGCGCTGTTTCTTCTGCCGGATGCCACACAGATCACGCTGCCTGACAGCGTGACGCGTATCGGCCGCTACGGCATCGCCATGTGCTCCAAGCTCACGGGTATGTCCATCCCCAAGAGCGTGACCGAGATCGGTGACTTCGGTCTCGCGGGCGACGGGCTGACCGCCGTCACGCTGCCTGACGGGCTGCAGAGCCTCGGCCGCGGCGCATTTGACACCTGCACCAGCCTCACGAACATCACCCTGCCGCCGCCATCACGGCCGTGCCCGGCAAGTGCTTTGCCAACTGCACGAAGCTGCTGAACGTCAAATACGCCGGCACCGTGACCGCCATCGGCGAGCGCGCGTTTGAGGGCTGCAAGTCGCTCACCAAGGCGCCCATCCCCGAGACGGTGACCGAGCTCGGCGCGTCCGCCTTCACCGGCTGCACCGCGCTGACGGATGTGACGCTGCCCGCCGGCGTGGCCGCCATTCCCGACGGCTGCTTCCAGGGCTGCACCGCGCTGAAAGACATGAAGCTGCCCGGCACCGTGACGAGCGTCGGCCACAATGCCTTCACCGGCTGTAAGGCACTCAAAGACGTGCGCTGCTACGGCGCACCTCCGACAGTCCAGCCCGGCGGCGCGGCCGAGCACAGCTTTGAGCCCGCTATCGTCACCATCCACTATAACCCCGACCCGGTCTACGGCTGGACGTTTGGTGCGGACGGCAAGTGGCAGGGCTACACCGTCAGCAGCAAGGGCGCGTGCCTGCACACCGGCTACGGCACGACGGAAACCACCGTGCCCGCCACCTGCGGTGCTGACGGACGCATCGACACCGTCTGCGCCAACTGCGGCGAGGTCATCGCGACAGAGGTCATCCCCGCCACCGGCGCACACACGTGGGACAACGGCACCGTGACCACGGAGCCGACCGAGACCACCCCCGGCGTGCGCACGTTCACCTGCGCCGTCTGCAGCCAGACCAAGACCGAGGTCATCCCCGCTACCGGCGCGCACACCTTCGTTTTCACCAAGACCGTCGCACCCAGCTGCACGGAGGCAGGCTATGACCTCTACACCTGCAGAGACTGCGGCGCGAGCGAACAGCGCAATGTCAAGCCCGCGCTCGGCCATAAGTGGGACAGCGGCACCGTGACCACGGAGCCGACCGAGAAGGACCCCGGCACCATGACCTATACCTGCACCGTCTGCGGCGCGACCAAGACCGAGGTCATCCCCGCCACCGGCCCGCACACCCACGTCTGGGACGAGGGCACCGTGACCGTCGCGCCGACGGAGACCACGCCCGGCGTCCGCACCTACACCTGCACCGTCTGCGGCCAGACCAGAACCGAGATCATCCCCGCCACCGGCTCTGCGGTCTGTCCGGGCGGTGCCGCGTGCCCGAGCTTCCGTTTCCGCGATGTGCCCGCCCCGTCCAACTGGGCGCACGAGGGCATCGACTACTGCGTGCGCCACGGTCTGATGAGCGGCTTCGACGCGACGACGTTCTCGCCCGACACGGTCAGCACGCGCGCACAGATCGTAATGATCCTCTATAACCTCTCCGGCGACACGACCGACTACAGCAAATATTACGTGCCGTTCACGGATGTCAGGCCCAGCACATGGTACTACAACGCCGTCGCCTGGGGCTACGACAAAGACATCGTCGCCGGTATGACCCCGACGACCTTCGCGCCCGACGGCCTCATCACCCGCGAGCAGATGGCCGTTCTCCTCTATGGCTACACCGAAAAGTATGCGCCGGCCTACCTCGGCGGCGCAGCATCCCTCAACGGCTTCCCCGATGCCGCCAGCGTCTCCAACTGGGCATACGCCGCCATGAGCTGGGCCGTCGGCAACGGTCTCATCTCCGGCATCGCGAGCAATGGCGCCGACTATCTGGCCCCGAGCGGCGGTGCCACACGCGCGCAGATCGCAGCCATCATGATGCGCTACTGCCGCCTCACCGGCCTGTGACCGACGCACCGCCGACCCGCAAAAGCCATACACCTGCCCCGGGAGCGTTCTGCTCCCGGGGTTTTGTGCACTTGCAGAACACAGAGCGGACGGCAGCGGGTCTGGGCGCGTGCAGGGCAAAAGCGCAGCAGGATGCCGCTTTGCCGTACACTTGTGCGCACAGGGAAGAACAGCACCGAAAAACGGGAAAACCAATCCGTAGTTAACATAACATCGTTAATTGCACCCCGTTTGTGTTGAAAAGTCTGTTGGTAATGTGGAGAACCGGTTTCCATAATGCCGTTTCGCCCTGTGAAGGCCGTCGACCGGTGCGCAATTATGCAACATTTTGCCGGATTACGCGGCGCTGGTTGAGATATTTCAACCAGCAACAAAGCGGTTTCGGAAAATTGGACGAAAATGTTCAAAGTGTTACACTCTATAAAATTTGTCACTTGCGTTTTGACACTTTTTCCGTTACAGTATTACCTGTAACCGGCAATACCAACCATCCGGTGCCGTCTGTTGTGTGGGACGGCGGCGGAAATCTGACGAAAGGGGTAAAGGAATATGCTGTATGGCGCTCTGGAACTGGCTGCGAAGATCCTTGGCATCTGCGAGGAGTATGAGGCGCAGGCCATCGTGCAGGAGATCGCAAACTCTCTGACCATGCCGATCTGACGATGGAATATCACGACACCCGAGGCTGAGGCCTCGGGTGTTTTTTATAGTGTTTGCCCGCTCCCGGAAGCGCCGACAGCCTCACCGCTCTGCGACGCCGGTGTATTGGAACACATAGTCCACGGCGCGGTTGCTCACGCGCTCGAGCGACTCGTAGGTGCTGCCGCCGATGTGGAAGGTGGCGATGAAATTGTCCAGATGGATGAGCGGATCATCGCTCGCCGGCGGCTCGTGCGCGAACACGTCGCTCGCCGCAGCGCGGATCTGCCCCGTGGTGAGCGCGACGTAGAGATCGTGCTCGTTGACGATGCCGCCGCGCGAGGTGTTGACGAGCAGCAGCTCCGGATTCGCCGCGGCGAACACCGGCGCGTTGATGAGATCGCGCGTGGCATCGCAGAGCGTGATGCTCACGTTCACGAAGTCGGAGCGCCGGAAAAGCTCCGGCAGGGTCTCGACCTGTTCGTAGCCCCACGCGGCACATTCGGCGGCCGTGCGGCGCGGATTCCAGCACAGGACGCGCACATCGAACGCCGCGCGCAGAATATCCGCCACGCGGTGGGCGATGTTGCCCGTGCCGACAAGGCCAAGCGTGCGGCCGGTCATCTCGTGGCAGACGAATTCCTCCGCGCCGAAGTGGTCGAAGCGTCCGGCGCACAGGCCGTTGTTGACAAATTTCAGCTGCCGGTTGAGCGCCAGCAGCTCCGCCACGGCCAGCTCCGCGACAGCCGGTGCGCCGAGGCCCGGCACATTCGGCACCGGCACGCCGAACTCGGCGGCAGCAGCGGTGTCGATCGTGTCGCGGCTGACGCCGTGCATGGCGATGACCTTCAGATTCGGCGCGTGCGCGATGACCGACCGCGGCACGACCGCGCGGCGGATGACCATGGCGGCGAGCCGCTCGGGATGGTCGAAGTTGTCCACGATCTCAAAATGGCGCGCCAGTCTTGCATACGCCGACGGCGCGATGTGTTCACTCAGATAGACTTCCACAATGTATGCCTCCCGGGTACAGATGGGAAACGGTCAGCCTCTGTGACCGCAGATCTGAACACGATCATACTACACCGGTGTCAGTGAGGCAAGACGAAACCTCCGGGAACAAAGCGTTCAAAGCGCAAAAAAGCTCCTCCGTATGTCTGCTGCATACGGAGGAGCTATCTATTTCGTGTGCTGCCGCTCCGGCGCGGGATTTAACCGCGTCCGTTTCCACCGCCGCGGCGGCGGCCGCGCGAACGGTCGTTATAGAGACGGTTGCCGGCCATACGGCTGTCCGACTCCTGCATGAACTGCTTGAGCCGGTCCTCGAACGCGGCGTCCCCGCTCGGGCCGCTGACCTGCCCCGCCGGCTGGGCCGGACGGTTGGGGCGCGCAGCACGCGGTGCGCCGCCGTTATTGGGGCGGCTGCCGCCGGGACGGCCGCCGTTCATCGGGCGGTTGTTCGGACGGGCGGGCGCTTCCTCCGCCTTCTTGATGGACAGGTTGATCTTCCCGTCCGGCGTCACGGCCAGCACGCGCACCTTCACCTTGTCGCCCAGCTTCAAAAACGCATTGACGTCGCTGACGTAGGTGTTGGCGATCTCGGATATGTGCACCAGACCGCTCTTGCCGTCCGGCAGACTCACAAACGCGCCAAACTTCGTGATACCGGTAACGGTACCTTCCACAACTGCTCCGACTTCCACCTGCATACGGTTCGTTTCTCCTTGCTCAATCACTCGTATCGTAAAAAATTTTCTCACCGGGCTTGACCAGACCGAGTTTTTCCCGCGCGACCGATTCGCGCATGTCATCGTCGTCGCTGTGGTCGATCTGATATTGCAGCTCGGCATTGGACTGGGTCATCTCGGACACCTGCTGCTGCAGTGCCGCGGCGCGGTCCTGAAGCTGTGCCGTGCGCTGATGTACCACGACCAGACTGATGAGTGCGTACACCATCAGCGCCGCGATAACCAGTTTGGTAAATATGCTTGCCTTCTTGAATTTCACGGTCGGCAGTACCTCCCCCCGGATCGTATCTGCGTCCAGTAATACAGCCTATTCTAAAACATCTGCGGCGAGATTGGAAGTGTTTTTTTGCAAAAAACAGAACTTTTTTTATGAATTTTCTTCCCGGAGCCGTGATCTGGCGCATTTTTTGCGCGCACAGGCGGCCAAATTGCTCCAGCTGCGGGAAAATGTGCCCGCTGAGCCAGAGAAAGTAGCACGTCCAGCCGCCGGCGATGGCCGCGAACAGAAACAGGCGCACCTGCCCGTCGCCGGCCGTCATGCCAAGCAGGAACACGCTCCCGAGCGCAAGCAGGCAAAACGTACCGTCGAGCAGCGCGCGGAAAACCGCGCTGCGCGCATGGCGGCGCGGCACGCGCAGCACGTCGAACGCCAGCCCGAGCGCCGCGCCGAGCCCGAGCCCGAGCATGAGCTGCGCAAGCTGACCGAGCAGCGGCAGCTTCATCCGCCGAACAGGCGCGACCAGAAGCCTCCGCCTGACACCGTCTCTTCCGTGTAATCGAGCGCGTCAAACGCACCGTCGATCGCAAGCTCCCCCGTGTCGATCGCAAGCCGGCCGACGCGCAGCCCCTCGCCGTGCACGGTGAGCATCCCGCGCGACGTGCGCATGGACACCTCCGTGTCGTCAAAGCGCACGACCTCGTCCACTCCCGTAACGGTCAGATGGCTGCGCTCGTCGAGCGTGACTGCGTGCGGCCGGCGCTGCGGCACGGCCTTTTTGTCCTCATATGGCATGGCGCTCCCCCTCCTGCTGCGTTTGCTACCACAGTATGCGCGCGCAGCCGGCGGTATGCATGGAAAACTCCCGTTCTACTCGTTATGTAAACCATAACAGAACTGTATCCGCAGAAAATCAGGGCGTCCTGCGATGGGACGCCCTGATTTGTTCTTGTTATGTCAACCAAGCTCGACACGCAGCGCATTGCTCAGCGCGGCAAACTGCGCGAGATCGAGCGTCTCGCCGCGCACGCGCGCATCGAAGCCGCAGGCGGCGACCGCCGCGGCGGCGCGCGCCTTGTCGCAGCCGGGAACACCGGCCGCGAGCGCATTGATGAGCGTCTTGCGGCGCTGGCTGAACGCCGCGCGCACGATGGCGAACAGCAGCGCTTCATCCTGCACGTCCGCAGGCGGTGCGCTGCGCATACGCAGCCGCACGACGGTGCTCGTGACCTTCGGCGCGGGGACGAAGCAGTGCGGCGGCACATCGAACAGCAGCTCAAGCTCGGCATACCACGCGGTCAGCACGGTCAGCAGACCGTAGTCCGCCGTTCCCGGCCGGGCGCAGAGCCGGTGTGCGGCCTCGCGCTGGATCATGACCGTGACGGTGTCGAAGCATCCGGCGGTGAGAAACGCCGTGATCAGCGGCGTTGTGACGTTATACGGCAGGTTTGCGCACACGACCGGGCGCAGGCCAGGGAAGCGCTCGGCCACCAGCTGCGGCAGATCGAGCGCGAGCACGTCGCCAAAGACGATCTCCACATTCGGATAGGCGGCGAGCGTCTCGGCCAGCACGGGGCGCAGCCGCTCGTCCAGCTCGACCGAGACGACCTTGGCCGCGCGCTGCGCGAGCTGCTCGGTCAGGCAGCCGATGCCGGGGCCGACCTCGAGCACGCCGGTGTGCTCGTCCGCGCCGGAGGCGTCGGCGATGTCGGACGGGACCCATGCGGCCGTCAGAAAATTCTGCCCCATGGACTTGGAAAAGCGGAAATCATGCCGCGCGAGCAGTGCGCGGATGTCCGCAGGATTCGTCAGCTCCATACGCACCTCACCTCAGCAGCTTCTCAAACGCCTGACGGCGCGGATCGTGTCCCGGCTCATCACACAGGATGTTGCCGCAAAAGCGGTAGCCGTGGCGCTCGAGGAGCTTTTTCTGCGCGCCGTTGTGCCGGTGCGTATCGACGCGGATGGCGTGCGCCCCGCTTTCGCGCGCGAGCTGTTCCGCCGCCTGCATGAGGTGGTCGGCCATGCCCGTGCCGCGCCAATCGGCTGCAACGGCGTTGCGGTGCAGCACGGCGGCATGGTCACGGTCCGAGCGCCAGCGTCCGTCCGTGAGCGCGTCATAGGCGGGCTCGGGCGTGCGGCTGAGCGTGAACATGGCGGCGACAGCGCCCTGATACGTGAGCACATGGCACGTGCCGGCCGTGATGTCGGCGCGGAACGTGTCCGCGTTCGGATAATCGCCCTGCCACTGGTCGACACGGTGGCGGCGCAGGTAGTTGCGCGCCTGCTGCGCGATGGCAAGGATGGCCGGAAGGTCGTCCTCCGTCGCGGCACGGCAGACGGGCGGCTCTGTGAGCTGCGGGCGGCTGCGGTCACGCCGAATCTTATCGAGCAGGCGCTGCTCGGCCGGCGTGGGCGGTGTTTCCCGAAAGAGCTCCGGGCGCTTTACGAGCGTGCGCTCCAGACTCTGCCGCGTGCGCCACGCTTCAATTTCGGCGTGATTGCCGCCGCGCAGCACCTCGGGCACGGTGCGCCCCTCCCACGTCTCGGGACGGGTATACTGCGGGTACTCGAGCCGGCCTGCCCAATGGCTCTCGCCGGTGTAGCACTCGGTGTCCGACAGCACGCCCGGCACCATGCGGCAGACGCAGTCCGTGACGACCATCGCGCCAAGCTCACCGCCCGTGAGCACAAAGTCGCCGATGGACAGCTCCTCGTCCACGCAGGCCTCGATGAAGCGCTCATCCACGCCCTCATAGTGGCCGCAGACGAGCACGAGCTGGTCATAGTCGGCCTTGAGCTGGCGCGCCTTCGCCTGCGTGAACGTCTGCCCCTGCGGGGAGAGGTAGATCACGCGGCGGCGCGGCGCGGGCACGGCGGAATCCGCAAGCGCCGCGTCGAGACAGCTCTTGAGCGGCTGCGCCATCATGACCTGACCCCAGCCGCCGCCATACGGGTAGTCGTCGACCTGCTTCTGGCGGTTTTCGGTATAGTCGCGGATCTGGTGGCAGCGGATGTCGAGCAGACCGCGCGCCTGCGCCCGGCCGAGAATGCTCTCGCCGAGCATGGCACGCATCGTGTCGGGAAAGAGCGTGAGAATGTCGATGCGCACGCGCTCACATCCCTTCGATCAGGTGCACGACCATACGCCCGCCCTCCGGGTCGATGCTGCACACGAACTCCGGCCGGTCGGGAATGAGCACCTCGCGCGCACCCTGCACGACATAGACGCTGCCGCGCGGCAGGTCGAGGATCTCGCGCAGCGTGCCGAGCGGCTCGCCCGCATCGGTCTCGACGGCGATGCCGATCAGATCCTGCTGAAAATACTGCCCGTCCGGCAGCGTGACATCCGCGCGCGCGATGGACACGACGCGGTTTTTGAGCGTCATGGCGGCGTTGACATCGTCATAATCCGCAAACTTGACGACGAGCATCCCCTTGTGCACGCGGCTGTGCGCGACGTGCACGGGCGCGCCGTCGATATAAAACGTCCGGAAGCCGAGCAGGAACGCCGCGTCATCCGCCCACGGCTGGATGCGCACCTCGCCGCGCACACCGTGCGTGTTGACGATCTTTCCTGCCTCCAGATACGGTTTTTGCATAGTTATTGCCCCCTTTTTGGGTGTAGGTGCAAAAAACGCACTGCACGGGTGCAGCGCGTTTCCTGCGTCAATCCATGATCTCCACGGAGACTTTCTTGCCCTTTCTCTGGGCGACAGCCTTCATCAGGATGCGGATCTCTTTGACGATCCGTCCCTGACGGCCGATGACCTTGCCCATATCGCCGTCGGCGACGCGCACTTCAAACACGGTCTCGCCGTTGGCCTCGCGCTCGGTCACAGAGACCTCGTCCGGTTTTTCCACGAGGTTCTGCACAATATAGGTCAGAAGTTCTTTCATCTTTGGGGTCTCTCCTTATTCGGCTGCGAGGGCCTTCTTGAGCAGCGCACGAACGGTATCCGTCGGCTGCGCACCGTTGGCGAGCCAGTAGTTGGCGCGCTCGGCGTCGACGACGATCTTCTTGTCTGCGCTCAGCGGATCGTAAGTGCCGATCTCCTCAATGCATCTGCCGTCACGTGCGAAACGGGAATCCGCCACCACGACGCGGTAAAAGGGAGCCTTCTTAGCGCCCATTCTGCGAAGTCTGATCTTGACCATGTATCTTCACCTCCATAAATAATCTCTGTATCTCCAGCTCCCTGCGGGAGCTTGGAACCTGTTTAGAATCCGAAGGGACGGCCACCGCCGCCGCCGAACAGATTGCCCAGACCGCCCAGTCCGCCGCGGCCGCCGCGCTTCATGCGCTTCATGGCCTTGCTGTTGCCGGACATCTGGCGCACCAGCTGCTGCATGAGATCAAACTGCTTGAGCAGCTTATTGATCTCGACCACGCTCGTACCCGCGCCCGCCGCGATGCGCTTTTTGCGGCTGGAGTTGAGGATGCCCGGGTTGTCGCGCTCGCCGGGGGTCATGGACTGGATGATCGCCTCGATGCGGCCCATGGCCTTCTCGTCGACGTTCGCGCCCGAGAGCGCCTTTGCGTCCATGCCGGGGATCATGCCGGCGATATCCTGCAGCGAACCCATGCCCTTGAGCTGCTGGAGCTGGTCATAGTAATCGGTGAGCGTGAAGCGGTTCTGCCGCAGACGCTCCGCCATCTCCTCGGCCTTTTTCTGGTCGAGGTTCTGCTCGGCCTTTTCGATGAGCGTGAGCACATCGCCCATGCCAAGGATGCGCCCGGCCATGCGGTCGGGGTGGAAGGGCTCGATCTGGTCGAGCTTCTCGCCGATGCCGGCGAACTTGATGGGCTTGCCGGTCAGCGCCTTGATCGACAGCGCCGCGCCGCCGCGGGCGTCACCGTCGAGCTTGGTGAGCATGACGCCGGTGATGTCGAGCGCATCGTCAAAGGCCTGCGCGGTCGCGACCGCGTCCTGACCGATCATCGCGTCGATGACGAGCAGGATCTCCGCCGGTTCGACGGCGGCCTTGATGTTCTGCAGCTCGGTCATGAGCGCCTCATCAATGTGCAGACGGCCGGCCGTGTCGAGAAAGACAAGGTCGTTGCCGTATTTTTTCGCGTGCTCGATACCGGCCTTGGCGATCGCGACCGGATCGCCCTGCCCCATCTGGAACACGGGAATATCAAGCTGGCGGCCGACGGTCTCAAGCTGCTGGATGGCTGCGGGACGGTACACGTCGCACGCGACGAGCAGCGGACGCTTGCCCTGCTTGCGCATGAGGCCGGCGAGCTTGGCGCCGTTGGTGGTCTTGCCCGCGCCCTGCAGGCCGACGAGCATGACGACGCTCGGCGAATGGGAGCTGATGTTCAGCTTCTGATTCTCGCTGCCCATGAGGGCGGTGAGCTCTTCGTTGACGATCTTGATGACCATCTGCGCGGGCGAGAGGCTCTCGAGCACATCCGCACCCGTCGCGCGCTCGGTCACCTTGCGCACAAAGTCCTTGACGACCTTGAAGTTCACGTCCGCCTCGAGCAGCGCGAGCTTGACCTCACGCATGGCCTCCTTGACGTCGGCCTCCGTGAGCCGGCCCTTGCCGCGCAGGCGTTTGAACGCCTCGGTCAGCTTGTCCGACAGGGATTCAAATGCCATGGTATCTATCCTTTCAGATCCTGAAGCTGCCGCAGCGCCTGCTCGGCCAGCGGCCGGGCGTCGCCGCCGACACAGTCGCGCAGCTTCGTGAGCGTATTCTCCAGCGCGGCCGCGGCCGTGCGCTGCGCGGCAAAGCGCTGCACCAGACCGAGCCTGGACTCTGCATCGCGCAGCGCGGCGTCCGCACGGCGGATGTTGTCCCACACGCCCTGACGCGAAATGCCGCTGCTGGCGGCGATCTCCGCCAGAGAGAGGTCCTGATTATAATGGAGGTCGTAATACTCGCGCTGCTTTTCCGTGAGCAGCTCGCCGTAAAAATCGAACAGCATCGTGCGCCACACGGTCTCGTCCGGCATTGCAAGTCCCTCCCCGCTGTAAACCGTTTTCCCTTTACAGCATGGGTAGTATACGCCTTCCCCACGCGAGTGTCAAGTATTTTTTCTTGTCACCGCATAGTTTCTTTTCCGCGCGGGCAACATTTTGGTACTGCAAACCGTTTTTGGAGGGATCTACATGGCCGAAACCAACGCCGGCGCCCTGCGTGAGGCGGGCGCACGCGATGCCCAAGCCCTGACCGTGACCGGCCGCCGCCGCGCGCGCACCGGCTGCATCCGGCGGGCGGTAAAAGCGCTCACGCGCACGGCAAAAGCCGTCACGCCCGAGACGCCGAACGGCGCGTGGCTGCGCGACAACCGGACTCTTGCCCGCGCCGCCGCAAGCGACGCCGCAGCCGCGCTGCGCCATGCGCACACACTGCGTGCATCCGGTAAGCAGACCGTGCTGGGTGCGTGCTGCACAGGGCTGCTGCGTGCCTGCGGCAACGCGCTCACGCCCAAGGCTGCACAGGCATATCTCGCGGGCTTTCAGGACGTGCTGCCGCTCGAGACGGCGGAGCTTGCGCTGCTCGTGCCGGGGCTGCAGGCGGCAGCAGTCTGTGCGCTGGCGGACACCTATGCACGCGACGGAGCTGCCGCGCCCGCGCTCTTCACGTCGCTGCGCGCGCTCGGCACGGCCGCGTGGGCAGCGCTCACCGAGCGGTGCGATCGCGTGGGGCGCATCCTCGCGCGCGATCCGGCGGGCGTCTACTCCGCAATGGACGCAGCCACACGCACCCGCTACCGGCAGACCGTGGCGCAGCTTGCGCGGCGGACAGGCCGGACGGAGATCGACATCGCCGAGGACGTGCTCGCGCGCGCACAAAGCGGCGAGGGTGCGCGGCGGCACGTGGGCTGGTTTTTGCTGCGCGAGGTGCTCGGCGCACCGGAAAAGCGCCGTGACGGTGCGTGGTACATCGCCGCCGTCGTTATGGGGACGCTGGCCGTGTCGCTGCTGCTGGGCTTTGCGACCGGGAGCGTATCGGGCGCGGTGCTGCTGCTGATCCCGGTGTCGGAAGCCGTCAAGGGTCTGCTTGACGCGGTGCTGCTGCGCGTGACGAAGCCGCGCTTCGTGCCGCGGCTGGCGCTGCGGCGCGGCATCCCGCCGGAGGGAAAGACCCTGTGCGTGATCGCGGCGCTGCTCACCTGCCCCGGCGATGCGCGCACGCTCGCCGCGCGTCTGGAGGAATACGCGCTGTGCAACCGCGACGCGGGCGAGCAGCTCCTGTTCGGGCTGCTGGCAGATCTGCCGGAGGCGGACATGGAGCACGCGCCCATCGACCCCGCCATCCTGCACGCGGCGCGCACGGAGATTGAGGCGCTCAACGCACGCTATGGCGGGCGGTTTTACCTCTTCACGCGCGAGCGGGTGCAGACACCCGACGGGAAATGGAGCGCGTGGGAGCGCAAGCGCGGCGCGCTGCTCCGGCTCGCGCAGCTTCTGTGCGGTGAGGCGGACGCGATGCACTGTGCCGCCGGCGATGCGGCGGCGCTGCGCGGCACGGCGTATCTGCTCACGCTCGACGCCGACACGCGCCTGACACCGGGCACTGCACGCGCGCTCGTGGGCGCGATGCTCCACCCGCTCAACCGCCCGGTCGTGGACGCGCGGCGCGGCGTGGTCACGCACGGCTACGGTCTGCTGCACCCGCGCATGGCCACCGAGCTGCAGAGCGCACGCGCGAGCGACTGGGCGCGCGTATTCGCAGGTCCCGGCGGCAGCGACCCCTACGGCGGCGTATGCGGAGAGCTGTATATGGACTGCTTCGACCGCGGCGGCTTTTCGGGCAAGGGCATCCTCGACGTGCGCGCGCTGCTCGCCTGCTGCGGCGGCGATGCCCTGCCCGAGCAGCGCATCCTCAGCCACGATGCGCTCGAGGGCGCGTATCTGCACGGCGGCTTTCTCGGCGACGTGGAGCTCACGGACACCTTCCCCGCCGCACCGCTTGCATGGGGTGCGCGGGCGCACCGCTGGATCCGCGGCGACTGGCAAAACGCGCCGTGGATCTTCTCCCGGCGCGCACGGGCGCTGCACCCGATCGACCGGTTCCGGCTGGCGGACAGCCTGCGGCGCTCGCTCGTTGCCCCGGCGACGTGGGCTGCCGTCTTCCTCGGCTGCGTGCTGCGCTGGCCGGGGCTGCGGCTGGCGGCATATGCCGCGCTGCTGGCGCTGGCGCAGGGGCTCATCTTTGCGCTCGGTCACCCGATCGTGCACCCGGCGGACGCGCGCGTGCGCTATCACAGCAGCGTTCTGCCGGGGCTCGCCGCCGCCGTGGTGCAGACGGTGCTGCGGCTGATCCTGCTGCCGTGGGAGGCGGTCCTCAACGCCTCCGCCATCGTTACGGCGCTGTGGCGCATGACGGTCTCGCACCGAAATCTCCTGCAATGGCAGACGGCGGCGCAGCGGGCGGCAAAGCGCGACGGGCTGGGCGCGTATCTGCGCGCGCTCTGGCCGGCGAGTGCACTCGGGCTGCTCACGGCCGTGCTCACGCCGAGCCCGACGGGGCTGGCGGCCGGCATCGTGTGGACGCTCTCCCCGTTCGTGCTCGCGGCGCTCGGCGCGCCGAACACACCCGGTGCAGCACCGCTGCAGCACGCGGCGCAGCGGGAGCTGCTGGGCTGGGCAAAGGCGACGTGGCAGTATTTTGAGACGTTCTGCACCGCCGGGGAGCACTACCTGCCGCCGGACAATGTGCAGACCCAGCCGCCGACCGGCACGGCGCACCGCACATCGCCGACGAACATGGGCTTTGCGCTCTTGTCCGCGCTCGGCGCACACGCGCTGGGCGTGGACAACGGGCGCGGGTTGACTTTGGCAGAGCAGATGCTCACGACCATGGAGCAGCTCCCGCGCTGGAACGGGCACTTTTACAACTGGTATCACACGTGCACGCTGCGGCCGATGCCGCCGCTGTATGTGTCCACGGTGGACAGCGGCAACTGCGCCGCCGCCCTGCTCGCGGCGGCAAACGCCCTGCGCGGCTGGGGGCAGGACGCGCTTGCGGCGCGGGCACAGGCGCTGTGCGACGGCATGGACTTTGCCCTGCTCTACGACCCGCAGCGCCGCCTGATGCACATCGGCATCGACACCGGCAGCGGCAAGCGCTCCGAGGGGTATTACGACCTGCTCGAGAGTGAGGCGCGCCTGACATCATACTTTGCCGTGGCGCGCGGCGACGTGCCGCGTGAGCACTGGCGCGCCCTTTCCCGCGCACAGGTGCAGCATGAACGCTACCGCGGCTGCGTGTCGTGGTCGGGGTCGGTGTTCGAGTATCTGATGCCGGAGCTGTTTTTGCCGCCGCAGCGCGATTCCCTGCTGTGGGAGAGCGCAAAATTCTGTCTGCGCGTACAGCGGCGGCGCGTGCGCGCGGGGCAGCCGTGGGGTGTATCGGAGAGCGCGTACTTTGCGCTCGACAGCGCCCTGAGCTACCGCTACAAGGCGCACGGCTGCGCGGCGCTGGCCATGCAGACGGACATGGACCGCGAGCTCGTGCTCTCGCCGTACAGCGCCTTTCTCGCACTGGCCGTTGCGCCGCGTGCGGCGGTGCGCGATCTGCGCAGATTCGCTGCGCACGGTCTGCTTGGGCAGTATGGCTTCCGGGAGGCGCTCGACTGCACGCGCGCACGCACGGGCGGCGGCGGGCAGATCGTGCACTGCGTGATGGCGCACCATCAGGGCATGAGCCTGCTGTCAGCGTGCAACGCGCTGTGCGGCGGGCAGGTGCAGCGCTGGTTTCTGGCAGACCCCGCCATGCGCGCGCACATGAGCCTGCTGTCCGAGCGCCTGCCGCTCGGCGCACCGGCGCTGCGCCGGCGTCCGGAGGCGCAGCGCAGCAAGCCCCGCCG
>ERZ773260.2812-NODE-2812-length-18155-cov-5.088508_pt1 | contig 18155 bp, 17 predicted proteins | sample MGYA00511387_ERZ773260 | MGnify/ENA primary metagenome ERZ773260 (study PRJEB29015, sample SAMEA2737745) | human gut metagenome | biome: human gut; feature: human-associated habitat; material: faeces | place: China | collected 2012 ... | reverse complement strand
AATGAGCAATTAACACACGCTCATTTCCAGCGGTTTACACTCTTTTAGTAACTTCATGGCGCAAAATTACAATAAATTTGCGAGAAGTATATGACATTGACACTTCAAAATAAAAAAAGATACATAAAAAGATTTGTCAATCAAAAATGAATCCCTACCTTTGTCCCCGCTTAGATAACATAGTATTAATTTATTAAAGTACACAAGAATCATGTTTTTAGATTCAGCAAAGAAAAAAGAGATTTTCGAAAAGTATGGCAAGTCTGCAACCAACACAGGTTCTGCAGAAAGCCAGATCGCACTGTTCACAGTTCGTATCGCACATTTGACTGAACACTTGAAGGCTAATCACAAAGACCATAGCTCTGAAAGAGCTCTGAAAATGTTGGTAGGTAAGCGTCGTCGTTTACTGGATTACCTGATCAAGGTTGATATCGAAAGATATCGTGCTATCATCAAAGAGCTTGGCATCAGAAAGTAAGAAACAATTTCTTCGCAAGAAGTTCAAAAGGATGGTCTCCACGGGGGTCATCCTTTTTTCTTTTACCTAATACCTTTGTTTAATGAAAATTTAATGTAATTTTGCGCCGTTCTGTTACAAATTAAAAGATTCAATAAACAATAAACATATAATGCTCATGGGAAACAACAAAATCATAGGAGCTAAAATCAAAAGTATCCGTGAATCCAAACAACTTTCCACCCAGGAAGTATCCGAACGCTCAGGTCTGAGCATCGAACAAATAGAACGTATCGAGGGCAATATAGACTTTCCGTCTCTCGCCCCGCTAATCAAGATAGCCCGCGTATTAGGCGTACGTCTGGGGACATTCCTGGATGACCAGGCAGAACTGGGTCCTGTCATCTGCCGCAAAAAAGACAGCAATGACACGAACAGCATAGGATTCAGCAACAACGACAGCAAAGCACGCAAGCACATGGAATACCATTCCCTATCACAAGACAAGTCCGGACGCCATATGGAACCGTTCCTGATCGATGTCGCTCCAAGTGAAGACGGGGTGGATTTCGTACTCTCCACACACGAAGGGGAAGAATTCATCTATGTACTGGAAGGTATCCTCGAAATCAACTATGGCAAGAATACCTATATCCTGGAAGAAGGCGACAGCATCTACTACGATTCTATCGTCGCCCACCATGTACATGCCGCTGCCGACAATACGGCGAAAATCCTCGGAGTCATCTACACCCCCTATTAATCTGCAGCTTCTATGGACATTCAATTACAAGATAAGACGCTCGGCCAGTGGATGGAACATTGGGCCGAGACGACACCCGACAAGGAATATCTGGTATATTCCGACCGCGACCTCCGTTTCACCTGGAAGGAATTCAACGAACGTGTAGACCGGATGGCGAAAGGCATGCTTTCGATCGGGATCAAACATGGCACGCATGTCGGCATCTGGGCGACCAATGTCCCCGACTGGCTTACATTCCTGTATGCTGCCGCCAAGATCGGAGCAGTGGCCGTTACCGTCAATACCAACTACAAGCAGAGCGAACTGGAATTCCTGGTCGAAAACGCGGATATCCATACATTATGCATTACCGACGGCGTGTTCGACGGAAGCTATGTCGACATGGTATACACCATGCTGCCCGAACTGAAGGAATCACAACGCGGCTACCTGAAAAGCAAACGTTTCCCGGTTCTGAAGAATGTAGTTTACATCGGGCAGGAGAAATACAGAGGAATGTACAACACTCCCGAACTGCTGCTTTTAGGCGAAAACGTCAGTGACGAGACATTGGTGGAAGCCAAAAAGCTGGTGACCCCGCACGACGTCGTAAACATGCAATATACATCCGGCACGACCGGCTTTCCAAAAGGGGTCATGCTGACGCACTATAACATTGCCAACAACGGGCTGTTGACAGGAGAACACATGAAATTCACGGCAGACGACAAACTATGCTGCTGCGTGCCTCTGTTCCACTGCTTCGGTGTCGTGCTCGCCTCCATGAACGTCTTGACGCATGGATGCACACAAGTCATGGTCGAAAAATTCGATCCGCTGGTCGTACTCGCCTCCATCCACAAGGAACGGTGCACGGCCCTTTACGGCGTTCCGACCATGTTCATCGCCGAGCTCAATCACCCGATGTTCAGCATGTTCGACCTGACCTCCCTCCGCACCGGCATCATGGCAGGCTCCCTTTGCCCTGTGGAACTGATGAAGCAGGTGGAAGAAAAAATGTTCATGCGTGTGACCAGCGTATACGGGTTGACGGAAGCATCGCCCGGCATGACACATTCGCGCATCGACGATCCGGCGGAAGTCCGCTACAATACGGTAGGCCGTGATTACGAATTCACCGAAGTCCGCGTGATCGATCCGGAAACGGGCGAAGAATGTCCGGTAGGCGTACAAGGTGAAATGTGCAACCGAGGTTACAACACCATGAAAGGCTATTACAACAACCCGGCAGCCACGGCCGAGGTCATCGACAAAGACGGCTTCCTGCACAGTGGCGACCTGGGCGTGAAAGACGAACATGGCAACTACCGCATCACCGGACGCATCAAGGACATGATTATCCGGGGAGGAGAGAATATCTATCCTCGTGAACTGGAGGAATTCCTCTATCACCTGGAAGGGGTGAAAGATGTACAGGTCGCTGCCGTTCCCTCCAAGAAATACGGGGAGGAAGTGGGAGCCTTCATCATCCTGCACGAAGGCGTCACCATGACGGAAGATATCGTCAAGGACTTCTGCCGCGGGAAGATCGCCCGGCATAAGATCCCGAAGTATATATTCTTTGTCGACACCTACCCCATGACCGGTAGCGGAAAGATCCAGAAGTTCAAACTGAAGGATTTAGGATTGAAGTTATTGGCCGACCAGGGAATCACTCCGGTATGATTTTTTTTACTACCTTTGCAGCATTAACATTTTAGTATCAATTTATGTCACAATTATTTCCAACTAATCTGCCTTATAAAGTGGCAGATATGAGTTTGGCTGAATTCGGTCGTAAAGAAATCGAGATCGCCGAACACGAAATGCCGGGACTTATGGCACTTCGCAAGAAGTACGCCGATCAGAAACCTCTGAAAGGAGCTCGTATCACCGGCTCACTGCACATGACGATTCAGACCGCAGTGTTAATCGAAACATTAGTTGCGTTGGGAGCAGATGTTCGCTGGGCAAGCTGCAACATTTTCTCTACACAGGATCATGCTGCCGCAGCCATCGCTGCCGATGGTGTTCCCGTTTTCGCCTGGAAGGGTGAAACACTGGAAGAATACTGGTGGTGTACCGACATGGCACTCCGTTTCCCCGACGGCAAAGGTCCGCACATGATTGTGGATGACGGTGGCGACGCATCCCTGCTGGTTCATATGGGTTACCGGGCAGAGAACGATGCCGAAACGATCAACCGCAAAGGTGGCAATCACGAAGAACAGGTCATCCTGGATACCTTAAACCGTATCCTGGCTGAAGACAATACCCGTTGGCACCGCACGATCGCCGAAATGAAAGGTGTCTCCGAAGAAACGACTACCGGCGTACACCGCCTGTACCAAATGATGGAAAAAGGTGAACTGCTGGTTCCGGCCATCAATGTCAACGACTCCGTTACGAAATCGAAATTCGACAACCTGTACGGTTGCCGCGAATCACTGGCCGACGGCATCAAGCGCGCTACCGACGTGATGATCGCCGGCAAAGTCGTGGTAGTAGCCGGATATGGCGACGTAGGGAAAGGCTGTGCCCACTCCATGCGCTCTTACGGAGCCCGTGTCCTGATCACGGAGATCGATCCGATTTGCGCCCTGCAAGCCGCCATGGAAGGCTTCGAAGTGACGACAATGGAAGAAGCCGTCAAGGAAGGCAACGTTTTCGTTACGACCACCGGTAACTGCGACATCATCACCATCGAACATATGGCCCAGATGAAAGACCAGGCCATCGTTTGCAACATCGGCCATTTCGACAACGAAATCCAGGTCGACAAGCTGGTGAACTATCCGAACATCCAGCACACCAACATCAAACCGCAGGTTGACAAGTACACATTCCCGACAGGCAACTCTATCTTCCTGTTGGCAGAAGGCCGCTTGGTGAACTTGGGTTGCGCGACAGGCCATCCTTCTTTCGTAATGAGCAACTCCTTCACAAATCAAGTCTTGGCCCAGATGGATTTGTGGACAATGCCTTACGAAATAGGTGTCTACCGCCTGCCGAAACGTTTGGACGAAGAAGTTGCCCGCCTCCACCTGGAGCGCATCGGCGTCAAACTGTCCAAACTGACTCAGAAGCAAGCCGATTACATCGGCGTACCGGTCGAAGGACCTTATAAGGCCGAACATTACAGATATTAATATATCTGAGGGTGTGCTCAAAAGTATGAAGGCTTTCGGCACACCCTCTTTTTTATTTTGTAGATATGCAAAAAAGACACGCTGACAGACAACTATATTTCAACGAACAAAGTATTACGACACAAAAATATGTAATACCTTTCATTGAAAAGCATAAACCGATTACGGCAGATTCCCACATTCTCGAAATCGGTTGCGGGGAAGGAGGAAACATAAAGCCCTTTCTGGATCTCGGTTGCCAAGTGACCGGCATAGACATCAACGGAGGCCAGATTGCAATCGCAAAAGAAATCTACAGCGTACATCCCAACAACAGAAACTTGACATTGATCTGCGAGGATATCTACAAAGTAACCGAACTGCACAACAAGTTCGACATTATCATCATCCGGGATGTGATAGAACACATCCCCAACCAAGAATTATTCTTGCCTTTTATAAAGAGGTTCTTAAGTCCTCACGGTATTATTTTCGTAGCCTTTCCACCCTGGCAAAATCCATTCGGAGGTCACCAGCAGATTTGCAACAACAAGCTCCTAAGCCATTTGCCCTGGTTCCATCTATTGCCCCGTCCCGTATATAAAAAAGTGCTGGAATGGGGGAATGTCAATCCCGGAGGACTTTTGGAAATCAAAGATACCGGCATTTCATTGGAACGTTTTCTCTCGATCGTGCACAAAGAAAAATACCGGATAGTCGAAGAAGTCCTCTATTTCATCAACCCTAATTACGAAACAAAATTCAATCTCCGTCCCCGCAGACTATGGAGATTCCTGAATATCCCGTATATCCGTAACTTCTATACAACCTGCGGATATTACATCTTAAAGAATTCATAAATATGGCAACATCCCATTTATCCCTTATCATCCCTGTCTACAACCGTCCCAACGAGGTAGAGGAGTTATTGGACAGCCTTACACGGCAGAGTGAAACAAACTTCGAAGTCGTCATCGTCGAAGACGGCTCGAAGGAGACTTGCCAGCATGTAGTCGAAGCTTTCAAAGATAAGTTGGATGTTTCCTATTCCTATATTCCTAATGGCGGTCCGGGCAATGCCCGTAACTACGGGGCGAAGCAGAGCAAAGGCGATTACCTGATCGTTCTCGATTCAGATTGCATCCTGCCTCCCGACTACATCAAATCGGTAAACAAGGAACTGAAGGAAACCGGGGCGGACGCTTTCGGAGGGCCGGACAAGGCTTCTGACAGCTTTACGGACGTGCAGAAGGCCATCAACTACTCCATGACCTCCTTCTTTACGACAGGCGGCATTCGTGGCGGAAAAAAGAAGATGGATAAGTTCTACCCCCGTAGCTTCAACATGGGAATCCGGAAAAGCACCTACGAAGCGTTAGGCGGCTTCTCCCCCATGCGCTTCGGGGAAGATATCGATTTCAGTATCCGCCTGTTCAAGAACGGCAACAAAGTATGCCTGTTTCCCTCCGCCTGGGTATATCACAAAAGACGTACGGATTGGCACAAGTTCTTCCGCCAGGTTTATAATTCCGGCATCGCCCGTATCAATTTGTACAAGAAATATCCGGACTCGCTTAAACTGGTACATCTATTGCCGGCGGCCTTTACATTAGGAGTACTCTTTTTCCTGATCGGAAGCCTCTTCTGCACTTGGAGTTTATTGCCGCTCGGACTTTTCTGTTTGCTTATCTTTGCGGATTCTTCGATTCAGAATAAAAGCATCAAAATCGGCTTCCTGTCGATTATCGCCTCCTTTATCCAACTGTCAGGATACGGTTGTGGATTTTTAGATGCTGCCTGGAACAGGCTGGTTCTGAAGAAAGAGGAGTTTTCAGCATTCCAGAAAACGTTCTACAAATAAAAAGACTCCCAAAAGTCATTGTCAAGACAACCGTCTTCATCCCATACGAACATTGATTTCATCGGGATGAAGACGGTCGTCTTTATTACCACGACGACCGTCAAAAGTGATGCTTTTGAACAATATCAATTTTTACTCTTTTTCCAATATTTCCATCCCGACCAACCGATCGCAGCGAGCAGCAATAACAAGATCAGGAACGAACTGTAGGAAGAAACGTATGCAGCCGTCACATAACCGGACGGACGGAACTCGAATACGATCGTATGTTCGCCTGCCGGAACACGCATGCCACGCAATATCCAGTCCGCACGGAAATGAGGCACTTCCTTACCATCGACCGTAGCCTTCCAACCCGGCTGGTAATATACTTCGGAGAAGACTGCCAATTGTTCCTTATCCGCTTTACTCTTATAGGTCAGACGGTTCGGACGGTATTCTTCCAACACGATCGTTGCGGTTGAATCTTTCTGCGGCACAAATCCTTCCAAATCTTCTTGGAAACGCTTATCAACCACAGCGGTTCTCAACGGATCGATCGTATTCAAGGCTTCTATCTCGGCATCCGCATTGTCCACCATATCCAGCTTGTCTACAAACCAGGCATTCCCGAATGCATACGGATTCTTCAACGGTTGCTGTTCGGGGTTATAGATGACATAGCGGGTATTCAGCATATTCAAGGTAGGACAGGCTGCCAACGCAGACATCACGTCTTCAGCCGTCTGTGCCTTCTGCAAAGCACCGATAATCCCACGCAACTCACCGTCCAGCCGATGGTCGATCAGCTCCTGGTAACGGCGCAGCTTGACGGCATGATACCCTCCGATAGAATGATGGAAATAGGAAGTATTCGTTTCCTGCCACGGGTTATTGATGTTCAACACACGGAAAGTCGAACCCGTATCCTGCAAAATCGCCTTGTCGGCAACTGTTTCCTTGTACATCTCCGCCGGCTGCTGCTTGACGAAATTACTGTCATTCAGATAACGACGATCCACCGTCCAAAGATCAATCAAAATAAGGACTGCCACCCCTGCACTTACGAAAGTCGCCGCAGTCTTCTTGTTCTTCGCCTTCCAGAACCAGACAAGCAACCCGGCTCCCAACAGGATGAAGATCAAAGACCGCAACGCATCGGCCGAAGCCAGCGAAGCACGGTCCATCAACAAGGCCGTGTAATACCACTCCGGAACCTGGTTCTGGAACTGCGCATCGTATGCAGACCGGAAATCCAACAACAAGGAAGGCATCAGCCAAAGGATCACACAAAGTCCTCCGGTCAGCCCCAAAGCCCAAAGGAATCCTTTTTTCAAACGAGCCTCCTCCACTTTTTCGGCCAAGATTTCCCGCAACCCCCAAATAGCGACGATCGGAAATACCAATCCCGGTATCACCAACGCCATCTCGACTGTACGGAACTTATTGTACAAAGGCAGATAATGGAACATCAGGTCGTTGAAAGAATCGAAATTACGTCCCAACGCAAGGAATGTCAGGAACACCGATCCAGCCAGCAGCCACCATTTCATCGGGTTCCGGATCACGAACATCCCCAAGACGAACAGGAAGCAGACCAACGCCCCGAAATAGACCGGCCCGGAAGTGAATATCTTATCTCCCCAATAGGTATAGGTCTGTACTTCTTTCCCCACCTGGGCCCCGTTTTTCTTCAACTCCTTGTATAACTCGGAAGAGCTGTCCAACGTTCCTCCCGAACCGCCGCCATATACATTCGGCACAAGAACGGTCATCAACTCTTTCCAGCCGTAACTCCATTGAAAAGCATAATCCTTATCCAAGCCGGTGGAAGCCTTCTCCACTTTGCCCGAAGCATCCGGTTTCGGCGTCAGCTCCGAAGCGCCACGGATGGAGTGCTGCCCCAGATCCCAATTGGAATACATCCCCTGCGCGTTAGGCAATACGGCCAATACGACGCAAGCGGCCATAATCAGGGAGGTCTTCAACCATTCGCCATAGGCTTTCTCCTTGATCTTTCTGACCGCATATCCTACATAGATCAGCAGACAAAGCAGGACCAGATAATAGGTGATCTGGATATGCCCGTTCGCCAAGGATAAGGCTACCCCCAACAGGAACAAGACGGCTCCCCACAGATAGGAGCGCCTGAAAAGCAAAGCCATACCGGCCAACGTCACCGGCATATAACCGATCACATAGGCTTTCACGATATGCCCCGCCTCGATAATAATGATATTATAGGATGCGAATGCAAAAGCGAATGCCCCGGCAATCGCGAGCCACCAGTTTACTCCCATGACGCACATCAGCAGGTAGAAACACACTAACCCGGTAAAAACCATCGCAGCATCACCATACCCCACCTTTTTCAACCAACCATCCACAATCGAATAAGAAGGCATACTCGGTGCGGCCTGCCCATATCCTGTCACATACGGCATCCCTCCGAACATCGCATCCGACCAGACACTGAACTCACCCGGCTGTGCCGTCTCGGCGTATTGATCCATCTGGCTTGATCCCATTCCGGTCGCCTTGATATTATCGCCCTGCATGATTACTTTCCCATCAAACACCGCCGGTGAAAAATAGGTCATCACCAGTCCCAAAAACAAAATCAGGGCAACAACATGTTTCCCCCATTGCTTCAGCAAATCCTTCATATATGTCTCATTAAAATTCATATTCTTTACACCCGCCCCTTCAGGCACTTCGCCGTATAAAAACGGATGGCGAACCAGCCGTGGAGCAAAACCGTAACAAAAGTACCATAATATTTGCACATAATCGCATATCTCTCCCGCAAGGATGCTTTTCTTTGCGTCGTGCTCGTACCGCCGTCCAGGAAGTCGGACAGGGTGAGATGCGTGTTACAGAATGAACGGGCCTGCTTCATGCAACGGATACACCAGTCGAAATCGGCCGAATAGCGATATTGCAAATCATATGACGGGGCAATCGCACGTTTTGGTATGAACGACTGGTGGCAAACCAACATCCCCATCCGGAAACTCTTCCACGAGAGCTTCCGCGGCGCCCTGAGGCGGCGCAGTCCCAGCGACCGCCTTTCCTCGTCCACGATATTCGTCTCCCCATAGATGATATCCGGCAAAGCCTTCCTCTTCTGCAGCTTGGAAACGACCGACTGGACCGTATCGGACGAACAGAGAGTATCACCGGCGTTGATGAACCAGACATAATCTCCCGTCGCCTTTTGAAGCCCCTTGTTCATGGCATCGTATATCCCCTTGTCCGGCTCGCTCACCCAATAGGCCAGCCCCGATTCATACCGTCTGATGATATCCACCGTTCCGTCTGTCGAACCGCCGTCTATCACGATATATTCGATGTTCGGATAGGACTGGCTCAACACGTTCAACAACGTCTGCTCCACCAGGCGCACGGCATTATAGGTAATCGTTATGATTGAAAATGTAGGTTGTAACTGCATAATAATTATGACTATGTTCCATTTAACTTAACAATCCGTCTCCCGCGAATGACTCCGGCAAATTCATCGGTGACCGGTTGTTTACACCACCACATTCCTCCCCAGCCGCATCGTCACACGTGAGAGGCGGGATTTCTGTTTTGCGAGCAAAGATAACAAAGATATTCGGTCTTCACATGAAAGACAGAGAGATAAATCGCTCACGGTCTTTGCGATCTGCCGAAGCAGGCGGTGTTCGTAGGTTTCCAGCAAAGCCAAATGAAGGGAAGCGGTGATCTGACGGCGGAAAGAGACGAAGCCCGATCCATGCAGCAGGCTGTCCGGGTCCTCTCCGTAAGGGAGCTGCATCCGGCTCACCTCGAACAAACAGGCCGGCTCCAACCGCTCCCCTTCCGGGTCTGTCCCGCGCGAGAGCATCGCCACGATCTTTTCCATCGACGCCTCCCCGGCCCTGTCGGCATCCAGCAGCAGGACGATCCGCTGCGTATATCCCGCCAGCAACCGGAGATGCCCGGCAGTGAAAGCCACCCCGCAGAGCGCCACCGTATTCGTAAATCCGGCGGCATGCATCGCCAGGGCGTCTTTGTAGCCTTCGGTGACGAAGACGAACCGCCTCTCCCGTATCGCCTCCCCCGCCAGGTCCAGCGCATAAAGCACCCGGCTCTTGCTATAGACCGGACTGGCCGGCGAGTTGATATACTTGGCTCCCTCCTCACCATCCGTCCGCCTGCGGGCCGCAAACGCCACCAGCCCTCCCTTCTCGTCCCGGATCGGGAAGATCAACCGCGACCGCATCTTCCGGTAATCCGCCGGCACTTCCGGAGGAGCGATCCCCACCCCGAAAAGGCGGTACGTCTCCCTCAAAGCCTCGTCTTCCGGCACGTAAGGCTGCAACAGGGAGGCGAACAGACGATTAGCGGCGCCAATCGTCCGAATGGACAATTGAGAATTGACAACAGACAATTGGTCGTCACTGTTTTCATTTGCCGTTTTGTCCGGGGAGCCGGCTGTCCCCTTTCCGTCCGTCCCCTTTCCGTCCGTCCTTTTCTTCTTCCCTGCATAATTGTCTACTGTCCACTCCCTACTGTCAATCGAATACCGTTTCGCCAGTTTTCCCATCGCTTCCGTAAACGAACATCCCTCGATCTTCTGCACGAAAGCGAACAAGTCTCCGCCTTCGCCGCAAGCGAAACATTTGAAAAACTGTTTTCCCGGATGGACGTGCAACGAAGGATGCTTGTCTGCATGGAAAGGACACAAGCCGACATATCCCGCACCGCTGCGCTGCAACGGCACATAGGCAGCCACCACTTCCTCGATCGTGGCCACCCGAAGGATTCTCTCTTTCAACGAATCGCCTCTCATAACAACCGGTTTTCATAAGACAGGAACCGTGTCATCGAAACATTGTAGCGGAAACGCGCCCGTCCGGTCGCCCCGTTACGGTTCTTGGCGACCAAAAGGTAGCCCACGCCCCGCAGGTCCTCTTTCGTATCCTTGTCGTACAAGATGCCGTATTTCTCGGCCCGGTAGACGAAGATCACCTGGTCCGCCACCTGCTCGATCGCGCCGGAGTTACGCAGGTCGCTCAAGATCGGCAGATAAGGAGCCAGGCGCCGGTCGCTGTCGCGGTTCATCTGCGCCAACAGGACGGCAGGCACATCCAACTCGACCGCCATCAGCTTCACCTTCCGCACCACATCGCCCAGGGCCAGATCGGTCGTCTCGTTGCGGCTGCCCCGTGTGTAAGGGATATGGATCAGGTTCAGATAGTCGATGAAGAAGATGTCCAGCTCCCGGCGAGCCTTGCGCGTCATCAGCACGGCACGGATCTCGTCGATGGCGAGCGAACCGCAATAGACGATCCTCAACGGCAACCCCGCCAGCTCAGCCGCCGCTTTCTCCAACAACGCACGCTCCTCGCGGTTCGTCCCCTTGAAACGGATCTTGCCGGCCTCCACGCCGCTCAGCATCGAAAGGATACGTTCCGTCACCTCCTCCTCGCTCATCTCGATGCTGAAATAAAGCGTATTCCGCCCCGCACGCGCCGCCTGAAGCGCCATGTGCAAAGCCACCGCCGTCTTTCCCATCGAAGGCCGCCCGGAGAGCACCGCCAGTTCGCCCCGGTAAAGGCCGCCCGTCAAGTCGTCCAGTTCGTCGAACCCGGTACGCACCTGTATATGCTCCCCTTTTTCGCGTGCCTCCTGATTTCGGAACGAACGCGCCAGGACTTCGCGTGCCACCTCGGCCGCCATCCGGACATCCACGCCTCCGGAGGCATGTTCACGCAAGCCGTCCATGTCGTCCGTGACACCGGCGAGGAGCTTCATCACGTCGACATCCGGCTGCTGCGCCTCCAGACCGCGTTTGTTCAGGCTCGCCACACAGCCGCGCAACATCCATTCGCGCTGTACCAGACGCACATATTCGTGGATGTGGCTGTCGTTGCGCACCGCCTGCAACATGGCGCTTAGGAAAGAGACTCCGTTCAGCTCGCCATAAAGCCGGTGATCGAGCCGGAACATCTCCGCCTCGACCGTCGCCATGTCGATCCGTTCGCCGCGCGAGGCCAGCTCGGCAAAGGCACGGAACACCAGGCGCAGCCCCGGTTCGGTAAACATCTCTTCCGTCACCCGTCCGCCCAATTCGTGGAAAGAGGCGGGACGTCCCAGCAGAGCTGCCACCAAGACCCGCTCCGCCGGATACGATTGTACGGCATTCAACCCCATCAGACAGTCTCCCCGGTGTTATAGACCGTCCCGTTCTGGTACATGTAGAGGGCTGCCGCAAGCGACAAACCGTCGTCGCCGCCCCCCTGCGGAGAGCCGTGGCCGTCGGGCTGGGGAGGCGCGTCATAGAAGGTCAAGGTAAACTTCGTCATCCTGCCCACCGCCGTGACCGTCAGCCATCCTGCCTCGACAAGATGTCCGACAGCCGTGACTGCCGTCCTGCGTATCAACCCCGTACGCCGTGCCAGTTCCGAATAAGAGGTGATCCACTCGCCTCGTTCACAAGCATAGTCTTTGAAATGAAAGGAGACTTCTCCTTTTTTGAAATAGGCAAAACCCAATATGCACAGGAGCACCTTTGCCTCTTTTTCACACTTGTCTCCCGGCGTAAAAGCAATCTGCATGGCCTGCCGGGAAACTTTCGTATAGCCGCATCTTGCAAAATCGGCCGAAAACGTCATATCCTTTTTCATAATGAACGGATTTAAAATTAAACATTTTTACCCCAAATAAAAACGGTGCAGTCAATAGCACAATATAAACAATTTATTTTCAGCTACTTGTAGAGGTTTTCCGTCAGTTTCGGTTCAATCCTACATCTTAGAATAAATATATTAATATATATATAAGCTCATTAATTTGCGCCCTTTTCAATCGGCATGGGCAAAGGTACGACAGGAAAGGGGCGTTTTGTAATACCCAAAAATGTCGGATAAAAAAGCCGGCGCGGCGCATTGCAAGCGGGTTTACACGTTATTTCCTATACAAATTCCGAAAAAATTCCTGCAAAACAGGCCTCAATTGGTCATACATCCCACATTTGTCATACCAGATGGTCCGTATGGAAGACTCCGCCAGGCCCAGATCGAACGTCTCCGACATAAAACCGATCAGATACCGGGGCCGTACGTCCCCGAATACCTCCATCAACCACAGCGTCTTAAAAATCCCGATCAGAAATTCCGGCTTCGACACCGGGATGCGGTTCTTATACGCATTCTCTTCTATCCCGAAAATCAGACGATGCAGGTCATCCCCGAATTCCTTGAAGAAATTCTGCGCCACGGCGCACATCCTCTCCTGCTTCCCCTTGGCCTCCTCCGTAAGGAAGAGTGCATAAACGATCATTTCGTACAGCGGATCGGACGCGTCCCGTACCTCTTTTCTGATTTTCTTGTACGAGCGGCAATAGTCACCTTTCCGCTTTTTTTTAACTTGCTCATATGCTTATCTATTTATTGCCTGCAATGCCGGCCGGCCTTTATCCTCTCCCTATCGATGGGAAAAAGTACCCTCTTCCGCATCCGGAAGTCCGGTCTTTTGTCTCCCAAGCTCCCTGGTCTTACACGTCAAAGTCCCTTGTTTCGTACACAGAAGTCCCTTGTTTCAAGGCTCACCCAAAAACTGCACGATTGTCTTCACCTGCCGGGGTGTCAACGTCTTCTTCCCTTTCCGCCAACCGTAGCCCTGCAGCTCCGTCTCTAACACCGGGTCTGCCCCCACCCATTTGGACAACCGTTTCCCGGCCGATTCCGGCATCAAATCCGGCCCGTAAAGGACCGCCAATTCCTGCCACCCGTAACTTCTGATTTCGAATTCGTTTACGATCATAATTCCCATCGTTTCATTGTCCTATAAAGATACGGAATAAAAATCAATATTCAATAGATAATCACATTTATATCCTACTTCTTTCTACCTGTTTCCGCACCGATCTTCGCCGATGTTCCCCAATCTGTATTTCTGCCTGTACCGGGACCTTACCTTTGTCTTGTTATCGATAATGAAAAAAAGATTCCGTAAAAGTATTCACTTAAAAACTAATCACGCTTATGTCATTAAACTATCGCTTGGTAAGAAGACCGGATATGCGCAAAGACGCAGCCGAGGGGTCGAAGCTGTACTATGCACAGGTCCGTTCCTTGAAGAAATTGAAATTCGAAAAGTTCTGTAACATGGTGGCAGTGCGCAGCTCCGCCTTCGTGGGAGATGTGAAACTGGTCATCGACGGCATCCTGTCCGTCATGGAGGAACGGTTGGAAGAAGGGGATGTGATCCAGCTGGGCCGCCTGGGTAACTTCCGGATGGTCGCAGGCAGCAAAGGGGTGGAGAACGAAGTAGACTTCAACACGTCTTTCTTCAATAAGGCGCGTATCGTCTTCTCGCCGGGGACCATGCTGACGCAGGTGAAAAAGAATGTCACATTCGAACATCTCGACCTGGTCCCGGCCGGTGACAAACCGTCTTCCGGAGGCGGGGAGGAGAAACCGGGTGAACTGTAGGCCGGAAGCTAAATTCAAACAGACTAAGAAACTGTTTTGATTTTTCCGCCTGATGATTTGAGAAGTCTTTTTGAGGCAGATCCGTCACTCTGACGAGGAGGATAAGCGAACTATCTGACGAAGACAAGAGGGGCGGATATGATCGAAAAGACGTTCAAATCATCAGGCGAAAACAACAAGAATATAATTAAAAGGGGCTGTTTGTAAAAAATCAAAACAGTGTCCAAAAACAACAAGAAAATGAAAGCAGAACAGGTTGATTTTATATCGTCATATCTCCCTCTTGCCCGCAAGGCGGGAGAAAGTTTCCGGATCAATCCGATAGTGATCCTGGCACAGGCGGTCATCGAATCGGGTTGGGGACAGAGCGATCTCGCACGCGAGCACCACAACTTTTTCGGTATCACCGCCTACGGCAAGAAAAACGTCTGGTGGAAAGGCGAAGGTATCGAGTTGGGCGTCCACTCCCTCCGTTTCCGTGTCTACGACACTCCGCAGGATTCCTTCATGGACTACGCCCGCCTGATCCGCCATGCCTACACCCCGGCGGCCGACGTCAGCAACAACCCGCAGGCTTTCGCCCGTTCCATCTCATACAGCCGTTACATCAGCGAAGTCAACGGCGACAACCGCGAAGCCTACCGCATCTTGCTGATAAAGCTCTGCCGACAGATCGAGAAAATTAAAGATTGAGAATTAAAAATTGAAAAATCCTTCTAATTTATGAAAGTCCTTGAAACAGTCCTCAGCTTCTTCCTCACGCTCGCCCAGGTCATCTTTCCCCGCAAGCGTAAACCGTCTCCCAGCGACCGTCCTTGTCCTCCTCCCCAGCCTCGTCCTCCTGTCCCTCCTCTCCCTCTGGAAGGGGGAAACGGAAGTGACCCTGGCCTGCATCGGCGGGATTCTCTCCCTCCTGAAGAACAACCAACCCCCTCCCCACATTCCCAAGAATCCCGACGCCCCTCCCCCTCTTCCCCCGACCACCAGCCACCCTCAGCCGACTGGCTGGGAATCTCAGGCTACACACTGATCGCCTGCGGGGGAGTGGGATGCGTCTGCAGGTGGCTGATGGGGTGAGGTAAAACAATCAAGAGCCGTGTCCTGAAGGCCACGGCTCTTGATTGTTTTCGTTGATTTCTTATGTGTTATGGATACCGTTAGCAACGGTACTCACATCCTTTATCCTGTTCATATCCGAACGGATACAAGCTGTCTTATTCTTGAAATTCTTCATGCTAATTACTTTTTATAAATTCAAGTAAAGAATCATTATCAAAAATGCTTTCTCCAGACAGAAAACATCTTATCCCTCCTGTTTAAAAATCAAAAATAGTGATCACATCATGCCTACCTTATACAACCTTATTCCCCTTTCAGCAGCTTTTCGTATAGTGCCGTATATTGCTTTGCAACCACTTCCTCCGTATAATTCTCCTGTACTTTCTTCACACAGGCATCCGAAAGAGCCAGCCGATCTTCATGCTCCAAAACCCATTGGATACCATTAGCAAGGTCACCGGCATCCTTATAGTTGGCAACATACCCATTCACACGATGGTCGATCATCTCCGGAATACCACCAATTTCAAACCCGACACAAGGAGTTCCACACGCCATCGACTCCATGATTGTGTTGGGGAGGTTTTCCTCCAAGGAAGAAGTGATAAACATATCGACAGCATTATACAAGGCTACGATTTTAGACTCATCCGACAAATATCCCATCGAATGGATCGGTACAGGGAAAAGGCCTCGGATATCATCTTTCACCTGCCCGAAAACGACAAGCTCCACATCTTGTTTTTCCATTCTCCTTAACGCCTCGATCAAATAATCAATCCCTTTACGCTTGTCTGTAACGTTCAACGCCCCAAATAACAACAGCCTCTTTCCCGAAGGTAGCCCCAATAATTCACGAGCCATACCCTGATCCATCGGATGGTAGACCTTCGTATCGATCGGATTAGGAATAGACAGAACCGCCTTGCCCCGTAACAGATAACTTTTCTTTGCCCTGCCGGACAGCCATCGGCTACAGCCGACAAAGGTTATATTGGCGTCCTTATACAAGGACATTTTTTTATCAAAAACAGAAGTCGAGAGATCCTTACCTTTCGACTTCAAAAAGAAACAAGACTCACATTCTGTCTGAAACTTTTCACAATCTCTCGCATGATGACAAATACCTGTACAAGGCCACATATCATGCATAGTCCACACAATAGGCTTGTTCAATTTCACCAATTCTTCTATATCCTTTAATGAAAGAAAACCCTGATTAATCCAATGAAGATGGATAATATCAGCGTCTTTTACCAAAGGATGTCCGGATAAATCCATTCCGGTATTGGCGATAGAAACCGCAAACAGATTCTTACGGTTTAAATGGTTACATAAAAAAATAATCAACCGCTCCCAATAGAATCGGAAACGGTTCAACCAAGAATTTTCACGGATAAGTTTATCAACCTGTATCCCGGCTTGTCCTAATGCCTTACCTAAACGCCCGGCAGCTACGGCTGCCCCTCCAGTACGTTCAGATGTGTTTAAGATGACAATTTTCATTTCCCAACCTTTACATTCCAATATCCATTCTTGCGTACTCCCATTCTTTCCATAGTATCTTTGTCTTTCGGCTATTTTACTACCTTACGGACATATTCGTCACACCAAGATTCTTTAAATTCGGTGTAGTTTGGTTTTCTTTCATTGTAACAATTGAAGTAGCTCTTTCATATTCAAGCAAGTATATCCAATTCGTCTATCTTCATGAAAATTATCAACATATCCGACTACAGAAAAATACAAATGTAATCTATCTCCATCAATATAAGCAGAAGGACGATATGTTTTGATATGCGCTACTATCGGCTTCTCATAAATAGAAAAATTTTGATAATTCGAACAAAACCACACAAATAAATAAAAAAATAGCGAATGGAAAACGCCTGTCCGTCAGGTCCGCCGCTTTTCGCGGGGAGAGAGGGACAGGCGTTCTATTCGCTGTGGGAGGGGTATCGGAGCCTTTGCCGGACGGCTGCGCCAAGTTGCCATCCATCTTATAAAATATTGTCGAAGGTGGGGAGTTCGAGATCCCCCAGCTTGTCGAGCTGGTTGCGGCAGCGGGCCAGTTCGGCCGGAAAATGCTCATGGTCTCCCGCCTCCAGAAGAATGGGGAGCATGATGACGTTTTCTTCGATTTTGGTGATGTCCGAATGCCGCATGAAGAAGGTAAAATGCTGGGTCCGTTTGGTGAATTCCTGCGTGAACTCGCCGGTCAGTTCCAACGCCCGGTCATACTCTTCGTTATCGAAAGCCTGCTCGATTTCCTCGGTCATGCCGATGAGGAGATCGGTGGTGTTCTTTTCCGTCATGATCGAGAAGACACATCCCGCCGCCACAGCGGCCAGCAGCACAAAGGCCAAGATGACGCGTTTCATGAGGCCGCTCCTTTTTTCCCGTCAAGTTGTTGATTGCGGAGAATGAAATACTGCCGGCTTTTGTCCGCCGTCATCAG
>ERZ773260.2809-NODE-2809-length-18170-cov-57.506652_pt1 | contig 18170 bp, 16 predicted proteins | sample MGYA00511387_ERZ773260 | MGnify/ENA primary metagenome ERZ773260 (study PRJEB29015, sample SAMEA2737745) | human gut metagenome | biome: human gut; feature: human-associated habitat; material: faeces | place: China | collected 2012 ... | reverse complement strand
GTTTGTGTGGTAACTTCATTCTACCAGAGCCTGCAAGCTATGTCTTCTTTTATGCGGTTTTCAATTTGCGCAACTTATTGTACATTATCAAGAAACGACATTGAGGATGCAATAAATTTTGAAATTTTGAAAGCAAGAGGAATTATTAAGTAAAGCAACAGCCAGGTAGTGTTGAATTCTATCTGGCTGTTGCTTTGTATTTTGCAACTATGAACTTCAACAGTTTTGCGTATTAATTTATAACTTAAAAGGCACCGACTTACTACTGGCATTCCAAACACTGCACTAAAAGGAAAAGCCGCCGTCTTTCGACAGCGACCTTCCTTATGCAATGTTAGCGGTAAATAATCTCAGTTGATACGATTTCCATAGCGGCATTTCGCAGATTGTTCATCTTCTGTACCCACAGCATTTGGTTTTCCGCTTTGAGCGTTTCCGTCACGCCCTCCTTTTCGGAAAACCGCTTTACCAACCAAGTGAACATTTCCTCTGCTTGCCGGTCAATGTCAGCAAGATAACTGTTCAGCTTGCCGCTGGTGAGCAGAGAAGTATACAGCGCCTTGCGGTGGGCTTTGAGATAGCGTCGGTGCCGTTGCCCCCAGATGCCGATGTGTACTGCTTCTTTCTCCGGCAGTTTCAGACAGGGCAGATAGTAGCCCTCTTGCAGGTCATACCAAAGCCCGTTCTGCTCGTTGTAGATGTATTTCTCCATTTGGTAATCCTCCAATGTGATTGATTTTACCTACAATTCAATCATTCCGGCTGATTACAAAAGCCAGAGGAGACACTTCCTTACGAAGTGCCTCCCACAGGGGGCTTTTTACTGTTTATATGCTGCTTTTTATCCGGCGATGGCGCCGAAGGCGGAGACTCCCAGCAGGCTCAGGGCGCCCATGATGCACCCGGCCAGCAGCACGCCGCCCATGCAGGCCAGCACGCTGCGGCGGAAGTCCATATCCAGGAGGCTGGCGGCCAGGGTGCCGGTCCAGGCCCCCGTGCCGGGCAGGGGGATGCCCACAAACAGCAGCAGCGCCCAGAACAGGCCCCGGCCTGCCTTGGCCTGGAGCTTTTCGCCGCCCTTTTTGCCCTTTTCCAGGCAGAAGGTGAAGAATTTGCCGATGACGGGCTTGTCCCGACCCCACTCCAGCACCTTCCGGGCAAAGAAATAGATCAGCGGCACCGGCAGCATATTGCCCACAATGGCGATGATATACGTCAGCCACAGGGGCAGGCCGAAGCCCACGCCGTAGGGGATGGCCCCCCGCAGCTCGATGATGGGCACCATGGACACCAGAAACACGATGAGACAATGCTTGAACATAAGGGCTCCTTTTGCAGCGTTAAGCCAGTCTAATTGATGGTATAATAATATAGTATACCCCGCCCCGGCGGGATACGCAAGAATTGTTATTTTTTTGCCGAAGGATTTTGTGGAATACACAAAGAATCCGGCGTTTTTTCTCCGCAATTCTCCATTCTTTTGCGGGGTTTTCCATCGACACGGCTCCCCGGAATTTGCTATACTATAGAATAGACATATACTGGGAGGGGAATGCGTATGGGTGCATCCGAGATCATCGGCCTGTTAGGCGGCATCGCGCTGTTTTTATTCGGCATGGCCATCATGGGCGACGGCCTGAAAAAAGTCGCCGGAAGCAAGCTGGAGCTGGTGCTGTATAAGCTGACCAGCACACCGCTGAAGGGGGTTCTGCTGGGCACCGGCGTCACCGCCGTGATCCAGTCCTCCTCCGCCACCTCCGTGATGGTGGTGGGCTTCGTCAACTCCGGCATGATGAAGGTAAACCAGGCCATCGGCATCGTCATGGGCGCCATTCTGGGCACCAGCGTCACCGGGTGGATCCTCTGCCTCAGCAGTCTCAGCGGCGGCAGCGGCTGGGTGACCCTGCTGAGCACCGCCACCCTGACGGGCCTGGTGGCCGTCGTCGGCATCATCCTGCGCATGGCCGCCAAGCGGCCCTCTACCCACCACATCGGGGACATCCTGCTGGGCTTCGCGGTGCTGATGTACGGCATGAGCGCCATGAGCGACGCCGTCTCCCCCCTGCGGGACAGCCAGGTGTTCATCGACGCCCTGACCTCCTTCTCCAACCCCCTGCTGGGCATTCTGGTGGGCCTGCTGTTCACCAGCGTCATCCAGAGCGCCAGCGCCGCTGTGGGTATTCTCCAGGCGCTGGCTGTCACCGGGGCCATCACCTTTGAGATCGCCCTGCCCATCATCATGGGCATCGCCATCGGCGCGGCGGTGCCGGTGCTGCTGTCGGCCCTGGGGGCCAACGTCAGTGGCAAGCGCACGGCCTTTGTGTATCTGCTGATCGACGTGCTGGGCGTGGTGATCTGGGCCACGGTGTTCTATATCGCCAACGCCATCGCCCACTTTGATTTCATGACCATGACCATGACCACCGTGTCCATCGCCCTGATGAACACCCTGTTCCGTCTGGCCACCGTTATCGTTCTGACCCCCCTGATCGGGCTGCTGGAAAAGTGCGTGTGCCTGCTGATCCCCGAGAATCCCGAGAGCATCCGGGAGGAGCAGGAGATGGACCGGCTGGAGGAGCGCTTTCTGCTGCACCCGGCTCTGGCCCTGGAGCAGAGCCGCCAGGTCACCGACGCCATGGCCCGGCGGGCCATGGACAACCTGCTGCGGGCCATGGAACTGGTGCACCGATTCAGCGACAAGGGCTGCCGGGCCGTTGAGGATACCGAGGACGCCATCGACCGCTACGAGGACCGGCTGGGCACCTACCTGATGAAGATCACCGGTAAGGAGCTGTCCCAGCGGCAAAGCGAGGAGGTGTCCAAATATCTGCACACCATCTCGGACTTCGAGCGTATCTCCGACCACGCCCTGAATATCTGCGATGCAGCCCGGGAGATCAACGCCAAAAGCGTGGTGTTCTCCCCGGAGGCCGAGCGGGAGCTGCGGACCCTGGAGCAGGCTATCACCGAGATCCTGCATCTGGCCGTCGGGGCCTTCGTCTCCGGCGACCTGGAGGCCGCCTCCCGGGTGGAGCCGCTGGAGGAGATCATCGACGGACTGTGCGACGAGATGAAGCTGCATCATGTGGACCGCCTGCAAAAGGGCGTGTGTACCCTGAACCAAGGCTTTATCTTCAACGACCTGCTGACCAACTATGAGAGGGTGGCGGACCACTGCTCCAACATCGCCGTGGCCATGATCGAGCTGGAATCCGACTCCTTCGACACCCATGAGTACCTCAACAGTGTCAAGGCCATGAAGTCCGCCTCCTTCGCCCGGTACTCCGCCGAATATCAGAAGAAATACACCCTGTAACCGGGGCTTATCCTGTTTTTCCCGCCGCGTCTGCGGCGGGAAAAATTTTTTCAAAAAATTTTCGCAAAAAAGAGGATTCCGGGAATTTTAGGGGTATCTATAGATATCACGGGAATTCCGGCCGGACAGGAGGTGCAGCCATGCCGTTTCCCCAGAGCTTTCTGGACGAGCTGATCGCCCGGAACGATATCGTGGACGTGGTGGGCTCCTATGTGTCCCTGACGCCCAAGGGAGGCAGCTTCTGGGGCTGCTGCCCCTTCCACAACGAAAAGACCCCCTCCTTCCATGTGCTGCCGGACAAGCAGTTTTATCACTGCTTTGGCTGCAAAAAGGGCGGCGGCGTCATCAACTTCGTCATGGACATCGAGAATCTGTCCTATCCCGACGCGGTGCGGTTTCTGGCCAAGCGGGCCAACATCCCGGTGCCGGAGGAGGCCAGCGACGGCACGGAAAAGCTCCGCCGCCGGATGCTGGAGCTGAACCGGGACGCCGCCCGGTGGTACTATCAGACCCTCCAGGCCCCGGAGGGCCAGGCCGTCCGGGACTATCTGGACCGGCGGCAGATCCACCGGAGGATCGCCGTGCGCTTCGGCATGGGGGCCGCGCCGGACAGCTGGGACGCCCTGCTGACCGCCATGACCGCCAGGGGCTATTCCAAGGACGAGTTGATCCGGGCGGGCCTGGCCGTCAGCGGAAAGAGCGGGCACATATACGACAAGTTCCGCAACCGGCTGATCCTGCCGGTGATCGACGTGCGGGGCGACGTGGTGGGCTTCGGCAGCCGGGTGCTGGACAAGTCCGAGCCCAAGTATATGAACACCCCCGAAACCCTTACATACAGCAAGCGCCGGGTGCTGTACGGACTGAACCTGGCCAAAAAGACCAAGCGGCCCAATATCATCCTGTGCGAGGGCAACCTGGACGTGGTGACCCTGCACCAGGCGGGGTTCGACAACGCCGTGGCCTCCATGGGCACGGCGCTGACGGTGGAGCAGACCCGGCTGCTGTCCCGGTATACCAAGGAGCTGGTGCTGTGCTACGACAACGATAAGGCGGGGGCACTGGCCACCCAGCGGGCTCTGGAGCTGCTGAACCGGTCGGAGTTCACCGTTCGGGTGCTGCGGCTGCCCAACCGGTTGGTGGACGGGGAATATGTGAAGCAGGACGCCGACGATTTCATCAAATTCCAGGGGCCGGAGGCCTTTGAGCGGCTGCTGTCCGGCAGCGCCAACGGCATCGAGTTCCGGCTGCACGAGATCGCCGGGAAGTATGACCTGCGGGACGATCAGGCCCGGGTGGCCTATGCCCAGGAGGTCAGCGGGGTGCTGTGCACCCTGGAAAACGCCGTGGAGCGGGAAATCTACACCACCCGGGCGGCGGAGGCGGCGGGGCTGACGCCGGAGGCCCTGAAAATGGAGGTGCAGCGGTCCTTCCGCCGCATGGCCGCCAAGGAGAAAAAGACCCGGGAGCGCCGGGAGCTGAACCCGGCGGTGTCCCTGCAGCCCCAGGAGCGTGGCCTGCGGTACGACAACCTCCGCAGCGCCCTGGCGGAGGAGGGGGTCATCCGGCTTCTGCTGCTGGACGACAGCCTGTTCGGCGACACGCCGCCGGTTCCGGCGGAGTCGTTCTCCTCGCCGCTGCTGGGCCGGGTATACGCCAGCCTGTGGGAGAGCCACATGGCCGGGCGGCCTTTGAGCATCTCCTCCCTCAGCGGGGAGCTGACCGGCGAGGAGATGAGCCACCTGACCGGGGTGGTGCAGAAGCCGGAATCCCCTGCCGGAGGGGAGCGGGCCCTGACGGATTACTGCCGGGTCATCCGGGAAGAAGCGCAGAAACGCACCGCCGGGGCGGGAACGGACCCCCTGGCGGCTGCGGCGGAGAAATATAAAAATAAAAAGGGCTATGGAGGAAAGCACAATGATGGATAAAGTTTATACCCAGCAGGAGCTGAAGGAAATGGCGGACCAGCTGCTGGCCGCCGACGACAAGAAGAAGGCCGGAAAGGCCGCCGCCCAGAAGGCCGAGGAAGCAAAGCCCGCGGCGGACAAGGCCCTGGAGGAGAAGCTGGCCAAGTGCCCGGCGGCGGCGCTGCTGGCCGGGAACGAGAAGCTCCGGGAGCTGTTTATCAAGGGCAAGAAGAAGGGCCGCCTGGAGCCGGCGGAGCTGTCCGAGGTGGTGGACCCCCTGGATCTGGACGGCGACCAGATGGACCGCATCTATGACTCCCTGGCGGACCTGGGCATCGACATCGTCACCGAGGATTTCACCAACGACATCCCCGAGGACATGGAGCCCGCCATGGAGGAGATCGCCGAGATCGAGGAGGAGGAGCTGGTCGACCCCAACACCCTGGTGGATAGCTTCAACATCGACGACCCGGTGCGCATGTATCTGAAGGAGATCGGCAAGGTGCCCCTGCTGACCGGCGACCAGGAGGTCCGGCTGGCCACCGCCATGTCCGCCGGGAACGCCGCCAAGGAGCGGCTGGCCCAGGTAGAGGCCGGGGAGCTGACCCTGACCGATGAGGAGCTGGCCCAGGCCAAGGCGGAGCTGAAGGCCGGGGAAAAAGCCAAAAAACAGCTGGTCGAGGCCAACCTGCGTCTGGTGGTGTCCATCGCCAAGCGCTATGTGGGCCGGGGCATGCTGTTCCTGGACCTGATCCAGGAGGGCAACCTGGGTCTGATCAAGGCCGTGGAGAAATTCGACCACACCAAGGGCTATAAATTCTCCACCTATGCCACCTGGTGGATCCGCCAGGCCATCACCCGGGCCATCGCCGACCAGGCCCGCACCATCCGCATCCCCGTCCATATGGTGGAAACCATCAACAAGGTCATCCGGGTGTCCCGGCAGCTGCTGCAGGAGCTGGGCCACGACCCCTCCCCCGAGGAGATCGCCGAGGAGATGAACATGCCCGTGGACAAGGTCCGGGAAATTCTGAAGATCGCCCAGGAGCCAGTGTCCCTGGAGACCCCCATCGGCGAGGAGGAGGACTCCCATCTGGGGGACTTCATCCCCGACGAGGGCGCGTCCGAGCCCAGCGAGGCCGCCAGTTATACCCTGCTGAAGGAGCAGCTGGTGTCCGTGCTCAGCACCCTGACACCTCGGGAGGAGAAGGTGCTGAAGCTGCGCTTCGGCCTGGAGGACGGCCGCACCCGCACCCTGGAGGAGGTGGGAAAGGAGTTCAACGTCACCCGCGAGCGCATCCGCCAGATCGAGGCCAAGGCCCTGCGGAAGCTCCGCCATCCCTCCCGCAGCAAGAAGCTCAAGGACTTTCTGAACTGAGGTGACGGGCCATGACGCTGGATTTTGACCGCATGCCCTCCCTGGTGCAGCCCCGGTTCAAGGGCGGCCAGGGGGAGGCCGAGACCCGGATCTTTCAGGACGACATGGGGAAGATCCTGCGGCTGACGCTTCAGCCCGGCTCCTCCATCGGTCTGCACACCCATGAGGACAGCTGCGAGATCATGTACTTCCTGTCCGGCACCGGGGTGTGCCTGGACGACGGCGCGGAGGTGCCGGTGGGCCCGGGCCTGTGCCATTACTGCCCCCGGGGTCACAGCCACAGTGTCGTCAACACCGGCACAGAGCCTCTGGTGATCCTGGGCATCGTGCCCAATGCAAAATAAAGCAAAGGGAAAGAGCATATCCATATGAACCTGCAAGAATTTTTCGCGGAAAATCCCCGGGTGGCCATCGCTTTTTCCGGCGGGGTGGACTCGTCCTACCTGCTGTATGCCGCCCTGCACTACGGGGCCCGGGCAAGGGCCTATTATGTAAATTCCGCCTTCCAGCCGGCCTTTGAGCTGGAGGACGCCCGGCGTCTGGCCGGGGAGCTGAACGCCGACATGAAGGTCCTGCCGGTGGACGTGCTGGCGTCGGAAACCGTAACGGCCAACCCGCCGGACCGGTGCTATCACTGCAAGCAGGTGATCTTCCGCACCATCCTGGCCGCGGCGGAGGCGGACGGCTTCACCGTGCTGCTGGACGGCACCAACGCCTCCGACGACGCCGGAGACCGGCCCGGTATGCGGGCCCTGCGGGAGCTGGCGGTGCGGTCGCCTCTGCGGGAGTGCGGCCTGACCAAGCGGGATGTCCGCATGCTGTCCCGGGACGCAGGACTGTTTACCTGGGACAAGCCCGCATACGCCTGCCTGGCCACCCGCATCCCCACCGGACAGCCCATTACGGCTCGGGATCTGGCCGTTACCGAGGCGGCGGAGAGCGATCTGTTCTCCCTGGGCTTCACGGACTTCCGGGTGCGGATGGTGGGCCGCAGCGCCAAGATTCAGTTGCCCGCCGCCCAGATGCCGGGGCTGCTGGAGCACCGGCAGGAGATTTTGCAGCGCCTGGGGCCGGATTATGACGGCGTATGGCTGGATTTGGAGGGACGAGAATGAACAGCGATACCAGAAAGCTGCTGGAGGCCGTGCAGCAGGGCACCATGTCCGTGGACGACGCGCTGCTGGCCCTGAAAAAGGAGCCCTTTGCCGACATCGGCTATGCCAAGGTGGACATGCACCGGGGCATCCGCCAGGGGGCGGCGGAGGTGATCTACGGCGCGGGAAAAACCGCCGCCCAGATGATCGGCATCGTGGGCGTCATGCGCCAGCACGGCCAGAAAACCATTCTCATCACCCGCCTGTCGCCGGAGTCGGCGGCGGAGATCGCCGCCGCGTATCCTCTGGACTATCACGATGAGGCCCGGTGCGGCATCATCGGCGACCTGCCGGAGCCTGACGGCATCGGCCGCATCGTTATCGCTACCGGCGGCACCAGCGATATCCCCGTAGCCGAGGAGGCCGCCCTGACGGCGGAGGTCCACGGCAACGAAGTGCTGCGGCTGTACGATGTGGGGGTGGCGGGTCTGCACCGGACCCTGCACCATATGGACGATATCATGAGCGCCTCGGTGATCATCGCCATTGCCGGCATGGAGGGGGCTCTGGCCAGCGTCATCGGCGGTCTGGCGGACTGCCCGGTGATCGCCGTGCCCACCAGCGTGGGCTACGGTGCGTCCTTCGGCGGCGTGTCGGCTCTGCTGTCTATGCTGAACTCCTGCGCCAGCGGCGTGTCGGTGGTGAACATCGACAACGGCTTCGGCGCGGGGTATCTGGCCAGTATGATCAACCACATGGAGGTGAAAAAATGAGGACCTTGTATCTGGACTGCGGCATGGGCGCTGCCGGAGATATGCTGACGGCGGCCCTGCTGGAGCTGCTGCCCCAGCCGGAGGAGTTTGTGAAGCGGCTCAACGGCCTGGGGATCCCCGGCGTGACCTATCACCGGGAACAGGCGGAAAAGTGCGGCATCACCGGCACCCACATCACCGTGACGGTGGACGGCCATACAGAGGGCGAGCACGACCACGAGCATGACCATGAGCACCACCATCACCACAGCGGCATGGAGGAGATCAGCCATCTGATCGGGCACCTGCCGGTGTCGGAAAAGGTGCGGGCGGATATCCGGGCGGTGTACGACAGCATTGCCCAGGCGGAGAGTCACATCCACGGCGTGCCGGTGACGGACATCCATTTCCATGAGGTGGGCACCATGGACGCCGTGGCGGACGTGACGGCGGTGTGCCTGCTGATGGAGGAGCTGGCGGCGGACCAGGTGATCGCCTCCCCGGTGCATGTGGGCAGCGGCACCGTCCGCTGCGCCCACGGCGTTCTGCCGGTGCCTGCCCCGGCCACGGCATATCTCCTGCGGGATGTGCCCATCTATGGCGGGGCCATCCAGGGGGAGCTGTGTACCCCCACCGGGGCGGCTTTGCTGCGGCACTTCGTTACCCGCTTCGGCGATATGCCGGTGATGACCCTGGAGACCGTGGGTTATGGCATGGGACAGAAGGACTTCCCCCGGGCCAACTGCCTGCGGGCCATGCTGGGGGAGACGGCGGCGGAGAGCGGCGACGTGGTGGAGCTGGCCTGCAACCTGGACGACATGACCGGCGAGGGCATCGCCTTCGCCATGGAGCGGCTGCTGGCCGCCGGGGCACTGGATGTGTACACCTTGCCCATTGGCATGAAGAAGTCCCGGCCTGGCGTGATGCTGTGCGTCCTGTGCCGGGAGGAGCAGCGGGAGAACATGGTGCATCTGCTGCTGCGGCACACCACCACCCTGGGGGTCCGGGAGACCCGGCACCGGCGGTATACCCTGTCCCGCAGCCAGGACACCGTGGACTCCCCCTGGGGCCCCGTGGCCCGGAAAACCTCCCAGGGCTGGGGCGTCCGGCGGCAGAAGCCGGAATATGAGGACCTGGCCCGTATTGCCCGGGAGCAGAACCTGACCCTGGACCAGGTCCGGGATGGGCTGAAGTGAAAACAAGAGGACCGGCTGCCGAAGCAGCCGGTCCTTTTTGCGCCTTGATGCGATTATACCAAAACCTGTTAAAAAGCTTGAAAAGCTTTTTAACAGGTTTTGTATGAGACGTCACAGCGTGTTTTCACACGCTGTGCGTGCGCCCGGCGCACGGGATTCTTGATTAAATTTTTGAATCAAGAATCAGTATTAATACCCGAACAGCATATCCCGGCGGATCTCCGCCAGGGAGTGCGCGCCGCACATGGCCATGGTGTCCGCCAGCTCCGCCTGGAGCTTGTTCACCAGCACGGCGGGACCTTCCGCCCCGCCGCCATAGACCATGGTAACGAAGGGACGGCCGATGAGCACGCCGTCCGCGCCCATGGCCAGGGCCTTGAAAATATCCGTGCCGCTGCGCAGGCCGCCGTCCACCAGGATGGTCAGCTTGCCGCCCACCGCGTCGGCGATGGCGGGCAGCACCTCCGCCGTGGAGGGACACTGATCCTGGACCCGGCCGCCGTGGTTGGACACCACGATGCCGCTGGCCCCGGCCTCCAGGGCCTTCAGGGCGCCGCGAACGGTCATGACGCCCTTGATGATAAAGGGCTTTTTGGCGTAGTCGATGATCTGCCGCAGCTCCTCCACAGTCTTGCTGCCGGCGGGAGGCGTCAGCCCCTTCAGGAAGGGCAGGCCCGCCGCGTCAATGTCCATGGCCACGGCCATGGGGTCCGCCCGGCGCACGGCGTCCAGCTTGGCAAACACCGTCTCCATGTTCCAGGGCTTCACCGTGGGCACGCCCAGGCCCCCGGCGGCGGTGATGGCGTGCAGAGCGCCCTCCATCACGGCGGGGTTGGTGCCGTCGCCGGTGAAGGCGGCGATGCCCGCCTGGGCGCAGGAGGACACCAGAATGTCATTGTAGGTCAGATCGTCGTATTTATCCCCATAGTGGAGCTTCATGGCCCCAACGGGGGCGGCGAAGATGGGGGCGGCAAACTTCCGCCCGAACAGGGTGAAGGTGGTGTCAATGGGAGCATTTTCGCAGATGGTGTCCATGTTGATGCACACCTCCTGCCACTTCTGATAGTTGCGCAGCATGGTGGCGGCGGTACCCTTGCCGCCGGGGCCGGGCACCTGGGTGCGGCAGGCCATGCCGTTGCATACGGGACATGCCTTGCAGTACGGGCCACTGCACTCCCGGGCGTTTTTGAGAATTTCGTTGTAATCCATAGGGAAAACCTCCTCAATTGCGTGATATAGCCCTATCATAGCGCACCGGAAACGTTTTTGCAACCGATTTTGTCGGTCCGGGGCGAAAAAAGGGCGGTTACAAAAGTATACTAAACGGTAACAAAACCGTTACAATGGTTAAAAATGGTTACAATACATGAAAATCTATTGTTTTTTTGCGGAGTAACTGTATAATACAATCATGGAGTCCGGATATTGTCCGTTGGAAAGGAGAAAACCATGAACTCGGAAAGACGATTTTTCAGAATATGCACGGCCCTGTGCCTGATGCTGCTGCTTCTGGCGGGATGCGCCGCCAAGCCCCAGCCCACCGACGTTGACACGAACCAGCCGGACCCGGTGCGGGGTCTGGGCCTTCCGGAGGCGGGCGAGTGGACGGTGCCGCTGCTGACGGTCTATCGCCTGGACGGCGGCGAGGACAACCAGGTGCAGCAGTGGTACACCGGTCAGTGGGACCTGCAGAAGGGCTGCATCACCACCGGAGAGCTTTATGAGACGGAGCAGTGGTCTATCCTGACACCTCGGAGCCTGCCGGAGGAGTGGCAGCCGCAGTTCATCGACCAGTATGACGGCTCATTCGCCTGTACCAAGGACGGCGAGACCCTGCGGGAGACGCCGCCGGAATCCGAGGGAGCCCTGCGCCAGGTGGTTCTGGACGGGGACACGGTGGTGGCCGTCTACTACAAGTCCGAGTCAGATCAGAGCGGCCTGGTGACGGGACTTACCGTCTCCGTGGCCCGGTATCCCCAGGGACAACCGGGCCAGGCGGAGTGGACCCGGATGGAGGTAGGCTCCGATTATGCTTCCGATGTTCTGGTTGAGAATCCGGTCTATTCAGGCGGCAAGCTGTATATGGCGGCAGGAGAGACCATACTGGCCTTTGACCCGGTGACCCAGGAGGTCACGGAGCCCCTGGACATTGCCCGGCTGGACACCCTTTGGCCGGAGGGAACGCCCAACAGCCCGGAATGGGGATATGAGGGCGTTGTGATTGTGGGATGCTATGACGATGTGCTGATCGTCAACCGGATCCTCTATGCAGGGGGCAGCTATCACGGCATGGACGCCGTGTATAAGGGCGGCGTGCTGGCAGGGGTGATGGAATACCGCTCGGAGTCCCCGGAGCAGCTGTATCTCTATGACGGCGGCCTGCGCCAGGTGGGGACCTTCACCCCCCTAAGCCAGAATGGCCTGGATTTTTTCACCAACAAGTACCCCATGCGGTTCTGATACTGATAAAAATCCCCCGCCCGGCCCTGCGGCAAGCAGAGTCGGGCGGGGCAGCTTTTCAAAAAAGCCTCGCAGAGTTTGCCGCCCGCAGGCGGCAAATCAAATGCAATCCATTTTCGCCCGGGGCGTGTACCTGGGCGAAAATTCTTCTCAGTCTGCAAGTGTGGAATTGGTTCGCCCATGGCGAACCAATTATGCGCGCGGCAGACTGCAAGCCTTTTGTCCAAAAAGGGCGAAGCCCTTTTTGGACAGTCTCTCCCCGCCCGGCCCTGCGGCAAGCAGAGTCGGGCGGGGGATGTATTTTATTCCGCTTCCTGTTCCGGCTCCTCCTCCGTAATGGTGGGGATGAAGGCCCGGGCCAGCTTGCCCCGGCCCCGGTGCTTGATATAGAAATATCCGATGGTGCTGAACACCACGGCTCCCACGAAGTTCACGAACAGGTCCTCCATGGTGTCATACAGGCCGATATCCAGGTATCCGTCAAAGCCCAGGTCCTGGCCGTTGACGGCCACGGAGTGGATGCCGTCGATGGTGACGGGGATGTTGCTGTTGGTGGGGTCCAGCATCACGGAGGTGACGGACTGGATCACGGTGTCCTTCTGCATGTCCATGTGGAACAGCCGGTCCATGCCGAACTCGAAAAACTCCCACATGACGCCAACGGTCATGGAGAAGCAGAAGGCTGCCAGGGCCACATACACCGGCGAAAGCTGGAATTTGATGCGGCTGTTGCGGTTGAGGATGTCAATCAAGGCGAAGCCCGTGGCGGCGCACAGGAACCCCGTGGTGGTGTGGAGCATGGAGTCCCAATAGGGATAGGTGATGAAATAGCACCCCAGCTCCCCCAGGATCTCCGCCGCGAAGATGAACAGCAGAATGATGATCTCCAGGGCGGAGGGCAGCTCGATGCCGAAGTTCTGCTGGATGAAGAAGGGCAGCATAAACAGCACCAGCACCAGCAGGCAGATGAAGGCGCTCTCATACTCCCGCCGGAGGATGGAGGACACCAGAACGGCGATGACGATCAGACGCAGCACCAGGTATACGGCGAACACCGCCGGGTGGCGGCGGATGATGGGCCCCAGGTCCCGGAGCTTGCGGCGGGGCGGCTTGGGTTCGTGCTTCATAAAATGATTCCTTCCTCGTGCATTTCTTCTTGCATAGTGGGATAAATTGTAACATATTCCAGGAGAAAATGCAACAAATAACGCAAAATAACGCATCGGAGGGCCCGCCTGTCGGCGGACCCTCCGGATAACCATGATGCTTTTACAGGTTTGGCTCCATCAGGAGAACCAGCCCAGGCCGAAGAAGCTGTCCAGCTGACCGGCCAGAATCAGGATCATGATGATGGGGGTGATATACTTCACGCACACGTTGAAGAATGCCTTGCTCTTGAAGCGGTTGCCCTCCAGGCAGCACTCGTCGTCCACGATCTGGGGACCCAGCTCCCAGCCGATGCAGATGCACATCAGCAGAGCGCCCAGGGGCATCAGGATACCCTCGGCCACGCAGTCGAAGAAGTCCAGCCAGCAATCGCTCCAGCCGCTGGCCTCGATGTTCAGCAGGGTGGCGGGGGCAATGCCGTTTTCGCCCAGGCCGTCCAGGCACACCAGCACGCACAGGACACCGGCAGCGATGGCAGCCAGGATGGAATAAGGCTTGCGCTTGTCGCCCTTACCGGCGTCGCGGGCATCATCCACGAAGTGGGCCACGATGACCTCCAGCAGGGAGATGGAGGAGGAGATGGCGGCAAAGACCACCAGCAGGTAGAACAGGATGCCGAAGATGGGGCCGATGGAGCCCATCTTGTCGAACACGTTCTGCATGGTGATGAACAGCAGCTTGGGGCCGCCCACGGCGCCTGCGGCGTCCAGGGCGAAGCGGCTGGGCATCACGGCCAGACCGGCCATCAGGGCGATCAGGGTGTCGCACACCACGATGACCAGGGCGTTCTTCTCCACGTTCTGCTTCTTGTCCAGATAGGAACCGTAGGTGATCATGATGCCCATGCCCAGAGACAGGGAGAAGAACATCTGACCGCCGGCGGTGGCGAGGATGCTGATGAAGTTGGGGATCTCGGTGACGTGCTTGACCACGGGCACACCGGCAACGGCACCGACCATGGCCCCGTCCACCAGAGCCTTGGCGGGCTCATAATAACCGGTGCTGGTGACATAGCCCGGCTGGAACATGTACTTCAGGCCGTCCAGGGCACTGCTGTGGATCACCTGCTGCACGGTGCTGCCGTCGGCCTGCAGAACGGCCACGGTGAAGTCGTTGCCGCCCAGGGTGCAGGCCCGGATGATGCAGATCACCAGCAGGATGAACAGGGCGGGCATACCCACGGAACAGACCTTCTCAATGCCGTTGCTGACGCCGCACATGACAATGAGCAGGGTGATGAGCACGAAGATCAGACCATAAATCACGGACTCGCCCTGGTTGGTCAGCAGGCCGCCGAACACCTCTGCGCCGCCCAGGCCGCCGGTGCCGAAGCCGGCGTTGAAGAGGTTGCCCAGGTTCACGGTGACATACTTGATGCAGTAGCCGCCCAGAGCGCAGTAGAACGACAGGATCAGGAAGGGTGCGATGATACCCAGCCAGCCCAGCCACTTGAAGCGCTTGGTGAGGATCTTATAGGTGCTGATGACGCCGCGGCCGGTCTTGCGGCCCAGGGCAAGCTCACCCACCATGACGATGAAGCCGCACAGCGCCGCCAGGATCAGATAGATGACCAGGAACGTGAAGCCGCCGTTGGCGCCCATCTTGTTGGGGAAGCCCCAGATGTTGCCAAGGCCCACTGCCGATCCCACGGCAGCCATCAGGAACCCGAATGTGGTTCCAAAGCCTTTTCTTTCTTCCATTGAATTCTCTCCTTTTCTTTTTCCTCCTCCGCCCCGGCGGGGCGGGAGCCGGCGCAGGCCGTGCCGGCGGCATGCGTCTATTGGACATATTCAAAGTATACAGAGTTTCGGCCAATTGCACAATTGACAATTTTAATAAACTTTTAACGTCAATTTCTGCAATTTTAACATTATGTGAACTTATTCACATTCTCTTTTTATGCACATTTTGCAATATGCCGAAATATTTGCCGGAAACCTACCTACCAACCCGCTCGCTTTTCTTTCATTGGACCCGGTGCTTTGTGAATAATTAAACGGCATTGTGTCAAATTTCACAAAAGTGCTGTTTTTCCGGTTTCTCTATGGGTTTTGCCTGATAAATTTTGTAACCATCTAAATTTTTTTGTATTTATTTTCATTTTTTTGCTGTTAGCGATTTACAACGCTGCAGAATTATGGTAAAATAACGCCTATGGAACAAAAACCCGGAGGGGCCTCCTGCGCCCCGGCCCCCCGGAAAGAAAGGGTGACTGCCTTGGCAAACGTATGCGCAGTTAAAATGGAGAATATCACCAAGTGCTTCGGCAAGGTAACGGCCAACAAGGACGTTACGCTGGAGCTGTATAAGGGTGAGATCCTGTCCCTGCTGGGTGAAAACGGCAGCGGCAAGACCACCTTGATGAATATGCTCTCCGGCATCTATTTCCCCGACGAGGGACAGATCTACATCGACGGCCAGCCTGTGACCATCGTCTCCCCCAAGGACGCCTTCGCCCTGGGAATCGGCATGATCCACCAGCACTTCAAGCTGGTGGACGTGTTCACCGCCACGGAAAACATCATCCTGGGTATGCCCGGGAAGCTGAACCTGGCCGAGGCCCGGAAGAAGGTCAAGGAGATCTGCGACCGGTACGGCTTCGACATTGACCCGGATCAGAAGATCTATGACATGTCCGTGTCCCAGAAGCAGACGGTGGAGATCGTGAAGGTCCTGTACCGCGGGGCCAACATCCTGATCCTGGACGAGCCCACCGCCGTGCTGACCCCCCAGGAGACCGACAAGCTGTTCGCCGTCATGCGCAACATGAAGAACGACGGCAAGTCCCTGATCATCATCACCCACAAGCTCCACGAGGTGCTGGACGTGTCCGACCGGGTGGCGGTGCTGCGCAAGGGCGAGTATATCGGCTGCGTGCAGACCAAGGACGCCAACCAGCAGTCCCTGACGGACATGATGGTGGGCCACGCCGTTACCCTGAACATCGACCGCCCCACCCCCGTGAACGTGAAGCCCCGGCTGGACATCAAGGGCCTGACGGTCTTTGACGAGATGGGCGTCAAGCGCTTGGACAACGTGACCTTCACTGCCAACGCCGGCGAGGTGCTGGGCATTGCCGGTATCGCCGGCTCCGGCCAGCGGGAGCTGCTGGAGTCCATCGCGGGCCTGTATCCCGTGGCCTCCGGCTCCGTCACCTATTATAATCCCGATAATGACCAGCCCAAGGAGCTGGTGGGCCTGAGCCCCATGGCCATCCGCAAGAGCGGCATCGCCATGTCCTTCGTCCCGGAGGACCGCCTGGGCATGGGCCTGGTGGGCTCCATGGGCATGACCGGCAACATGATGCTGCGCTCCTGGCGGAAGGGCGGCAGCATCTTCCTGGACCGCAAGGACCCCGAGGCCCTGGCCAACCGCATCTGGCAGGAGCTGGAGGTGGTGACCCCCAGCACCAGCTTCCCCGTGCGCCGCATGTCCGGCGGCAACGTGCAGAAGGTCCTGGTGGGCCGCGAGATCGCCCAGCAGCCCGCCGTGCTGATGACGGCCTACGCCGTCCGCGGCCTGGACATCAACACCTCCTATACCATTTATAATCTGCTGACCGAGCAGAAGATGAAGGGCGTGGCCGTGGTGTATGTGGGCGAGGATCTGGACGTGCTGCTGGAGCTGTGCGACCGGATCGTGGTTCTGTGCGGCGGTCAGGTCTCCGGCGTGGTAGACGCCCGGACCACGGACAAGCACCAGGTCGGCGCGCTGATGACGCTGGTGAACAAAGGAGGCAAAGCGGATGAATAAGAAATCCCTGTTCCACATTTCCAAGCGGGACACCCTGCCGTGGTACACCAACGTGGCCATCCGGGGCGGCGCCATCATCCTGGCGCTGGTGGTGTGCGCACTGGTCACCACCATCCTCACCGGCGAAAATCCCCTGAGCATTTACGGCACCATCCTCAAGGGCGCCTTCGGCACGGCCCGCAAGAGCTGGACCACCTGGGAAAACGTGGCCATTCTGCTGGGCATCTCCCTGGCGGTGACCCCCGCCTTCAAGATGCGCTTCTGGAACATCGGCGCCGAGGGCCAGGTCCTCATCGGCTGTCTGGCCTCCACCACCTGCATGATCTGCCTGGGCGGCAAGATGCCCAACTGGCTGCTGCTGGTGGTCATGACCGTCGCGTCCCTGGCCGCAGGCGCTCTGTGGGGCTTCCTGCCCGGCTTCTTCAAGGCCAAGTGGAACACCAACGAGACCCTGTTCACCTTGATGATGAACTATATCGCCACCCAGCTGGTGGCCTACTTCATCATCATCTGGGAGGTTCCCAAGGGCTCCGGCAAGATCGGCATCATCAACCAGGACACCCAGGCCGGCTGGCTGCCCACCATCGGCAACCAGAAGTACCTGCTGGCCATTCTGGTGGTGGCCATTCTCACGGGCCTGATGTACATCTATCTGAACTACAGCAAGCACGGCTATGAGATCGCCGTGGTGGGCGAAAGCCGCCGCACCGCCAGCTATGCCGGCATCAAGGTGGACCGGGTCATCATCCGGACCATGGCCCTGTCCGGCGCTCTGTGCGGCCTGATCGGCCTGCTGCTGACCTCCAGCACCGACCATACCATGACCACCACCATCGTGGACGGCCGGGGCTTCACCGCCGTCATGGTGTCCTGGATGGCCAAGTTCAACCCCGTTATCATGATCTTCGTGTCCCTGCTGCTGGTGGTCCTCAGCCGCGGCGCCAGCGAGATCTCCACGGCCTTCGGCCTGAACCGCTCCTTCTCCGATATTCTGACGGGCATCATCCTGTTCTTCATCATCGGCTGCGAGTTCTTCATCAACTACAAGGTCCAGTTCCGTTCTTCCGGAAAGAAGGAGGCGTGAGAAAATGAATTTTGATATTGTATCCTTCATCCCCCGCGCGGTCATGCAGGGTATCCCCCTGCT
>ERZ773260.2805-NODE-2805-length-18192-cov-3.202955_pt1 | contig 18192 bp, 16 predicted proteins | sample MGYA00511387_ERZ773260 | MGnify/ENA primary metagenome ERZ773260 (study PRJEB29015, sample SAMEA2737745) | human gut metagenome | biome: human gut; feature: human-associated habitat; material: faeces | place: China | collected 2012 ... | reverse complement strand
GGTTCGGGGCGCGACACGAAATACTTTTCAGGTAGAGGCTATCTCGTTGAGGCGGCAGATGGTTCTGCCGAGATGTGTCGGGCGGCAAGTCGATATACGGGTATTGAAGTGAAGCAAATGTTATTTCAGGAATTGGAGGAATATGAAAAGTATGATGGGATTTGGGCGTGTGCGTCCATTCTTCATTTAACCCATAATGAATTAAAAGAGGTGCTGAAAAAAATATTGCTTGCACTCAAGAAAGAGGGGATTGCCTATCTTTCATTCAAATATGGGACTTTTGAGGGAGAGCGCAGGGGAAGATATTTTCTTGATATGACAGAAGAAGCATTTGCGGAACTGTTAAATGAAACAGGCGGCTTTGACATAGAGGAGAAATGGATTACCGGCGATGTTCGACCGGAAAGAGAAGACGAACGGTGGCTGAATCTGATTCTGAGAAAACGAAATGAAGGGTGATTGCAATGATAGTAAATTCGTGGACAAGAAGTGAGTATTATCGAATAAAGGCAGCCTTGCACGGAAAAGTTCCGACAAGAATGGAGCTTTTCAGAATGATGAAGGAGCCACAATATTTATCCTGCATAGAAAAATCTAAAGAGAATATTTTCAGACAGTACCTTGCTGCACTGGAGGAAATGGGCGAGTTGAGTGCAGAAGATGAAGAATTGAAAATGAGTAGGCTACAAAAAAACAGGACTTCTGAAAAGAAGTCCTGTTTTTATGCTAAAGCTCCTGCAGGCACAGCCTTTTTATCCAATACCTTTTCTGAATTGCATCCAGCCATTCCTGCGGCATGGCTTCATAATGATAATACAGCCCTGCCAGACCGCCTGCGATTGCGGCGGTGGTATCGGTATCATTGCCGAGGTTGACTGCGCGGAGCAGGCAGTCCCGAAAGCTATTGGTATGAAGCAGACACCAGATTGCCGCCTCCAGAGCATGCAGGACGTAGCCATCACTCTTGATTTCATCTTCGGGCAGGGAGAAAAATTCATTGAAGTCGCGCAATCTACGGAAGTACATCAGCTCCGCAAGGCTTTCAGGCGTGTGATAAAATGCAAAGCCTTTTTCTAAGCCGCATTGGATACAGGTGATGAAATCGGCATTTTTTGGTGCCATTGTGACGATGGCTTTTGCGATAAAATAATACAATCCGCTTGCGATATGACACCGCAGATGATTATGCGTAAGCCCTGTTGCCAGATGGATTTGCCGAAGGGCATCTGCATCCGAAATATCTTCCTTCTGAATGAAATACAGGCAGACAGGGAGAATTCGCATCAATGCGCCATTGCCGTTGGAATATTCGTCCGTTTCGCCGCAGGTTGTGAGGTCATGGCTGTCGCGATACTTATAGATGGCGTTGCTGCAGGTATTCCCCTCATCAAATGCCTTACCGAAGGGGGTATATGCGCCATGAAATTCCCAATCGAGAAAGCGTTCCATGATATCGCGCAGGTCGATGCCATTCCTTTCGTTGATGCTCGCGAGGGTTGCAAGTGCCATGCTGCTGTCATCCGTCCATGTGCCGGGGGGCATGTTATAGGTGCCGTAGCCCTCCATTTCGGTGACGGCTCCACGCTCCCGAAGCTCCTCTCTGCCGAGAAACTGAACGGGACACCCCAATGCGTCTCCGACCACCAGTCCCATCATGCCGTCTAAGACCATCTTTCTGTCGTTCATGTGCATACTCCTTTCTGCATACCGTTCTTACCAATCCTCCCAGTAATCCTCTGCATTACTGCCATCCGGCATATAGCCGTCCCAGTCATCCATGAAATCCTCATAGCCTTCATAATCGTCGCAATCGGGCAGTTCGGGCTTCTTCTGCGATTTGGGGGCGGTGTATACGGGGGTGGGAGTTGTTTTGGCAGGCTGATTCTGCTCGGAAGATTTACTCTGTTCGGAGGGTTTATTCTGCGCAGCAGGCTGATTCTGACCGGAAACAGGCTTGCGCTTCGCACCTCTGTCGGAGGAAGCAAGCTGTTCTTCTCGACGAAAGATATGCTTATGCTGATCAAACAGAGAGCCATTAAGCGAAACAAACAGCGTTTCCTTTTGTGCCGTGGTGTCCAGTGTAAGCGTCAGCGCACCGCGCTGCGGATGCCATTTCGTAATGGTATAAGAAAATACTGCCGTTTTCATAGGTTTGTATTGCGGTATCGCCATGGATGCTCCATGCCTGCCGTTCCCCTCTCGCGGTGTAATATACAAAGGTATCCTGTAGGGCGGACTGCATTTCCTCCTGTGAGGAATAAAGCGTTCTTCCTGCAAGATTGTTGCGGTCGGTAATCAAGCATGCGATACTGAGAATAAAAATGACTGCGACCCAGATAAGAATGGTACTCCTTTTTTGTGACATTATCTGTTCCTCTCCAATCATTCCGTTTATTTTCCGAGCCTCTGCTTGGCGAGCATTTTTCTCTGATAAGCAGGGAAGTCCCTCTGTGCCAGCTTTTCATCATATCTCTTTTTTGCATTTGAGGTTGCCATGATGATAAAGGAAACACCGACAACAAGCCCGACAAAAAAATAAAAAGCGTCCATCAGGAAGAGACCGAAAGCGGCATCAAACAGACCAATGATACCCATGTAAACCTTTTCGCCGGACCCCATTTTGTTTACCGGCTTTTCGGGCATCCGGATGCGGCTGAGAAGAAACGCTTCTGTAGCAGGGTCTGGCTTTCTTCTGACGGTAGGGATGGGCTCCTGCCATTCCGCAGCTTCGACAGAGCAATCCCGTTCTGCTTCCTTTTTTGCCTCCATAAAGGCGACGAATGACATAAATTTCAGAAAATCCTTATCCATAGAAGGCTCCTCCTTTGCGAAAAAATAACTAATTTAAGCTTATCATAGAGGATTTTTGCGAGAAAAGCAAGTTGGCTGCAGTCAGTCCGCGGTTTTAAGGATTTCTGACGGGACAGGGGGGAGAAGATGCAGGTTTCCGCATCGGAGCAGCTTAGAAAATTCTGCCGGCGGCATGCAGAGGCGATTGATGACGAAAATCTTGAATTTATGCGGATGTTCGCATATACTGGAGATAGTATTTCAGACAGAGGACATCCTTTTGCGGCGCAATGCCTTTCTGTGCTGAGGGGATGCGGTGGAAAGGAAGTGAACGGCATGGCGATGGATGAGGAGCTTTACAGGCGATATCTTTGCGGCGATGAAGCGGGGCTTGTGGCATTGATGAAAAAATACGGCAATCCGCTGACCTTATATATCAACGGCTATCTGCATGACGTTCACGAAGCGGAGGATTTGATGATCGAAGTCTTTTCCTATTTATTTACGAAAAAGCCGCACATTCGAGACGGCGGCTTAAAGGCCTATCTGTATAAAGCGGCACGGCACATGGCTTTACGCGGCAAAAGCAGACGGCGGCTTTTCTTCAGCCTGGATAACCTGACCGAGGAGCCGGACGGACAGACGCTGGTGGAGGAGGTTGTCCGCACAAAGGAGCGGGATCGGATTCTGCATTTCTGCATGGCTGCGTTAAATCCGGATTATCGAGAGGCGCTTTATCTGGTCTATTTTGAGGGCATGAGCTATTTGCAGGCTGCTGAGGTCATGGGGAAAAGCGAGAAGCAGATTACCAATATGGTGTATCGGGGCAAGGGCCGTCTGCGCGGATTACTGGAACGGGAGGGAATCACAAATGCGGAGTCATGAGGAACGAATTGCAGAGGTAAAACGGCGGATTGCGGAAAAGGAGCGTCAAAGAAGGCAGCGGCAGGAACGGATTGCTGCCCTTTTCGGCGTGGCGGCGTGCCTTGCGGTAATCGTTGGGGTTTCCCTTTTTATGCCCGATATGGTCAATCGAATGGAGCCGGGCATATCCTCCGGCTTTGGAACAGCGGCAACAATGCTGGGCGGCAGTGCTGCGCTTGGATATATCGTGACCGGACTGCTCGCCTTTATCCTTGGTGTGTGTGTGACAATTGCGTGCTTCCGTATCTGTCTGCTGCATAAGGACGAACAGTCGGGGGAGCAAAAGGGGGACAATACGAATGGAACTTGCCGATAACTTTGTGCAATTCTCTGTTACCCTGCTGGGCTTTTGCCTGAGCGGGATGCGATATTTGAAGGGCAGAAAGCAGGCGTATTTTCTGCTGACCTGCTTTTATGGCTGTTTTGCGCTCGGCTCCCTGTACTGGACGCTGTATCTGTTTCTGTTCTCAAAAACGCCGCAGGTTTTTTATGTATCGGAGTTTGGCTGGGTGGCAAGCGTTATTTTTCTTTCTATTTTGCAATACTCCCTTTCCTCTGCGGAGGAAAGAGGCTTTGTGTGCCGAAGGGCGCGGATTGCCTTCCTGATAGGCGTTCCCTTATGTATATTTTACTGCACCTTTGGGGATGTTCTCTCAAATCTGCTTTGGTGCGGCATGATGATTGCTGTTTCCTATCATGCGATACGGGGGCTTACTTACGCGCGAACGCAGACGGGAGCGGCACGGCAGCTGCGATATTTCCATATCGGGGTGCTGTGCTATGTGGCGGCGGAATATATCCTTTGGACTTCCGGCTGCTTCCGGCAGGGGGATTCGGCTTTCTTCCTCTATTATGGGTTTGATGTTCTGCTGACGGGCTGCATATTCGCTCTGCTGCCTGCCACAGGAAGGGCGGTGCAGGCATGACATATATGGAAAATATTTTTATCTGTATGGCATCGCCTCTGCTGATTGCCGCCCTGTGCATGGGAAAACGGCATACAGGGGCTTTTCTGTTCTGCTTTGCGGGAATGGGCATGTGCCTGCTTTCTGCATATCTCAATACCTTTTTCGCCGCGCTGTATGGGGCGGATGCCTTTGCCGCCACTGTGGAGATTGCGCCTGTGGTGGAGGAGGGGATGAAGCTGCTGCCGCTGCTCTTTTATCTTTTGGTATTTGAGCCGAAGGCGCGGCAGATTGGGATTGCCGCAGTGATTACTGCGCTTTCCTTTGCTACCTTTGAAAATATCTGCTATCTGATTCAAAACGGAGCCGCGTATTTCTCCTTTATTTTCTTCCGTGGTATCGGAACGGGAGCAATGCATGTCATTTGCGGAGCCATCGTCGGCGGCGGGCTTGCGTATGTGTGGCGGCGGACGTGGCTGAAAATTGCCGGAACCTGCGGACTGCTTGGGGCGGCGATTACCTTTCATGCAATTTATAACCTGCTGATTGCCTACGGCGGCACAGCGCAGTATATTGCGTATCTTTTGCCTGTGGGGATTCTGGCGGCAGGCAAGCTGATTGCCCGTTATCTGAAGGCGGCAGAAGGCTGATTTTGAAAGCCGCTTTTGTGCGGATCTCTATTTTTTTATTTTTTTAAAAAAATTTGATTTTTAGGTGAGAGTTTTTCTGTTTTTTTGTACCTATATAAGTGAAAGGCTCTTTCTGCGGTGTCTGCATGGCACAGAAAAAAGGAAGGAGCGGGACACGGAAAAGGAAATGACATGACAGCAATGGAGGGAGGAAAAACGAATGAAAAAACAAAGAAAACGGATTTACACGGCACTGCTTTGCACCTGCTTCCTGCTTTCTACGGCTTCTGTGCCGGTATCGGCGGCAGAAACGGAGCAGGAGGAGGAAATGACTACCCTGTCAAGCAGAAGCGGAGAGGCGGAGGTTTCCACGAAGGACGAATTGACTTCCGCACTGGGAGACAGTACGAAGGATACTGTCAAATTGACCGCAGACATTATTATCGATACTACACTGACGGTCAAACGCGCTGTGACATTGGATTTGAATGGCTTTGTGCTGCGAATGACGGAGAAAGACAGTGTAATCAAGGTGGAGCAAGGCGGCGAACTGACGATTGCGGACAGTGACACAAACAAAGCGCATAAATTTGCCCAGAACACCGATGGTTTGTGGGTACTGGTCGATGATAGCAGTACCAGCAGTAAAACCGTCAACGGCGGCATTATCACCGGCGGCAAGGCACAAAACGGCGGCGGCGTGTATGTCGCGCCCGATGGAAAGCTGCATATGACCGGGGGCAGCATTGTCGGCTGTCAGGCAAGGTATGGTGGTGGTGTGTATCTTGACAATAACGACCAAACAGGTGGTTTCAGCGAATTTACCATGACAGACAGCAGAATTATCGGCTGTACGGCGAGCGATAATGGTGGCGGTGTAGCGGTTGATCCGGCATGCAAATTCACGATGGATAATGGCTCTGAGATTCGCAGCTGTACTGCACGAATGGGCGGCGGTGTGTATATTAACGGCGGCGATACAAATGGAAACGGTGTATTTACCCTGCGTAACGGTGCTATCCTTTCGTGTACGGCTGATACGTCAGGATTTGTGCCCTCTCGGGGTGGCGGCGTTTTTAATGTAGGCGCATTTATTATGGAGAGTGGTACAATCAAAGACTGCACTTCCATAAAGGACGACAGTTCGACCGGTGGGGTGCTTAACCGCAGGGAGTTCACCATGCGCGGCGGCACGATTGGTAAAGAGGACAAGACTGACGAAAGTCATGTGTACAACGATGCTAACACAGCGACTGTATTTACCATAAGCGGCGCTGCAAGAATCTATACAAACGTAGCCAATAATAGCAGATTAAATGCTGACGGCGGTGAGATTTTCGGTGAAGTGAAAAATGCTGTTGATAGTAGATATGCGGTAATCGCAGGCACCGAGGGGGCTGCCGGCAGTACTGAGTTTTCCGGTGCAGTAATCAATAGCGAAGCGGGCACTATTGCCGGCGGCGTATTTACGGGCAGTGTCACGAACAAAGGGGCGATTTTAGGCGGTGATTTCAGCGAAGCGACCCTGAGCGGTAAACTTGCCATCACCTTTGACCCGAACAATGGAGATAATAGAAGCAGGCAGGAGGTGGTTTGGAGTACGGACGGAGCAACACTTTCAGCTCCTTACTCCAATCCAACCAAAGAGGGGCATACGTTTGAGGGCTGGTATTACGATAACAACGGCGAAGATACAAAATGGAATTTTGAAACGGATAGAGTCAAATATACCATGACCCTTACAGCGAAGTGGAAAGCGAATACAAGCAGTAGCGGTGGCGGCGGTGGCGGCGGCACGACCTACTACACGCTGACCTTTGAAACCAACGGCGGCGGCAGCATGCAGGCAATCCGCGCCGCTCGCGGCAAAACGCTTGACCTTTCCGCCTATACCCCGATGCGTGACGGCTATGACTTCGGCGGCTGGTATGCCGACAAGGATTTGACGCAGAGGATTACGGAAATCAAGCTGAGCGGCAGCAAAACGGTTTATGCAGACTGGAAAAAGAGAGAGCCGGACGCAGTGAAGAATCCCTTTGCGGATGTCAATGCAGGCGATTGGTTTTATCGGGATGTTTTGTTTAGCTACGAAAAGGGTCTGATGTCCGGCATGGATGCGGCAGCCTTTGCGCCCTATGCGAACACCACCCGTGCGCAGATTGCGGTAATTTTCTACCGCATGGAGGGCAGTCCTGCTGTCGAGGGAGAAAACAGCTTTACCGATGTTGTGCGTGATTCCGGTACGGCATGGTTTTATGATGCGGTGACATGGGCACAGAAAAACGGCATTATGGGCGGCTACGGCAACAGCAGCTTTGCCCCGAATGATCCGATTACCCGTGAACAGCTTGCGGCGATTTTCTATCGCTACGCGCAGTATAAGGGCTATGATACCACACAGGGCGGCATGGCAATTCGGGAGTTCGACGATTATGAGAGCATTTCCGATTATGCAATGGGCGCTATGGCGTGGGCGGTGAATACCGGTCTTGTAAAGGGCGACAGCAATCTCCTTTATCCGAAGGGCACTGCTACGCGTGCCGAGATTGCGGCGCTGTTCCACCGCTTCGCTGAAAACGGAATGAAATAAGCAAACAAAAAGCAGAAGCTCCTGCGAAAAAGGAGTTTCTGCTTTTTTATTGGCGTTATACCTTCAAAACGAAATGGTTTTTATGAAAATCCAGCAGACCCTCATCCCGCATTTTCCCAAGCTCCAGAGAAAGTCCGCTGCGCTCCACCGCGAGGTAATCCGCAAGCTGCTGTCTGGAAAAGGGAATATCGAATTCATATTTTCCGAGCCGCTGTGCCTCTGCGGAAAAATAGGACATCAGCTTTGCGCGCGTTGTGCGCTGCCCCATGTGCGTCAGCTTTTCGCTGAAGCGAAGGTTTTTCTCCGCAAGCTCGCCAAGCAGATTTCGGATGATATGGCTATGATGCGTGCAGGCGGAGGAGCACACATGCAGCACACGCTTTATGTTCAAATACAGCACCGTAACAGCCGTTTCTGCCACAACGCTTACATTCAGCACAGAGCCGGGCGCGCAGGCATAGGCGGCGGCAAAGGTCTGCCCCACCCCTGCCTTGGAAATGATGTTGCGGTTGCCCCAGATGTCCTCCTGTATGATTAGAACACTGCCGGACAGCACCAGACCGATGGCATCTGCCGTATCCCCAATGCGCAGCAGCAGGGCATCCTTGGGAAAGCTTTCCCTTCTTGTTTCCAGACAGGAGAGCATTGCGGTCAGTTCCTCCTCGGAAACGCCCGAAAAAAGCTGAGAGGAACGGATGATGGGAAAAAATTCTTTCATAAAAACCCTCTTTTCGTTGAAAATTCAACAGACTTGTTGAATTTAGCATACTATAATGAAAACAAAAAAGCAAGGAGGTTTTTATTGTGAAAAGAAGAATCATTGAAATTGATCAGAATAAATGCAATGGCTGCGGTGCCTGTGCCGCCGCTTGTCACGAAGGCGCAATCGCTATGGTAAACGGGAAGGCGCAGCTGATGCGCGATGACTACTGCGATGGTCTGGGCGATTGTCTGCCTACCTGCCCCACTGCCGCGATTACCTTTGTGGAGCGCGAAGCGGCAGCGTATGATGAAAAGGCAGTGGAGGAAAATAAGCGCAGAAGGCTACAGGAAAAAATGCAGACAGAAGGGATGACACTCCCCTGCGGATGTCCGGGAAGTCAGTCCAGAACGATTGCACACGAAGAATCCGCCGTGGCTTGCAATACAGAGGCGGTCAGCCGCCTGTCCCAGTGGCCTGTGCAGATTAAGCTGGTTCCCACACGCGCACCGTATTTTGACGGCGCAAAGCTGCTGATTGCCGCAGACTGCACCGCGTATGCCTATGCCGCCTTCCACGAAAAATTCATCAAGGGACATATCACCCTTGTGGGCTGTCCGAAGCTGGACAGTGTGGATTATTCCGAGAAGCTGACCGAAATCATTCGTGAGAATGATATCAAAAGTGTTACCATTGTCCGCATGGAGGTTCCCTGCTGCGGTGGTCTGGAATTTGCGGCAAAAACGGCATTACAGCAGAGTGGAAAATTTATTCCATGGCAGGTTGTGACCATCTCCACAGATGGCAGAATTCTGGATTAAAAAGAGGACAAAGAAGAAAGCGAGGGTTTCAAATGGGCAACAAAATGTTTTGTTTTCAGTGTGAGCAGACGGCAGGATGTACCGGCTGTAAGGGAAATGCAGGCGTTTGCGGCAAAACCGCTGATGTGGCACAGCTGCAGGATGAACTGACAGGGGCGCTGATCGGGCTTGCGCGCGCAACGGACAATGCCCCCGATGTGAATGACGGCACATGGCGGCTGATGATTGAGGGATTATTTACCACCGTTACAAATGTAAGCTTCAACGAAAAGACATTGCGCGAGCTGATTGACCGCGTACATGCGGAAAAGGCAAGGCTTGTGCCTGACTGTTCGGACTGCGCTGCTCCGTGCGGTCGCGCTGCCGATTACGATATGGCAAGGCTCTGGAATGCGCAGGAGGATATCCGCAGCCTGAAATCACTGATTCTGTTCGGGGTGCGCGGCATGGCGGCCTATGCGCATCATGCTCTGGTGCTGGGCTATACCGATGATGCGGTGAACGATTTCTTTGCAAAGGCACTTTTTGCTGTTGGCGAGGATTGGGGCATGGAGGAGCTGCTGCCCATCGTGATGGAGGTCGGTGAGAAAAATCTCAAGTGCATGGCGCTTCTGGATCAGGCAAATACCGAAAGCTATGGCACGCCTGTACCTGTTACCGTTCCGCTGACTGTGGAAAAGGGGCCGTTTATTGTGATTTCCGGTCACGATCTGCATGATCTCAAGCTGCTGCTGGAGCAGACCGAGGGCAGGGGTATCAATATTTATACCCATGGCGAAATGCTGCCTGCACATGGTTATCCCGAATTGAAAAAGTATGCGCATCTCAAGGGCAACTTCGGCACAGCATGGCAGAATCAGCAGAAGGAATTTGCAGAGCTGCCTGCGCCGGTGCTGTTTACCACCAACTGCCTGATGCCGCCGAAGGCAAGCTATGCCGACCGCGTATTCACCACAGAGGTGGTATCCTATCCCGAAATGACGCATATCGGCGCGGATAAGGACTTCACTCCTGTGATCGAAAAGGCACTGGAGCTGGGCGGTTATGCCGAGGATAGAATGTTTACAGGCATCAATGGCGGCAATACAGTGATGACAGGCTTTGCCCGCGGTACTGTGCTTGGGGTGGCGGATAAAGTCATCGAGGCTGTGAAAGCCGGCGCAATCAGACATTTCTTCCTTGTTGCAGGCTGCGATGGGGCGCGTCCCGGACGCAATTACTATACGGAGTTCGTAAAACAGACCCCTGCGGATACGGTTGTGCTGACGCTTGCCTGTGGCAAATACCGCTTCAATGACCTTGACCTTGGCACCATTGGCGGTCTGCCCCGTCTGATGGATATCGGGCAGTGCAATGATGCTTACAGTGCGATTCAAATTGCCGTTGCGCTTGCCGATGCGTTCGGCTGCGGCGTGAATGATTTGCCGCTGTCTATGGTGCTTTCCTGGTATGAGCAGAAGGCGGTGTGTATCCTGCTGACCCTGCTGTATTTGGGCATCAAGAATATTCGCCTTGGCCCTACCCTGCCGGCATTTGTTTCGCCCAATGTGCTGCAGTACCTTGTGGAGAATTTCGGGATTGCACCAATCACGACTCCGGAGGAGGATTTGAAGCAGCTGCTGCAGGAGGCTTAAAATAAGATATCTCTCATGAAAAGGCAGTCCCCTTGGATTGCCTTTTTTTATTGTAGTGCCTTTAAACGAAACAAAACCACCCTCTTACGAAAAAATATTACAAATCAGGATATTTTTTATAAATTAAGGTTGTAATAGAAATCCCTTTTTGCTATAATTCAAATTGCATAAAATAATAAATTTCGCAGAAAACAAGCATAATTCGGCAAAGTAGGCGAAAGCCTATGACGCAAAGCTACAGGGCCTTTCAACTGGCAGCCAGCTGCAAAAAAACGAGCATTGCCGGATAGGGGCGGTGCTTTTTCTGTTTGTGAAGAAAAAAGGAATTTATTCGCATTGGGTATAAAGAAAGTACAGATAAAAGGGAGGAAAAAATATGAAGAAAAATTATTATGCGAAGGCACTTGCGCTGACCGTAGCGGCAAGCATGGCTTCTGTGCCGGCATTCGCGGCGGAGGGGACGGACGACCCTCAGGCACAGGAGAAAACGGTGGAGCAGGACGAGCAGAAAGGGGAAAAGTCTGCGATATATGAAACGAAAGAACCTCAGGCAAATGCTTTTGAGGGGTCTTGTGGTGCAACGGAAGAAGATACTTTGAAATGGAAACTGGAAGAAAATGATGATGATCTTTATGAAATAGAAGGGAAGAAAGAGTCGGAGTGGCACTTCTCCACAACAGAGGAGGAAAATAGTCAGAAGGTTCAAGCATACACACTGACAATCAGCGGTGACGGTAAAATGGCTGATTATGAAAACTATTCTACTCCTTGGGGCATTGCGATTGCAAAAACATTAGACCCGAATGCGGAAAAAGGGTCTATGTATAAAATTAGCCCTCGTATCACACAAATCAAGATTACCGGTAATCCTACCTATATTGGTTCTCATGCGTTTAGAAGCACAAGCATTAAAGAAATCACGATTCCGGCAAGCGTAGAAAAGATTGGCAACTATGCACTTATTTACTGTAGAGAACTGGAAGAAATTAAGCTTGCAGGAGATAATGACAACCGTGATTTCTATGTAGAAGATGGCGTATTATATGAAAACTATACAGAGAATGGCGAAAGTGGCGTAGAGCTTCGTTTCTATCCCAGTGCCAAAACAACAGGAGAATTTAAAATTCCTGAGGGTGTAACCGCATTAGGTCCAAACTCCATGCAGACAGGGAGATTTTCTTCTGTAACGTTCCCTGAGTCTCTGCGCTCTATCAATAGCTATGCACTTTGTGGCTGTGTAAATTTAACATCTGTTACTCTGCCTGATGGGGTTACCTTTGGGGCGGAAAGAGAAGTCAATGTAAACAAGGGGGTGGGTGCATTTTCTGGATGTACTTCTTTGGCAGAGGTCGAGAATTTCCCTGCTGATATTATCCCTTTAGGGATATTCCAAGGAGATGTCGCACTTACAAGCTTTACAATTCCTGAAGGTGTAAAAGAACTGAGAGACAGGTGCTTTTCGGATACAGGGATAACGGACATTACAGTTCCTGCATCTGTAACAACGCTAGGGAATGGGATTTTAAGCGAAGCAAATACATCAGAAGTAACTGTTCATTTTGCAAAGGGAAGTCAGCTGCAGTCTGTCGGAAAAAATATATTTAATAATACGTCTTATAAAGCCATCTTTGATATGTCTGATGAAGCTGCGATTGATGCTTTTACAAAAGCAGGCTATACGATTGATATGTCTGATGTAACAATACCTTCTGATGATATTTTTGAGTATGACTTTGCGGGAGCGAAGAAATTAGCGATTAAGGGCTTTGTTGAAGGTCTTGAGGATAGCACAAAAGAGAAAATGGTTATTCCTGATAAAGTAAAAGATTGGGCTGTTACTACGATTGCCGAAAATGCTTTTAAAGAGGACTATAATAAAATTAAAGAGGTTGAAATTGGCGCAAATGTATCTGCAATCGGCAGCTATGCCTTTGCAACGAATGATAATGGTGGTGGCGCAACGGATGGTACATTAGAAAAAATAACATTTAAATCCGGTGTGCCTGTGACAGTCGGAGACAGAGCATTTAATAAATACAGAGATAATATAGGAAGAATTTTTGATGCAGGGGATAGAGAAATTACATTTGGAAACGATGTATTTTTGACAACACCCTTAAAAACAGTAAACATTCCCAATGCAAAAAAGCTGGGGTATGGTGTATTTTTTAATGCCGATTGCAGAAAAGATTTAGAGGTACTTGTAATTAACGGCGGTGCAGAGTGTAACGCTTTTGCATTTAAAAATTCAACTAACGGCGAAAGTATTTATAATGCCGATAATGGAGGAAAGGAATACTCTTTTTCCGGCACAAAGGTTTATGCGGTAAATGCGAAGGCGACAGATGTTGCCAATGAAATTAAAGAACTTGCTGCAAACAATATTCTTTGCCTGACAGATGGCGGCACAGTAGATATCAACGGCAAAGCAGATGAAACAACAGGTTTGCTTACACCGAAATACGAAGGCAGCGGCAAGATTTTCGACGGTTGGTATTATTATGATGTTGATAGGACAGAAAAAAAGCTTGCAGGAAAAGCTGTTTCCGGTAAAACCTATACCGCAAAATGGGTAAGTGGCTCTCATGATGTAAGTGGCACAGAAGTTAATTTTGAGGACTTGCAGTATGGTTATACAGAAGTTCCCAGTGAGAAAATTACAGTTACAGCGACAGAAGGAGAGGCTACAGTAGAGTTGGTTAGCAAATCTCAGAATGTTGATGCTTCTGTAAATGGTGCAACTGTTACAATTAGCCCTAAGGCAGGTTTAGATATTGGAAACTATACCGAGACTGTAAGAATTAAAACAGGTGATGGCGCAACACATGACATCAAGGTTAAATTCTCTGTTGTAAAGGCTGAACAGGCTGCCCCTGCTGTGCCCGAAGCAGAAAGTATTACACGCACAAGCATTGCTTTGAAGGCAGTAGAACCAAATAAAAACAGTGCAGAAGCAGAATATAGCATTGATGGTGAGCATTGGCAGAAGAGTCCTGTATTTGATGGTCTTTCTGCAAGAACAACCTATACCTTTGCTGTGCGCTATGCAGAAACGGATAAATATGCGGCATCCGCGGCAAGCGAAGCGCAGTTCACAACGAGAAAGAAATCCTCGTCTTCCTCCTCTGACACTTCCGCCCCGACCTACGGCGTAAGCACAGGCAAGACGGAAAACGGCGAAATCTCCGTTACCCCCGCGAAGGCAGAAGCCGGCGAAACAGTGACCATCAAGGCAACCCCCGACAGCGGCTATCAGCTGGACAAGATGACGGTAAAGGACAAAAACAACAGCACTGTGAAGCTGAAAAAGGCGGACGATAACGAATATACATTTACCATGCCCGTCGGCAAGGTTTCCGTGGATGCGACATTCGTGCAGAAGGATGCGGCGGATGATAGCAACGCGGCTGAAGCAGGCAAGACCATTAAGCTGCAAATCGGCAGCCGTATCGTTAACGTGGATAACGAAGCGGTGATTTACGATGCTGCACCCGTCATCCGCAATGACAGAACTCTGGGGCCTATCAGAATTATCACCGAGGCTCTGGGCGGCAAGGTGGATTGGAACGGCGCGACCAAAGAGGTTACGCTCTCCATCAACGATAAGGAAATCAAGATGACTATCGGCAAGACGCTTGAAAAATATGGCGTTGCACCTGTTATCATCGACGGACGTACCTTCGTACCCGTGCGCTTCGTGGCAGACGAGCTTGGCGCAAACGTCGTTTGGGACGATGCAACCAAAATAGTGACAATCAAAACCGCTCGATAAGGCAATTCGGCGTTCATCAGAAATGGTGAACGCCATTTTTTTGTCCCGTTTGCGAAAAAGTATTTGACAACAGGGGGTGTTTTTGGTATACTAACTATTGCAGTAGGCGTTTTGTGGAGATGTACTCAAGAGGCTGAAGAGGTGCCCCTGCTAAGGGTATAGGTCATTAACGTGGCGCGAGGGTTCAAATCCCTCCATCTCCGTAGAAAAGAGACTATCGAAGGATAGTCTTTTTTATTTTGCAAAATGGAACCCTTTTTTGTGGCGCAGTGCAAATCCCATTTTAATTTAATAGGAAGCTTTTTGGCGTTTCGATTCCCCGAAACGTCTTTTTTTATACCTTGAGACTCCCTGAGACTTGGCAGCTGCTATTCTCCATGACAGAAAGGAGGAGAGCAAAATGTATGTTACAGGGGACACGATTATCCGCTTTGCGACCGTTCTGGGAGCATTAGGCACACTTGGAGCCCTGCTTTACCGCAGCTTTCACTGGATGGAGCAGCAGAAGGCGCAGCAGGCGGAAATCGAGAACATCAAAAAGGAGCAGTGCGTTATATGCTACGGGCTTTTGGCAACACTGGACGGGCTCAAGCAGCTTGGCGCAAACGGCAATGTCAGTGATGCCTATCAGAGACTGGAAAAGCATCTGAATCAATCGGCGCACGAATGAAAGGGGGAAATGAAATGAAGGAATTTTGGAGAGAAGCCGTCGGAAATCTGCTGACGGTGAAAAGTATTGTAACATTGGTGCTGACGCTGGTATTTTCCGTTCTGGCAGTCACAAGCCGCATTGACGGTGGGCAGTTTCTGAATATTTTTTCGATTGTGATTGCATTTTATTTCGGCACACAGCACAGGAAAAGCATGACACAGGAAGTGACACAGGAAAAGGGGGATGCGGAATGACGGGGCATGAATTGGTTGCGTTTGCGAGAGGAAAGCTTGGCACGCCTTATGTTTATGGCATGAAGGGCGAGGTGCTGACACAAAAGACGTATGACCGGCTGAGAATCCTCTTTGGTCCTCTGGTCTGGGAGAGCGACGCGGCGAAAATCGGGCAGGTTTGTGTAGATTGCAGTGGTCTGGTTTCGTGGGGGACAGGCATCCTCCGCAATTCGCAGGGCTATCATGACACAGCGGATGCGGTATTCCCCATCGCGACCATCGGGCAGGCACCCATTGGAGCGGCGGTCTGGCGCAAGGGGCATATCGGCATTTACATCGGCGGCGGAAAATACATCGCGGCGGACGGCAGTGCCTATGGCGTGCGAATCGGCGCTGTTGCGGGCAGCGGCTTTACGCATTGGTTCTGCTTGAAGGACATTGCCTATGAAAGAAAGGAGGACGAAATGGTTACAAAGGAAACGATTTTTTATAATGATAAGGCGTATATCGTCAGCCTCATCCGCAAGGACGGCGTAACATACCTGAAGACCAGAGATATTGCGGAGATTTTAGGCTTAGCGGTCGGCAACAGGGGAAAGACACCGGTCTTGGCAGACAAGCCTACTGTATAAATAAAACAACTTCATATCAGAATTTTATCCCTTTCAGATGAAAGGGATTTTTTGTTTAATTGAATAAAAATATAACAGTACGATTTTTTGTTTTTCCTGTGCGAAGGAAACAAAGAGCAGGAAAATTTTTCATCTGATATTGTTCAGTTTTCATTTTTGCCAATAAAAGCGTATTTTACTTTACCCAAAAAAGAGAAAATGAACTATTTTTCAGTCTGTTTTCCTCTTTTTCACAGAATGCGGTTGGACATTTTTTCGCATCGTTCAAAAAAATGTACGAAAAACTATACAAAAATACTTGAGTTTGTAGAAAATTTCACAGTACCCCTTGCCTTTCTCCGGAAAAGTGGTATACTGATACTGTATTCGGGTAGGGATTTTCAGGAATTCATTGTGCGATTGGATACACGCTGAACTTTTTTTCAGGATGTGGGTTGCGCGTATCGGCAGAATGAGCCGAAGATCCTCCGAGAAGAGTACGCAGTTCTTCAAATACAAAATATCTATATCAAAAGGAGAAGTGAAAAACATGAGAATTTCCGACAGAGTGCAGGCAATGCAGAACTCCCCTATTAGAAAATTTAACCCTATGGCTGACGCAGCTGAAGCAGCAGGCGTTAAGATTTACCACCTGAACATCGGTCAGCCCGATATCGAAACACCTTCCGTATTCTGGGAAGCAGTTAAAGGCTTTGACCAGAAGGTACTGGCTTACGCTGGTTCTTGGGGTCTGCCCGAACTGCAGGACGCTATCGTTGATTACTTCAAGAGATTCGACATGAATCTGGAAAGAAACGATGTTCTGATCACAGCAGGTGGTTCCGAAGCGCTGACACTGACATTCCTGTCCATCATCAACCCCGGTGATGAAGTTATCGTAGCTGAACCCTACTACACAAACTACCTGACATTCATTCAGGCTGCTGACGGTGTTGTAAAACCCGTTACAACATACGCTGAAGAAGGCTACAAATATGCAATCAAGGAAAGACTGGAAGCAGTTGTTACAGATAAAACAAAAATGATTTCCATCGTTAACCCCGGTAACCCTACAGGCTGCATCCTGTCCAGAGAAGACATGAGAGTAATCGCTGACTTCGCGAAAGAACATGATCTGTGGATCCTGGCTGACGAAGTTTACAGAGAATTCGCTTACGACGGCAGAGAAATGACATCCTTCGGTCAGCTGGCTGACATCGAAGACAGAGTTATCATCATCGACTCCGTTTCCAAGAGATTCTCCGCTTGCGGCGCTCGTATCGGTTGCATGGTTTGCAAAAACAAAGAATTCATGGCACAGGTATTCAAGATTGCTATGGGCCGTCTGTGTGTTCCTACACTGGACATGGTTGGCGCAACAGCAATGTACAAACTGCCTGCTGACTTCTTCAATAGCGTAAGAGCAGAATATGAACACAGAAGAGACGTTGCTTATGAGGCACTGATGAAAATCCCCGGCGTTGTTTGCCAGAAACCCGGCGGCGCTTTCTACATCACATGCAAACTGCCTGTTGAAAATACAGAAGATCTGCTGCTGTTCCTGCTGAACGAATTCAGAGAAAACAATGAAACAGTTATGTACGCTCCCGCTGAAGGCTTCTACGCAACACCCGGTCTGGGCAGAGACGAACTGCGTATCGCTTACATCCTGAAAGCTGAAGATATGGCTAGAGGTATTGAACTGCTGGGCAAAGGTATTGAAGCATACAAAGCAAAAGGCGGCAAATAATTCAAGCTACATAAATTGAGTTAAGCATTGGCTTTGCACATGTTAGGGCACTCCGTTTGGAGTGCCCTTTCTCTATGCCGAAAAGCAACGAAACAAATCTGTTATATCCGTTACAAATGCTTAACAGATTTACAACAGATTTATGACAAATTGCACGATTTCTTTCTTTTTTTCGGTGCTT
>ERZ773260.2793-NODE-2793-length-18266-cov-3.616221_pt1 | contig 18266 bp, 8 predicted proteins | sample MGYA00511387_ERZ773260 | MGnify/ENA primary metagenome ERZ773260 (study PRJEB29015, sample SAMEA2737745) | human gut metagenome | biome: human gut; feature: human-associated habitat; material: faeces | place: China | collected 2012 ... | reverse complement strand
GGGATAGGTAAAGCGAAACATTCCACTCCGAAGACCAGCTGTCATTTCAGCCTTTACTCCATAATCTGACAGTTCCACCGCATAATAATTAGGTGATGCCCATTCCTTTTCATGAGAATAACGTGAACGGTATCCCTTTTCCGGCTCTTCACGTGTCCCCGGATCCAGTTTCATCTCTCCTGTTCCGGGAATAAACAAAAAGTCTCCCAAATCAGGTATACCGGTCCCGCTTAAATGAGTCAGACTGAATCCCAACAAGGTGGAATGATTATATTTATAGCCGGAAGCCGCATCATAGTATTTACTATCCGTGTCCGGACTCATCTGAATTCCCCCGAAAGGAATCTGCGCACCCGGATACACATTACCATAACCATCTGTTCCCACAAAAGGATTCACATAATCAATCAGTTTCTCGGTTTGAGCCATGCCCGGCAAGATACTCACCAGACACGACCAAACCAAAAACAATCTCTTTTTACCAAATCTACAGATCATATTTATTCTTTATTGTGCTTGTATATCTCCCACAGCTACCTGATACTCGTGCCACAGTTCATCAATGTTATATTCATTCCCTAAAATATGCTTGATCGCTCCATCAAACGACCAGGGAATCACCTCCAACGTACTGCGATTGAATTTACGCAAGAACTCCGGGTCCTTATTATCACGCAACCAAACGAAAAAATAACCCGCTGTACGATACCCGTCCATATAGTTCCCGCCTTTCGGACGTGCGTTAGGACCGTCAAAACCACCATTTACCACACGCACCGCATCTGCCATACCCTCAATAAATGCCCAGAACACCCGATTAGTACCGTATGAGCCAACCCCTTGCGGTTCCAACTGATAAGCATGTGTCAGTTCATGCAAGAGTACTCCGCGTGTTTCAAAAAACAATTTTGCCGTATCATTGGCAGCAAATGATTTCTCAATATGCCGTGTACTATAGAAGATTGTTACATCCCCATTACCACCACCTTTGGCAGAAACGCCTTCGATATCTTCCAACGTATAATGTATTTTATTTACCGTAGGAATACTATCTTCCGGCGAATTATATAGCGTAGCCAATACTTCACGTGCCTGCGCTTTGATATACGATTCCGCATCGGGAATAATCCGGTGATAAATATCCGAGCCCTTCGTTTCCGGTGCTTTATCCTCAAATAAGACGGTTCCTACATTATATTTACCCCATGCATCAGGCGTTATTTTAGCGCGTTCTTTTGAGGTTGCCGAACAAGCCCCCATAGCTACCAACAGGCAGGCTACATAGATCAAATGTCTCTTTTTCATATCTTTATTCTATTATTTATTAATACCTTTGGTTAATGAGTAAGGCTTGTCTTCTGCCGACAAACCACGACGCTTGTTCGGCGATGCAGACATCTTAAACTCAAGTACCCCGCCTTTCAGTATATCTTCATGCGTGAGGTACATCTTATCATAGATTTTTCCATTCAGCTTCAGCGACTGTACATAACGTCTCTTATCACTGACACCGGGAGCCTTAATCTCCAACGTATTCCCATTGGGAAGCTTCAACTTCAGATAAGGCAGATACGGTGATCCCAATACATATTGATCCGTTCCCGGGCAAACCGGATAGAATCCCATCACCGAGAAAAGATACCATGCAGACATCTGTCCGCAATCGTCATTACCACCCAAACCGTTGATATCGTTCTTATACATTTTGTTCAGGATTTCACGTAGCCAGTACTGGGTCTTCCACGGTTCGGAGGTCCAGGCATAGAGATAAGGGACATGGTGGCTCGGTTCATTGCCATGCACATACCCGCCAACCAGACATTCTGCTGTGATATCCTCGTTATGCTCGTAATATTTCTCCGGTAGATGCATGGAAAACAGTTTATCCAATTTATCGACAAACGTCTTTTCTCCTCCCATCAGGTCCATCATCCCAAACACGTCATGCGGCACGTGAAAAGAGAAGTTCCAGGAATTCCCTTCAATAAAGCCCTCGCCATAGGTCTGCAATACATCGAAATCTTTCTTGAATGAACCGTCGCTATAACGGGGACGGGCAAAGCCAATCGTAGTATCATAGATATTACGGTAATTCAAGGCACGCTTCCGATAGGTTTCCGCAATATCCTTTTTTCCGGATTTCAAGGCAGTCTGATAAATGGTCCAGTCATCGTAGGCATATTCCAACGTGGAGGAAGCGGCTGTACCGCTCTTATCCAATGGGATATAACCCAGCTTCATGTAATCTGCTACTCCTTCATAATAAGGTACAGTAGAAGTACTTACCATGGCAGCCAAAGCCTCATCCACATTGGAAAAGACTCCTTTAGTAATGGCATCAGCCAACACTGATACGGCATGATATCCGCTCATACACCAGTTCTCATTCCCCATCATACTCCAGACAGGCAGCATTCCGTGCACACTCTGCTGTTCATGCTTTATCATCGACTCCACCATGTCCGAATTTCGTTCAGGTTTTACCAAATTCAGAAACGGATGTTCTGCGCGGTATGTATCCCAAAGTGAGAATATGGTATAATTCGTGAAGCCTTTCGCCTGATGAATACTATGATCCAGACCGCGATAAGATCCATCCACATCCATATAGACCGACGGATTAATCATCGTATGATAAAGCGAAGTGTAAAGCATTGCTTTCTGATCGGCAGTTCCTTCTACTTCAAAATGATCCAGTTCATTATTCCAGTCTGTACGGGCTGCTTCAGCCAGCTGTTCAAAGCTCTTTCCGGAAGCTTCGGCGCGCAGATTCTTAACAGCTCCCTCGGTGCTGACAGCAGAGAGTGCTACTTTCACAACCAGTTCCGGTTCTTGGGCTGTATCGAAATTGAAATAGGCTACAATCTTACGTCCCGTAATCTCCGGGAAGTTCTTGGCCATATGGAAGCGACGCCAGAAGCCATTGTAAAGCACCTTTTCTTTATCCTTATAGCCATAGTCTCTGACAGGTTGCGACAAAGAAATAGCGAAGTAGGTATAGTTGGTTCTCGCCCATCCGTTTGTGATGCGATAGCCTGTCAATAACGTATCATTCTCCACCCGCAAGTTGGCCCAGAGCACTTTGCCGTCGTAGTTGTATATGCCATGAACCAGGTCAAGGATAAGATGACCGTCTTTTCCTTTAGGGAAAGTGTATTTATGAACTCCTACCCGTTGCGTTGCTGTCAGCTGTGCCTTTATGCCATAATCATCCAGCATCACTTCATAATATCCGGGAGTTGCCTTTTCCGTAGCATGACTGAAACGGGAACGATAGCCCTCATCCGGATGATCCGCCCTGCCGGGACTCAATTTCAGTGCACCGGTAGCAGGCATCAACAAAATATCACCCAAGTCCGAATGTCCCGTTCCGCTAAGATGCGTATGACTGAAGCCGACAATCGTCTTGTCCCGATACTGATAACCGGCGCAATATTCATAAGCGTTCTTCTGATAAGCCCCATTTATGTTATGTGGAATTGTGTCTGTGTCCGGACTTAGTTGCACCCACCCGAAAGGTGTACAAGCACCAGGAAAAGTATGTCCCATACCATTCGTGCCGATGATCGGATTCACATAATCTACCGGCTGTTGAGCCATGGCGGACGACATTGCAACCGCCGCCACAGCTATTATCCCTATTGTCTTCTTTATACCGTACATATATCTATTTACTTTTTATCACGAGAGAAAGAATATGGATAGTCAGTTTCATTCACACCTCTTCCCTTATTGGGTTTATTATCCATATCGAACAGCAGTCGTCCTCCTTTCAATAAATCAAAATGATTCAGATAATTCTTTGTGTAACTCTTTCCATTATAGTTCAATGAACGGATATAACGATTCTCATCACTATTCTTAGGAGCAGAAATTTCAAGCTTCTTGCCATTCTCCAAGGTAATGGTTGCTTTCTTGAAATAAGGAGCTCCCATCACATATTCATTGCTACCCGGACATACCGGATAGAAACCCAGTGCCGTAAACACATACCAGGCGGAAGTTTGTCCGTTATCCTCGTCACCACAATATCCATCCGGAGTGGCGAAGTACAAGCGGGTCATTACCTCACGCAGCCAGTATTGTGCTTTCCAAGGTTCCCCGGCATAATTATACAGGTAAATCATGTGCTGGATCGGTTGATTGCCATGTGCATAATTACCCATATTAGCTATTTCCATTTCACGGATTTCATGAATCACTCCACCGTAATAACTGTCGTCGAATATAGGAGGAAGACTGAATACCGAATCAAGCATGCTCACAAACATCTTCTTGCCGCCCATCAGATCGATGAGTCCCTGCGGATCGTGAAAGACAGACCATGTATAATGCCAGCTGTTTCCTTCGGTAAAGGCATCTCCCCATTTAAACGGATTGAAAGGCGTCTGGAAAGTTCCATCGGAATTTTTGCCGCGCATCAGCTTCGTTTCCGGATCAAACAAGTTGCGGTAGTTCTGGCTTCTCTTCTTATAAAGTTCCAGTTCTTCCGCAGGACGTCCCAACTTCTCACCCATGCGATAGATGCACCAGTCATCATAAGCATATTCCAACGTACGTGCAGCGTTCTCATTGATTTTTACATCATAAGGCACATAGCCCAGTTTATTATAATATTCGTATCCACGACGTCCGGTAGTAGAAACTCTAGGATGCACACTATTGGCTCCTTTCAGCAGACCTTCGTACATTTTCTCCGCATCCGCTTTGGTCACGTTCTTCATGAAAGCATCTGCCACTACAGAAGCGGAATTGTTTCCAACCATGCAGCCGCGATGTCCGGGACTTGCCCATTCCGGGAAGAATCCGCTTTCAAGATAGGTATTCAACAAACCTTCCTGCATCTTTTCGCCCATCGAAGGATATACCAGATTGACAAATGGGAACAGGCAGCGGAAAGTATCCCAGAATCCGGTATCGGTAAACATATATCCCGGACGGATTTCACCATTATAAGGACTATAATGAACCGTCTCTCCCTTAGCATTCACCTCATAGAACATACGGGGAAACAGCACCGAACGATACAGGCAGGAGTAGAATGTACGCATACGGTTCTCATCGTTGTCTTCGACTTTGATACGGCCCAACACATCATTCCAGGCTTTCCGTCCCGCTGCTTTTGTCTGTTCGAAAGTTTTATTCCCAATTTCTTTCAGATTCAGTTCAGCCTGTTCGGGACTGATAAACGAGGATGCTACTTTTGCATGTACCTGTTCGCCTTTCTTCGTTGCAAAACCGATAGCTGCTCCAACATGATTGGACTGTAATTCAAGGTGTTTTTCTACCAAATGATAATCTGCCCATACTTTATTAAAAGTAAAAGGCTTGTCGAACTCTATAACAAAGTAATTCTTGAAATTCTGTGGAACGCCGCCACTATTACGTGTAGTATATCCGACGATCTTATTCTCTTCGGGAATCACCTTCACATAAGAACCACGGTCGAAGGCGTCTACCACCACATAGGCATTGTTTGTTTCGGGGAAAGTGAAACGGAAATAAGCACAACGCTCGGTCGGAGCTATTTCTGTTGTCATGTCATACTCTGACAGATAAACGCTATAATAATAAGGAGTGGCTTTCTCCGCTTTATGAGAGAACCAACAAGCGCGCTGTTCCTGGTCGATCTTCAACTGTTTAGTCATTGGCATGATTGAAAACTGACCGTAATCATTGATCCAGGGACTGGGCTGGTGGGTTTGCTTGAAGCCACGGATTTTATCCGAAGCGTAAGTATAGGCCCAGCCATCACCCATTTTCCCGGTCTGCGGCATCCAGAAATTCATACCCCAAGGCAAAGCAATAGCAGGATAGGTATTTCCATTAGATAACGAGATTTTCGAATCAGTCCCCATCAAAGGATTCACATAGTCTACAGGTGCCTTTTGAGCAAATGTAGAGGCCCCCCCCAATAGCAGGGCTATTGCGAAAGATAGTAGTTTCTTTTTATTCATGGTCTACAAATTAAGCTATTAATACTAGATTATCAAGTGTTTTTATTTACGTTACAAATTAAAGCATCTTTCGGCAATTATCAGTCCTCTGATACGACAAAATAAGAAGAAACATTAATATAGTCAATCAAAGGATAAGAATGTCAATGAGAGTACAAGTTAAATAATTGAGGATCAACACATAATGAATATGCACGTATTACGAGAGTACAACCATCAGACTAACCGTTTAAGTGAGAGAGAGAGGATAATTTGCCTTTACCCTCTCTCCAATTTCACTAGAAACAACTATTTATTATTACCTGATTAATTCCATCCCGGATTCTGGTGTCCTTCCAAAGATGGGTTAGCCTGAATTTCATCCAACGGGATAGGCCATAACAAAGCATATTCAGGAATGGCTCCGGCTCTTGTGCTTCCATCAGGTTTGTTCTGGATTTGAGCCGATGCAAGAGCAGTCCATTTCAATTTTCCTGCTTCAGTAGATGCTTCCGGATATAAGCGAGTACGACGAATGTCATCCCAAATCTTAAATTCTAACGGCAACTCATGCAAACGTTCAGTTAAAATAGACTGTATCAAATCGTTTCCTGTAGCTGTCTCATCCGCCAATCCTGCGCGTTTACGTACTTGGTTAAGGTAATATTTAGCACCACCAACAGCATTGCCTTCCTGTCCTGTTCGCGCCAAACCTTCGGCAGCAATCAGCAAAACCTCCGCATAACGGAATACCGGCATATTATAATCTCCGTCATGACCGTTAATCAAGGAACTCTCATCAAACCATGCCCAGTTTCCTACATTGTTCAAAGTATGCTTCACTCCGTCTGCATCTTCATATTCCCTAAAGAAGAACTGTTTCTCATGTCCCCGGATATCATTATCTGCATAACTGTCAATCAACATATCACAAGGAAGATATGCGTTATACAACACGTCTCCTCCCGGATGGAACACTCCCCACTGGAAAGCATCTGTACCAATAGAACGGCAAGCATAAGAGTTACCTACACTATAATCACTATAATTATATTCTTTAGCATAGATGATTTCAGCAGACTCTTTTGTAGTTTTAATCACATTATACGCAGATTTCAGATCATCAGTCGTCCCATTCGGATCAATAAGGCTGTGAGGACCATCATTGATTACCTTCAAAGCCATCTGTGCAGCCTTACCATAATACTCTGTTCCACCATTCAACGGCGCTCCCGCCCATTGCAGATAAACTTGTGCCAGTAAGGTCTGTGCCATTGCTCTGGTAACATAACAACCATTCTCATAGAACGTCTTATTGGGCAATGCATCTCCGTTGACAATATCCAGCAAGTCAGCTTCAATCTTCGCATAAATCTCTTCGGCAGAAAGACGTTCTTTGTACATACCCTCCGTAGAAGTATAAGGCTCTGATATATAAGGAACACCGCCAAATTCTTTGACTAGCCAGAAATATCCGTACGCACGGAAGAATTTACCTTGAGCCACATAATTATTAATAGTAGCTTCATCCAGCACACCCGTCATGGTCGGAATATTGGCAATAACAAAGTTGGCACGTGAAATACCTTTATAGAACTCATGCCAGTATTTCATTGCAATTTCATCGAAAGACTCAATATTGAAATTACAACCTTCAGATGCAGTAGTAAATGTTCTGTCCTTACGCTTATCAACGTACAATCCGGACACAATGCCACCCCACATGGTTGCTTTAGGAGTCCAGCCACCGCCTACGTCAGTGTTATGCAAATAAGGTACACCCCCAAAATACAATGCGTTCACACCCGATTCCGCATCCGCTTTCGTCTTCCAGAATTGGTCAGACGACTTCATATCCAATGGTTCTTCTTTCAGAAAATCGTCGCATGAATTCAGCAACACAGAAAGTGAACACATACACAATACAGATATATATACTTTTAATAGTTTCATAATTCTTATAGTTTTTATAACGGTGAATTAAAATGCTACATTAAGACCGAACGTAAACGTTCTCGGACGCGGATAGGTAAAGAACTGGCGGTTAGCCCCCCATTTGTTGTCACCTAAACGAGAAGAGTTGTCAGGATCGTATCCATTATAGTCCTTAGAAGTAATCAGGAATGCGTTATTCACATTCGCATACAAGCGCAATGAAGAAAGGCCGATCTTCTTGATCAGTGTCGGATTAAAAGTATATCCGAGCTGAATCATGTTACAACGCAAGTAAGAACCATTACAAACCCAATCGTCATCTGCCTGGTTATTAGCTCCCTGACCGAAGTTATTCAGGCGAATTGCCTGTTCTTTACCTGTCGGGTTGAGAGTAGGATGCCATGCTTCCTTATAAAGACGGTCTATACCGTTGGTGAGGAAACGGGCTACAGTAGAGTGATAATATTCTTGCATTACATCTACTCCCCATGTGAACTGGAAGTCTAATGTCAAATCGAATCCTTTATAATTAAAGGTATTGATAAATGAGCCCATCCAGTCGGGTAGTCCGTTACCTATAATTTCACGTTTCTTATAAGTCACCTTCTCACCGATAGTAGAAGGTATGTTCATTGTCTCTGCATCCCAGTTAGACGGAATACCATCATAAATACCGGCACGCTTATAACCATAGAAAGAAGAGAGTTCTTCACCCTCACGAATCAACATATCGTAACCCACAAAACCGTCGGTTGTAATCTGGCGCTTACCGGTAACCGGGTCAACGGAGGCACTTTCGTCCAACTTCTCTACCTTGTTCTTGTTGAAACCTAAATTAAGAGTGGAAGTCCATTGGAAATCATGTGTCTGGATAGGATATGCTGTGACTAGAATATCTACACCACGATTGGAAACAGCTCCGATATTATCCATGATAGAAGAATAACCAGTTGATTCGGGAACCGGACGGTCGAGCAACAAATCAGAAGTATATTTATAATAATAGGAAATATCGAAATTCAGTCTGTTGTTGAATAAACCCAGTTCGAATCCTAAATCCCATTGTCCGGTCTTTTCCCATTTCAAGTCCGGATTAGGCATATTGTCCAGATAAGACACAACGTGCAGAGCATCACCAATGATCGTATTCGACTGGCTTACTGTAGCCAATGACTTATAAGTACCGATTTCCGAGTTACCTGTCACACCGTAAGAAGTATGTAATTTCAGTTTGCTGATCAGCGAATTATCTTTCAGGAAATCTTCGTTAGAAATCATCCATCCCAAACCTACTGACGGGAAGAATGCATATTTATTGTTCTGTCCGAACTTAGAAGAACCGTCGTAACGACCGGTTACGGTAGCCATGTACTTGTTGTCATAAGAGTATGCCAGACGCAAGAAATAAGAGTTCATTGCCCACTTGTCGTAATCACTGCCAACAGAAGGACGATTCGTACCGGAACCTAAATTATAATATCCATAGAAGTCATCAATATACTTACTGTCGGAAGCTTCGAATTTGGTATAATTATACTCTTGCCAAGACATACCTGCCATCGCATTGATGTGGTGTTTATTTATATCTTTCACATAAGTCAGGTAGGTTTCTTCCTGCCAATAGAAAGAGTTGGAGTTATTTGCAGAAGCTGTTCCTTCAGAATTCTGATTAATCATAGGACGCGGGGTGAACGGTGTGTAGTTAGCGTCGCGATTATTATGATAATCGATACCGAACTGGGTTTTCAGATCCAGCCCTTTCATGAGATGGAAAGTCAAAGCGGCATTTCCAAAGATCTGGGTACGATATTGCATAGCCTCCATTCGTTCAAGCAACTCAACAGGATTACCTACACCTTCGGGACTGAATCCTTGTTTTCCACTATTAGGATTGGACTGATCGTTAAGAATGGCACTTGTATTAATAATATTTGTCTGTGTATATTCACCATCCAGCTTCACAGGCAAGAAAGGCAGCTGTTCGATCATTGTACGCAATGCACCTTGTCCGTAAGGGTTATCAGAAGTTCTGTTACCCCAAGTATGATTCACCAGCAAATTAACGGAAGTAGACAGCCAATCGGTCGGTTTGTCGTCGTATGCCAGTTTGGCGTTGATACGTTTGAAGTAAGAGTTCAGCAAGATACCTTGTTGGTCAGTATAATTAATGAACGCTCCAATAGAAGAACCTTCTCCTGTACGTTGGATGCTGATCTGGTGGTTGTGAGAGATCGCAGTACGGGATGCTTCATCCTGCCAGTTGGTATTGTATTTCGGAGAACCGTCTGCATTGAACAACCGTTCGTCAGTGAATATTTGCGACAGATCTGTTGTGAAGTTTTTACCTTGAAACTCGTTGGCATTTTCCAATCCTTGCTTGAAGGTAGCCATCCATTCGTTAGCATCCATCACGTCTATTTTTTTGGCCATCATACCGATAGACAACGAACCGTCATAGGAAACATGAACTCCCTTTCCTGCACTACCGCGTTTGGTGGTCACCATGATAACACCATTAGCACCACGGGCACCGTAGATAGCAGCAGAAGAAGCATCTTTCAGCACTTCGATAGATTCTATGTCATTCGGATTAAGCAACTCGAAGTTTGACATGACCACTCCATCGACTACATACAGCGGTGACGCTGATGCGTTGATGGTAGAAATACCACGAATAATGACGCGTGATTCTCCACCCGGCTGACCGGTGTTCGAGAAGATATTCACACCAGCCACTTTACCCTTCAATCCGTCAAGCGCATTAAAAGATTGTGCTTTCAGCATGTCTTTACCCTTGGCTGTGGAAATAGAACCTGTCAAATCCGATTTACGCATCGTACCATAACCTACAACGACTACTTCGTCCAGTGCTTTCGTATCCGATTGCAGAACTACGTTCAGAACATTACTCTTTAATTCCGAAACTTTAAATTCTTGTGTGATATAACCAATATACGAAAATACCAAGGTGGCATTGGAAGGAACAGAGAGGGTGTATTTACCGTTAATGTCAGTGATTGTTCCTATACTACCGTTTTTAACTTTCACCGTACCACTGATAACCGCCTCTCCCTGATCATCGGTTACCGTACCGGAGATTGATTTTACAGATTGAGCATTCATGCCCAAACTCAACATCATACCTATTACAAATAAGGTAAGATACTTTAGTTTTTCATTCATAATTCCTTTAAATTTGATTAGTAATAAGGTTAATTCCCTTTAAAAAGATTGTTGCAAATAAAGGTCATTCAAACAAAAGTTAAATGCTCTATTTTGCCAAAAAAACGGCAAAATAAAAACACACTTCTAAAGCACACCGTGACCAATTAGAGCACAAATTAACACACTAATAATCAATACAATAAAGTTATAGTAGGGAAATCAGAGCACAAGACAGTGACAAACTGTTTAATAATAATGCAGCAAAATTAATCAATACAAAAGAAATCCCGCCCGGCAATCAGTTTGCCTTTCGCTGTTCCCGATAATCTTTCGGTGTCATCCCGAACCGGCGGGTAAATTCTTTATAAAAGTAAGAACGACTGGAAATGCCTACTTCCATAATAACGTCCTGGATAGAGAGCTCTTCATCAAGTAACAGGCGAGCCGCTTTCTCCATACGATAACTTTTTATCAAATCTCCAGGAGCTGTATTGGAAATTTCTTTGAATTTACGATAGAACTGGCGGGAACTCATCGCCATACGATCGGCTATTAATGTTGATCCTAATTCTTCCTTGTCTAAATTTTCTTCGATTACCTTTAGCAATTTACGAATAAAATCAGCCTGTTCGGTAGTTGTACAGACAATCTGCCCTGCCAAATCTCCCAACTCTTCCATATATACCTGTTTTGCTTCCCGTTTTCCATAAATAGCATTATGGACAACCTCTCGCAGAAATAGAATATCATAAGGGAGCACAATATAAGAATCAGACCACAAAATCAACTCCTTCTGAATGGCTGAACCCACTTCCCAAGTAAGCAACGGAATAAAAGCTGTCTTTGAAAGCAGGGTACGGTTCCTGCTAACATACTCCATGAAAGTGCTTTCGGCATCTACATACATGGTCATATCCACCAGTAGCAAAGCCGGAGCCGACCGACGGATTTCTTCAAAAGCAAGCTGCACACTCTTTACCTGATGAACCACATATTCATCAGCCAGAAAATTACTGATTAACCAAGTCATTTCATCCCTGTCTTCCAGTAAAAGTACTGTTTTCTTCCCTTGTTCACCAACTACGGTTAAGACTGCCGGTTCAAAGACAATCGTCAGTCGGTTGCTGCTCTCATCGTTGCCATAATGAAGAGTGGCATGAATCCGTTCTAAGGCTGACCGGACAAACCCTAACAACAAATGTATGCAAAATGCATGGTCGGAATCTTTCTCTACGACAGAAGAGGTCTCACCAGAAAGGTATTCATAGAGTGTTTTCACCGTAGCATCTTTAGAAGAAAAATGTAGCTGCATCTTACCGTCTTGTTCTGACATATCTACCATTACCCCATGTGTAGCTTTCGTTTCGGCAATCCGAAGATAGCAACAATAAAGGATACTGTACAATGCGTTTTTATAGACTGGAAACGTCAAATGTTCCGGTATCACTGATGTTATGGAAGAATGATCGATACCTTGTTCTTCCAATGTACGAAGTACTTCCTGGGAAACTCCTTGGATACTCATACGCGCAGAAACAATGAACCGATCCGGAAAGAATTGCTTAAGTTCTTCCAAGTGTAAAGTGGCCGGGTTTAGAAGGGCGGTCATCACCGTTTCACGTATGAGTGACACCTTCTCGAGACATTGCTCATAAGAAAGATTCTCGGCACGCAACTGGTCGCAATAATTATAAATAAGGGTAAAATCTTCAAGTACTTTGCGATCCGTATGGAAAGTTCCGGATTTCCCGCGGCTTTCTGTCCCCATCAGCCTTTTCATCATCCGTTCCTGAAGGAAGTTTTTACGAAGCAAATATACTACGTAACCTAACAACAGCAGGAAAAAGATAAAATAAATAAGATAAGCCGGTGCAGAACGATACCATGGAGAGAGAATATGCACTGGAATAGAGAAATGCCGATATTCCGTATCAAACACATCCCTCTTGTAGCGTACTTTAAAGATATAATCACCTGCCGACACTCCTGTATATGAAGCTTCATTGATACTACTAAAAGAGGTCCAGTCTTTGTCATATCCTTCCAGCTGGTAAGAATATTCGATATCCTCTCCTGATAAAAAATCCGGCACAACAAAAGAAAGAGTAAACGAAATCTCCGTCCCCTTAAATTGCAATGCCTTACCATCATCCGTATAATAATCTCCTTGAAGCACCTGCGTACGTCCAATCGTCAACTTACGCAACAAAATATCCGGATAGAATTCCGGAGCTGTCTGCATTTCCTTATCCAGATACAGCAAGCCGTTAATCCCACCGAAAAAAAGTTCCCGTGTATAGGGACACATATAATAAGCATCATCACTGAACTCGCCAATCTGAACACCTGCACTATAATAGTATGCGTGTGATGACCCGTTTATCGGGTTATATTTAATCAGTCCCCGGTTCGTTCCAAGCCATAAAAGCCCGCTCTCATCTTCGAGTATCCCATGAATCATATCATTGAGCAACCCTTGTTCCCGCCCTATATAAGTGGCTTCCATCTGTTTCCCATTAAAATTGAGACATACCAATCCGGAGGTCGTTCCCACATACAAGAGTCCTTCTTTTGTGCGATACAAACTAAGCACGTCGTCTACCGATTTTTGAAGCATTTCTTTCAGAGAAATCACTTTATACTCTTCTGTTCGCTTATCAAACCGTACGAGTCCTTTTTCCCGACTGCCAAGCCACAATATTGAATCTCCCTCGGCCAGCATCGGATAGAACATCGTTATTTCCCGCTGACCGTGAAAGAAATGGTAGCTTTTCTGCGATTTGAGACGAATGCCACCTGCCCTCTTCTCAAGTATCAACTTACGGAAACCGGAACCGGCCGTTACCACATAAAGTACACTATCATTTTCCTCATAAATGCCATGTATCTCGGTGGGCTGTGCCGACAAATTCTCCACACCATGCAAAGCTTGATCTGCAAAAGAGTAATAGAAAAGCCCCGGATCACCAGACCCAATCCAAAAGCCATCCATATAATGACTCTGAACCAGTTTATAAACAGTAAATTCTTCATTCCACCGTATATAAGATGCAGCATTTTGCTTGCCTCCAGGAGAATAGACTGTAACGGAAGAAGCATCTACACTCTCGCGGTAATCCGGTATATGCAACAGTCCGTCACCTTTCGTCCCGAACCATAGCCCACCACGATTGTCTGTCATAACAGAGCGTACCTGCCTGCTTAAGTTAGACGACAGTTGATTGAGTATTAGATTAGTGGCAATAGAATATTTCTTCGCATACATGATAGTTCCTTGTCCGTCCGAAGCAACCCATAAAACATTCTGATGAGGGTCTCGATAAATACTGTATATACGTATATTACGGTCAACCACTTCTTCTTGATATTTCTGCGAAGTACGAAGACGTACCAATCCGTTCGTTCTAAAGCCTATGATAATATCTTCGTAGAAAAGGGCTATTCCTGCAATTGTGCCATACTTCTGCACTAATGGAGATAGGTTACGAATATATATTTTAGACTGTCGGGAAATATCATAAACATAGAGGTCATATTCACTATCGACAAAACAAAGAACACCATTCTGATAAAAGACATCTTCAATGGGTTTCGCATGAAAATTGGCAGATGAAACAGTGGAATAAATGGATAATGTGTCGCAATCAAAAGCATCCTGTGAAACCTGCAACAGTTCTCCTGTATGTTGGGGAAAAATCCACAAGACACCATCATCTGTTACAAATGCCCGTTTATCCATATCTTCAATGGAGACTTTCAGATTCTGAACCTGCATAAACCGTTTGCAAGATGTATTATAGTAATAAATCCCATCATGACTCACCACCCATGTGTTTCCTTTAGAATTGGAATGTAAATAATAATCATCTGCAAAATCATAATAGCCGACGACTTGCCGCGTATCTTGTGAAAGGCGATTGATCCCTAAATGCGTAGAAACCCACAAACAATTATTATCCGCCTGCTGAATAGAATGAATCACATTGTTACTCAAAGCTTTGGGGGCTGAAAAATCAGAGCGGAAAACTTCCATGCTTCTGCCGTCATAACAATTCACTCCATCGTAAGTACCGAACCACATCAATCCTGTATTGTCTTGAAAAAGACACAGCACAGCGCTATTGGATAATCCCTGCTGATAATCTACTTTCCGGAAGATATATGAATCTTTACCGCCATCTGCCTGACAGACCAATGAATAAATCAATAGAACAAAAGGAAAAATCAAGCGTATTTTCATTGTGTTAATCATTAATATCATCTATTAAATATCAGGCAACCGCTTATATGTTTTGTTTCGCATTGCGAAAGAAAATAGTCATTAATAATCGATGTCTTTAATTCTCTTTACACAAAGATACGTTTTTATACGGAAAATGCAACTCTATTTTATCAAGCAACTCTATTTTTCAGCAATTACCTCACTACTAATTCACACAATCTAAGAGTCTGCCTTTTCCATTCTTGCCAGCTCCCATCCGCGAAATAGACAATCTTTACCTCCGTCTCGCTACCCCAGACCGGAAAAAAGTCCTGCCAATTAAAATTATCTGATACAAGAATCCATCGGCTGTTTGAACAACGCACACTGAATCAGTTACAACTGAAGAAGGAAACAACCAAAGAACTCCATTATCAATCACAAATGCACGCTGCTCCATATACTCCATAGGTAAAGCTGAAGTCTATACTCGGATAAAACTTTGCTGCTTTGTATTATAATAATAAATTCCACCACTGCCAAGTACCCATGTGTTTCCCTGATTGTTGGAATGGACATAATAATCACCTGAAAAATCGTAGTTACCTACCACCTGTCTTGTCTTTTGTGAAAATCGATTTACCTCTAAATGAGTAAAAATCCATAAACAGCTGCTATCAGCCTGCGAAATGGAATAGATTACTGATAAAATTGGTACCGTTCGCATGCTCTTTGATTTGTTAGTTCCTTCCTAGTCTCAACAGAAGTGTACATACAAAAGACGTGAGACCACTAAACTTATATCCAAGTGCAGGTTCTGGACTACCTCTGTGTTGAATATAAGCAAAAACAGCTCACGCCCTTGACTGTAATATCAGTACCTAAGTGCAGCATACGAACCAAAGGGAGAACGTTGTGTTTATTTCCTCAACACAGCTTGAATTGTCCAGATTCGCACTTGAGAAAAAGCACTAAACGCTTCCTTATAATAAAGACGTCCCAAAGGACAGTACAAATATACTACAATTTTCCTTTAATTATCCTTTTCATATATCAAATCTACATATATAAACCATTTATTTATCATTGATATAAGAGCTATAAAGCTTTGTATATCAATCAATACTCTTGTGTCATATTTATTTTAACGAAGAAAAGAAGTAAGCTATATTGACCACTGTTTTCTCAATACCGCTTACTTTTCATACAATCTATTAATAGAAAAGTTGCTCTTGATTAAGTTCAAACTTTCTTTTTATTAACAGTAAAGTTGCTTTTCATTCGTTCCAATCTATAAATGCAACCTTCATTTATAAAAACAAAGGTTCCGTTTTTAAAAACAAAGCTTGCATTTATAAAAATGAAGCTTGCATTTTAAGTTTGCACATAATAAAAGAGAAGTTTACTATTGGACAAAAGGAAGTTTAGATTTAATCAAAAGAAACTTTATTGTTAATACTCAAGAAAGAGAATAACTATCATTCAGTTGGATATCATCCTAATAAAAAAAGTCTCGTATATCATGTGAGACAGCTCATTCAGCTATCTTTATGATATACGAGACTCCTATATTATAAACAAGATCCTATTCTACAGGATATTATTTTGCTAATTCATTAATTACATCCATAATTTTCTGACCGATTTCTTCGGCAGCTTCCATGGTAGACGCTTCGCTATATACGCGGATGATCGGCTCTGTATTACTTTTACGCAAATGTACCCATTTGTCGGCAAAGTCAATCTTCACACCATCGATATCGTTGATTTCTTCATTCTTATAGATTTCCTTTACTTTTGCAAGGATAGCATCTACATCAATTTCCGGAGTCAGGTCGACACGGTTCTTAGCTATGAAGTAAGGAGGATAAGTGGCACGAAGCTCACTAACTTTCTTTCCTTCATGAGCCAGATGGCTAAGGAATAAAGCAATACCTACCAATGCATCACGACCATAGTGGCTGGCAGGATAGATCACTCCACCATTTCCTTCACCACCGATAACGGCATTGGTTGCTTTCATCTTCGTTACGACGTTTACTTCGCCTACTGCAGAAGCACTGTATTCCATACCATATTTACGGGTTACGTCACGCAGAGCACGGGTAGAGCTCAAATTGGAAACTGTATTACCCGGAGTATGTTTCAGCACATAGTCAGCCACAGTAACCAGTGTATATTCCTCACCGTACATTACTCCATTTTCGCAAATCATTGCCAAACGGTCAACGTCCGGGTCTACAACGAATGCTACATCTGCTTTGCCCCCTTTCATCAGGTTCATGATGTCACCGAGGTTCTTTTCAAGCGGTTCAGGGTTGTGTTGGAAGTTTCCGGTAGGTTCACAATAGAGTTTTTCTACATGTTTCACACCCAAACGTTCAAGAAGTTCAGGGAGAATGATACCGCCTACAGAGTTCACACAGTCAATCGCTACACGGAAATTGGCTTTCTTGATAGCTTCTACATCTACCAAGTCGAGAGCCAATACACTGTCGATATGTTTCTGATTATAAGTCAGGTCTTTGCGGTAAGATCCCAGATGGTCGACATCGGCATAGTCAAATTCTTCAGCTTCAGCAATACGAAGTACTTCGTTACCTTCGGCTGCATTCAGAAATTCACCATGTTCATTCAGCAATTTCAGTGCATTCCACTGTTTCGGGTTATGAGAAGCTGTCAGGATAATACCGCCACAGGCGCCTTCCATTGTTACAGCAAGTTCTGTGGTCGGGGTAGAAGCTAGATCAATGTCTACTACATCCCAGCCCATTCCCATCAATGTGCCGACTACTACGTTTTTTACCATTTCACCGGAAATGCGGGCATCACGTCCCACAACAATCTTATTACTCTTTGCCTTGCAGGTTCTACGAATCAAAGTAGCATAAGCCGAGGTGAATTTTACAATGTCAAGCGGGTTCAGTCCTTCTCCCGCTCCTCCGCCAATGGTTCCGCGGATTCCAGAGATAGATTTGATTAGAGTCATTAGGTTAATGATTTAAAGATTGTTGGTTATACTATAATTA
>ERZ773260.2766-NODE-2766-length-18420-cov-10.634141_pt1 | contig 18420 bp, 10 predicted proteins | sample MGYA00511387_ERZ773260 | MGnify/ENA primary metagenome ERZ773260 (study PRJEB29015, sample SAMEA2737745) | human gut metagenome | biome: human gut; feature: human-associated habitat; material: faeces | place: China | collected 2012 ... | reverse complement strand
CGGTACGCACGGTGGTGTGAGAGGACGGGACTAAACGTCCCTCCTACTCGGTTTTTATAAAATTACACGAAGATGTGATCCCACGGCGTGCAGCTCCCGGATTTGTCATTGCAAGGAGGCCGCAGGCCGACGTGGCAATCTCGTGCAGGCACCGCTGCCTCGTACCAACTGCCGTTAAAAACGGAAACAGCCGAAAAAAGCGGTGTAACGGCGGTCAGTGACCGCCTTGCAGGCTGACAGTGATTGCAGTACGAATTCTATGGCGTAAGGCTCCCAAGTTTGTCATTCCGAGGAGCGAAGCGACGTGGGAATCTCGCAGAACCCGGTTGGATCACATGGTACTCCCGGCGAAATCGCAGCTGCCTTCCCGAGATTGCCACGTCGGCCGTTGGCCTCCTCGCAATGACAATTCGAAACCCTTGCATTTTCGATGATGCTGCCCTATAACTTGCCAGCCTGCAAGGCGTTCCCTGAGCGCCGCTACAGGCCCCGTCGGGGCCGTTTCCCATTTTAACGATAGCCTGTTTCCTGCGCGGGTGCAGCGCCGGGAGCGGCATGCCGCTCCCCTACAACGCTCCATCGATACTCCGCCAACAAACAACAAAAACAGGGACGCACCGGTCTCGGTGCGTCCCTGTGTAGCTGCATACGTTATTCTTCCGCCGGCATGGGCTTGCCGAGGCGCTTGTACATGGTCTTCTTCACGGCGCGGAGGATGTTCTCATAGCCGGTGCAGCGGCACAGGTGGCCGGAGAGCAGCTTGCGCAGCTCGTCATCGGTGTATTCCTTCCCGGTTTCGAGAAGCTCGACGGCCGTCATGATGAAGCCCGGCGTGCAGAAGCCGCACTGGATGGCGGCCTCGTCGATGAAGGCCTGCTGGATGTCGGACAGCTCACCGTTCGGGCCGAGCAGGCTCTCGAGCGTGCGGATGTGCTTGCCCTCCGCCCACACGGCGAGGTAGATGCACGAATTGAAGCACTCGCCGTCGATGATGACGTTGCACGCGCCGCACTCGCCGACCTCGCAGCCCTTCTTCACGGATGTCAGGCGGAAATCATTGCGCAGCATGTCCGTCAGCGAGGCGCGGACGTCCACGATCTGCTCGACGTCCTTGCCGTTGATGTTGCAGCGCACGAGCTTATACTGCTTGTTCATTTTACCGCACCTCCTGCAAGCTCGATCGAGCGGATGAGGCAGCGCCGTGCCAGCTCGACGGCGATATGTTCGCGGAAGGCCTTCGAGGCGCGCCACGAGTCACGCGGATGGATGTCCTGCAGCACGGCCTGCGCGAAGGCGTCGACCGTCTCGCGGCAGACCGGGCAGCCGTTGGCCTGCGCCTCGGCGCTCGGGGCGCGCATGGGCACGGGGCCCGCCACGCCATAGGCGATGCGCGCGCGGGCGATGGTCTTTTTGTCTTCGCTCAGCACGACGTTCACGGAGCAGCCGGTCGTGGCGATGTCCATGGCGTTGCGCATGGCGTATTTGATATAGTGGCCGAAGCAGTTTTCATAGCTGGCCTTCGGGATGAGGATGGCCGTCTGGATCTCGCCCTCCTCGGCACGGATGTCCACCTTGCCTGCACGGAGGTAGAAGTCCTTGATGGGCAGGCGGCGCACGCCGTTTTTGCCGGTCAGCTCCACGATGGCCTCCCATGCGTGCAGCGTGGAGGCGGAGTCGGCGGACGTCACGCCGTTGCAGGTGTTGCCGCCGATGGTGCCGATATTGCGGATCTGCGGGCCGCCGACCATGTCGACCGCCTCGCCGAGCACGTTGATGTATTTCCGGATGATGGGGTCGCGCGTGATGTGGGAAAAGCTCGTCAGCGAGCCGATGCGGATGTTTCCGTCCGCGTCGATGCAGATGCCGCGCATGGCGTCGATGCCGTAGATGGAGATGAGCTCCGCCCCGGCACGCTTGCCCTCGCGCATCTGCACGAGCACGTCCGAGCCGCCTGCGATGATCTGCGCCTCCGGATGCTCCAGACGCAGGGCGACGGCCTCTTCCACGGAATGCGCCTCATAGAGCGCTTTCATATCATACATGGGCGGTTTCCTCCTTTTCGAACAGGCCCGCCTTCTCGAATGCGGCAAAGAGAACGTGCGGGGTGATGGGCGCGACGTCGATGCCGATGCCCGTGGCGTTCAGGATGGCGTTGCGGATGGCCGGCGCGCCGGAGCAGGCGGGCGGCTCGCCGAGGGCCTTCGTGCCGTAGGGGTTCGTCGGCTCGGCATTCTCCACGAACTGGGCCTCGAGATGCGGGTGATCCATCATGGTCGAGAGCTTGTAGTCCAGCAGGTTGTTGTTGAGCGGGCGGCCGGTCTTCGGGTCGAACTTCAGCTCCTCGGACATGCCGTAGCCGATGGCCATGGACATGCCGCCGTGCACCTGCGCCTCGGCAAGCTGCGGGTTGATGAGCTTGCCGCAGTCGTGCACGTTGATGAGCTTCAGCAGCTTCACCTTGCACAGGGGGATGTCGACCTCGACCTCCGCGAACGAGCAGCCGAAGGAATAGGCGTTGTTCTTGATCTGGTAAGTAGATTCCGCCGTCAGATGCTCGGAGTGCGACAGGCTGTAGAGCGCCTCCGTGGCAAGCTCGCCGAGCGTCATCAGCACACGGCCGTCCGTCCTGCGGATGATCCTGCCGTCGACGATGTCGAGCAGGGCAGGCATCTGGCGCGTCAGCTCGCAGGCGTATTTCAGAATGCGCTCCTTGAGCAGCGCACCCGTCTGGGCGATGGCGAAGCCGCCGACGTAGGTCTGGCGCGAGGCATAGGCGCCCGTGCCGAACGGCGTGACGTCCGTGTCTTGCGCCGTGACGACGTGCACGTCCGAAACGGGGATGCCCACGGCATCCGCCGCCATCTGGGCGAAGGCGGTGTCGCAGCCCTGGCCGATCTCCGTCTCGCCGGTCTGCAGCTGGATGGAGCCGTCCTGATTCAGGACCATGCGGCACGAGCAGCTCTCAAGGCTGATGGGCCAGACGGCCGTGTTGTACCAGAACAGGGCGCAGCCGACGCCGCGGCGCACGGGGCCGGTCTGGTTTTCGTATTCGCGGTGCTTGCGGCTGTAGTCCATCCACGCCTCGCCCTTGTCCAGCACCTGATTGAGCGTGTCGGAATGGTTCTCGTTCTTCGAGAAGCCGTCGACGAAGCCGACGGGCATCATGTGCTTGCGGCGGTACTCCAGCGAGTCGACGCCGAGCACGCGGCAGACGTCCTCAATGTGCGATTCGCCCGCGAACATGGCCTGCGGGATGCCGTAGCCGCGCATCGCGCCCGCGGCGGGGCGGTTCGTGAACACGGTGTAGGCGTCGCCGTCGACGTTGGGGCAGGGATACAGCTGCGGGAACGCGCCCATGCCCTTGGCGACGATGCCGTGGCCGTGGGAGGCGTAAGCGCCCTGGTTCGAGAAGCACTCGATCTTGCGCGCGGCGAACGTGCCGTCCGGCCGCACCCACGAGATGATGTGCGTGCGGATGGCGTGGCGCACGCGGTTGCAGACGAACGTCTCCTCGCGGGTGCAGTCGAGCTTGACGAGGCGGCCGCCCACGACGGTGGAGAGGTAGGCGCACAGCGGCTCATACAGCGCGTCCTGCTTGTTGCCGAAGCCGCCGCCGATATACGGCTTGACGACGCGTACCTTGCCCCAGGGGATGCCGAGAGCCTGCCCGACGACGCGGCGGACGATGTGCGGGATCTGCGTGGAGGAGTAGATGACGATGCGCCCGGCCTCCATGGAGGCGAAGCACATGTGGTTTTCGATGTGGCAATGCTGCACGGTCGGCGTGTCGTACCAGCCCTCGACCTTGATAAGGCCCGGCTCACGGCTGGCCTCCTCATAGTTGCCGTTGCGGATGGTCGTGTGGGCGAGGATGTTGTTCGGGAATTCCTCGTGCAGCAGCGGGGCATCGGGCTTCATGGCCTCCTGCACGTCCAGCACGAAGGGATATTCCTCATATTCCACGCGCAGCGCGCGCAGGGCCTGCGCGGCGGCGACCTCATTCTCCGCAACGACGGCGGCTACGTCATCGCCGTAGAAGCGCACGCGGGACGTCAGCAGCAGGCGGTCGGCGACGTCCTGATGGTGCGGATCGGTCGACCACGGATGGCCTGCCGTGGGGAATTTGATCTGCGGCACGTCGAAGCAGGTGACGATTTTCACGACGCCCTCGATCTGCTCGGCGGCGCTCGTGTCGATGGACTTGACCACGCCGTTTGCGATGGTCGAATGCAGCACGCGCGCGACGAGCGCACTGCGGTCACAGAGGTCATCGCAGTACTTTGCGCGCCCGGTTGCCTTGTCGAATGCGTCCACACGGCGGACGCTCTTGCCAACCTCCATGGGGGACCCTCCTTTTGGATCGCAGCAGAATACCGGCAATGTGCACAGATTCTGCGAAAAATTTCTTTGTAATTTGAAGTATAGCATAAATTCCGCAGCGTGGAAAGCGAAAACGTTATTCTATGTTATAGATAACGGATAATTCGGCAATGGCGAACGCTCCGGCTGGAAAACCCCGCCGATTGCGGATATACTATAGATAAAAACGGAAAATGCAGGGGAGCGGACAGCCGGGCCCGGCGCTGCACGAACGATTCGCACGGGCTATCGCTAAAACGGTGATGGCTCCCGGATTTGTCATTGCGAGGAGGCCAACGGCCGACGTGGCAATCTCATGCAGGTACCTGCGATTTCGCCGGGGGCTTTCCCATGTTCCGGCCGGGTACTGCGAGATTGCCGCGCCTTGCTCCGCAAGGCTCGCAATGACAAGCTCGGGGCCTGCTCCATTCGGAGGGGTGCAGGGACAAATTCGGGGGTGGTCTGCCCCGATCAATACAAACTGGAGGTATACCATGCTCGGTTGTGTCATCATGGCGGCGGGGAACGCCGTGCGCTTCGGCGCGAACAAGCTCGAGGCGGAGCTGAACGGCAAGCCGCTCATTCGCCGGGCATTCGAGGCCGTTCCGGCCGGAGTATTCGACCGCGTCGTCGTCGTCACGCAGTATCCCGCCGTTGCAGCCCTCGCGCGGGAATTCGGTTTCGAGCCGGTGCGCAACGACCGGCCCGGCGACGGGCTGAGCCGCACGGTCCGCCTCGGCACGCAGGCGCTGGCGCAGTGCGACGGCATAGCCTTCCTCGTGGCCGACCAGCCGCTGCTGTCGGCATCGGCCGTGCGCGCGGTCGTGCGGCAGTGGCGGGAGCATCCGTCGTGCATCGTGGGCGCGGCCTGCGGCACGCGGCGCGGCAATCCGAACGTGTTCCCGCGGGAATTTTTCCCGGCCCTGTGCGCGCTCGAGGGCGACCGCGGCGGCAGCGCCGTCATCCGGCAGTATCCGGAGCGCTACCTTGCCGTCGACGTTCCGCCGGAGGCGCTGGCCGATGTCGATACCCCCGAGGCCCTGCGCGCCATCCGGGATCATCTGTAGGAAACGGCATACAGCAAATTGAAAATGGGAAAGGAACAGGAAAAAGCTGCGCACATCCGCCGGTTGTGCGCTGTCGGGGAGAGGTATGCTCCTTCCCTGCAAATTATATATCATAAAACAACGAACGGCACGCAAAGCGTGCCGTTCATGCTATTTCTCATTTTCTCATTCCACGCGGAGACGTGCGGGGAGGGCGGCATCCGGGGTGACGAGCACCGTGCGGTAGCGGTCATACACGACCATGCCGGGCTTTGCCCCGTTCGGCTTGCGCAGGAAGCGCACGGGCGTCACATCGACGGGGACGTTCTGCCCCTCGCGCGCCTCGGAGTAGTAGGCCGCAAGCTCGGCCGCCTCCGTGATCGTCCCGTCCGGCGGCTGGATGCCTGCGCACGCGATGATGACATGCGTGCCGTGAAATTTCTGCACATGCAGCCACAGGTCGTCGCGCCGCGCCGTCTTGAGCGACAGCTGGTCGTTCTGGCGGTTGTTGCGGCCGACAAAAATGTCGAAGCCGTCCGATGAGCGGAAGTGCATTGGCTTTGACGGCTGCTGCCGGGCCTGCTTGCGGCGGTCCGCCGGGCGGACATAGCCACCGGCCTCCAATTCCGCTCGAATCTCGCTCAGATCGCGCTCATTTTCGGCGCGGGCCAGCTCCTCGAGCACGCCGCCCAGATAGGCCTCCTCGATCTCGCCCTGCGCGATCTGCTGCGTGAGCACCTGCTCGGCATGCTTGGCGCGGGCGTAGTCCTTGTAGAACCGCGCGGCGTTCTGCTGCGGGGAGAGGTTCGGCTTGAGCGGAATTTCGATTTCGCGCAGATTCTCATCATAAAAATCCTCGGCGCGCAGCAGCGTCTGCCCGCGCGTGATGGCGTGCAGGTTCGCCGTGACGATGTCGCCCTGACGGCGCAGCTGCTCGCGGTCGTGCGTGGCCTCCAGCTCCTGCCGCTGCAGCTCCAGCTTGCGGCGCGTGCGCTCGTGCAGGTTCGAAATGGCCTTGCGCAGCGTCTGCGACCTCTGCCGCATGCGCTCGGCGTGGTCCGTCTCGGTGTAAAAGCGGTCGAGCAGGGCGGAAAAGCTCTCGCACGGCTCGGCGCGCAGATAGCCGCCGTATTGCCGGATGTCGCGATAGGTGAAATCTGTCGGTGCGCCGTCCTTCCACAGCAGCATGGGCTGCATCTGTACGGGCGGCAGGGCGGCGAACTCCGCCGTCAGAAATGCCGCCAGCCGTGCGGCGTCCAGCGTGGGGATGGGCGCGTCCGTCTCGCCCGCAAAGCGGAACGACAGCTCGCGCGCGATGAGCGGCGACAGGCCCGCAAAGTGGGCCAGCAGCCATTTGTCCAGCCGCATGGCCGCGTCCGGCCGGGCGAGCAGGGCAAGCAGCCCGGCCTCCGTCGTCTCCTGCGGGATGCGGCGGTCCTGCTGCGGCGGCTCGTGATAGAACAGGCCGGGCAGCAGCTGGCGCAGCTCGGACATTTCAAAGTCCACGCGCCGCAGACAGTCGAGAATGCGGCCGTCCGGCCCCGTGAGGATCAGGTTGGAATTGCGCCCGACCAGCTCGAGGATCAGGTGCTTGCGGCAGGGCACGCCCAGCTCGTCCGTGCAGTCGAACGTCAGGTCGAGCATGCGCTCGGCTGCGGGCTGGCGGATACCGGCAAGCCTGCCGCCCGCCAGATGTTTGCGCAGCAGCATACAGAACATCGGCGGCTGCGCGGGGTTTTCCAGCTGCGCCTGCGTCAGGTGGACGCGCGGCCGGTTGCCGTTGGCGGACAGCAGCAGTCTTCCGCCGCCGTCGCGCCCGCGCAGCTGGAGCACGACGGTGTCGCGCGCGGGCTGCTGGACCTTGTCCACGCGGGCCCCGACGAGGGTGGGGCGCAGCTCTGCGGCGACGGCCGTGAGAAACATGGCGTCAAATGGCATGGTCTTCCTCCATCATGGCGGCAAACAGCGTCTCGATGCGCGCGGTCTGCCCGGAGAGATACAGTGCGCCAAACAGGGCCTCCAGCCCCGTTGCGCGGGCATATTCGCCCGGCGTGGCGTGCTTCGGGATGCCGTGAGGATGGGCGTTGCGGCCGCGGCGATAGACGGCGGCCTCCTCCGGCGTGAGCAGGGGCTGGATGCGCGCGGCGAAGCGCGCCTGCGCGGGCGCCTGCACGAGTGCGACGGTCTGCTGATGCAGGCGGCCGTTCGTCGTGCCGCCCTCGACGCACAGCTTTGTGCGCACGAGCAGCTCAAACACGGCATCGCCGATGTGCGCCAGCGCCAGGGACGACATGGCCAGCAGCTCCTGTTGGGTCATTTGCGGGTGAAAATAGTCCTGCATGGCGCAGTCGCCTCCAGAATGATCGAATTTTGGATGATTTTGAGTGATATTGCCGGGCTGCTTTTGCGTGCTGTAGGGGAGGGGCATGCCCCTCCCGGCACTGTACTGGCGGTTTGAACCGGCTGGCGATAAAACGGTGAAAGCCAAAGGTTTGTCATTGCGAGGCCCCAACGGGGCCGTGGCAATCTCGGGGAGGCACTTCCGACTCGTACCGGCCGTCGATAAAACGGTATGCACCAATTGCGTCTGTAGCGGCGCTCACTGAGCGCCTTGTACAGAGACATTCAACGGCAGGAGGGCACTGGTGCACCACGGCACTCCCCTGATGTGTCATTGCGAGGAGCGAAGCGACGTGGCAATCTCACAGTACAATGCCGGATAACAGGGAACTTCCGGCGAAAACGTGACCGGTCGCAGGAGATTGCCACGGCCCCTTTGGGGCCTCGCAATGACAAATCTGGGAGCGCGGCGCTGACAATGGTGCTCTGCACCGAATGGGCCGTCCTTATGCCGCTTCGCGCTCAGGGCGCCGCGTCGGCCGTTGGCCTTCTCGCAATGACAAATCTGGGAGCGCGGCGCTGACAATGGTGCCCTGCACCGAATGGGCCGTCCTTATGCCGCTTCGCGGACGGGCGAGGCATGCCTCGCCCCTACATTTGGCCTTTAATGCTTCCGCCATGTTGCGGGGCTGAGGAGCAGCAGCACGGGGAACAGCTCCAGCCGCCCGAGGAGCATGTCGAGCGTCAGCACGACCTTCGACAGGGCGGAGAAGTTCGCATAGCTGCCGAACGGGCCGACCTCGAGGCTCAGGCCCGGGCCGATGTTGTTCAGCGTGGCGAACACGGATGTCACGCTCGTCTCGGCCCCGAAGTTATCGAGCGAGACCAGCAGGATGGACACGACGGCAATGGCGGCGTAGCAGATGAAGAACGCCATCGTGCCGCGGATGACCTCGCTGCTCACGCGTTTGCCGTCCATCGTCATGACCTCCACGGAGTGGGGGTGCAGCAGGTGGCGCGTCTCGGCGCGGGCCGTCTTGGCCAGAATGAGCACGCGGCTGACCTTCATGCCGCCGCCCGTCGACCCGGCGCACGCGCCGATGGCCATTAGGATGAGCAGCACGGTCTTGGAAAATTCCGGCCATTTCGCAAAATCCGCCGTGCCGAAGCCCGTCGTCGTGATGACGGAGCCGACGGAGAAGGCCACATGGTGGATCGTCTGGAACACGGTGGGGAAGAACCCGCCCGTGAGCAGCAGGTTGGCACTGATGAGGACGATGGCCCCGAAAATGATGATAAAGTACCAGCGCACTTCGCTGTTGTGCCACGCGAGCCTGAAGCGGCGGCGCAGCAGGAAAAAATACACCGAGAAATTCACGCCGAACAGGACCATGAACACCGTCGTCACGGCCTGCAGGTAGGCCGAGTAGTCTGCAAGGCCGCTGTTGCGCACGGAAAAGCCGCCCGTACCGGCCGTGCCGAAGGAAAGGCACAGACTGTCGAACCACGTTATCTCGCCCCAGCCGAACAGCACGCCCAGCCGGTAGAACAGGATCTGCAGCAGCGTCATGGCGCAGTAGATGGCATAGAGGATCGCGGCGGACGTGCGCATCTTCGGAACCATCTTGCTCACGGAAGGGCCGGGGGACTCGGCCCGCAGCAGATAGATGCTCTCGCCGGACAGCGGCACGATGGCCAGCATGAACACGAGCACGCCCATGCCGCCGAGCCAGTGGGTGAAGCTGCGCCAGAACAGCAGGCACTTCGGCAGGTCCTCCACGGCGCGGAGGATGCTTGCACCGGTCGTCGTAAAGCCGGACATGGTCTCGAACACGGCGTCGAGATACGACGGGATCGCCCCGGAGACCGTAAACGGGATCGCGCCGACGAGCGAGATGAGGATCCAGCTCAGTGCGACCATCACGAAGCCATCGCGTGCGTGCAGCTCGCGGCGGCGCTTCGGCCGCAGCAGGATAAAAAGACCACCGAGCAGGCCGCTGCCTGCGGCCGTGGCAAGCAGGACCCACAGCTCCGGCTCGCCGTAGATCACGGCGACAATGCACGGCAGCAGCAGGAAGGCCCCGATGACCAGCAGCACGTCGCCCAGCAGGGAGAGGATCATGCGGTAATTCATGCTTTCACTCTCCGCTTGTCCAGAATGTCGTCCAGATCGTCCAGGCCTGTCGCCGCCGTCACGACGACGACGGTGTCGCCCGGCTCGATGGTGTCGCGGCCGCCGGGGGTGATGATCCGGCCCTCGCGGTTGATGGCTCCGATAAGCAGGTTCGGCCGCGTGGGCAGCTCCATGAGCGGCCTGCCGCAGACGGCGGACTTCTCCGTGGCGCGGAACTCCAGTGCCTCGGCCTTGTTGCCGACGATCTTATAGAGCGTCTCGACGTTCGAGCCGAGCGAGTTCTGCATGGCGCGGACGTAGCGGACGATGTGGTCGGCCGCGATATAGCGGGGATGGAACACGCTTCCGAGGTCCATGCCCTTGATGATGTGCGAGAATGTCGTGCGGTTGATTTTCGTGACGATCTTCGCGCTCGAGACGCTGCGGGCATAGAGGCTCATCAGCACGTTTTCCTCATCGATGCCCGTCAGCGAGGCCACGGCGTCCATCTTTGCAATGCCCTCCTCGGCGAGCAGCTGCTCACTCGTGCCGTCTCCGTGGATGATCGTGGCCTCGGGCAGGCGCTCTGCCAGCGAGTCGCACACGGCGGCGCTGGACTCGATGATCTTCACGCTCGCGCCGAAGTCCAGCATCTGCCGCGCGAGGTAGTAGGAGATGCGCCCGCCGCCGAGCAGCATCACGCGCTTGACGGGGTTCGTCTGCACGCCGATCTTGTGGAAGAATTTTGCGGCGAGCTTCGGACTTGCCACCACGCTGATGCGGTCGCCTGCCAGCAGGGTGAAGCTGCCGTCGGGGATGTACACCTCGTGCTGCCCGCGCTCCACAACGCACACAAGCGCGCCGGACTGCAGGCGGCCGAGGTCGGAGAGCTTCATGCCGTCGAGTATGGAGCCGGGGTCGATACGCATCTTGTGCAGCTCCACGCGGCCCTTCGAGAACGTGTCGATCTTGATGGAGGCCGGGGCGCGCAGGATGCGCGCGATCTCCGTGGCGCTGGCCAGCTCCGGGTTGAGCGCCATGCTCAGCCCGAGGTCGTCCTGAATGAGATGCAGCCCGCTCGTATATTCCGGGTTGCGCACGCGGGCGATCGTGTTGCCCACGCCGAGGCGCTTGGCAATGAGGCACGAGAGCAGGTTCTGTTCGTCCGTGGACATCACGGCGATGACAAGATCGGCAGAGGGCACGCCGGCCTCCACCTGCGTGTCCATGCTGATGCCGTTGCCCTCGACGGTCATGACGTCGAGCGTGTTGCCGATGGCGTCGAGCGCAGCCGTGCGCGTGTCGACGACGGTGATCTCGTGACCCTCGCGGAGCAGCTGCTCCGTCAGCGTCGCGCCGATCTTGCCGGCTCCGATGATAACAATGTTCATTCCCGAAAAGACTCCTGTATGGTGAATTTCAAAATGATCCAATTGATTTGATTACAACTTTGTAGCGGCGGTCACTGCGCAGCCGTTGGCGGCTTTGCCGCCTTACGGATGCGGCGTGCCCCTTGCGGGTAGTGACCGCCTTGGAGGCTGGCAATATTGCGGCACAAATTCAGTGGCGCAATGCCCCCAAATTTGTCATTGCGAGGGCGCTTTGCGCCCGTGGCAATCTCGGGAAGGCGCTACCAGTTCGTACAGGGCGTCGATCATAACGCACAAACCGATTGCGTCTGTAGCGGCGCTCATTGAGCGCCATGGAGGCTGGCAATATTTGCGGCATGAATTCTATGGTGCGAGGTTCCCAAGTTTGTCATTCCGAGGAGCGAAGCGACGTGGGAATCTCCTGCAGCCGGTTACGTTTTCGCCGAGGCCTACCTGCTATCCAACATGGTACTGCGAGATTGCCACGTCGGCCTACGGCCGCCTCGCAATGACAAGCCTGAAAGCCTGTACGTTCAACGGAGCGGCCGGAAATATGCAATTGCCCAAGGCGCTCACTGAGCGCCGCTACAGACGCAATCGGTGCATACCGTTTTATCGACGACCTGTACCAGTCGGCAGTACCGCGCCGGGCCCGGCTGTCCGCTCCCCTACAAACGCCATTGGTGCATATCGTTTTAACGGCAGTGTGTACCGATGCCGGCAAGGCCCGCTCATCGCTGCCTAAATTCCGCAAATTTTATCATAGCACGCCGCAGGATGGAATGCAAGCCTGAAATAGGGCAGGAGTTCTCCCTTACATGCCGCGATATCCGTCAGCGCAGGTAGCCGCTGTCGCGCAGCGACACAAAGTCGTCATCCGCGATCACCAGATGGTCCAGCAGCAGAATGTCCACGACGTCGAGTGCCTGCTGCAGGCGGCGTGTCAGCTCCACATCCTCGTGCGACGGCAGGGCAATGCCCGCCGGGTGGTTGTGCGCCAGCACCACGCCGCTGGCATTCGCGCTCAGCGCAGCGCGCATGAGCTTGCGCATCGGCACGTTGGCCGAGTTCACGCTGCCCTCGCTCAGGCAGGTGCAGGTCAGAAGCCGCCCGGCGGCGTCCAGCGCCAGCAGGTAGACGAGCTCCTCCCGCGCGCCGTAGAAAAACGGCAGCAGAAAATTGCCGAAATCCGTCGTGCCCGTCAGGCGCGCGCCGGAAAATGGCCGGGAGAGGTAGTAGCGCCGGTGCAGCTCCGTCACGAGCCGCAGCAGCAGCGCCCGCGATGCATCCATCCCCTCCACGCTGGCCAGCTCCTCCGGAGAGGCGGAGAGAGTCGCGCCGAGCGAGCCGAACTGGCCGATGAGCCGCGCGGCGAGCGTCCGGGGCTCCTCTGCGCCCGTGCCCGCGTGCAGCAGCAGGGTCAGCAGCTCCTCGTCCGTGAGGGCGTCCGGCGCACGCTGCAAAAAGCGCCGCAGCAGATTGGCCGTGGATCCGTCCATGGGATCGCCTCCTTTGCGTTGATGGAATATGGTAGGGGAGCGACATGCCGCTCCCGGCGCTGCATTGACGATAGGAACAGGCTTCCGATAAAAACGTACCAACCGATTGCGTCTGTAGCGGCGCTCATTGAGCGCCTTGGAGGCTGGCAATGATTGCGGCATGAATTCTACGGCGCGAGGCCCCCAGATTTGTCATTGCGAGGAGGCCAACGGCCGACGTGGCAATCTCGGGAAGGCAGTTGCGATTTCGCCGGAAGTGCCATGTTATCCAGCCGGGTCCTGCGAGATTCCCACGTCGCTTCGCTCCTCGCAATGACAAGTCGGAGGTGCGTGCCATTTTAGCGATGGCCTGAACCTATCGGCAGTGCCTCCAAGGCCCTCTCAGTCACCTTCGGTGACAGCTCTCCCAGAGGGAGAGCCAAGGTCGCTTCGCTCCTCGGAATGACACGTCAGGGTGGTGCGGCAGTGGGAACAGTGCATTGCATCGAATTCGCAATACGTTTACCGCTTCGCGGACGGGAGCGGCATGCCGCTCCCCTACAGGTGCAATCGGAGCATGCCGCCTTACAGCATCTTCTTCAAATACTGGCCCGTGAAAGACGCCGGGCAGGCGGCAATGTCCTCCGGGGTGCCGGTGGCGACGATCGTGCCGCCTCCGTCTCCGCCCTCGGGGCCGAGGTCGATGATGTGGTCGGCGCATTTGATGACGTCGAGGTTGTGCTCGATGACGAGCACGGTGTTTCCGGCGTCCACGAGCTTCTGCAGCACGTCGAGCAGCTTCTGCACGTCGTACATGTGCAGGCCCGTCGTCGGCTCGTCGAGGATATACATTGTGCGCCCGGTGGCGCGGCGCGCCAGCTCCGTTGCGAGCTTCACACGCTGGGCCTCGCCGCCCGAGAGCGTCGTGGAGCTCTGGCCGAGCTTCACATAGCCGAGGCCGACCTCCACGAGCGTTGCGACCTTGTCGCGGATGCGCGGCAGATTTTCAAAAAAGCCCAGCGCCTCGTCGGCCGTCATTTCCAGCACGTCCGCAATGGACTTGCCGCGGTAGCGCACCTCGAGCGTCTCGCGGTTGTAGCGCGCACCGTGGCACACGTCGCACGGGACGTAGACGTCCGGCAGGAAGTGCATTTCGATCTTCACAAGGCCGTCGCCGCTGCAGGCCTCGCAGCGGCCGCCCTTGACGTTGAAGGAGAAGCGGCCGGGGCCGTAGCCGCGGGCCTTTGCGTCAGCCGTGGCGGCGAACAGGTCGCGGATGTCGGCAAACAGGCCCGTATAGGTCGCGGGGTTCGAGCGCGGCGTGCGGCCGATGGGGCTCTGGTCGATGACGATTGCCTTGTCGAGGTTCTCGATGCCCTCGAAGCGGTCGTGCCTGCCGGGGCGGACGCGCGCACGGTTCAGCGCGGACGAGAGCTTTTTGCTGATGATCTCGTTGACGAGTGACGACTTGCCCGAGCCGGACACGCCCGTCACGCACGTCAGCGTGCCCAGCGGGATGCTGACGTCCACATTGCGCAGGTTGTTCTCGCGGCAGCCGAACACGCGCAGGAAATTCCCGTTCCCCGCGCGCCGCTGCGCCGGGACGGCGATGCGCCGCTTACCGGAGAGATACTGGCCCGTGATGCTGTCGGGCGCGTTCATGATGTCCTGCAGCGTGCCCTGCGCCATGATCTGCCCGCCGTGCACGCCCGCGCCGGGGCCGACGTCCACGATATAGTCTGCCGCGCGGATCGTGTCCTCATCGTGCTCGACGACGATGAGCGTGTTGCCGAGGTCGCGCAGGCGGCGCAGCGTGTCGAGCAGCTTGTCGTTGTCGCGCTGGTGCAGGCCGATGCTCGGCTCGTCGAGGATATAGAGCACGCCCATCAGCGACGAGCCGATCTGTGTGGCAAGGCGGATGCGCTGAGCCTCGCCGCCGGAGAGCGTCGCGGCCGCGCGGGACAGCGTCAGGTACCGCAGGCCCACGCTCTGCAGGAAGCCGAGGCGGGCGCGGATTTCGCGCAGGATCTGCTCGGCGATGACGGCCTGCGCGCCCTCAAGCCGCAGATCGTTCACGAATGCCAGCTCGCGGTCGACTGGCATGTCGCAGAATTCCGTGATGGACAGGCCGCCGACGGTCACGGCGCGGGAGATGTCGGACAGGCGGCTGCCATGGCAGTGCGGGCAGGGGGAGGCGGACATCGTCTCCTCCAGCTCCTTGCGCATGGCCTCGGACTGCGTCTCGCGCACGCGGCGCTCGATGTTCGGAATGATGCCCTCAAACGCCTGCTCCAGCGTTCCGCGGCTGCTGCCGCGGTCGTAGTGCAGCGTGAGCTTTTCGCCGCGCGTGCCGTAGAGGATGACGTCCATGGCCTCCTTCGAGAGGCTGGAGATCGGCGCGTGCAGGTCGAAGTGATATTTCTGCGACAGGGCGTCGAAGTACATCCGCGCGATGGAGTCACTGCGGATATTGCCCCAGCCGCTGGCCTGGATGCCGCCGTCGTAGATGGAGAGGGACGGGTCCGGGATGATGATGGCGGGGTCGACCTTCAGAAGGAAGCCGAGGCCGCTGCACTCCGGGCATGCACCCATGGGATTGTTGAACGAGAACATGCGCGGCGAAAGCTCCGGCATGGAGATGCCGCACTCGTCGCAGGCGTAGTTGCGGGAGAACAGCGTCTCCTCCCCGGTGTCCGGCTGCTGGATGACGACGAGCCCGCCGCCGTGCTCCAGAGCGGTCTCGACGGAATCCGTCAGGCGGCGCGTCAGGTCGCCGCGCAGCACGAGGCGGTCAACCACCAGCTCAATGGTATGTTTTTTGTTCTTCTCGAGTGTGATCTCCTCGCTCAGGTCATAGAGGATACCGTCCACGCGCACGCGGGAGAAGCCGCTCTTCCGCGCGTCTGCCAGCAGCTTGACGTGCTCGCCCTTTTTGCCGCGCACGACCGGGGCCAGCACCTGAAAGCGCGTGCCCTCCGGCAGGGCCAGCACCTTGTCGACGATCTGGTCGACGGTCTGGCGGCGGATCTCGCGGCCGCAGCGCGGGCAGTGCGGCGTTCCGGCGCGCGCCCACAGCAGGCGCAGGTAGTCGTAAATTTCCGTCACCGTGCCCACGGTCGAGCGTGGGTTGCGGGACGTCGTCTTCTGGTCGATGGAAATGGCGGGGGACAGGCCTTCGATCACGTCCACGTCGGGCTTGTCCATCTGGCCCAGGAACTGCCGCGCATAGGCCGAAAGCGAGTCGACATAGCGCCGCCGCCCCTCGGCATAGATCGTGTCGAACGCGAGCGACGATTTGCCGGAGCCGGAAAGCCCCGTGAATACGCACAGCGCGTCGCGCGGGATCTCCACATCCACATTTTTCAGGTTGTTTTCGCGCGCACCGCGCACGAGGATGGAATTTCGCATAGCTGCCTCCTGCCGATGATTTCTCTGAAGTCTTATTATACCACGCTGTCCGGATCGCAGCAACGAAAATTTATAAACAAATGTACGATTTTTCGTCGGCCGCCCCATAGGGCACTGCCGAATCGTGCCGGCTGCCGTTAAAATGGTATGCACCAATTGCGTCTGTAGCGGCGCTCAGTGAGCGCCTTGCAGACTGACAATGACTGCGGCACACATTGCAGCGCAAGGCTCCCAAGTTTGTCATTGCGAGGCCCCAACGGGGCCGTGGCAATCTCGCAGAACCCGGCCGAATCGCGAGAAAGCGATCGGTGAAAACGCAACTGCCTCTCCGAGATTGCACCCCAAGGGCACTTCCTCGCGCTTCGCGCGCAGGGCGCCACGTCAGGGAAGCGCGAGTTGCATCAGCGCTCTCCCCCTACAACATCCTGTCGAAAAAATCAAAAATCGCCATCAATCCGGATTTTTCCGTTCCAATTTCTCCTTTTCGGTTGCTTTCGCAGAAAAAATCCGTTATGATGGAAGGTAGAATCTGCAATTGCATTTTTCACGGCCGTTTCTGCCGCTGCCCGGCGTTTTTCCGGTGCATAACGCAGCCGCGTCCGGTTAAAACAAACGAAAAACAAGGGACACGGGCTTTCGCCCGGCAGACTGTCAAAAAAACTGCCAAGCCAAAAGCTTCGGAGGGAAGAAAAGTGTGAAAGGAAACCGTCAGGGTGTCCTTTCGCGTCCAATCACCCGCCGCAGCGGCAGAATTGCAAAATAAGATACAACAAAATTCTATTTTGCAATTCTGAAAGCAGCTTGGCGAAAAGCCCGAAGGGACTTTTTGACAAGCTGACGGGCTTTCGCCCGGCCCCTACCGGCCTCTGCCTGCATGCCGGAGAGGAGGGCTTTTCTTGGAAGAAGATGATCTGTTATGGGTCCTGGGGGCCTTCCCCCAACCCGTTTTTCTGACGGACGGCGAGACCGTCCAATGGCGCAACGCCGCGGCGTCCGCCGTGCTCGATCCGGGCGCGTCCCTGCAGCCCATGCTGCAGGGCACGGCGTTCGGCCTGTGGTCGCGCAGGGGCACGCTGCGCCTGAGCCTGCCGTTCGGCGGCTCGCTGTGTGATTTTTCCGTCCGCGTGATGCAGCGGGGCCTGCTGTTTCTGGCCGACGCTCCGCACGAGCCGTCTGCGGCGGCCGGGGCGGCGCTCAAGGCCTCGGCCATTCTCCGCCGTCCGCTGCAGAATGTCATGACGGCGGCGCGCGAGCTGTTCGACCGCGTGGAGGACCTCGAGGAACCGGCGGCCACGGCCGTCTCCTCCGAGCTGAACCGCGGGCTGTATCAGCTCCTGCGCCTGTGCGGCCAGCTCACCACGGGCGGCGAGCTGCTGGCCGGCACCTGCAAGCCGGAGCGGCACCGCGTGGACCTGACGGCCCTGCTGGACGGCATCGCGGACGATGTCGCCCCGCTGCTCGAGCGCGCCGGGCGGCGCTTTGTCTACCGCGGCCTGCCGGCCGCCGTCACCGCCGATGCGGATGCCCAGCTTGTGGAGCGCGCGGTGTATAACCTGCTGTCCAACGCGCTGGCCTTTACCCCGGCGGGCGGCGAGATCTGCCTGAGCCTTGAGCGGCGCGAGCAGTCGCTGCTCATCCGCGTGACGGATACGGGCGAGGGCTTCCCGGAGAGCGTGCTCGGCACGCTGTTCGACCGCTACAGCCTCATCCCCGTCGGCGACCCGCGCTGGGGCACCGGCTATGGCCTGCCCATGGTCCGCGAGATCGCCCGCCTGCACGGCGGCACGCTCATGGCGGCCAATGTCCCGACCGGCGGCGCGGACGTGATGTTCACGCTCTCGCTCGTGCGCCGGCCCGCAGCCGTCCGCACCGCGCAGCAGCGGTTCGATTACCTCAGCGGCTACCGCCACGCCCTCGTCGAGCTGTCCGACAGCCTCTCCGCGTCGCTGTACGACCCCGCAACGGTGTCCTGATCAGCAGACTGCCGATGGCGCATTGCAGGGGAGCGGCACGCCGCTCCCGGCGCAGAGCTGCCGATTCCATATTAGCAGAGGCCAAAAGTCAGCCTGCATGGCGGTCCGTGACCGCCATGCAGGCTGGCAATATCTGCGATACGCATTCTGTGGCGTGAAGCTCTCAAGTTTGTCATTCCGAGGAGCGAAGCGACGTGGGAATCTCGGGGAGGCACTTGCAGTCCGCACCGGCCACCGATAAAAACGCACCAACCGATTGCGTCTGTAGCGGCGCTCATTGACCGCCATGCAGGCTGGCAATATCTGCGATACGCATTCTGTGGCGTGAAGCTC
>ERZ773260.2756-NODE-2756-length-18464-cov-4.025314_pt1 | contig 18464 bp, 14 predicted proteins | sample MGYA00511387_ERZ773260 | MGnify/ENA primary metagenome ERZ773260 (study PRJEB29015, sample SAMEA2737745) | human gut metagenome | biome: human gut; feature: human-associated habitat; material: faeces | place: China | collected 2012 ... | reverse complement strand
TCTTTTTAGTGCGGCCTTTTTTTTATCTTTTTTCTATGTTTTATTCACACTTTACCCCTAAAAGACCCAACACACCTTTTTCTCTCGGTATGTTTTTCTTCTTGTCCATTTGCGGATAAATAGTCGCATCAAAGAATGCCCCCTTATAGTTCTTTTCTGCTTTTACGGAATATAAAGGCACCGTAGCTCTTACTTGAGAAACCAATGAGTTCTTATCATTTGGATAATTACCAAATCGTTTGAAGTATGCATATTTAATGAATCCATACAATTTTTGATTTTCCGATTTATCACTATCTGGTCCCTGTGACTCCATCATTCTCTTCAAGAATTCTTGATAATACTTATTATTTCCACGTTCATCATAATTTGGATAATATGTCGATAAAACCATATCTGCAATCGCAACAATAGAAGCATCATGAGCATGGTGTTGATCACCAATATCACGATTTTTCTTCATATTAAATGCATTTCTATACACCGTTGTAAATGAAGAACGCAATGAAACAATATGAGTATCATAATTATTAACTGTGTTATAGGCTCTTAAAATTGCCATCAGTTCACGAATAATATAACGAGTATCTACTAGATTACGATTAATAAATCCCATCGCTTCATCTGTGGATGCTAATAATAAACGTTTTAATTTCTTATCCGAAATCAATTTCATTCCATTCAATTCATAGCATCTACGTTTGAAGTCACTAGAGATAATGCGTTTTCCCGCTTTGTTTGTTACAGTTTCTGCTTCAATATATTCTAATGGAAGTCTATCTGCCTTTTTACCATTAATTTCTTTTTTGATCAACATCAAGTTATCCATAGAATTATCACCAAAACCACGAGGTAAAATGTGATCCATTTCATAATCCTCTAATTTTTGAATGTCAATCTCATCTCCAGTTACCATATCACGTCCATTTTGACGTATATATAGTTCAACTTTACGCTTATTCTTCTCTAAATATGACTCAATAACATCCCAATCTTCCAAATACTGTTTTGATATTTTAGCATTACCTTTCTGTTCTTTCATTTGCTTAGTTAAGTAATCATACAAATTTTTCATTTGATCAAAATGCTTAGCTGGTTCATCACCATCATGAGCGCTATCTTTCAAATCTCTTGCCGTTTCAATCACAACACGATCAGGAACTCCATAAGTGTTAACAACTTCTTCATATAGTTTAAAACATTCATTTAAAGCTCTTATTACAGGTCTAGCAATCGGAATAAATGGTTTACCATCTTGTATCAATAAATCGATAGACAACTTTTTCGTATCCTTTAGTAAAGTCATATACTTGTTAGACTCAAAATTAATTCTATTTCCATCCAAGTCCGTTGCCTCAGTAATCAAAGTCATCTGTTCATTCTTTTGATTTTCTGAATTGTCCCTTAACATTTCCTCAAGTAATGTTTCTCCATCAACATTCATTTTTGTTTCCATAATAAATTGTTTAGAGAAAGCATAGAATCCATTTGATTTACATCTAGCTAATTTTTTCGCGTCTTTTTCATCTAAATTCAACTTCTTAGTGAAATAATTTATTTTTGATTGTTCTTCATCAAATAAATTTAAGTTCAAAATAATATCTTCAATCTTATCTACTTTTTCTTTCTCATTTTCATTAAATAAATCAAGAATAGAATGCAATTCAAATTGAGGAAATACACTAATTATATTCTGATATAAAGTATATCTATTTTTAAACTTACCTTCTTTACGAGAGTCTTTAGGACCAAAAGATTTTAAGTTTAATAATTCTGCAACTTCTTTATGCGAAACATAATCTGTACGCTTCAAGAATAATTCATCAAATACTTTTAATTTATCTTCACGAGTTAAATAATATCTATTTTCATCCTTATCAATTGCAGTCAGAATATTCAATTCATTCAATAAACTAAATGTCTCTGCAATAAACGATCCTTTTGGAAGTGCATATTCTTCAGGTAAATATGTACAATGTGAAATCATATTTAACTTACAATTTTGAATACTCTCTTCTTCGTTAACTAAAGCATCCTTGCAATACTCATATCCATACTTAAAAGTTCCATCTTTACGATTGATCCAACTATTTTTAGCTTGTGAAGACAAAGGCCCAATATAGTAAGGAATACGTGCTTTAATTGTTGAAATACATGCTTCAATAAAATTATCCGTAATCAAATCGGGATAAAACTCTTGTTGTTTATGCAAAATATCACTAGCTTCTTTTACATACAAACCATTCGGATACTTATTCTCCATGTTTTTCACAACACGTAAACGATCTCCAATTGCCTTACTCATTTTTTTCTGAATATTATTCTTTTCTTCTTTGTATTTATCCGGATCTGAATGTTCTAATTTTTGAATTTTAAGAACCTCATTTAATTTTTCTACAGCCACTTCACAAATATAATTATGATCCTTTAAAATCTGAGAAACCGCAATTACATCATGAAGTTCTACTGCATTGTTCAAAAATTCATTTAAGCTATCCATCTTCAATAATTCATCTAATTTTACAGATTCTTTAGTTTTATCCTCTTGAACAAGTACAACAGACTCACTAATTTTCTTCAAATCACATTTAAAGCCACAAATCAATTTTAAAATTTCCAATAATGCATCATTATCCTCAGCTTCTACTGTATATTCATCCTTTAACAAAGATTTTAATTCATTAGACTTTACTTTTCCTTTTCCAAAGATTGGTTTTAGTATTGTCTTTTCAAACTCTTTTGTGTTTTCTGTAAAATTAACATATGCATGGGTAAACTCATAAAACTGCTCAACAAAAAAATCAAAAGTAATTGGCTCACTAGAAGCAAAATTAATATTTTCCATCAAGAAATGGCCGCGAGTACCACAAATATTATAAAGACATAACAACAATTCTCTTAAAGATACTTTATCATTCAACGCCTTCAATCTTAAATGATAAACTGTATCCTCTTCAGGGCGAGAAAATGTATCTGAATTTGCAGTATAACTCAAATAGTCTCTTTGATTTAATTCTTCTTTTGAAATCAATCCAAACTCTACAAATGCATTCTTTAATTGTTTCTTTCTCCAATTTCTTCTTCTCAATGTTCTTCTTGCCGAACGATTCAATCTAACTTCTTGTGCAGGGATTGCCTGTTCAAACATATGAACTCCCATATCCAATAGTTTTCCCTTAACTTCATCAATAATTGACCAGCCTATTGATGTAATTCCAATATCCAGGCCTAATACATACTTATTATCCATTTTAATGACCTCCATAAAGTGATTATGTTACATGCATTATATCACTTATGTAAGCCGTTTCCTATAAATTTCTATATAAAAAACAAAAGTGTATGCTCTCAGCATACACTTTATATAAAGTAGATTTTATGTTTTTAAGTTATATTTTACCTTTACATCGCAAAAGACATTATTTGACACCATCATAGGTTAATTTTAAGTTTTTTCAAAAAGTTTTGAGAGCTAATGTCTTTTTCACATTGGGTATTTATAATTGAAATTGCTACTAGATATGGCAGGTGGTTTCCTCTGGATAAATCCTTGAGACTTTCGATCCCCGGGATGGAGGAACAGGCGTATGCAAATTCAAATTAATATTGATGTAACTATTGTCTTGATAGCTATTTTACAACTCGTGCGAGTGATCATTATTATTCATGAAGAAAACAAAAAGCGCTAACCACCCACTCGTAACGGGATTAGCGCTATAACCTAATCCAGAGTGACCACCATATCTAGTAGTCTTTTCTGTACTTGTATTATAACGAGAAAGATGATAAATATCAACTTACCGATTTATACATGTATTTTAAAATATTTTGAAAAACTTTTGACTTTTAATAATCTTTTCACATTGGACCTTTATAATGGAAATGACTACTAGATATGTAGGGTGGTTTTCATGAATTAATCTACCTCCAAAGTCTTTTAGTTCCAAAGACGTACGCGAATTCAAGTTTTTGTCTTAGGCACTCTAACATATCTAGTAGTCTTTACTGGTTTACACCTCGATATAAAGATGTCATTTCTGAATTCCCCTTTAATTCTGAAGTCATATATTTAACTAAGAATAGATTCTTATCAAAGTTTGAAGCCAATTCTTTCTGGTAAATCATCATGCCCTTATCTTTATAATAAGCACCCTTTTTATCGGTAATTAATACAACTCTAAGATTGGGATATTTATTTAACAATAATTCTAGAAGTCTTTGTTCATCCTGAATTCCATTTTCTAATTTACTCGCATATTCTTTATTCACAAATATTGTATTTACTTTAGTTAAATCAAGATGTCTAACTTCTTTATCCACCATATGTAAATATACCGTACTTGATTCATTTAAATAATTTTCTAAATTTTCATCATTATTATCAATAAATACTGTCTTACAATTCTCATTATGTTCCACTTGAAACTGTTTAAATAAATCCTTTAAATTTTCTTCTCTTACATTTAATTCCATACAATTAGCCTCCTTTCTTGTACAATAGCACAAAATGAAAAAAAATTTGAATACATTGTTTAGAATTTGCATAAAAGCGTATAATACATACAGGAGGAGTTTTAAAATATGCAACCATTTGATAAAGAATACGTTTGTGGCATTGCCAAACAAATTTTGAACATTGATTCACCAACAGGATACACAAAAAGAGCCATCGATTTCATGGATGAAGAAGCCAAAAGATTAGGCTATACAACAGGACGTAACCAAAAAGGAAACTTATTGATCTATGTAGACGGAAAAGATTCTGAACACACTTTAGGATTGAGTGCTCACCTAGATACATTAGGACTTATGGTTCGTTCCATTAAAGACAATGGAAAGCTTGCCATTACTAAAGTTGGGGGACCCTGCTTACCAACATTGGACGGAGAATATTGTAAGATCTATACTCGTGATGGAAAGGTATATACAGGAACAATTCTTTCTTGTTCACCAAGCGTTCACGTATATCCAGATGCTTCAACATTAGAAAGAAAAGAAGATACAATGGAAGTTCGCATTGATGAAGTTGTGCATTCAAAAGCAGATGTAGAAAAATTAGGTATCTGCAACGGAGACTTCATTTGTATTGATACAAAAACACAAATTACAGAAAGTGGATTCATTAAATCTAGATTCTTAGACGATAAGATTTCAGCTACAGCTTTAATGGGCGTACTAAAATACTTAAAAGACAACAACATTACACCTCAAAGAGACTTAGTCATTATGTTCAGTACATATGAAGAAGTTGGACACGGCGCAAGTTGTTTACCAGAAGAAGTCGAAGAATTATTAGCCGTTGATATGGGATGCATCGGTACAGATCTTGCTTGTACTGAACAAGACGTTTCAATCTGTGCAAAAGATTCAAGCGGACCATACGACTACGAAATGATTACACGTCTAGTTGAACTATCAAAAGAAAACAAGCTTAATTATGCCGTTGATATCTACCCACAATACGGTTCAGATGTCAGTGCCGCATTACGCGGTGGTAACGACATCAAAGGAGCCTTGATTGGCCCTGGTGTTCATGCAAGCCACGGAATGGAAAGAACACACTATGATGATGTAGAAAGCACAATGAAGCTTGTTGTTAGCTATATCACAAAATATTAAAATCCTTTAAAGCAGCTACAATCCCCTGTTCCACATTGGACTTGGTCACATGAGCTGCTTTTTCTTTTACATAATCCAAAGCCTGACCCATCGCAAAACTATGAGTTACAACACCAAACATACTCACATCATTTTCACCATCACCAAATGTGAAGACTTTATCCTTATCCCAACCAAACATATCCATCATACGAACTAAAGTAGCTCCCTTACTATATCCTTTAGGCAATACTTCAAGTTCTCTAGGACAAGTACGGAACACTTCATATTGATCTTTAAATTCATTTTGAATATCCAAAGCCAATTGTGTAGTTACCTCTTCATCCTCAATTGTCTGAATCTTATTTACAGGATATTGAATTTCACTAAGATCCTTAATATACGTAATCTTAGGATAGCCATCACGCATATCTGCAAGCCAAGACCAAGGACCACCCGTCCAAGGAAAATCCTCTGGATATTCTTGTGAATTTCTTAATGCTTTTTTCTTTTCCATTATATGATCTGGAATATAATCAAATAATCCATCATTAAACACAGCCATTGTCTCACAATTTTTATGCATCAAATACGCAAAAACAGGCTCAACATCTTCCTTATACATCTGCTTTAAAACATGACGCTCATCCTTTTGAACATCATAATATGCAATACCATCTACCTCTAACAAATAGCCACCATATACATCCATCTCTAATTCTTTAGCATATGAAAGTAATCTTGTATAACTTCTTCCACTCGCAAGTACTAGCTTTGTCCCCTGCTTTTGACAAGCAATCAAAGCCTCTTTTGTTTCCGGTAAAATCTTATTATTTGGATCCAATAAAGTACCATCCATATCCATTACAATCGCATCTAACATAGTCCATCCCTCCATTTAAAAAATAATATATCATAATTTTATAAAAAGTACTTGCATAACACAACATCTTTTGGTATTATATACAGGCAGTCAAGTGAAAAATAAATGCCTGAATAGCTCAGTCGGTAGAGCATCCGGCTGTTAACCGGCAGGTCACAAGTTCGAGTCTTGTTTCAGGCGCCACTTGATTATAAAACCAGCTTAGCTGGTTTTTTTTATTATATATATAAGGAGAAACTATGACAGAATCCGAATGGTTTGAACAACTTTTTAATCGCTTATCCCACTCCAAATTTAGGAGTAGTTTTCATCTGAAACAAAAAGAGAAAGAGTATATACAAGCCAAAGGAATGGATACCATTGAAAAACATGCCGTCGATTTTGTTGAAAAACGATTGGCTCCAGCCTATATACCCAACGACGGTAAACAAACACCATTTAAAGGACATCCTGTATTCATTGCCCAACACGCTACTGGCTGTTGTTGCAGACAATGTCTATACAAATGGCATAAAATCAAACCCAATCAGCCACTAGGCCCTAGACAAAAGGCCTATATCGTTAAAGTATTAATGACGTGGATTCATAAAGAAGTCGATTAATTTGACTTCTTTTTTTAGTTGACTATACTATTCATGGAATTAAATATCGAATATATATTTATACTATGTGTATTATATATAAATGATATAGGAGATGATCTTATGAACAACCACATGGACATTCCATGGCATGAATATACGAACAAAGATTCAAAAGTTAAGATTGAAAATGCAAGTCTTACAGAAAAATCCTCCGTTATAGGAAGAATTGGATTGATGCTTCTAGCCTGCGGTACAGGTGCCTGGCGAGTCAGAAGTTCAATGAACACCATTGCCAGTGAACTAAATATTACATGTATTGCCGACATTGGACTTACAAATATTTCCTACACATGCATTGATGGAATTGACTCTCACGCCCAATCCTTGTCTTTACATAATACAAGTGTCAATACATCCAAGCTTGCTCGTATGGAAGACTTTGTCTATCACTTTAAAGACGAATGTAAAACATGCACATGCAATGAGATTCACAATCAATTAGACCAAATCGAAAGCATTCACTCTAGCTACTCCCCCATTATTCTAGGATTAGCTGCAGCCCTTGCCTGTAGTTGTTTTACCTTTCTACTTGGTGGAGGCCCCATTGAAATGCTTTGTGCCTTTGTAGGTGCGGGACTTGGCAATACACTTCGAATGAAACTCATTAAACATAACTACACCCTATTTTTAAATGTCGCTGCCAGTGTTTCCTTAGCCTGTCTAGCCTATGCCTTGTTATTTAACTTTTTAGAAACTTGTTTTGGCATAGCCACACAACACGAAGCTGGATACATCTGTTCTATGCTTTTCATAATTCCAGGCTTTCCCTTCATTACAAGCGGTATTGACTTAGCTAAATTAGATCTTCGTTCTGGTCTTGAAAGACTTGCCTATGCCATTATCATTATTTTAGCTGCTACACTTACTGCATGGATCTGCGCTTTAGTCTTACATCTTCAACCTGTAGACTTTGTGAAACTACACATTTCAGCATCCACAAAATTACTATTAAGACTATTAACCAGTTTTGGAGGCGTATTCGGATTCTCCATTATGTTTAACAGTTCAAAAAAAATAGCCGCCAGTGCCGGATGCATTGGAGCCATCGCAAACACATTGCGACTAACACTTGTCGATTTATCTTTACCTGCTGCAGCCGCAGCCTTTATTGGCGCATTAACAGCCGGACTACTTGCCTCTATGATTAAAGGAAATACAGGATATCCTAGAATTGCTATAACCGTACCATCCATTGTGATCATGGTTCCAGGCCTATATATGTATCGAGCTATTTATAATCTCGAACTTGCATCTACCATGTCAATTGGAGCTAACTGGTTCATTCAATCTTTATTGATTGTTTTGGCCCTTCCAATGGGACTTATATTTGCCCGTATCTTAACCGATCCCTCATTTCGATATTGTACATAAAAATGCTGAACTTAATCGTTCAGCATTTTTTGTATACATTCATATAAGATACTATTTGAAACTTCAATATTCTTTTCTAAATTATGTTCAAAATGTGTAAATGGTAAGAACACACCTACACAATACTTTCCTTTAAAATCCCCACAATAGAAGAATGCATTATACAACAAATCTTCTAGCTTCATCATAGAATCCCATAGACCTGAATAAATTTGTGCATCACTTAACTTTTCATGAACCTCTTCAGGCATTTCTTGGACAACTAGAATACCTAAATGCGATTCATTTTGAATAGTTTGAATGGACATGTCCTCTTTAAAGCTATGCTGTTCTAAAAAGCCATACGCTAAATACAAATTCTTCTTCACTATTTTATTAAACATATGCTTCTTTAAATCTGGGATATGAATATCACTTTCTATAATATTTCCATTTTCATCACTTAAAAGAATCGGATTCTCTTTTCCCTTATCGTTAAATCGCAATGGAATTAAGAATGCGTTTCTCAATAAGTCAAACATACTATTGCCGCATACAGCCATTAAAAATGCCGACAGATCTTTGTTCTTATATGCAGTAAATAGGGCATTGGTAAATACTTGTTTATCTACAAGTACCCTCTCTTCTTCTACACCTGAATCCTCATCACAAGCAACACCTTCATAAAAGGCGTCCATTAATCGTTTACAGGCTCTAGGATCCTTGGCAATTTTATCAAACAAAGCCTCTGCCTTTTCTTCCCTAGGAAAAATTGTTGGCATGATTCTCACTTCTTTTCTAGTCCTTTGGGCAAACAGATACAAGAAGTCTTCCTTTAACACACTTTTTGTATCTGTTTTTGATGGCTTGCCTACTCAGACTAAAAGTATTATACTAACACCTATAAAATATGTGAAATGTATATTTTAAATATGCATTATATAAAAATTATATGGAGGTTATACAATGACACTAGACTATTACCGTATTTTCTATTATGTAGCTAAATACAAAAGCTTTTCAAAAGCCGCAAAAATCCTACACAATAACCAACCTAACATTTCAAGAACTATGAACAACATTGAAAGTGAATTTGGATGTAAGCTTTTAGTACGCTCCCATTCAGGAATTACTCTAACACCTGAAGGTGAACAACTCTATGAACATGTTGCGATAGCGATTGAACAACTTTACCAAGGAGAAAGTGAAATTCTTTCAAATAAAACCTTAGAACACGGACACATCTCAATTGGCGTTAGTGAAACGGCTCTAAATATCTTTTTATTATCCAAACTTGAACATTTCCACAAATCCTATCCCCACGTTAAAATCAAATTATCCAACCACTCCTCTATTCAAGCTGTTGATGCCTTAGAAAAAGGAATTGTCGATATTGCCGTAGTCACAAGTCCAATCAACATCAAAAAGCCATTACATGCCACTTCACTCTACTGCTTTGAAGAAATATTAATTGGTGGAAAAGAATATGAAAGCTTAAGCAATGAAATTCTAGACATCCAACAAATCTCTAATTATCCATTTATTACCTTAGGCAAAAACACAAGTACATATACCTATTATTCAAACTTGTTCTTAAATTACAAAATCCCTTTTCATACCGATTTAGAAGTGGCTACTGCCGATCAAATTCTTCCTTTAGTCAAACACAACCTTGGCATCGGATTCTATCCTAAAGAATTAATTTCTAAGGATTCTGATATTTTTGAAATTCAAACAAATATAAAAAATCCTGAACGAGATATTCTTCTTGTCCAGGATGCAAGTCGTGCAACTAATATTGCCACACAAAAATTCATTGATACGCTTTCTTTATAATTCAAAGTTTACTAAAATCCTACTCATTATTTTAATTTATGCAAATAATTCAGTGGGACTTTTCTTGTTAACCAGACTCCATTTACGGATTTAAAGAACTCATACCCATCCTCATGCATTTGTTTTGAGTCAATCTGAAAAATCACTACTTTTCCATGTCTTGCACCAACTATTTTTGCAGTATCCATATCGTTTGATAAATGAACATATAATCTAGACATTGGAAGCAAACCTTCTTGTTCAATAGAGTGCACATATTTTTCTGCGGTTCCATGCCAAAGAATATCAGGTGGAGTGACTTTTTTTAGTTCTACATCCACCGGAATCGAATGCCCCTGATTAGCTCTAATTAATGTTTTATCCTCATTAAACGAATATCTTTGTTTATTATCAGTAGAAACAATTTCTTTCAAATCATCTTTAGAGAAACTATATTGTACATTAATTCCTTTTATAAGTTCTTCAACATTAGCCCAACCGTGTTCATCCAATTTGATTCCAATTGTTTCAGGTTTATGCCTCAATATTAACGCTATATATTTACTAATTTCAGTTTTATTCTTCATACAATTACTCCATATTCATAATCTTTCCAATCACGACTTTGTGTTCCTAGCGGTTTCAGATTCATGCTTTCAAGAAAATCATTGCATACATCAATTCCACATCCATTCAAAGCTGACAAAATAAAGCTATAACAATCGTGTTCAATATTCCCTGATATTAAAGAATAACCTGCACAAGCTATTATCAATTCAAATTCTGATAGTGACAACTCTAACCCAACTGCCATAGCTACATAATGAGGTAATTTAAAAATGTGTTCCGGTTTCTTGATTCTTGAATAATCCATGGAACTTAATAACGTCTTATCTTGAAAAATCGTCACATTCCATTTTTCCTCTTCCATTAATTTCAATAATTGTTCGTTCGCACTTTTATAATTGTTCGCTTTTCTTTCATGTTCCTTTATAAATTTGGCTTTGGATTTTTCAATTTCCGGATATAATTCCACATTATTTGGTTGTTTAGAAAATACTTTTTTCGATTTATAATCTAAGTTTTTCTTGAACATTAGTCCCTTTTGTTCTGGGATATTTGAAGCAACCAAAACTGTCCTAAATAATAGTGGACGATTATATTTAGATCCTTTAGCTACATAAACAATCTGATTATCGTCAAATTTAAACAATCCTGATTTAATATATTTTCTAAATATCTTATCTTTTTGAAATAGTTCAAATCCTTCTTTGATTGTTATATAAGATTCTCCACCATAATTCTTTTTATTTGATTTTATTAAATGGTTAAAATCCGAAAAACAACTATCCTGTACAATATATCCTAATGATTTTAATCTTATTGCCATTGTTCTTACAGTAACATTATAAAAATCAGCCAACTTTTCAACATATTCAGTGATATCTTTACTAATAAAATCCTCACCTACAAATTCTTGAATTTTTTTGATCACTGATTTTTTTGGTATCAAAATCAATGGAGCAATCTTATTAGCTTGCCATTCCATCTTTTGTTCATCGGTCCAATTAGAACCTGTAAATTTCGTCTTATTACATCTAAATGCAAATTCATCTGACAACCCTTGTTTACTCTGATAGATATAATACTTCCGATGTTTATACCAATGATAAGCTTCATGAGCAAGTATAATATTCTTGTATAAAGAATTCTTATAATTAGCATCCACTAATATTGTAGCTTCAGTTAACTTATAACCCACATACTCTTCTTCATAATAATCATAAACATCTACGATGCCATCACTAAAAGAAATAATGCCTTTAACATCCAGATTTGGAGATAATAATTGATCATCAATTATATTTAGCAACATTCTTTTTTCTATAATATTTTTTATTGGAATTGGCGACGGTTTGTAAATTAATTCTTCTAATCCATATGATATAAGAAATTGTTCTGCTTCTTTTTCAAAGTCCTCAATAAAAGGTAAAAAAGGATTATCACTTCTCATACACATCACCCAAAATTTTCATTGCGAAGTTTATTATAAATATCTAACATAAAAACTTTAGCAAATTTATCTCTAACTGTAGAATCATTAAGTAATAGAGTATAAAAATCGACATTTTGATCAAAACCTGACACCAACGCATCTTGAACACAATCGTCATAAGTGAATTTAAAATCATCTAATGTGTTAATTTTCGCACTTTTCGTCAAACGATTTCTTAAAACAGGAAGATTTAACATTAAATCTTTAATTTGCTGTGCATTTTTAGTTGTAGAATCAGGTTCATAATTCTTATCATATAATGCGTTTACTTCATCAATTATTTCAGACAGTAATTTCTTTTCATCGTCTTCAATGCTTACTGGTTTTGGTTTTTTAATTGCAACATCCGGTTTAGCTTCTATTTGTTCACTAGTATGTTGTGAAATTTGTTTTTGCTTAAAATCACTAACTGTGATTTTATCAGCAATATCAAAATTATTGCCTCCACCAGCTAAATCTATTTCTTTTATCAAATATGAAATATAATTATATCGTTTATGTAAATCCACATTTTCATAAGACGTAGCTTGAATTAGAAAACAATACCCTTTTAAAAATCTTCTTAGTGTAATTTTTATTTCTCTTTGTTCTTGTTTTTATTCTTGCTAACGCTCTATCTAATAAAGACCACATTTTTTGTTTGTCTCGATCCGTTCTTTTAGTCTTATAAAGGTATGTATTAAATTCTTCTACTTCATCCAAGAAAATCACATTATAGAAATCAATCTCTTTATCTAAATCTCTTATATCTGCTGGTGAGATTGTTTCAAATAGAATCGTATCTTTATAATATGGTTGAAAGGCCTCAACAATGTCGTCATAATCATTTTTAAAATCTAAAACAAATGTTTCCTTTGCATAAGGTGGACATATTCTATTTAGTCTTGATAAAGTTTGCACCGCAGCTGTACCACGCAATTTTTTATCAACATACATTGCCACTAATTTTGGTTGATCAAACCCTGTTTGATATTTATCAGCAACAATTAACACCTGATAACAACTTCTATCGAATTCATATCGAAGCTCTTCCTCTTTGATATCATTCATTTTTTCTTCGGTATATTCTTCACTATTCAATGGAACTTTACCAGAAAATGCAACTAATGCTTTAATTCTAGAATACCCATTATCTTTAATATACTTATCCATAGCCAAGCGGTAAGTTACAGCTGCTTCTCTCGAAGAAGTAATGACCATTGCTTTTGCGTTACCACCCAATAAATGCATTATATTTTGTCTAAAATGCTCAATTATAATTTCTACTTTCTGTGTAATATTTGTTTCATGTAAATCTATAAATCTAGCCATTTTACGTTTTGCAGCTATTGTCTTTAATTCTGGATCTGATTCAATCGCTTTGTTAATATGGCAATATGTTTTCCATGTAACATAATTGTTCAACACATTTAAAATATATCCTTCTTCTATTGCCTGTTTCATTGAATACACATCAAAAGATTCTTTATTACCTTCAGCGTTTAGAGTCCCGAACAATTGTATAGTATCTGGTTTAGGTGTAGCAGTAAATGCAATCATCGATACATTCTCTTGTTTACCACTACGCTTTATTTCCAGAAGTATTTTATCCTCTTCAGTCATTTCTTCATCATTTACTTCATTACTTAAGACATGGGTAACTGACTGCATAAATGTACCTTCTGTTGAAGAATGAGCTTCATCAATTAACACAGCAAATCTTTTCTCTTTTAAATTGCCTAATATTGAGCTATTCAAAATATAATAAAATTTATGAATAGTCGTGACTATAATTTTTGTATTTCCATGTAACGCAATTGCTAAATCTTCTTAATCACATCTATCATCCATTACGCGAATCTGTCCGCTTTTATGATCTATTCCTTGAATAGCTTCTTGTAATTGCCGATCAACAATAATTCGATCGGTAATAACTAATACTGTATCAAAAATATTGTTATTCTCTTTATCATGAACTGTTGACAATATATGAGCCAACCACGATATCGTTTCAGTTTTTCCACTTCCAGCAGAATGTTCAATAAGATAATTTCTGTCAGAATGATGCTCAATCACACTATCCATCACACGTTCTACTGCACGTAATTGATGAAATCTAGGGAAAATCAAATCCTTTGTTTTTGTCTTTCTTCCTGTTTCAACATTTTTTCTTTCTTTTGTTTTTATATAAATAAATCTATCTATCAAAAGCAAGATGCGATCTTTCGTCCAAATATCTTCCCACATATACGAAACATTGATTCCATTCTCATTATGTGGATTACCTTTACCAAAATCGTTACCTTTATTAAAGGCATTAAAGTGAGAACTCATACCTTGAAGTTTAGAGCAAAAATAAACATCGTTTAAATCCATTGCAAAAGCAGCGAATACGCCAACTTTTTCTTTTAATAAACGTGTATTGCAATCTCTTTGAGTTCTATATTGTTCAATTGCATCTTTATAATTTTGTCCGGAAGTATTACATTTTAATTCAACTGCAAAGATTGCAATACCATTAAGGAAAAGAACCAAATCAATTCTTTCTCCTTCTTTATGGTAAACTTCCTCCATGACTGAAAAGATATTATTTTTATATTTTTCAACAGCATCCGTATTTCTTGTACTATCCGGTTTACGATACATTAAATTTAACTTAACACCATTATCAAATTCTAAACCTCTTTTTAAAACATCAATCAAGCCCCTAGAAATCAATTTTCTGTTCATTCTGTTCACTTCCGAATTAAGCAAAGCAATAATCGTTTCTTCCGTTCTATCTTGATACATTCTTCTTAATGATTCCATAGATTCATGTTGAGTCTGTTCCAAGAATTCAAACAGCAACTCTTTATCCATAGCTAGACCAGCTGAATAATTAGAAGAGTCGCGTTCAACGAAACCATTAACATCTCGCAAGTAATTAATAATCAATCGTTGATAATCTGTTACTTCTCGAAGTTGATCCGCTCTTATTGGCATATTACTCACCTACCTTTACACGCTTTTTTCCAGTTACGTATTCATAAATCAATGATGATTTATTACTTTTTATTTTCTCTAATTGAAGTTGTTTTTTGTCTATTATTTCATTAATAATAGCAAGCTTTTCATCCAAATAATCTACAATTTTAATTTGTTCATTCATCGGTGGTAAACATATTTTTAAATGTTCTAACGTTCTCATACCAATATTTTGTTGTGTTCCATAAGTCCACCCTAATTGAACTTGTGTTTGAAAAAAATCCGCTTGTAGACTATAAAACATAAATTTCGGTAACATGATTGAACTATCAACTCTAAAAACAGCCAAGGGTGACCAAATATTAAAGATTCTATCTTGATCAACTATAGCCACTTTACCTGTAGTTGCGCCAGACTTTATCATGTAGATGTCATTTAATTCAGGTTTATATTTTCTACAACACTCATTATAAAATTCCTTTGAAATATAACCCCATATATTATTAAAATTTATTTTTCCATCACCTGTTGACACTGCTTCAGCAGATACAAATGGAATCCCATCATCATACATATCTGGAGTAATATGAGGGCCATCAGTTATAGGCATCTTTAACAAATGGATTATTCTCTTAACATCCCATGTATTAGGTATCTCACCAATCCAACTAACCCTGCTATCTTGGAATTCAACATTACCTTTTAACCCTTTAGTTACCGTCTCGTTTATCAATGCTATTTTATATTTGTTCATAACATCAATTTGATTTTCTATATCAGCGACGATACCATCTATTCTTTTACATCTCTCATCTAAGAAATTAGCAATAAGTTTTTGTTCTGCTACTGTAGGTACAAAAAATCTAAATTCTCCTACTTTTTCTTGAGATAATGAATCCATAGTACTCCCGTACGAAACTAGTGAATAATACCCTTTAAAAACCACGCTACTTAATACCCAAAATAAAAATCTATTAATGTATTTATTTCTTAATGGTCTTATCACTAATAAATGAGAATTTAAAGAAGCTTTATCTGGTAAATAGTCTATATACGCTAATTTTCCTATTGTCCCATCTTTTGTTACAAGAAGATCTCCTTCTTTAATTTGAATAGGAATTGCTTCCTCATATCTTTTTTCAGATATGTGATAACATCTATCCCAAACCACTCGACCATTCTCAAAATCTGTTCCAGTTATTAAATAAGGTCCTATGTCTATGAATTCATCAGCAGTTAACCCTTGCCAGCCAATCCTTCCTTTCATATATGAACAATCTTTCATTCGTAACAAATCCCAATCTTTTGGCACAAGTCCAATCCATTCAATCCCACTATCTTTCATTTCTTCTTTCATATTAGAAACCACCACCTAAAGATTTGATTTTATCTGCTAAGTCTTTTTCTATTTCCATAAATTCAGCCAACAATTTATCAGAACTTTCTGGTTCTTTATATTCATAGAAGAATCGTGTGAATGGGAATTCTGCCCCAAGTTTTTCTTTATTCGTACTACTTACAGCTTTTGTTTCATCAAACTCATATTTCCAAATAGCATCAGGTATATGTGGATACACTTCTTCTTCCATATATTCTTGTGGATTTTTACTTAATGCAATAATTTCAGTATCTTTTGTTGTTGGATCCACAAGTATTTCACCTTTTTTATTTTTTTGCACTACCGCAGTTTTATCAATCACTGATAATTCCATTGCGATACCTTTTAAGCGTGAATCCGAGTATCCATCAATACCTTTGATTAATGATTTGATTTTTGCTTCAAATTTTGAATAGTCATTATAGACTTCATCACAAGCATTGCTCATAAGAACTTCAATTACATTATTTGTAAATTCTTTACCTCTTAGATACTTCTGATATTTCTTTTCATCTTTATCATTTCTTGGGTTTGTATCTAATAAAGATTCAAATTCAGCTTCATTATAAATATTAGAATTCGAAGTGAAATATGCACTACTTTGTAATTTTTCAACATTTTCTTGGGTTAAAACCCCTGTTCTTTGCAAAGGTTGATATACAGCATATTCTTTATATAAGAAATCATCTTTGTCAAAAATTTTGATCTGCATTTTACATTGATGAGAATCGCCTTCATCTTTTCTCTTTTCACTTTCATAATACACAGTACCTTCTTTAAACTCAGCATAAGCTTTAGATATCTCTGTAATTTGGGTTTTAGAAATTTCTCTACGTTTCTTACCTAACGAACGTTTTAACGGTTCCCACATATCCGTAGCATCAATTAATTGGATTTTATTTTTACGTTCTTTACGTTTGTTTTTAGATAAGATAAATGCATAAATTCCGATATCTGTGTTATAGAACAATTGTGAAGGTAAACCAATAATAGCTTCGATTAAATCTTCTTCAAGCATCATTCTACGAATTTGACTTTCTCCACTTGTTGTATTACCTGAGAATAGCGGAGATCCATTCGTTATAATGGCTGCTCTTCCATTTCGTCTATCCATTTTTGAAATGGCATGTTGCATGAATAATAATTGCATATCTCCAGTTGCTGGTAATCCAGCAGCAAAACGGCCATTTTTACCTTTTTTATATTCATCCCTTACAGCCTTTTCTACACCATCTCCTGCATCTTTTCCACCCCAAGGTTGGCCAAAAGGAGGATTAGCAATCACATATCTCATATCTTGATTTTCAAAACAATCTTTTTTCAATGTATCTTGAAATCGAATATTTTCTGCTGATTGTCCTTTAATAAGCATATCCGCCAAACATATTGCATATGATTCTTCATTATTTTCTTGCCCAAATAATCGAATTTGAGCATCAGGATTCATTCTTTTAATATAGTCATGTGTAGTAGATAACATCCCACCTGAACCACAAGCCATATCTAATACTGTAATTTCCTTTCCTTCTCCAAAAAGATCATCAGAACCTTCTGCCAACAAAATGCTTGCTAACATACGAATTACTTCTCTAGGTGTATAATGATCTCCTGCTTCAGCATTTTCAGAAAACCTTCTAATTATTTCTTCAAACATATAACCCATTTTATGTCCATCTATAGTATTCGGATCTAAATTCAATACAGAAAATTTCTTTACAACACCTAATAAGCGATTGTTTTTACAATGTCATTAAGTTAAGAGAAATCTAAAATTTATGAGTCTTACCTATAAATAGG
>ERZ773260.2754-NODE-2754-length-18469-cov-9.927609_pt1 | contig 18469 bp, 16 predicted proteins | sample MGYA00511387_ERZ773260 | MGnify/ENA primary metagenome ERZ773260 (study PRJEB29015, sample SAMEA2737745) | human gut metagenome | biome: human gut; feature: human-associated habitat; material: faeces | place: China | collected 2012 ... | reverse complement strand
ATTTCAAGATTTTCAAACCGATAAGTTGGGGCGAAAGACCCGCTGAGCGCCGCAGCCGATTGATTCAGAGGTTCCCTAGGTCCAGCTCCGCCACGACGGCCGCGCAGCGCGGGCACAGGCCGTCCGCATTGGCCTTCGTCGAGTGCATCCAGCAGCGCGGGCACTTCACGCCCTCGGCGTTGCGCACCTCGATGCGCAGGCCGGGGAAGGCGGTTCCGCTGCCGGTCACGTTCGCGGCATCGGGGTCGTCGTCCGTCAGGATGACGTCCGAAACGAGCAGCAGGGCCGTCAGGTCCATGTCCTTCACGGTCTCGAGGGCCTTGGCAGCCGCCTCGTCGCGGGCGCAGAGGGCAACATGGGCCTCGAGCGCCTTGCCGATGCGCTTGTCCGCGCGGGCCTGCTCCAGCACGCCGTTGACGTCGCTGCGCAGGGCGATGAGCGTATCCCAGCGGGCCATGGTCTCCGCATCGAGGGCGTAGGCCTCATAGGGCTGCACCATCTCGTTCAGAACGACGTTGCGCACGTCGTCTCCCGCACGGTGCGGCATGGCCTGCCAGATCTCGTCGCAGGTGAACGGCAGGATCGGTGCGAACATCCGCGCCATGGCGTCGACGATGAGATACAGCGCCGTCTGCGCGCTGCGGCGCTTCAGGCCGTTGCGGGACTCGCAGTAGAGGCGGTCCTTCAGAATGTCCAGATAGAAGCTGGACAGCTCCACAACGCAGAAATCATTGATGGCGTGAGTCAGAACGTGGAATTCATAGTTGTCATAGGCCGCAAAGCCCGTGCGGATCAGCTCATTGAGCTTCGTGACCGCCCAGCGGTCCAGCTCCAGCATATCCTCCGGCGCAACAAGATGCTCCGCGTCGAAGCCGTCGAGGTTGCCGAGGCAGTAGCGGGCCGTGTTGCGGAACTTCAGGTAATTCTGGCTGAGCTGCTTGAAGATCTCCTTCGAGCAGCGCACATCGGCGCGGTAGTCCGCAGAGGCGGCCCACAGACGCACGATATCCGCGCCGAAATCGCGGATGAGGTCGGCCGGGTCGACGCCGTTGCCGAGGGACTTGTGCATGGCCTTGCCCTCGCCGTCGACCGTCCAGCCGTGGGTCAGGCACTCACGGAACGGTGCGCCCTGCCCGAGCGCGCCGACGGACGTCAGCAGGCTCGACTGGAACCAGCCGCGGTACTGATCGGCGCCCTCGAGATACATCGTCGCGGGCCACTGGTCCGGATGCTCGCGGCGCAGGGAGGCAATGTGCGTCGAGCCGGAGTCAAACCAGCCGTCGAGCGTGTCGGTCTCCTTTTCAAACGTTCTGCCGCCGCAGTGCGGGCAGCTCAGGCCCTCAGGGACAAGCTCCACGGCCTCGCGCTCGAACCAGACGTTCGAGCCATGCTCGCCGAACAGGGCGGAGATGTGGGCGATGGTCTCCGGGGTGCAGACGGGCTTGCCGCAGTCCTTGCAGTAGAACACCGGGATCGGCAGGCCCCAGCGGCGCTGACGGGAGATGCACCAGTCGGCGCGGTCTCGGATCATGGCGACCATGCGGTCCTTGCCCCACGTGGGAAGCCACTTGACATTGTCGCAGGCGGCGACGGCCTCGTCCTTGAAGGACTCGACGGAGCAGAACCACTGCGGGGTGGCGCGGAAGATGATCGGGCTCTTGCAGCGCCAGCAGTGCGGATAGCTGTGAGTGAATTCCTCGGAGGCGAACAGCGCGCCGCTCTCCTTCAGGTCGGCCAGAATGACGGCGTTGGACTCGTCATAGCGCAGGCCTGCATACTTGCCGGCAGCCTCGGTCTGGCGGCCGCGGTCGTCCACGGGGACGATCAGGTCGATGTTATAGCGGCGGCAGGTCTGATAGTCGTCCGCGCCGAAGCCCGGGGCGGTGTGGACGCAGCCCGTGCCGGAATCCATCGTGACATAGTCCGCGCAGACAAGCAGGGACTCGCGCGGCAGGAACGGATGCTGTGCCGTCATATACTCAAAATACCGGCCCTCATGGCGCTCGACGATCTCATATTCCTCGATGCCGCCGGCCTTCATCGTCTTTTCAAGCAGCGCCTCGGCGACGAGATAGCGCTCGCCGTTTGCCGCCTTGACGACAACATAGCTCTCCTGCGGGTTCAGGGCGATGGCGAGGTTGCCGGGCAGCGTCCACGTCGTCGTCGTCCAGATGATGACGTAGGTGTTCCCGGCCTCGAGCTTGCCCTTCGTGTCCTCCAGGGCGAACTTGACGTAGATGGACGTGCAGGGATCGTCCTGATACTCGATCTCGGCCTCGGCCAGCGCCGTCTCGTCCTTGGGGCACCAGTACACGGGCTTCAGGCCCTTGTAGATATAGCCCTTGCGGTACATCTCGCCGAAGACCTTGACCTCCTCGGCCTCAAAGGCCTTGTCCATGGTCTTATAGGGATGCTGCCAGTCGCCGAGAACGCCGAGGCGGCGGAAGCCGCTCATCTGACGGTCGATGAAGTCCTGTGCAAAGGCCTGGCAGGCATTGCGGAACTCCGGGATCGGCATGGCCTTGTGGTTGAGCTTGTTCTTCTTGATGATGGCGGATTCAATGGGCATGCCGTGGTTGTCCCAGCCGGGAACATAGGGCGTGTAATAGCCGCGCATCGCATGGGAGCGGACGATGAAGTCCTTGAGCGTCTTATTGAGTGCGTGGCCCATGTGGATATCGCCGTTGGAGAACGGAGGGCCGTCGTGCAGGATGAACGCAGGCTTGCCCTCGTTCTTTTCGAGCATCAGGCGGTAGACGTCGATCTTGTTCCAGTGCTCCAGCATGCCCGGCTCGCGCTGCGGCAGGCCCGCGCGCATCGGGAAGTCCGTCTTCGGGGTGATGATGGTGTTCTTATAGTCCATAAATGCCTCCATTTATTTCTTTTAACCGTTCGTAACAGGTTATTATCTGTTTCCGGACGGCACCGCACAATTCAGCAAGAACCATCGGCGAATAATATCCGGCGAAGGTCGAAGAAGCGATTGTGCGGTGTTGTCCCAAAAAATCCTCTGTCTCATCAAGAGACAGAGGATTTCTCTGCGGTACCACTCCTGTTCCCCCGGAACGGGGGCGCTTGGGGCGCGATAACGGGCGCAGGCCGTCTCCCCTTACGCAGGCGCATGGCCCTTCCGGGGAAAAGCTCCGGGGTGATGCCCTGCAGCGCGCGTCTGCCTTGCATCCTCCGGCAGCTTTCTGAACGCGCGGGGTCCGCAGGTCCGTCCCCTTCGTCGCTTGATCGGTATTCGATTCCGGTACGAATGTACAGAGATTCTTACCGCTTTTTCGGGTCGTAATTCCGCCCGAACTGCAGATCTTCAAATTTTTTGCTCACGGGGAAGCCGTGCAGCGTGTCGAGCTTGCGCGTATCGCCGGAGTGATCCTCCTGCGCGATGTCGCCGAGCGTCGAGCCGCTGAGGCTCTGCTCGATCTGCTGGCCGATCTCCTCGATGAGGGCGTCGGCCTTCTCCTCGGCGGAGGGATGAGACTGCTCTGCCTCGTAGTCATAGGCGCGGTTGTGAGACGGCTCCTTCGGCTGCTCCTTCGGGGTCAGCACGGGGGTCTGCGGCTCCACCGGCGGGGTGAAGCGGTGGACGCGCTCCGGCTCCTCCGGCTGGGAGGGCGTGAGCGGCGTCTCCCTGCGCAGCTCGTCGATAAGCTCGAGCTGGCGCTTCAGGCGCTTTTCCATGCCGTCCAGGAACTGCGACGTGGCGGCCTTGGCCGCATCGAGGCGCTCCTGCTCCTCGCCGACGAGGGCGTCGACATTGTTCGTCTTGGCGCTGGCGGCATCCTCTGCCTCATGCAGCATCTGCGCGCACTTTTTCTCGGCGTCCGCGACCATCTGGTCGCACGTCTTCTGCGCGGCAAGCAGGGCGTTCTGCATGGAAGCCTCCTGCTTGCGGTATTCCTCCAGCTTTTCCACAAGAATGCGCATCTTGCTCTTCAGCACGGAATTTTCTTTATAGAGGGTAACATAGTCCTCGGTCAGCGGCTCGAGAATGTCATCGACGGAGTCCATATCGTATCCGCCGAACAGCGCCTTCTCAAAGCTGATGTCCTGGATCTGCTGCGGGGTCAGCATCGTCTTCAGCTCCTGTCTCTGTCTTGCGTGGGATGGAACGCACCTTAGAAGTACATTCCGTTGTTTTCGAGTTCCTCAACGAGATCGCCAACGACATCCACGTTGTACGGCGTGATGAGATAGGTGGAAATGGCGATCTTCTTGATCTTGCCGTCGAGCGCGTAGGCGCAGCCGGAGAGGAAGTCCACCAGACGGCGGGCGACGTCCTTGTTCGTGGACTCGAGGTTCAGCACGACGGCCTGCTTGTCGCGCAGGTGATCGGCGATGTCGGAGACCAGATCAAAGCGGTCCGGCTTGACCAGCACGACCTGCAGCTGGGTGGTGGCGTTGATATTCACGACCTTGTTGCCGCCGCGGGTCGTCTGCGTATCCTGCGCGGCCGGGGTGCTGCGGCTATAGCTGCGGCGGGAAGACTGAGGCGCGGGAGCGGGATCGTTGTCCAGCGGCTCGTCGTCATAATCATCATAATCATCCTCTTCCGGTTCGGAATACGGGTGAGTCAGCTTCTTCAGTTCGTCCATAAATCCCATGGGTTCGTCCTCCAATATTGTTTCGATATGATCGTTAATCGCTCTTTACCGGCGCATAGTTCCGCGGCCCGAAAATGGCCGTGCCGATGCGCACCATGGTGCTGCCGCAGGCAATGGCGTCCTCGAAATCGTCCGTCATTCCCATCGACAAAAAATCCATAAAAATATTATCGTATTTTTGGGCTGTTATGTCAACAGCAATTCTGCGAATTTTTTGAAAATATCTGCAATTATCGCCCTTTTTCCTGCCGATCGGCGGCACCGTCATCAATCCGCGCACGCGAACGGCGGGATAATCTGCCATTTCTTCCACGATCCGGGGGAATTCCTTCAGCAGGAAGCCGGACTTCTGCTTCTCGCCTCCGGCGTTGATCTCGAGCAGGATATCCTGCACGATGCCGCGCTTGGCGGCCTCGGCATTGATATCCGCAAGCAGCTCGCGGCGGTCCACGGACTCGATCACATCGACCTGCCCGACGACCTGCCGGACCTTGTTGCGCTGCAGCGCGCCGATGAAGTGCACCGGAGCGCCGTCATAGGCATGCTCGTCCAGCTTTTTGACCAGCTCCTGCACGCGGTTCTCGCCGCAGCAGTCCACCCCGGCCGCAATGGCCTCGCGCACGGCGGCGCTGTCGTTCATTTTTGTTGCGGCGCACAGGCGGATGTCCGCCGGGTCGCGCCCGGCAGCCCGGGCGGCAGCCGCGATCCGGCTGCGGATCTGCGCCACGTTTTCCGTGATCATGCTCATGCTTCCATCACCTTTCCGTCCTCGATGTCATCCGAGGTCAGGATAATATCGTCGCCCGGCCAGAGGTTTCCCGTGCTGGACTGATCCAGCTCGACAACGTAGCCGTCTCCGTACGCATAAAGGATCTCCACCGGCTTCCAGCGGGCGCGTGCACCCTCGAGCACGTAGACGCCCGCCTGCCCATCGACCATATAGAGCGCCTGCTTCGGCACGCGCAGGCCGGTATAAGAGGAGAAAATGATATCTGCGCTCTGGCGGCGCAGGGCCGTGACCTCCTGCGGCTCGCGCTCGCAGGACAGCACGATGGTACAAACGCCGTCCTCCGCCTCGCTGATGGCCTCGACCTGCATTCTGATCTGGGAGAGCTTTTCCAGTCCGAAGCTGACGGTCAGCGTCTCGCCCGCGGCAGTCTGCTCCGCGCGCGCCTCCGGGATCTCGGCTGCAAAATACCACTTCTGGCCCGTGATGAGCCTGCCGACGGCATTGCCCGGAACGGCAGAGGCATGCTGCGCAGCGGCGCGCAGCTCGCTTGGCTTCATCTGCAGCACGCTCTCCGGCGTGAGCACGCGCTCAAGGCCGTCCGTCTGCTCGGAAAAATAGCCGGCGCTCTCGACCGTCACGGCCTCGGCGCTCTGCTCCGTCTCGGCGGAGAGCGCGGAGATCTGCGACTCGAGCTCGGCGATGCGGCCCTCCATGCGCGCGGCGTCGTCCGCCGTCACGCTGCGGCGCAGCACGAGCGGCTGCAGCTCGGACATCACATCGTCGGCCTCCGTCAGATCACGGCGGGCCGTCAGTGCAGCCAGCTCGCCGAGGGCTTTTTCGATGGCGTCGTCCGTCTGGGTCGTGTCCTCCCCTGCCGTGCCGGAGGCCGCATAGCGCAGCTGCGAAAGCTGTTCCTGCAGGGCCGTGAGCCTGTCGCGCTTTTCGCGCGCCGCAGAGGTCTGATAGCCGTCTGCCACGCGCTGTCCGCTGCCGACGCGCTCGCCCTCGGTCAGGGCGCAGACCACAACGGGCTGTGAGGCCGTGATGATCTCCTCCTCACGCACTACAAAGCCGGAAACGGTCTGCCCGTCGCCGGCTTCGCAGCGCACGGCAGTCTCGAGGGTGTAGCTGCTCCCGCCGCTGCCGAAAAGGACCGACAGCACGAGATAGGCCACCACGATGCCTGCCAATACGATGGATACGATTTTCAGGTAAAGGTCTCCCTGCTTTTTCATCTGGGTACTCCTGTCCGGCCGGGGCACTCGGCCCGCGGCCCGCGGGAGCAGGGTCTTCAGGTACGAACGGGCTGTGCCGGGACAAGCGTGGAGATGGCGTGCTTGTAGATCATCTGCTGCTTGCCGTCCGAGCTGAGCACAACGACGAAGTTGTCAAAGCCCGTCACGATGCCCTTGAGCTGGAAGCCGTTCATGAGGAACATGGTCACGGCCGTGTGCTCGCGGCGCACCTCGTTTAAGATCAGATCCTGCAAATTTTCCGTGTTTGCCATATGTGGTACTCCTTTTCTTTGTTTTCCGGCTCAGCCGGTGTTGGAATACCACGATTGTATCAGATTCCGCTGTCGAAATCGGCCGCTTTTTGCAGGGCCGCGCGGAAAATCTCGTCTGCGCCCGCAGAGGCGTCGAGCCACTGCACGGCGGGATTGGCGCGGAACCACGTCATCTGGCGCTTGGCATAGCGCCGCGTGGCCTGCTGGATGGTCCCGAGCGCCGCCTCCGGCGGCAGGCCCTCCTCCAGCGCCTGCACGACCTGCTTATAGCCGATGGCCTGCAGGCTCGTCGCCCGGTCCGGCACGCCGCTGTCAAGCAACGCGCGGACCTCCTGCGCAAGTCCCTGCGCATACATCAGCTCCACGCGCAGATCGATGCGGGCATAGAGCTGCGCGCGCTCCGGGAAGTGCAGGCCGAGCCACAGCGGCCGGTAGCGCGGCGGGATCGCCCGGCTCTCCCGGTCAAATTCCGTCATGGTCTTGCCGGTCTCCTGCCAGATCTCCAGCGCGCGGACAATGCGCTTCACGTCCGAGACGGACAGCCGTGCCGCCCGCTCGGGGTCCACGGAGCGCAGCTCGTCCAGAAGCGGCTGTGCTCCCTCCTCGGCCGCGCGGCGCTCCAGGGCCTCGCGCCTGCCGGTCTGCGGCAGCGGCGCAAACTGCCGCCCCGCGATGAGAGAATCGATATAAAGCCCCGTGCCGCCGACCAGAATGACGGGCTTCCCGCGTGACAGGATGTCCTGCACGCAGGCATCCGCCTCCTGCACATAGCGGCTGACGGAGTAATTCTCCGCCGGGTCCGCCACGTCGAGCATGTGGTGCGGCACGCCGCAGCGCTCCTCGGGCGTGGGCTTTGCCGTGCCGATATCCATGCGGCGGTAGACCTGCATGGAGTCGAACGAAACGATCTCGCCGCCGAGCGCCTGCGCCAGCCGGACGGACAGGGCCGTCTTGCCGGAGGCCGTCGGGCCGACGATGCAGATCATATGGTCTCGCTGCTCCATGGTCAGGCCCTCTTGAACTGCCGCTCAAGCTGCGAAGCCGTCAGCTCCAGACAGATGGGACGGCCGTGCGGGCAGTATTTCAGGTCATTGCGCGTCAGCACCTCGTGCACCACGGCCTCCCACTCCTTTGGGTCGGTGTGCCAGCCGCCCTTGATGGCGGCCTTGCAGGCGATGGTGTGCAGCAGGCGGTCGCGCAGCTCCGTCGGGTCGGCGTGCCGCCCAGTCAGAAGCTCGGCCGCCAGCGCGGTCAGACTCTGCGCGGCGTCGTCCGGCGCGATCTCCGTGGGGATCTGGCGGATGGCGAGCACGCCGTCGCCGTAATCCGAGATCTCATAGCCGTACTGCGCCAGCAGCTCGGCATTTTCCAGCAGCACGGCCGCCTCCTCGCGCTCCGGCTCGCACAGCACGGGCGTGAGCAGCAGCTGCGGCATCACAGGTTCCGTGTCGGCGCGGAGCTTTTCAAACAGGATGCGCTCGTGCGCGGCATGCTTGTCGATGAGGAGCAGACTCCCTGCCTGCTCAACGAGGATGTAGGTGTTCAGCGCCTCGCCGATGATGCGGTAATCCGGTACCTTGGGCAGCGGGAGCTCCTGCTGCGTCTCCTCCACCTGTTTGGGTTCCGGAGGGACCGGCTCATCGTGCTTTACCGGCGGCTCATCGTGCTTCCCGGGCGTCTGCCGCTCGGGCTGCGGAGCCGGTACGGGCGCTTCCCGCAGCTCCGGCGCAGCAGGCTGTGGGGCCGGGCAGGGCGGTTCAGGACGGGTCACAGGCTGCACCGGCTTCGGCGAGGCAAGCGCCGCACCGTCGCGGCGCTCCGTCAGCGAGCCGATCTGCTCGAGCACCGTGCGGGAGGCCGCCGGGCGCGGGCCGTCCTGCAGGGCGGCCGCTGCGGCGCGGTATTCCGCCGCCGACATGGTGCGGAAGGCAGAATTTCCGTCGTTCTGCGGCTTCAGCTTCATCTGCACGCGGCCGGAGGCCTGCTCCAGTGCGCCGAGCACGCCGTAATGCACGCAGTCGAACACCTCCTGCTCGCGCAGGAAGCGCACCTCCGTCTTCGCGGGGTGCACATTGACGTCCACAAGATGCTCCGGCAGGTGCAGATGCAGCACGCAGGCCGGGAAACGGCCCTGCAGGAGCTGATTGCGGTAGGCCTGCTCGAGCGCGGCCGTCATGAGCTTGGAGCGGACATGCCGCCCGTTGACAAAAAAGATCTGGCTGCCCCGCGTGCCGCGCGTCGCGGCCGGGCGGGTCACAAAGCCCGTGACGGAGAGCTTGTCCCAGCTCCCGTCCACCGGGGTCATCTCCTGCGCGGTCTGGCGGCCCATGACGGCATAGATCGCACTGAGGAGCTTGCCGTCGCCGGGCGTGGAGAGCTGCTCCTGCCCGTCGCGCAGCACGCGCACGGCGACCTCCGGATGAGCCAGCGCAAGGCGCTGCACCGTGCTGAGCACGGCAGAGGCCTCCACGGAGTCTCGCTTCATGAACTTCATGCGCGCAGGTGTATTGTAAAACAGGTCACGCACGAGCATGGTCGTGCCGTTCGGGCAGCCCGCCTCGCCGCGCTCTGTCACAACGCCCGCCTCGAGATGCAGACTCGTGCCGAAGGGCGCGTCCGCCGTCTTCGTCAGCACGTCGATGCGCGAGACGGAGGAAATGGCCGCCAGCGCCTCGCCGCGGAAGCCGAGCGTGTGGATGGCCTCCAGATCGGCCGCCTCATGGAGCTTGCTCGTGGCATGGCGCAGGAAGGCCGTCTCCACGTCCTCCGCCGCCATGCCGCAGCCGTCGTCCGTCACGCGCAGGAACGTCATGCCCCCGTCGCGCAGCTCGACCGTGACCTTATGGGCCCCGGCGTCGATGGCGTTTTCGACCAGCTCCTTTGCGGCGCTGGCCGGGCGCTCCACGACCTCGCCAGCGGCGATCAGGTCGGCGACATGGGGAGAAAGCTGTTGGATCTTTGGCATAACTACCTCACAGGAACGCTTGCATCAGCGAGCGCAGAAGGCTCGCGAGCACGGATTGGAAATTGATGAACATATGCAGGAAAATACAGGCCCAGATGTTGCCCGTCTTCTGATAGACCCAGCACAGCGAGAAGCTCGCCGGGAGATAGAGGCTCAGGCACAGGATCGTATTGGCCGCAGTCATGGAGCCAAGGAATTGGAACACATGCATCCCCGCAAACAGGAACATGGACAGCGCATAGGCAGCCGGGAGGCATCTGCGCGCCAGCGGCGCAAACAGCACGCCGCGGAACAGGCACTCCTCTGCCAGCGGCGCGAGCACGACGGTGCAGAGCGTCATGGCCAGCGGGTAACCGCCGAGCAGGGAGTTGACGGCCTCTTGATTATAGTTCTCCGGCATGATATCCAATACCGTATAGGCCGTCGTCAGCACAAGGTTCGCGCCATAGCACATGCCAAAGCCGATCAGCACGCTCAGGAGCATTTTCCCCTCGAATTCCCGAAGTGACTGCCAAAGCGTGCGGCGGAAGATCAGGAGCATGACGGCAAAATTCACGGTCATATAGAGCAGATTCGCAAAAAAGTAATTGCGCGGCTCCGTCAGCGGAAAGCCGAGTGCCGGAAAGTAGGTAAGGATCGCAAAATTCAAAAAAAAGAGAAAAACAGGCAGATACAGTGCGCCGAGGATCCATTCGCGCGGCTCGGGCGCCCGGATCCCGCTGCTGCGGGGAAACATCCAGCTCATCCGGCATTTTCTCCTTTCCGTCAGAGCATTTTCTTCAGCTCGAACAGGGCGTTCATGGCCTCGATCGGCGTCATGGTCTCGATCGCAAGCGACTCGAGCTTCCGCCGCAGGGCGTCGTTCTCCATGCTCGTGATGGAGATCTGGTCGTCCGCCGCCACGCGCACCGTGCGCACGGGTGCGCCGCTCTCTAGCGCCCGCAGCAGCTCCCGCGCGCGGGAGACGACTTTATCCGGCAGACCGGCCAGTCGCGCGACCTCGACGCCGTAGGAATCGTCGGCAGCGCCGGGGACGATCTTGCGCAGGAACACGATGTCCGCGCCGCGCTTGCGCACGGCAATGTTGTAGTTCCGCACGCCCTCGATCTCCTGCTCGATGTCCGTCAGCTCATGATAGTGCGTGGCAAAGAGCGTCTTTGCGCCGATGCGCTTTTTATCAGCGGCATATTCCAGAACGGCGCGGGCAATGGCCATGCCGTCAAATGTAGACGTACCGCGTCCGATCTCATCAAGGATGAGCAGGCTGTGCGACGTCGCGTGCTTCAGGATCTCCGCGACCTCCGTCATCTCCACCATGAACGTGGACTGGCCGGAGGCCAGATCGTCCGAGGCTCCGATGCGCGTGAAGATGCGGTCCACCACGCCGATGCGCGCCGCGCGCGCCGGGACGAAGCAGCCCATCTGCGCCATCAGCACAATGAGAGCAACCTGCCGCATATAGGTGGATTTACCGGCCATATTCGGGCCGGTCAGAATGGCGACGCGGTTCGCGCCGCAGTCGAGCGCCGTGTCGTTCGGGACGAACAGCGCATCCTTGAGCACCTGCTCCACGACGGGATGGCGGCCGTCTGTGATGTGCAGCTCGCCGGAGAGGTCGATCTCCGGGCGGCAGTAATTCTGCCGGGCAGCCAGCGCCGCAAAATTCGTCAGCACGTCCAGCGCGGCCACGGCGCGCGCCGTGCGCTGAATGCGGGCGGACTGGTCGGCCAGATGCTGGCGCACCTGTGAGAACAGCTCATATTCCAGCGCCGTGATGCGGTCCTTTGCCGTCAGGATCGTGCGCTCGAGCTCCTTGAGCTCCGGGGTGATATAGCGTTCGCCCGTTGTGAGCGTCTGCTTGCGGATGTAGGTCTCCGGGACCTGAGATGTCTGGCCCTTCGAGACTTCGATATAATAGCCGAACACGCGGTTGTAGCCGACGCGCAGGGTCTTGATGCCGGTCTTCTCGCGCTCCTCGGCTTCGATGCGGGCCAGCGTTCCCTTGCCGCCCGAGACGATGTCACGCAGCTGATCCAGTTCTTCGCTGTAGCCGTCGCGGATCATGCCGCCCTCGCGCACGGAAAACGGGGGCTCGTCCACAATGGCGTTCCGAATTTCGTCCCGCAGGTCGGAAAGGTCGTCCAATTCGTCCAGCAGCACGCCGAACATGGAGGCATGCAGCCCGCCGATGGCGGCGCGCAGCTCCGGCAGCGGCTCACAGCCGTTTCCGAGCGAGACCAGGTCGCGGCAGTTCGCCGCGCCTGTGACGATGCGGGCCGTCACGCGCTCATAGTCCGAGACATCCTGCAGCATGTGCACAAGCTCGTCGCGGCCGATGCTGTTTTTCGTCAGCTCCTCCACGGCGTCGAGGCGCGCGTTGATGCGCTTCGGGCTGAGCAGCGGCTTTTCCAGCCAGCTGCGCAGCATGCGGCTGCCCATGGCCGTTTTGGTATGGTCCAGCACCCACAGGAGGCTGCCGCGCTTTTCCCCCGCGCGCATGGTCTCCGTCAGCTCCAGATTGCGCCGGGCACTGAGATCCAGCTCCATAAAGCGGCCGCTGACATAGAATTCCAGCTCCCGCACATGGGAAAGGCCCGTTTTCTGCAGCTCGCAGAGCGTCCGCAGCAGCGCGCCCGCGCTGCGCCAGACCTCCGGCCGCTCCGTGAGGCCAAGCTCATCCAGCGGCCTGCCGAACTGCTTTTCCACAAGCTGTGCCGTCTCCTGCGGATCAAACAGCTCGTCCGCGCCGAGATCGGCGCAGCAGCTCAGCCGCTCCTGCAGTGTGCGGGTCAGCTCCTCGCTTTTGGCCGCGTCGCCGCCGCGCAGCACCTCGGCCGGGGCGAAGCGCCCCAGCTCGGAGATGACGCGCTCCATGGCCTCTGCACCCTCGGCCTGCGTGGCATAAAACGCGCCGGTCGAAATATCGCAGAAGCTCAGGCCGTAGCGGCCGCCCTCGCCGAAGACGCAGGCAAAATAATTGTTGCGGCTCTCGTCGAGCATGGAGCTTTCGATGACCGTTCCCGGCGTGACGATGCGGGTGATATCCCGCTTGACAAGGCCCTTGGCCAGCGCGGGGTCCTCCATCTGCTCGCAGATGGCGACCTTGTAGCCGCGCGCGACGAGCCTTGCGATATAGCTCTCTGCCGAGTGATACGGCACGCCGCACATGGGGACCTGCTCGGACTTCTCCTTGCCGCGGTCCCGCGTTGTGAGCGTCAGGTCAAGCTCATGGGAAGCAAGCTTGGCATCGTCGGCAAACATTTCATAAAAATCGCCCAGACGGAAAAACAGGATGCAGTCCGGGTGCCGTTCCTTGATCTCCAGATACTGCCGCATCATCGGCGTCAGTTCAGCCATACTTCTTCTCCTTCTGTCTGTGCCGTCAGGCGAGCTCGCCCGTCAGGCTCCACGTCGTGCTGCCCGTGATGCGCACATCGCGGAACTGGCCGATGAGCCCGTCGCCGCCGGACAGGCGCACAAGGCGGCCGCCGTCCGTGCGGGCCGTGAGCAGGTCGCCGTCGCGTCCGTCGATGAGCACGCGGAACGTCCGGCCGATATAGGCACGGTGCTTTTCCTCCGAAATGCGGTTCTGCAGGGCGACGAGACGGTCGAAGCGGCGGTTTTTCTCCTCCTTCGGCGTGGGATCGGGCATGGAGGCCGCGGGCGTGCCGCCGCGCGGCGAGAAAATAAACGTAAACAGCGCGTCATAGCGCACGCGCTCGATCAGGCGCAGCGTGTCCTCAAATTCCTCCTCCGTCTCGCCGGGGAAGCCGACGATGACATCGGACGTGAGCACGAGCTCCGGCATGAGGCTGCGGCCGTAATCCACGAGCTCGAGATACTGCGCGCTCGTATAGCGGCGGTTCATGGCGTGGAGCACACGGTCGTTTCCGGACTGGAACGGCAGATGGAACTGCTTGCAGATCTTCGGATAGGCCGCGATGGTGTCAAACAGCTTATGGCTGGCGTCCTTGGGATGGGACGTCATGAAACGCAGGCGGAAATCGCCCGGCAGGCTCGCGATCTGCGCCATGAGGTCGGCGAAATCCACGCCGAGGCCGAGGTCCTTGCCGTAAGAATTGACGTTCTGGCCGAGCAGCGTGATCTCCTTATAGCCCTGCGCGATCAGCGCGCGGCACTCCTGCAGGATGTCCTCCGGCTGGCGGGAGCGCTCTCGGCCGCGCACATAGGGCACGATGCAGTACGAGCAGAAATTGTTGCAGCCGTACATGACGGAGACCCACGCCTTGAGCTTATTCTCGCGCACGACGGGCAGGCCCTCGGCAATGGCTCCGGCAGAATCCTCCACGGAGAACACGCGCTTGCCTGTCGTCAGCACGCCGAGCAGCAGCTGCGGCAGCTCCCACAGGTGGTGTGTGGAGAACACGCCGTCCACATAGGGATAGGACTTGCGCACGCGCTCGACCACGGCGGGCTGGCCCATCATACAGCCGCACAGGAAGATCTTCTGGCGCGGGTGGCGGCGGCGGGTATGCACGAGCGCGCCGACGTTGCCGAACACGCGCTGCTCGGCGTGCTCGCGGATGGCGCAGGTATTGAAGATGACGAGGTCCGCGCCCTCAGGGCCGTCCGTCAGGCCGTAGCCGCAGTGCTCGAGCATGCCGCGGATCTGCTCGGAATCCGCCTCGTTCTGCTGGCAGCCGTAGGTCTCCACAAAGGCCACAGGCGTGATTCCCTGCGCCTGCCAGTATTCGCGCACCCGTCCGCAGAAGCCCTCCTGCCGCTGCAGATCCTCGGGAGAGATCACAGTCGTTTTCTTTTCCAAAAGAGGAGTTCCTCCCAATTCATGAGATTCTTATTCAGTTTAGTATTTTATCATTCTTTCCGCTCCATTGCAAGTGGGGATTCCCCGGAAGCATCCCACTTTCGTTTTTATCTTGCCCCATTCGGAAAAGTATGATATGATACTCCAGAGGTGATATCCATGGAAGAAAATCAGAAGGACATGCCCGCCGTACAGGAGACGCCGGAGGCGCCGCAGTCCGAATTTGTGCCCAGCCCGAAGTGGAAGCGCGTGCTGGCGTGGGTGCTGTTTGCCATCGTCGTGCTCGGCATCGCCAGCTGGCTGCTGAATATCGCCGTGCCGGAATGGCCGGAGAAGCTCTTTGGTTATACTCGGGGTTGATCCCGGCTATGCGACGACCGGCTTCGGCCTCATCCGGGCGGAGCGCGGGACCTATGCCCTGCTGCGCTACGGCACGGTCACGACCCCGGCGGGGCTGCCGTTCCCGCAGCGGCTGAACATTCTGTTTGAGGACATGACGCAGCTGCTGGAGGTCACGAAGCCCGAGGCCGTCGCCGTGGAGGAGCTGTTCTGGGGCCACAATATCACGACCGGCATCGGCGTTTCGCACGGGCGCGGCGTCATCCTGCTCGCCATCGAGCGGGCGGGCGTGCCGCTGTTTGAATACACGCCCATGCAGGTCAAGCAGGCCGTCGTCGGCTACGGCAAGGCGGAGAAGCATCAGGTCATGGATATGACGCGCCGCCTGCTCCGGCTGGACCGCATGCCCCGGCCGGACGATGCGGCCGACGCCATCGCCATCGCGCTGTGCCATGCGCGCTCGTCCACGTCGCAGCTGGCACGGCTCATGGGAGGAAAACCATAATGTTTTATTATTTCAGCGGCGAGGTCACGCTTCTCGAGAGCAATCTGGCCGTCATCGACTGCGGCGGCGTCGGCTACGCCTGCCGGACGTCGTCCTATACGCTCTCGCGCCTGCATGTGGGCGAGCGCGCGAGGCTCTATACCTACTGCAGCATCCGCGAGGATGCGTTCGATATCTACGGCTTCAGCACGCGCGAGGAGCTGCGGAATTTTGAACTGCTGCTCGGCGTGACCGGCGTCGGCGCGAAGGCCGCGCTGGCCATTCTGTCGTCCACCACGCCGGACCGCTTTGCGCTTGCCATCTTCTCGCAGGATGAGAAGGCCCTGACGGCCGCGCCGGGCGTCGGCAAAAAGCTGGCCCAGCGCATCCTGCTGGAGCTGAAGGACAAGCTCGGTGGCGCCGCACCGGCAGAGGGCGGCATTTCGCTCCCGGCCGGGGATGTGCCCGCCGCCTCCGGCAGCGCGCTGGCGCTGGCGCAGGCCGCACTGGCCGAGCTCGGTTACCGCCCGCAGGAGATCACGGCGGCGCTGCGCAGCTTTGAGCCCGAGGGCATGAAGACGGAAGAGATCGTGCGGCAGTGCCTGCGCGCCATGGTGATGAGGTAAGAACATGAGCATCGATTTTTCACAGGACTACGAGGCCCCGCTCGTAACAACGAGCTTCACGCCCGCAGACGAGTCCGAATTCTCGCTGCGGCCGAAGCGCCTGACGGAATATAACGGGCAGGAGAAGGTCAAGGAAAACCTGTCTGTTTACATTGAGGCCGCACGCCGCCGCAACGAGCCGCTCGACCATGTGCTGCTCTACGGCCCTCCCGGCCTCGGCAAGACGACGCTCGCCGGCGTTATCGCCAACGAAATGGGCGTGCATATCCGCGTGACGTCCGGCCCCGCCATCGAAAAGGCGGGCGATCTGGCCGCGCTGCTGACGAACCTCTCCGAGGGCGACATTCTCTTTATTGATGAGATCCACCGCCTGAACACCGCCGTGGAGGAGATCCTCTACCCCGCCATGGAGGACTTTGCCATCGACATCATCGTCGGCAAGGGGCCATCGGCCAACTCCATCCGGCTCGATCTGCCGCGTTTCACGCTCATCGGCGCCACAACGCGCGCCGGGCAGCTCTCCGCCCCGCTGCGCGACCGCTTCGGCGTGTCGTTCCGGCTGGAGCTGTATACGCCGGAGGAGCTGTGCCGCATCATCACGCGCTCTGCCGCCCTCATGGGCATGCGCATCGACGCAGACGGCGCAATGGAGCTGGCCTCCCGCAGCCGCGGCACGCCGCGCATCGCCAACCGCATGCTCCGCCGCGTGCGCGACTTCGCCCAGCTGTATTACGACGGCGTCATCACCCGCGAGGCGGCCGACCACGCGCTCGGCAAGCTTGAGGTCGACAAGCTCGGGCTCGACGCGACGGATCGCCGCATGCTCACGGCCATCATCCGCTACTATAACGGCGGCCCCGTCGGCCTGGAGACGCTCGCGGCGACCATCGGCGAGGAGGCCGTCACGCTGGAGGACGTCTACGAGCCCTATCTGATGCAGATCGGCTTCCTGACGCGCACGCCCCGCGGGCGCTGTGTTACGCAGCTTGCCTACGACCACCTCCATCTGCAAAATAACAATGCAGAGCAATTGACTCTTTGAACGGAAATTTTGAGGCTTTTCGTCGAAATCGCACAATTGTTTTTTTCTAACAAAATATTTTTTCATCCACTATTGACAAAGGGCGGAAAGATGCTTATAATAGGCACTGTCCACGGGATATAGATTTCCGGGGATGCGCCGCCTGCTTTGGCGGCACGTATCAACCGACCCTGTATCAGGAAAACCAGCAATTTTGATGGACGAAGCGTCAGGGCAATTTTTTTCAAGAGAGGTTACCAACATGTACGAAGACAAGACTTTAGTTTGCAAGGAATGCGGCGCCGAATTCGTGTTCACCGCCGGTGAGCAGGAGTTCTACGCGGAGAGAGGCTTCCAGAATGAGCCCCAGCGCTGCAAGGCCTGCCGTGACGCTCGCAAGAATGCTGCCCGCAGCCCGAGAGAGTACTTCACTGCTGTCTGCGCCAACTGCGGCGGCGAAGCTCGTGTTCCCTTCGAGCCGAAGACCGATCGTCCGGTCTACTGCAGCGAGTGCTTCGCGAAGATGCGCGAGAACGGCTGATCTTACCTGCAAGCCAGAACCGGCGTCCCGTTGGGGCGCCGGTTTTTCACGCTTCCCTGACCGCGAGTCGTGGACAGCTCTTGTCTGCGGCAAGGTCGGTTTGCAGAGCAGAAAGCCGGACTTGCGTTTTTCCGCGCCGTGTGGTATGCTCTGCCTGTCAAAATTGCAAACAATTGGATTTTGCGTCATCATTCTGCATTTTTTCCGCCATATCGGGCGGTGAAGCATAAGAGGGAGTCAAGGCGATTCCCTTCCCGGAGGAAACAGCAATGGACCGAAAGAAACAGATTGCCGCCCTGACGGACGACGAAGGAGAGCGCCTGCTGCTGGCACAGGCCTGTGAACGGCTGACAAGGGCGGAGCAGCGCGGCATTCCCGCCGCGACCGTGTTCCTGACGCCGCGGGAGCAGGCCCTGCTGCGGCAGCTCCTGCCGCAGTGCCGCTTCTGGGGCGGCACGCCGGACGCGGAGCGAGCCGTGGCCTATTGGCTGCCTGAATATGAGGACGAGGACGACTACCGGGAAAACGGCCCGGTCGCCTGCCTGCGCGCCGCATTTTTTGAGGAAAATGCCGTCGGACACCGCGACATGCTCGGCGCGCTCATGGGCTGCGGCATCCGCCGCGAGGCCGTCGGCGACCTGTGCCTGCAGCCGCGTCAATGCGACCTGTTCGTCACGGCGGAGCTTGCACCGTATCTCCTCGACAACCTGACCTCCGCCGGGCGGGCCCACCTGACGCTCACGCGCATCGCCCCCTCGCAGGCAGATCGTCCGCCGCAGGCCCTGCAGGAGCTGCGCGTGACGGTCTCCTCGCCCCGGCTGGACAGCGTGATCTCGGCCGCATTCCATCTGAGCCGCGGC
>ERZ773260.2750-NODE-2750-length-18482-cov-3.795897_pt1 | contig 18482 bp, 16 predicted proteins | sample MGYA00511387_ERZ773260 | MGnify/ENA primary metagenome ERZ773260 (study PRJEB29015, sample SAMEA2737745) | human gut metagenome | biome: human gut; feature: human-associated habitat; material: faeces | place: China | collected 2012 ... | reverse complement strand
AAGAAGAAGACCGGTGAAATAAAAAAGAGATTACCACCAAATTTGACGAAGAACCTTTTTTTATTTATTGGAGAGAGTATAAGTTCAACTTATAAATGCAATATTTCTTTTTTATTAATCGGACTTTAGATGCAAAGTTGCTTATTTATTCCGATAGAGTTGCGGACGGAAAGGAACATAAAGAGTGTAATTACTATCCGCCGGCTTTCCTCCCACCAATGCAGGTGACCATTTCGGCATTCCTTTGACAATGCGGAGAGCCTCCTCTGCAAATTCCGGATGAGTGGAACGTAGAATATGAGGACGAAGGATAACCCCTTCTTTATCAATAGTAAACTCACATAAAGCATAACCCGAAACATTCTTCTCCAAAAGCCCTGACGGATAAACCATTTCACTGGCAATATATTCTTCCGGAGCCATCGCAGAGAAATGAGCAGGTTCCTCCACCTGTCTTCCGGAAAGTGTCTTTGAACGGGAACCCACCGGATAAATTCCGATATACATCGGCCGCTTATAAGCATCCGGCTCTTCCTTGGTACGCTGTTGCAATGCTTTTAATAAAGCAGCAGCCTCCACTGCCAACGTCTGTTCCGAAATATTTTCCCCTCTGGATAACATATAAGCCGACTGACAAACCAACACGAGACGTTCCATCAACGTTCCTTTTTCCGGCGACCATTTACGTCCCATCTGCTCTTTACCTTTGGCATCCGTAGAAGAGAAAAAATAAACAATTCCATCCAAACCAGCCGTAGAACCGTCCAAATCCTGTACCTGTTCTGTCACCAAACGAAAGATAGCCCCTAAAGACTGATATAGGGAAGCACTAATGACAACCGATTTAGTATCCACCGTCACCGTCCCCTTCTCTGCCTGCCAATAAGTACGCGATAATGTGTTCGAAACCAGCGTATAACGTCCATTCCTCTTCTCTACCGACATTGCATACTCCGGCGAAAAGGAAGGGATAGCTGCAAAACGCGCATAAGGCTGTTTCTGGAAGCCCGTATTAAGTAAAGAAAACACACTACGATAATATTCGCCTAACTCGCCTGTATAAGTGGAAAAAGGCTTCACCGGCTCCAAATAGTCAATTTGGGCCGCAAGGCGAAAAGAAAAGGTTAAAAGCAGAAGACAGAAAACAATCTTTTTCATAAGTTGCCGGATTTTCGGTACATATCGGCAACAAAGATACAAATTATTTCGATGGTTCGTGATAAAATTATATCTTTGCACGGTTTTTACTAAGAAACTGAATAACAATACATCAAAAATATGATAGCTAAGATTGAACAACTTCTGAAAGAGGTGGAAGCCTTACACGCCTCCAATGCCGAAGAACTCGAAGCTCTCCGCATCAAATACCTAAGTAAGAAGGGAGCCATTAACGACTTAATGGCAGATTTCCGTAATGTAGCTGCCGAACAGAAAAAAGAAGTCGGCATGAGACTGAATGAACTGAAAACAAAAGCGCAGGACAAAATCAACGCGCTGAAAGAAATGTTTGAAAGTCAGGACAACGATTGTGACGGACTGGATTTGACGCGTTCGGCTTATCCTGTGGAACTCGGTACACGCCACCCGCTCACCATTGTAAAGAACGAAATCATTGATATCTTTGCCCGTCTGGGGTTCAGCATTGCCGAAGGTCCGGAAATTGAAGATGACTGGCACGTATTCTCGGCACTGAACTTTGCCGAAGACCATCCGGCACGCGATATGCAGGATACTTTCTTTATCGAAGCTCATCCGGACGTAGTGTTGCGTACACATACTTCTTCTGTACAGACCCGTGTGATGGAAACTTCCAAACCTCCTATCCGCATCATCTGTCCGGGACGTGTATACCGTAACGAAGCTATCAGCTACCGTGCACACTGTTTCTTCCATCAGGTAGAAGCGCTGTATGTAGATAAAAACGTATCATTCACCGACTTGAAGCAGGTGTTGCTGCTCTTCGCCAAAGAAATGTTCGGTGCTGATACAAAGATCCGTCTGCGTCCGTCTTACTTCCCGTTTACCGAACCAAGTGCGGAAATGGATATCAGCTGTAATATCTGCGGCGGTAAAGGATGTCCGTTCTGTAAACACACCGGCTGGGTAGAAATCCTCGGTTGCGGTATGGTAGACCCGAACGTACTTGAATCAAATGGTATAGACAGCAAAATATACAGCGGTTATGCCCTCGGTATGGGTATCGAGCGTATCACAAACCTGAAATATCAGGTGAAAGACCTCCGTATGTTCTCTGAAAACGATACACGCTTCCTAAAAGAATTCGAAGCGGCATATTAATAATGTGCTAAATTTACCAGTATGCCAATGTTCCCAATGAAACCGTCGGACGGTGATCGGGACATTGGCATATTCATCAACAGACCAATCAGGCCAACGGCGTTGGTTTCCAATCAACGCGAATCGGTCGATTGAACGATCATTCATTATGGCAAAGGATAGACTCATTACTCCCAGTTATTGTTTCATCTTGGCAGCCAACTTCCTGCTATACTTCGGTTTCTGGTTGCTGATTCCTGTTTTGCCGTTCTATTTATCCGAATTCTTCCAGGCTGGAAATTCCACTATCGGCATTGTCCTCTCCTGCTACACGGTGGCAGCTCTCTGTATCCGTCCATTTTCCGGTTATCTGCTCGACACGTTTGCCCGGAAACCTCTTTATCTGTTTGCTTACTTTATCTTTATGATGATGTTCGGCGGATATTTAATTGCCGGTTCCCTTACCTTATTTATTATATTCCGAATCATTCATGGCGTCTCTTTCGGAATGGTCACCGTAGGCGGAAACACGGTAGTAATAGACATTATGCCCTCTTCCCGGCGAGGGGAAGGCTTAGGTTATTACGGGCTTACCAACAACACAGCCATGTCCATCGGACCGATGTTCGGACTGTTTCTGCATGATGCGGGAGTTTCTTTTGCTACGATATTCTGCTATGCATTCGGTTCCTGTATTTTAGGTTTTCTATGCGCAAGTCTGGTTAAAACGCCCTACAAGCCTCCTGTGAAACGGGAGCCGATCTCGCTCGACCGCTTTATCCTGATGAAAGGACTGCCTGCCGGACTTAGTCTGCTGCTGCTTTCCATCCCTTACGGAATGACAACCAATTATGTTGCCATGTACGCCCGCCAAATAGGATTGAACACACAAACCGGATTCTTCTTCACCTTTATGGCAGTCGGTATGGCCATTTCGCGTATCTTTTCAGGAAAACTGGTGGATCGCGGAAAAATAACGCAAGTAATAGCCGCCGGATTATACCTGGTTGTTTTCAGTTTCTTCCTGCTTTCAACTTGTGTATATGTGATTCAATGGAATGATACAGCCTGTACCTTGCTGTTTTTTGGCATTGCATTATTAATGGGTGTCGGGTTTGGAATTATGTTTCCGGCATTTAACACGCTGTTTGTCAACCTCGCCCCCAACAGTCAGCGGGGAACAGCGACTTCCACCTACCTCACTTCCTGGGATGTAGGAATCGGTATCGGTATGCTGACGGGAGGATATATTGCAGAAATAAGTACATTTGATAAGGCTTATCTTTTCGGAGCCTGCCTGACGGTAGTTTCCGCTCTCTATTTCAGACTAAAAGTGACGCCTCATTACCATAAAAACAAGCTACGATGAGAAAGAAAGAACGTTATGAGAAAGTAATCGCCTGGTTTCAGGACAACATACCTGTAGCCGAAACCGAACTGCATTACAACAATCCGTATGAGTTGCTGATCGCTGTTATTCTTTCTGCACAATGTACGGACAAACGGGTGAATATCATCACTCCTCCTTTGTATAAAGATTTTCCGACTCCGGAAGCACTGGCTGCCACTACGCCGGAAGTGATTTTCGAATATATACGAAGCGTGTCTTATCCCAACAACAAAGCCAAACATCTGGTCGGTATGGCAAAGATGCTGGTGAATGACTTCAATAGCGAGGTGCCGGATAATCTGGAAGATCTGATAAAGTTGCCCGGTGTAGGAAGAAAGACTGCCAATGTGATTCAGTCGGTTGTATTCAACAAAGCGGCAATGGCGGTAGATACACACGTGTTCCGTGTCAGCCACCGTATCGGACTGGTGCCGGACAGTTGCACCACCCCGTTCAGCGTGGAAAAAGAACTGGTGAAGAATATTCCGGAAAAGCTCATACCGATTGCCCATCACTGGCTCATCCTGCACGGCCGTTACGTTTGTCAGGCACGTACTCCCAAATGTGACACCTGTGGTTTGCAAATGATGTGCAAATATTTCTGTAACACCTATAAAGTAACGAAAGAGGCACCAAAAGCCAAGAATAAATAACGTTTTAATAGCAGAGAAACGAAATAAATAGTAACTTTGCAGGCGTTCTAAAAGAAAATCTTTAAAACACTTTTAAATAAAAATAGAGTATTATGCAGACAATTGACAAATTCAATTTTGCCGGTAAAAAGGCATTTGTTCGCGTGGACTTCAATGTACCCCTGGACGAAAACTTCAACATTACAGATGACACTCGTATGCGTGCAGCTCTTCCTACTTTGAAGAAGATTCTGGCAGACGGCGGAAGCATCATCATTGGCTCTCACCTGGGCCGTCCGAAAGGCGTTGCCGATAAATTCTCTTTGAAACATATCATCAAGCATCTGTCTGAATTGCTGGGCGTTGAAGTTCAGTTCGCTAACGACTGCATGGGCGAAGAAGCTGCTGTAAAAGCTGCTGCTCTGCAACCGGGAGAAGTGCTGTTGCTCGAAAACCTTCGTTTCTACGCTGAAGAAGAAGGCAAACCAAGAGGTTTGGCAGAAGATGCAACTGACGAAGAAAAAGCTGCTGCTAAGAAAGCAGTAAAAGAAAGCCAGAAAGAATTTACCAAGAAATTGGCTTCTTACGCTGACTGCTACGTAAACGACGCATTCGGTACTGCTCACCGTGCACACGCTTCTACAGCATTGATCGCTAAATATTTCGATGTAAACAACAAGATGTTCGGTTACTTGATGGAAAAAGAAGTGAAAGCTGTTGATAAAGTATTGAACGATATCAAACGTCCGTTCACTGCTATCATGGGCGGTTCTAAAGTTTCTTCTAAAATCGAAATCATCGAGAACCTGTTGAGCAAGGTGGACAACCTTATCATCGCCGGTGGTATGACTTATACATTTACTAAAGCAATGGGTGGTAAAATCGGTATCTCTATCTGTGAGGACGACAAACTTGACCTGGCTTTGGATTTGATTAAGAAAGCAAAAGAAAAAGGTGTAAATCTGGTATTGGCTGTTGACGCTAAGATTGCTGACGCATTCTCTAACGATGCAAATACTAAATTCTGTGCTGTTGACGAAATTCCTGACGGATGGGAAGGTCTTGACATCGGTCCTAAGACTGAAGAAATCTTCGCTAACGTTATCAAAGAATCTAAGACTATTCTTTGGAACGGTCCTACAGGTGTATTCGAATTTGATAACTTCACTCACGGCTCACGTGCAGTAGGTGAAGCAATCGTTGAAGCAACTAAGAACGGCGCATTCTCACTCGTAGGTGGTGGCGACTCTGTAGCTTGTGTTAACAAGTTCGGTTTGGCTAACGGTGTGTCTTATGTTTCAACTGGTGGTGGCGCATTGCTCGAAGCAATCGAAGGAAAAGTTCTTCCGGGTATCGCTGCTATTCAAGAATAAGATAATTGTTAATTTTTACATAGTTAATGTTGACAGGGCAGTTCTTTGTGAAAAGAGTTGCCCTTATTTATAAAAACAGAGTTCCTCTTATTTATAAAAACGAGGTATGAAAAGACCGGTACTATTCTTTTGGTTCATCCTTTTCTTCCTTTACTCTTGTCAGAGTAAGAAAGGAGACAGCTCTTTTTTACCTCTAACCGAACTGCAACCACTTACCCTGGGCATGATGCCTACATTGGACGGACTTCCTTTTCATATAGCCAAAACGCAAGGCATTTACGACTCATTAGGACTGGATTTGACCATTCTTTCATTCAACTCTGCCAACGACCGGGACGCTGCTTTCCAAACCCGAAAAATGGATGGCATGATTACTGACTATCCCAGTGCGGTAGTATTACAAGCTATTCATCATACTGATTTAGGATTCATCCTGAAGAATGATGGTTATTTCTGCTTCATTGTCTCCAAAGAAAGTAATATCAACCAACAGGAACAGCTCAAGGAAAAGAATATCGCGGTGTCGCGCAACACGGTTATCGAATATGCCACCGACCAGCTATTAAGCAAAGCCGGAATCAAACATGCGGAAATAAATATGCCGGAAATCGGCCAGCTTCCTCTCCGCCTGCAAATGTTGCAGTACAATCAGATTGACGCCTCTTTCCTACCCGATCCTGCCGCATCCATCGCCATGAACAGTAAACATCGTTCATTGGTAAGTACGCAAGAGATGGGCATTGATTTCACCGCTACCGCTTTTTCACGAAAAGCGCTCAACGAGAAGAGAGAAGAAATCGAGCTACTCATCACAGGATATAACTTGGGGGTAGATTATATAAAAATGCACCCGCAGAAAGAATGGGAGCAAGTGCTGATAGAGATAGGTGTACCCGAAAATCTGACAGGACTCGTTGCCCTCCCCGGTTATCAAAAAGCAAAACGCCCCTCCGCTGAAGCGATAGACAAGGCTATACACTGGTTGAAAGAAAACCACCGAATACCTCAAACCTACTCTGAAAAGAATCTGATCGACACTACGTTTATCCCCACAGTATCAACCATAATCAAATAACAACTGACTCATGCGAAAAACACTACTCAAACTCTTCACTTTTGTATTATGTATAACAGGTATACAAAATGCCCTTCTTGCACAAGAACAAACACCACTAAATCAGGTTGTCAACACACTGAAAGAACGGATTAGTCTCTCCGGATATGCACAGCTGGGATATACATACGACGATGCAGCGAATCCCGACAATACATTCGACATCAAACGAATTATTTTCATGGCACATGGAAAGATCACCAAACGATGGACTTGCGACTTTATGTATGACTTCTACAATGGTGGTATGCTACTCGAAGTATATACCGATTATCAGTTTCTTCCCGGACTTACGGCACGTATCGGTGAATTCAAAGTTCCTTATACCATAGAAAACGAATTGTCTCCTACTACAGTAGAACTTATCAATTGCTATTCACAGTCTGTCTGCTATCTGGCAGGAGTAAGCGGTAGCGATAAGTGTTACGGAATGACTTCCGGACGGGATATCGGCATGATGCTTCATGGGAAAGTCTTTCGCGACTTCCTGCAATATAAAGTGGCCGTAATGAACGGGCAGGGATTGAATACCAAAGACAAAAACAGCCAGAAAGATGTGGTCGGCAATTTAATGGTTTATCCTCTGAAATGGTTATCCGTAGGTGGTTCGTTCATCCGCGGAACAGGGCACGCCATAGCCGATTCGGAATATACCGGAATCAAAGCGGGAGAAAACTACGCCAAGAAACGTTGGAGTGCAGGAGGTGTTGTCACTACTCCCACTTTTAATCTGCGTACGGAATATCTTGGCGGAAAAGACCGAAGTGTGAAAAGTGAAGGTTTCTATGCAACAGGAAGCGTACGCTTTGCACGAAATTTCGATTTCATCGCTTCGTACGATTATTTCAACCCGAACAAGAGTGCAGATTTCAAACAAAATAACTATATTGCAGGCGTACAATACTGGTTTTATCCCAGATGTCGATTGCAGGCACAATATACCTTTTGTGATAAAAAAGGAGACGGACAGAAAGATTCCAATCTGATACAGGCACAGGTGCAGGTGAGGTTCTAACTCAAGTATTAAGTGTCAAGTATTAAGTATTAATGCGTAATAGTTGAGAACAGACTATCATTCATTCCCATAGGATTATGAATGAAATTATAAATAAGGAATATATTCCTTTTGGAACAAATATTAATCTTATTAATAACAGTAACTAAAAAAACATGGAAAGTAAAATCGCCGAAACCAACGCCCGAATAGACGTGGCCGACGTATTAAGAGGATTGGCAGTAATGGGAATCATCCTCTTGCACAGCATTGAACACTTTAATTTCTATTCTTTCCCGGAAGAAGTCCCTTTTGAATGGATGAAATTTACCGATCAGGCAATCTGGAGAGGATTATTCTTCACTTTCAGTAATAAAGCATACGCTGTATTTGCTTTGCTCTTCGGTTTCAGTTTCTATATTCAGGACAATAACCAACAACGGAGAGGGAAAGATTTCCGCCTGCGTTTTTTATGGAGATTATTCATCCTATTCATTATAGGACAATTCAATGCCGCTTTCTTTACCGGCGAAATATTAACCATGTATGCGATTTTAGGAATTATCCTGCCGATATTCTGCCGGATGAGTGACCGTACGGTTGCCATCTTTGCTACTTTATTAATCCTTCAACCTATCGATTGGGCAAAATTGATCTATGCCTTGTGCAATCCTGACTATGTGGCAGGTAAAAGTTTGGCAGGTTATTATTTCAGCATCGCTTTCGACGTACAAAAGCATGGCAACTTCCTTGAAACAGTCCGCATGAATATGTGGGAAGGGCAAATGGCTAACATGACTTGGGCATTGGAACATGGACGTATCTTACAAACACCGGGATTATTCCTATTCGGAATGCTGGTTGGCCGCCGCAAATATTTCCTGTATAGTGAACAGAACGAACGCTTGTGGTTAAAAGCATTAGCAATTTCGCTTCTCTGCTTCTTCCCCATCTACGGATTAAATAATATGTTGCCGGAATTCATCGAACGGAGTGCCGTCCTTGTTCCTCTACAATTGATATTAAGTTCATTCAGCAGCCTTAGTTTCATGGTATTACTGGTGACAGGATTACTGTTGACTTTCTACCGTGTGAAAGACCGTAGTTTCTTTATGCGTTTCACATCTTATGGTAAAATGAGTTTAACGAACTATCTCGGGCAATCCATTTTCGGTTCTCTTTTGTTCTATCATTGGGGATTCGAATTGGGACGATATTTAGGAATCACATATAGCTTCCTTTTTGGCATCCTTTTTGTTCTATTACAAATGGTATTCTGTTCGTGGTGGCTGCGGCACCATAAACATGGTCCTTTTGAGGGTCTCTGGAAACGCTTGACCTGGATTGGAAAAAATAAATAATTAGATAATGATGAACGAAAAAACGATTAATGAACAATACGCATATATACGTGCCTTACTTGAAGAGAAAAGACTCAAGGAAGCTCTGATGCAGTTGGAATCTCTGCTGTGGCAGTGTCCTGACTGGGATCTACGCACTCGCCTGGAACAATTGCAGACTTCCTACAAATATATGCTGGAATACATGAAACAGGGAGCAAATGACCCTGAACGGTGGAATCTGTATCAGAAAATGGTATCAGACACGTGGGGAATTGCCGACCAATCACGTTTGCTCATATTGGATAACGCTTCATCAAGATACTATCATGAAGTACGACGTACTCCCAAATCGCCAGATTTGTCAAACTATGGTCTTAAAACCATATTACACATACTGGAGTCTTTTAATGACGACTTGGCAGTCAGCGGATTACTGTCTGACGAAAAGATGGATGAAGTATTAAAGCGGCATGAGGACACGCTCAAGTTTATGTTTATCAGAACATGGACAAACAGCGCATGGACTCCCGAAGACGAGGAAGATGCAAAAGCCATGCTTGCCTCGGAATTACTTCCGGGAGATGATTTATGTTTGTTTGTCAGTGCCCTCACATTGAGCTTGATGGAATGTTTCGACCTACGAAAAATAATGTGGTTGCTTGATGCTTACGAGCATCCCAACGTTAACGTCAGTCAACGGGCATTGGTTGGTGCGATGATTATTTTCCACATTTACAGAAGTCGCCTTACTTTCTATCCGGAACTGATAAAAAGGGTGGATCTCATGGAAGAAATTCCTTCATTCAGAGAAGATGTCGCACGTATTTACCGCCAAATGCTATTATGTCAGGAAACGGAAAAGATTGATAAAAAGATGAGGGAGGAGATTATTCCCGAAATGCTGAAGAATGTTTCCTCCATGAAAAATATGCGGTTCGGCTTTGAAGAAAGCGATGAAGAGAACAACGATATGAATCCGGATTGGGAAGATGCATTCGAGAAATCCGGACTGGGGGATAAATTGCGTGAAATGAACGAATTGCAGCTGGAGGGTGCAGATGTATATATGAGTACTTTTGCGGCTTTGAAGAACTATCCGTTCTTCCGCGAGGTGCATAACTGGTTTTATCCATTCAGCAAGCAACAGTCTAATGTGCTCAAGGCAATGAAGCAGGCGGGAAATCAGGGAGGCAGTCTACTGGATTTAATTCTTCAATCGGGATTTTTCAGTAACAGTGATAAGTACTCTCTCTTTTTCACAATCCATCAATTGCCACAGTCACAACAGGATATGATGTTGAGCCAACTGAATGAACAGCAGGTTGCAGAATTGGCGGAGAAATCGAATGTTGAGACGATGAAGAAATTCAATGAACGTCCGGGAACGGTCAGCAACCAGTACCTGCACGATTTGTATCGTTTCTTCAAACTTAGTGTGCGCAAGAGTGAATTCAGAGATATTTTTAAAGAGAAGCTCGATCTTCATCATGTCCCTGCACTCGACAATATATTGCACTGGGAAGATGTATTGTTCCCCATTGCCGATTTCTACCTGTCAAAGGAACGTTGGGACGAGGCTATCGAAATTTATGAAGAGTTGGAAACGATTGGCGGATTTGAAGGAGAGAGTGCTGAATATTACCAGAAGTTTGGCTATGCATTGCAAAAAAGAAAGAAATATGCAGAAGCTATTCAGGCTTATCTGAAAGCTGATACGCTGAAACCGGATAATATCTGGAACAATCGTCATCTGGCTATTTGTTATCGGTTGAACAGAAATTACCAGGTAGCAATCACCTATTATAAGAAGGTAGAAGAAGCTGCTCCGGAAGATACCAATGTGACTTTCCATATCGGTAGCTGTCTGGCTGAATTGGGGCAATATGAAGAAGCACTGAATTATTTCTTCAAACTGGATTTCATCGAGAACAACTGTATTAAGGCATGGCGTGGTATCGGATGGTGTTCATTTATCAGCCAGAAACATGAACAGGCGATGAAGTATTATGAAAAAATAATAGAACAGAAGCCTCTGGCTATTGATTATATGAATGCAGGACATGTTGCCTGGGTGATGGGAGATATTCAGAAAGCTGCCGTTTTCTATGGAAAAGCCATTACGGCTAGTGGAAACCGGGAACGATTCCTGGAAATGTTCCATAAAGATGAAGAAGCTCTTCTCACACAAGGAATTCGGGAAGAAGATATTCCTCTGATGTTGGATTTATTATAGTTTTCCACATCTTTCAGTTTGGGATATTCAATAAATGTTCCTGCTTAAAAATACAGAAAAAGGCTGCCTCATTTTCGATTTTGAGGTAGCCTTTTTGCATTATTGAACTAAGTATATCTTGTGTATTTCATGTAATCAATAAGTTAATTACACTGATACTGATATATTCAGATATATTCAAGATACTTACTACAGTTTTTTCAACTCTCCGTACAGTTTCTGTATGGGAAGTCCCATAATATTATAAAAACTACCGGAAATTGATTTAACCCCGATATACCCGATCCATTCCTGGACGCCATAAGCTCCTGCCTTATCCATTGGCTGATAACGATCTACGTAATACAGGATTTCATCTTCCGACAAGACATCAAACAATACTTCGGAGGAAGCGGTAAAGCTTTTTTGCCATTCGGTAGTAGTCAGACAAACTCCTGTGAAGACCTGATGAGATTTTCCCGAGAGAGCACGAAGCATTTCAACGGCTCCTTCCCTACCCTCCGGTTTTCCAAGTACTTTCCCATCCAGCCAGACTATGGTATCTGCCGTAATCAATAATTCTCCCGGCTTCATCATGGTACGGTAGGCATCTGCCTTTTCACGGGCAATATATTCAGGTATTTCAGCACCCACCAATGTATCCGGGTATGACTCGTCTACATCCGGTAATGTTCTGACTACATAGTCTACTCCCAGTCCCGACATCAGTTCTTTCCGACGGGGAGAATTGGAAGCTAATATAATCTGATATTTCTTTAAGTTATCAAGCATGGTTTTATTTACGATTTGACGATTTACTATTTACGATTGAAAATACTTTTTATTGATGTCACCAGTTGATTTCACCAGCCGAAAGCATCTTCCGCCATCCATAGACCGTGAGCTTTCAGCACCTGCTCCACTACATCACGTCCGCATCCCCGACCACCGTCTGCATAAGAAATATACTTTGCAACGGATTTCACTTCCGGCACGGCATCTTTCGGGCAGCATGGCAGTCCACACTCACACATCACTTCAATATCCGGTACGTCATCACCCATATATAGAATTTCATCATCGGTCAATCCGTACTTATCACGAAAAGCACGATAATCGTGTATCTTCACAGCAGAACCCATGTATAAATCCTTCACTCCCAGTCCCTCAAAACGGATACGTACCGCTTCTGTCCGGCCACCGGTGATGATAGCTATGTGAAGTCCTTTTTTCACAGCCAACTGGATGGCATACCCATCTTTGATATTCACGGTACGCATTGGTTCCCCGGAAGGATGCAAAGGTACGGTAGTCGAACTCAATACTCCGTCCACATCAAAAGCTAAAGCTTTGATACGGGATAAATCATAATTGATGGTGCTCATGGATACTTTTGCTCATTAGTTTATATATTTCCTGCAATGCCGGAGAATCTACCAACATGGCAAGATGATTACTCATCACATTTTCATCGTAGCGTACAGCCGGTCCGGTCTGCGCATCACGCGGAGCCAGTTCGTGTACTTTACGTGCTGTTTCATCTATCAGCGGAAGCATGACATCGAAAGGCAAGTTGTATTTTTCAAGCAAATCAGCTGCTAATGCATACATGTGATTTGTGAAGTTACAGATAAAAACAGCAGCCAAATGTAGGCTTTTACGTTGCTCGGAAGAAGCCTCGTAGACCTTTTCCGAAAGTGTGGCGGCAACAGCCTTCAACAATTCCACGTCTTCCGGCCTTTTCGCTTCAACAAAGAAAGGCACTTCCTGAAATTTAACTTCACGTTGTTTGCTGAATGTCTGCATCGGATAAAATACTCCGTAACGTTCTGCATGCCCTTCCCAAACGCTCATCGGAATGCTTCCTGCCGTATGCACTAACAAAGACGCTTGCTTTCCTTCTGTTATCTGCGGTAACAAATCTACTAAAGCATCATCTTTCACTGATACGATATACAATTTTGCATCTTTGGAGACTGCCTGTAAATCTGTTGTATATTCAGCTTCTACTTTCTCGGCTAAGGTACGGGCAGATTCCATGGTCCGGCTATATACCTGTACAATGCGGAAACCTTTACGATAAAGAGCTTTCGCCAGATTAGTAGCCAAGTTACCTGCACCGATAAACACGATCGGTGTATCTTCTATACTTCTTTTCATTATTCTCTTATCGTTTTGCAAACCAGAATAAAACGATTCCGATGATGAGCAGTGTCAATGGCAACAGATATCCGGATAACGAACCCAATAAGGACATGACCAAACCGATATTCATCACTAGCCAAAGCCCAAGCAACACAAAACCAATTGATTTATCGCGTTTGAAAATAAGGAAACAGATCGAAGCGTACAATAGCATATTGTCCTTATTCATCACCCAGGGTAGCCCAATGGAAGAAAAATGAATCAGCTTATCGATCAGAAAAAGTGCTCCGATTACAATAAAGGTAACAGCAGTAGCCAGATAGGTATCTTTACTATTATTCGCTTTAGCAGCTCCCATGCTTATTTTCCTCCGAACTTATTAATATGAATTTTCTCCCATTGAAGATGTTCTTCATTGAAAGGTTTACGTTCCATCCCTTTATGGCCGATAGCAATGACAGAAAGAATCTGAAGTTGCAAGGGAATATCCAAAATTCCATGGACAAATTCATCGGAAGGCATTCCGGTGGCAGTGAAACGTTCGCGAACCTGCACCCAACAACTTCCCAAGCCAAGATCTTCAGCCTGCAACTGTATCATGATGGAAGCAATGGAAGCGTCTTCAATCCAAACATCGCTGGCCAACGGATCGGCCATTACAACAATCGCCAAAGCTGCATCGGCAATGAACGAAGAAGCCTGTTCTTTGCAATGAGACAATTCTTTCAATATCTCTTTATCATCAACCACTACAAACTGCCAACTATTACTACGTTTGGAAGAGGGAGACATCAAGGCTGCCTTCATCAATGTAACTACCTGATCTTGTGTCAATTCTTCATCGGTGAACTTCCGCATACTACGACGGTTCTTTATCAATTCACTGAAATTTTCCATATTATTTCCGGTTTCATTTGATTAATGTATGCAAAGATAATGCAAACCGAGCGTAATAGGAAATAAAAGTTTATACTAAATGAAGAATATATTGTATCTTTGCACAGAGAAATAATTTCATTATGAAAAAGCGAATTACACAAGACGATTACGTTAAAGCGAATCGTAAAGCTAGCCGTGAGGCAGAAATTGAGATGTACGGGCACCCTATTTGTCACAAACGAGTGCACCAATCAAAGAAAGTATATAACCGTAGAAAGATAAAGGCAGCCGATAAAAAGCTGCCTTATTTTTTTGTATTCAAGATAGCGTCACTATCCTATAGACATAGCGATACCATACAATAAGGATAGTATCACTATCATGACAGGATAGCGTCACTATATTTAGAGGAATTAAAAAGATAGTTTATCTATACAATCCGTGTTAATTCTCCGGTTGTAGAATCGATAATAAATCCGTAAACTATCACATCTGAAGGAATCAAAGGATGACGCACGATAAAATCGACTGTTCCCCTCACGGACTTTTCCGTATCTTCGAAGCCATCCAGCCAAGCATGAAAATCAACTCCGCAGAAGCGCATCATGTCAATATAATCCGGATTTATCCTCCGTGCCGTCATCTTTTCAAGCATCGTTTCACTATGCATGTGACAAGCTCCACAATCAGAATGAGCAATCACCATTATCTCCTCCACACCCAGTTCAAAGATAGCTACGAGTAAACTCCGGATCACGCTACCGAAAGGATGGGAAATAACGCCACCTGCATTCTTTATCATTTTTACATCGCCATTCTTAATTCCTAATGCGGCTGGAAGCAAAGCAGTCAGTCGGGTGTCCATACAGGAAAGAATAGCTATTTTCTTATCGGGATATTTATTGGTAATATACGATTCGTATCCCTTGTTTTCAACAAATTCCTTGTTGTAAGCTAATATTTCTTCTACCATAGTTCCGCTTAAATTATAAAGCTCTGTTTGATGGCACAAAGATATAGAAAATATATAAAAAAGGGACATGTCATCACGACATATCCCCTCCGAAAATTAAAATTTAATCTGTAAGAGTACTAATACCCATTGTTTCCATATTCTTCTGCATTATCAATCTGACTCAAGAAGTTAAAAGAGATCGGACGTAAATAATGCTTGCTTTCATCAAAGTTTTCAGCAGCACGAGGATTACCAACAGTAAGACGTTGTTTGAAAGAATCTTTGTGACGTTTCATCGTCACCCAACGTTGATATTCTCCACATAATTCACGAGCATACTCGTCCATGACATCATTTTGTGTAGCATTACTCAATTTCATAGCATTGTAAGATGCATCATCACGGGCAGCACGTTTTTTCAGTACATTTAAATATTCAGCCGCTTTTCCGCCATTTCCTAATTGCTGGTTAGCTTCAGCTGCAATCAAATATACTTCAGCCATACGCATAATGAACACATCACCTGTCTTACGTTGCAAATTGCTACTATATGAATCTTCCGACAACCAATTGTATTTGTTGAAACCAGGGTACATATTTTTGTCATTAGTGACTTTTATATCTGTTTTACGATATTGTCCGTTATCAAACAAATCATCAATATTGATTACATAATATCGACGTTTTGCTTTTTCTGCATCCGAAAGTCTTTTCTTTGATAAGTAGAAACAAATTCTATCATCATCTTCAGCTACAGGGTAAGGTATCACATAGGGATTCTTCACTTCCTGCAATTTGGAAGGATCACCGCTATTTTCACCTTTCGGCCAAACTTTGGCTATCATTTTGGGAGCCCAAGTTCCATCATAATATGCATAATTCAAATCACCATAAGGATAAATATACTCATTATGGAATTTTGCATCCAATCCATAAGTATTAATTATATTTTGAGTAAGAATTGTAAATGAACTGATATTATCATTTACCCCATGTTTGGTGCCTATTTTCGGGGTTGTACCATCATCCAATGTCTGCTTCTTGGTAAATAAATAACTACCTCCCGACTGTACAGCAGAAAATTGTACAAACGCTGTTGTAAAGGTAACTTCCCATCGCTTATCATAATCAGCATCAAAACAATCCAGCAAATATTTAGACGGTGCCAGAGTGTTATTATTGGTACGTCCATACCAATAGTTCTGATTATCCGGAGTAGGATAAATAGTTAGAGTATTTGGCTTTGGATACATATAAGTAAAGTTGTTATTACATTGTGTCCCAGCATTCCAATTCTCCAGATTCGTGGCATCCGGACCGGCAGCAATAAATAAAGCTTCTTTATTATTCCGATTATTTGCCGGAGCCCAAACATCTTCCACATCATCATACAGACAATCACTATACGCCAAAATCATATCCTCTGCCACTTCTTTAGCACGTTGCCAATAGGAAACTCCCTCTTCAGTCAACCCATATTCACCGCCACCTTGAGCATAAACGCGAGCCAAAAGTCCTAATGCGGTTTTCTTAGTCACGCGCGCACGATTATTATCATAAGGAGTATCTTCAAGATTATTGGCCGCAAATTTCAAATCATCAATTATCTGCGTATATAGTTCTTCAATAGAGTTACGCTGTGGAGTCAAAATAGGATCTTGAGATGATTCTTCCAATGTTAACGTTACATTTCCATACGTATTCACCAATATGGAATAATAAAACGCACGAAGACAACGAGCTTCAGCCACTAAAGTCGTTATATCTTTTTCATTGCCATCCGTTAGTAGTTCAGCCCTGTTTACTACAGCATTACAATTACCGATCATAGAATAAGCCTGACCGAATAATTTATTTGTAGCGTTTGTATTCGTAGCTAAACCATCATAATAAATCACCTGCTTGGCATAATCCGGATTACCGGCAGGAGTTATCCAGCAGTCCGTACCACCTTCAGCCACAGACAAGAAATCATAGACACTGAATAACTGCCCGTAAAGTGATGAATAACAATAAGACTGTAACCCTTTAAGCCCATCGAACGTTGCAAGAATTTCATCTCCTGTTTTTTGGCTTGGATTATACTCATCAAGCGAGCAGGCAGACATTGAAGCCACAGCAAATGTAAGCGCTGCTATTTTATAGATTGTACTTTTCATTTCAATACTTTTTTTAGTAAAAAACTAGAATGTAACATTTACACCAAATACAAATTGTTTGGTCAATGGATACTTCAGAGAACCATTCATTTCCGGATCATAGTCTTTCAGCAAATGGCTTTTTGCAAATACAAACGGATTTGTAATAGTAGCATAGAAACGACATTTCTCTATACCGGCTGATTTTAAGATAGATTTCGGCAGACTATATCCCAATGTAATGTTCTTAATCTTTATAAACGAACCGTCTACATAGCGTAATGCGTAATATCCCGTATATTGTTCAAGACCTTTATTAGCATTGGCAGCAGGAAAATCATTTGAGGGGTTGTTTTCAGTCCAATAATTGAAATAGGTCGGGAAGTTACGTATACCCTTCGGGTCATAAGACGTCAACATATCATAAGCAAACATCTGTCCGTAACGTGCATAAACAAATACACTTAAATCAAAATCTTTCCAGGTAAAATTATTCTGGAAGCCTAAAGACCAATCCGGAGAGTTGTGCCCCAGAATTTGATAATCCGCATCACTTGGAGTATATTTATTATCAGAAGTGTAATAAATAACATTACCATTTTCATCTACAGCAGCACTACCCGTTTCTTCATCTATTTTATAGAATCTACCATCAGATTCTTTTACTAAATTAGGTATATTGATTTTCAAATCACCAGGTGCAGCACCAAATACCGCCGCATCAGTTTCCTCACCTTTTTGCCATACACCGTCCAACTTATAATGATAATAAGAATTAATGGCTTCTCCCAATGCCAATGCATAACCGGTGTCACCATTATTAAGCACATCTGAATCTCCGCCGGACAATTTAGTTATTTTCTCTTTATTATGATTAAAAGTTACACTTGAACTCCAGGTAAAGTTTTTTGTTATAATATTACGTGTATTAAGAGCCAACTCAAAACCTTTATTGCTAGTCTCACACATATTTAAATTAGTAGTATAATTCGCTTTAGGTCCGCCATCCGGAGAGAATGCTCCATTAATA